>Ga0307377_10001537_pt1 | contig 28829 bp, 29 predicted proteins | sample TR3MG_FD_202535 | JGI IMG/M metagenome (GOLD analysis project Ga0307377, IMG submission 202535) | Soil microbial communities from Risofladan, Vaasa, Finland - TR-3 | ecosystem: Environmental > Terrestrial > Soil > Coastal area > Acid sulfate soil | place: Finland: Risofladan, Vaasa | collected... | reverse complement strand
ACCTCCAGGGCGGCACCGCCTCGACGCTCGCCGCCGTGGTCGTCGGTTCCGAGATCAAGGCCACTGGCCTGATCGACACCACCGGCGCCCTCAACGCGACGAGCGTGCGGGTCAGCGGTGGTCACTCACACCACAGCGAGCACTAACCAGTCGCGAGCGACCGGATTTCACGGTCCGGTCGCTCGCGGGGAACCACCACCAACCGGGGAAATCCCCGATAGGTGAATGGGACCACCACCAAACAAGAAACCGCGCCCTCGGGCGCGGTTTCTTGGTCTTCGCGGGATCTACTTCGCCAGGGCCTTGGTGTAGGTGATCGTGGCCGACGGCGTGGGCGTATGAATGCGCTCACCCCACTTCGAGAAGGTGGTCATTCCACTGCCGGTCGAGCTGCTGATGTATTCGACCACGGGCAGACGTTTGGACCCCGAGGAGATCACGAGCACGCTCTTGGTCGCTGGAGAGGTTCCCACCGCCTTGGTGGACCACATCAGCTGGAAGTTCTTCGCATTGGCGCCGGTGCCGCTCGACAATTTCGTACCGGACACCGACGGCAGGACGGCGGAAAGAATTCCGAAGGTGAGATTGGACTTGAAGTTCTTGTAGGGGACCGTACCCGCCTTCATGGAGATCGACTTGCGGCCAACGCGCGACTGCTGCGCGGGGGTCAGCCCCATCATGGCCGTCAGGCCGCCCGCATTCCCAGTCAGATACGCATACGTGGGCGTTACCATGATGGTGACCCGATCGGCACCACTGGTGATCGTCTCAATACCGCGCTTGGTGCCGATATCGACCACCACCGAACTCTTGCTCGTGCTGGACTTGGAGGCGACGACCACGTGGACCGCCGTCTGCTTGGCGATCGCGGACTTGGCTGCGGCGATCACCGAAACCACGTTCTGCTTGTTCTGAGCCGCCTGGGCCACGGCCGGCGTGATCGCGACCAGTGCCAATGACGACACGGCGATTGACATGAGGCGCCGACGGTGAAAGGTGAGAAAGTTCATTAGAAGAGCCTACGGGATGGCAACCTTCTCCCCACCGGCACCACACTGCTATTTTTGGCCCGTCGAGATTCCGTGGACCGAACTGGCACCTCGCGCTCTGAACCACTAGGGGTCGGGAGCGATGACGACCCATGGAGCCCGCCACGAACCGAGGTGGACCGCTGCGGGTGCTCAGGCGGACCGACTGTACCTTTGGACGGGCGACGATGTGCCCTCCCCGCAAGAACACATTCCCAGCCGCGTCACCTCTCTAGAATGAACCCGTGCACACAGTCCAGCCAAGTTCATACCGAGGGATTCGCCTCATTATTGGTCCGGGTTGGAATCGTGATGCACCTATTGCATGGGTGGCCTCCAAACTGCTGAAGTGGATACCGTGACGAAGATTCTGGTTGTCGATGATGATGAGGAGATGTCGGGCCTCCTCGAGAACTACCTTTCCAGTGAGGGTTATCAGGTGGTGATTGCGGACGACAGCGCGGCCGCGCTCGAGGTTATTTCGAGTCTGGAGCCGGATCTCATCCTGCTGGATATCGTGCTGGGAACCGAGGACGGCCGCGACCTGTTGCGTGAGATTCGCCTTGTCAGTGACGTACCCACGATCTTCCTCACGGGACGCGGGTTGGAAGCAGAGCGGATCGCCGGGCTGAAACTCGGCGCCGATGACTACATCGTGAAGCCATTTTCTCTAGGCGAGGTCTCGGCAAGGATTGAGACTGTGCTGCGACGCAGCGGTGTCAACATGGCCCAGCACCAGATCGACCAGCCAACACTGAACTTCGGTGGACTGATGATCAATGAGAACACGCACGAAGTCCACCTCAACGGTGTGCTGGTGGAGTTCACATCGAAGGAGTTCGCCCTGTTGGCCTTCCTCGCGCGCTATCCCCGCCAGGTCTTCTCGCGCACCCAGTTGCTGGAGCACGTCTGGGACTCTTCAGCTGAGTGGCAAGACGACGCCACCGTGACTGAACACATCCGACGCCTCCGAGCCAAGCTCGAGGCCGTGCCCGAGAAACCCCGCTGGATCACCACGGTGCGCGGCGTTGGCTACCGGTTCGAAACCGGGACCACCACCTGAGCAACGCCCGTCCCACATGCCTAGCTGGCGGCGGCACTCAGCGTGGGCGCGACAACAGTTGGTGAACCTTGTCAATGAGTTGACTGGGCTTGAATGGCTTGGGCAGGAAATCACTGCTCCCCTCGCGCAGTCCATCCGCGATGGTCGAGTCGGCAGTGCCCGAAACGAGCAGGACCCTGAGGTCGGGCCACTGCGACTGAAGGCGGAACGCCAGATCTCGACCGGTCATCTCGCCCATCACCACGTCGCTCAGCAGAAGGTCCATCGGCGTGGTCATCTGTCCTGCCAATTCGATGGCGCGCTCTCCGGACTCCGCGTCGGTCACCTCGTATCCATTCCTGCGCAACACCTGACTCATGAGGCGACGGAGCCCGTCGTCATCTTCGACAATCAGCACGGACGCATCGCCCCGAGCGCGGGGCGTCTCGAGTTGGACTGTCGTTTCCCCCACCGGACCGGCGAATGAGGGCAGCCAGATGTCGAACGTGGTGCCCTCTCCGACCTGCGAACTGCACCGAATGCCCCCACCACTCTCCTCGACGAGTCGACGAGCCGACGCCAGTCCCATGCCCGTGCCCTTGAAGGGGCCCTTCGTCGTGAATAGTGGTTCGAAACACTGTTCTCGAGTGGCCTCGTCCATGCCATGGCCAGAGTCGGTGACCGAGATCTTGACGTACTCCCCTGGCCTCAGTGCTCGCTCGCTTGCCTCGGTGTCGTTCAATTTGAATGGCCCCACCGAGAAACTGAGCCGCCCTCCGTTGGGCATGGCGTCTCGAGCATTCATTGAGAGATTGAGGATCATCTGTTCGAACTGGTCCGGGTCTACCCGAACATTGCCCGCAGACTCGTCGAGCTCCCACTGCAGTTCGATCTTCGAGCCGAGGATCCGCTCGAGGACCTCGGCATTGGACTCCATAACGGCGGCCGGATCGAACACGACGGGTTCGTCCACCTTGGCGCGTCCGATGGTCTGCAGCTGTCCCGTCAAGAGTGACGCCCGTGATGCCGTTGCCTGAATGTCCCTGACCATCTGTGTCGAACGGTCATCGAACAACACCTCGCGCGAGAGGATCTCGGCGTATCCCGAAATGAGTGTCAGCAGATTGTTGAAGTCATGGGCGATTCTGCTCGCCACCTGGCCCCGAACCTCCATCGTGTGAGCGTGACGGAGTTCAGCCTTCAGTTCTCGATGGTTCGTGACATCGTCAACCAACGTGAGTATCCCCGGTTCCTCATCATCAGTTGACGGCAGCCGTGCCGCCGAGACGGTCAGGGTTCGCGCACGACCTCCCACCTCTACTCCAACGATGTCCCGGCCGCTCACAGTCTCGCCGGCGAGCACCTCGGACCAGAGTGCGAGTAGGTCGGGACGGGTGGCTTCCGGGAACTGTGGCGAGTCGATCTCGAGGTCGTGCGCGCCCCACGCCAGAATTCGCCCCGCCGCTGGGTTCCAATACCGGACTGAACCATTGGAATCAACCTCAACAATGCCAATAGGAGCCGCATCGATCAGAGTCCGCAATCGTCCTTCGCTCTGCGCAATCGACTTCGCCAGCTCGTGAGCCCCCAAGGCGCTTGATGCCATCTGCGTCAGCAGCGTTAGCACTTCGCGATCTTCGGATCCGAACACGGCAGGAGTCGTTCGTCGGACCGCGACAACGCCACGGGCGCGGTCGCGTCGTTCGAGGATGGGAGCCACCAACCAGTCACCCTCCAACCAGGGCTCATTGACACCACGTCGCAGCGACGGCACCGAAACGCCGACTTCCTCATCGTCCGACACGAATGAGGGAACCTTGCCTCGGCGCGCCACGCCGCACTTTGGCGCGGAGTCGCCACCCTCGAGACTTACGACGGCCACGTCACCATCGAACACACTCCTCGTGCTGCCGGCCAGGTTCCGAAGGATTTCGCGCTCGGTCCCCATTCCCGCCACGGTGATCGATGCGGCGATCAGTTGGTGCAATTGACGTGCGATTCGCTGAGTTTGGCGTGCTGCTTCGCGATTGGCGCCGGTCAATCTCTGGCGATCGATCACGTCGACGAGTGACCAACACACCTGCTCCGCCGCCAACACCTCGATTGGACCGAGTCCCGCAGAGTCGACCGAGTTAGCAAACGTGACCGCGCCAAAAGGTTGGCCGTTCACTCGAAGCGGCACGATGAGAGATTCGTACCCGTCACCCGCCGCGCCGGCGCCAGTCTGCGACTGGCCGCTCGACAACGCCCGCTGTACGCTTTCGTGCCATTCATCCATGCCAATTGCATCGGCCACCTCACAGGGCTCGTCATGCCTCTCCCCGTGCTGCTCACAGCAGTCGCGATGACGAAAGCCGAACCGACGGAGCCCCCCACCTTCTTCGACAATATCGATGGTGCACCAGTCACAGAATGCGGGCACCGCAAGACGAAGCAACTCGAGTTGGTGCCACTCCGGATCCATCGGCGTAGCGAACACCGCCGAGCGAACACGGTGAAGTGAACTCGCGAAGTCGTGAGTGAACGTCCAAGCTCGTGAGAGCCGACGTTCTTCTTGGGGTCTCCTCGGCTCCACCACGTCAGCGTTCGCGTCTGTCATGTGCGCACCGTGTGGCGTGGTCGTGACGAAGAGTGGCTCAGGTCGGAGAACACGTCGCCCGCCGCCGTCTCGACCGCACCCGTCCGATCGAAGGAACCCGTGGAGAGGAGCCGGCTCAGATCGGTTTTCCTGAAAAGATTGAGAAATCCAGGAGCATCTGATCGATCTCGCCGGCTTCACGAGGTCGCGAGAAGTGAAATCCCTGGCCAACCCCCACATTCTCCATTTGAAGCAAGTCCCGCTGGGCGGCGTCTTCTACACCGGCAGCCACGATCTGCACGTCGTGTTCCTTAGCGAGACGAACGAGGGCGTGCACCAGTTCAGTGGAGGACGCGTCAGTCACCTTGGCGATGAAGTCCCGGTCAAGTTTTACGACATCAATAGGCGCCTCGCCGAGATCGGCAAGGACCGAATGAACCGGCTCGAAGTCGTCGATGGCGATGCGAACTCCCAACGCGCGAAGGCGCTCAAGCCTCTCCAGTGATTTGCCCTTCTCGGTCAATATCGCCTGCGGGAACTCAAGCACCAGGTAGGCCGCGGGGAAGCGACTGACCAGCAGGGCTTCCTCCACTTCAGCGATGAATTCGAGGCGGTCGAATTGCTGGGCCGAAATGTTCACCGACACCGAGAACCGATATCCCTTGTCGTGCCACTCGGCCCCCTGAAGACACGCTGTCAACAATGCCCAACGACCCGCCGGGATGATATAGCCACCCGATTCCAGCGCCGGCAAGAACTCCTTCGGCAACTTCACTCCCTCGGTGGGGTGTCGCCAGCGGATTAGAGCTTCGACGCCGACGAAGGCATTCGTTTGAAGGTCGAACTCCGGCTGGTAAACGAGAAACAACTGCTCATTCTCCAGGGCCGAAGCAACTTCAGTCTCATCATGTACGTTGCCGAGTGGCTGATCAGAGTTTGATGGACTACTTTCCATGGAAGGTTTGTTCCCCAATCCCTAATGTTGCTCAGGGCAGTATCGGCACCATGCCGCTAATATCACTGCCGACGATATCAGTCCGACCCTCGTGAACGCCCACCTTCTCAAAGCATCGCAGAAGTGATATTCCTTCAGCGCTCTCGAAAGCGCGTCGGTGGTCAATGCACGAGATCCGCCGGTCAGTCATTCTTGCCCCCTCCCTCACTGTGCCGTCCGCGCAAGTTCGTTAGGACTAGCCCCCAACCCTCAAGGGCGCACCTGACGAATGAGCGGATTCGACCCTAATCCTTGGGACCTCACTAGTGTCAGGAGCAAGATGAAACCTGCCGGAACTCCGATTAGCCAGGCCACCGAATCAGGCGCCAGCGGCGCCCTCAGTTCGAGAGTCACCATCATCTCCATCGCGTTGGTTGCAGCCGCGGTGATTTCGGTCCTCGTGCTCTCGATCTCGGGCCAGAAGCCACCGACCACACCGCCCGCGGTAGTCAAAGTTAAGTTGCCGATTGGCGTGGTCAGCGCATCCGACCCTTCGGGACTCGGGCCACCGGGGCTCAAGTCTCTTACGGGTTTCGCACGGCGGTACGTCAACGAATTCAATGGCACCACTGTCCCGGTCGGATGGACGGTCTTCACGGGCACGCCGAGCGGAGCTCCGGGCGGACAGTTCGGAAGTGCGCACGTGGTCGTGCGCCACGGCGAGCTCCAGCTCAACACGTGGCCCGACCCGCACTATCAGAACCGGTGGGTGACTGGAGGACTATGCCACTGTGGCATGACGAGGACCTACGGCGCCTACTTCGTCCGCTCCCGTATCACTGGTGTCGGACCGAACGAGGTGATGTTGCTCTGGCCCAAGAGCGAAATCTTCCCCCCCGAGATCGACTTCAACGAAAACGAGGGCCGACTCGATAACACGTCCTCAACGGTTCACTGGGGCTCGACTAACCAGGTGGAACAACACCTGCTCAGGATCGACATGACCAAGTGGCACACTTGGGGTGTCGTGTGGACCCCCACGGCCATCGAGGACGTCGTCGATGGCAAGGTGTGGGCCTCGGTCACCCGTCCCGAGGCAATCGCCCGGGTGCCGATGCGCCTCGACCTTGAGCAGCGCACCATGTGCCAGATTCATTTGCAGTGTCCGAAGAAGCCGTCCTCGATGTACGTCGATTGGGTCGTGGAGTACTCTCTGCGCTGAGGCACCAAGGCCAAGTTCATCACCGACGCCACCGCGCTGCAACCTGCTCAGGCACCCTTGGTCTGTCTGAAGCGTTTGACAGTGACGGGGAGGAATATCAACCCCTGGAGTCCCGACGAGACGAGGGCAGCGATACCAATCGCCTCGATGCCGCGACGGTTGATCAGCGCGAGGAGCACGCTGAAGTACACCGCGATATTGACCAATTCTCGCAACACCAGCCACCACAGGCGCCGATCAATCCAGGCAAAGGCCGCGTAAAAGGTCGCAACCGCTGTTAGGGGCAGCGACAGCAGCATCATTCGCATCAGCATCGTCCCGTCCGCTTCGTAGGCTGGCCCAAAGATCCGCAGGAACCGCGGGGCGAAGATCACTCCGAGGAGCACGCTCGGCGCGAGGATGGCCGCCAATCCCCATGCCGCGGTGACCGCATGATGCCGTAGCCGTTGCGGTTCGTGGGCTGCCTCGACAATGAAGGACCTCACGATGCTGCCACTCACCAGGGCCAAACCCGTCGTAATCAACGCCGGCATGTAGTAATGCGCATTCGCGACCGCCCCGAGTCGTTGAACGACCACCAGCGCCACGATGGACGGTGCGAACACGGTATAGAGCAATGTCGAGTATTGGGCTCCGGCGAGGAAGAACAACTCACGCGTCGTGGGCAGTGGCTCGGAGCTGAGAGTGGACCGCGCGTGCTCGTCGATTCGCTTGCGGAACAAATATCGATTCACTCCGACCACGAACACCACGACGGGAGCCATCCAGGTCAGAAAGATTCCCTGGCTGGTCGAAGCCCAGAGAAACGCCGGCAGGAGAGCCAGCTTCATCAGGGCATACAGAATGTTTTCAACGGGAACCCACCGCGATGCTCGCAAGCCAATCAGGGCGGAGTCTTGGAGCATGAAGATGGTCCACATGATCACCGACACCACGAAGATCGCCCGCCACGCCAATGACGTTGGAAGAAATGAATTCGCCAATCCCGTCAGCACGTATACGGCACTGATCACCAGCGCGGTGACGGTGCACAGGTAGTACGCCCGTCGCACCAACTCACGAGTGCGGCGGCCAGTGACCGGAAGGAAGCGCTCGAAGATCGAACCAAAGCTCAACTCCGCCAAGTTGGCCAGCAGCACCATCGCCGCGATCTCCGCCGATGCTCGGCCGATCACAGTGGCAGAGGCGAGATGGGCAGAAACCCCCCAAAAGACGACGCCAATCACCGAAGTGCCACCAGACGAAGCCATCAAGGCCAGAGCGTTGCGCATCAAACGCCCACCAAAAAGCCGTCGTGCCCGGGCGACTAGTGCATTCTCCGGATCCGAACCGACCATTACTCGAAACCGCTCACGACTGGGTTGCCGATGATCAAAGCCCCCTCGGTTCGAGTGAAACGCCGCCCCGGCGCATCTCCGAGGTTAGACATCCTGCAGGTGCTGATACGCCAGATCCCGATCGATCGGATCGACCGACCCACCCGAGCCCAGCGACATCTTGGGCGGCGGCCCCCTAAATGAGGCATGAGTTCCCACCGCACGCCGCGTGGATCGAGATGATGGGTATCGGTCACACCAATGGACCCAGATGCAATACCGTCGCCGTTGGCCATGTCGCCACCACTCGATAACCGCTTGCCAGCAGCGTCGCCTGGAACGGGGCCATCCAGCCCTTGGCATACCCCCCGACTTGGACTCCCCATGCGGCCTGGGAGGCGCTCAAGATGATCCAATGAGCATGGGCGCTGAGCAGGGTGAAGAGGTCGAAGTCGACGGTGGACGCTGTCTTCGCTGTCTGATAAGCGGCAATCTTGACTGGCATCGAATCAATATTTCGGAAGTTGGTCGGCATGAAAGGGGTGGCCATCCAGATGGTCTCACCCACCTTGGCGTGCACGTACACATACTCCGAAGCCGCCAGTTCACCCGTGGTGAATGACTCGAATGCGTCATTTCCCCCACGAACAGCAAATGTGACGGTGAAAAATACCAAGACCACCGCGCCAGCCAGTACGCGTGCGACCCAACGCCCTTGGCGGTGAACGGTCCCCGTCTGAGGTGAAATCCTGAATCGCCAATGTGGTCCAATGGCGCCCGATCGATTGGGCAGGAAGGCCGACGCCGCGAGCAACGTCACGAACGGCAGACCAAAGAGAACCACCCGAAGCAAACCTTCGCCGCCGTAATCTTGCAGGGCGAGTAACAGGAACGCCGATGCGGCGAGCAACTCCAATGATCGGGCTTCCGTCCGGCGACGTACGGCACCGATGAAGGCCAGCAGATACAGTGCCACCACTTCGAGGATTCGGGCGTTCACGATCAAGCGGTGATCCGCATTTCCCGTGATTCGGCCGGTCACATTGGCGGTGATGGTTCCGCCGAACCGTCCAATCGAGCCAAAGATGGCGTTCAGGTGACCCAACCAGAAATCACTCGCTCCCAGACTAAGCCACCCTACGGCGAAAAGTCCGGCGACCACAACGAGCTCGGGTCGACCCAAACGCCGACCGAACAACATGGCGATGAGCGCGAGAATCGTGGCGTAGGGCGTCAGTTGATGGCTCATCGCCGAGGCCAACAGCACCAGACACAGCAGTAGCAGGATGACGAGCGTCGCCGAACTCGACCGCGTCGATTCCGCCTCATGGCCACCTAACCGCAGCATCGATAGCGAACGTCTTGTGAGGGTCCACCGATGCCACAGGGTCGGGTGGGCGGGCTCATCAAGCTCGAGGGGGCGAGGTTGCCACGTGGCAAGCACCGTCGCCACGATCACCAGGTAGAAGAGATAGTTGAGTGCCTGGGGCGAGAAGTAGTCCTGATAAATCCAATTGCAGGAAAAGAAGAGGGCAATACCCAGCCATCCGGCGCGATGACCCACACCACTAAAACGTGCGATCACGATCACTGGTGCCAAGTACATCAATTCAATGAATGGTGGGAACCATCTCAAGAATCCAAGTGCATTGGCCCGTCCAACGAACGCCGAGAGCACGGCACCGAGGGAGAATGCCCCGGGCCACGAGAATCGGGCATCGAAGTGATTCAGAGCACGGCCGTGCTCGATGACGTACTGGATGAAGCCAGCGTGAAGCCAGGAGTCGTAGAGCGAGGCAACGGGCTCTACGGCCGGTGCGGTGGCGAACATGATGACGATTAGGAGCACGATCAGGGTGACGAGGCGACTCGTGCGCGGAATCGGACCCATGAGTTCCACAAGAAATCCTGCAACCGCCAGCGCAATCGCGACGTAGAAGGGCCAAGTCATGACCGAGATCAGGCCGAACGAATTCATGGCAGCGTAGTTCGCCTCGTGCACGGCCACCAACCAAAACACCGCTCCGCCCAATCCGAGCAGCAGGGGAAGGATAGAAAATGCTCGGCGGGCCCATGGAGCCTCTCTTGACCCAGGCATCATGTCACGTCTCCTAGGCGAGCACGCTGAATCGGATGACCACAAGGATCAAGAACAATACGACGAAAAATGCAATTGCTGCATCGAGCAGACGGGCGGTTGAACGGGTTAACTGATGCCCCCTGGTCGCGATCACCGATCGGATCCCCAGTAACGCGATACCCGCGACGAGCGTCGCGAACTCTTCGGGGGCGACGGCCAGCGCCCTGATACTCAAACCGATTAGGGCGATCACTTCTTCCCACCGTTGCCATCGACCCTCAGGAACGCCTGTGTGAACAGTGATGGAATGCAGGCGAGACAGATCAACTCTTCCAGAGTGATTGGATGCCAAAGGTGAAAGGTCATCATGATCTGCGCGGTGGCGATAAGCAGCGCGAGGCTTACCGCAAGAGTCAGACTCACTTCCAGAGGCACATTGCCCAGCCGCAACAGACCAACGATTGACCAGCCGGGAATCACAAGTCCCAGGATCAGGCCAAGAGCGAAGCGGACTGGCCCGTGCACGCCACTCGTGGTCAGAATCAACAGGAGTACGTCGATCCCCAGCAGCAGCCCTGAGGCAAAGGCGCGAGTGGCGAGTCCGTCGAGTACGGTGCTGAGCCCAGATGCGTTACGACTCACGACGTGCCCTCCCCTGAACACCATTGAAACACCGGTCACTCATCGTGGCTGTCCTCGGGTCGTATCCGCTCCACCAATTGCGGTGCCCGGCGAATCGCCAACATGCCTCGCGCCCAGCCGGCGGCGGCCCAACTCGTGCCCGCGAGCACCAAACCGATTCGAGCGATCGCATTGCGGGGATCTCGCGTGAGTTCGCGCCCTGACCGAATGATCTCGCGAGGAAGTGCGCGCACCAGGTGCCGGCGCTCCGCTGCGAGACCAGCACTCGAACCCACAAGGTTCGCAACCGCTGCTTTTGAAAGCCCTTCGGACCAGCAGCGCTTCAAGAAGTAGCGCCGCGTCAGTCTGGACGACGGAACGTGGTGGCGCACGATTGCGGTCCGACTTAGGACAAATCTCTCGGCGGTGAAATTATTGGTGTACCTAATGCTGAGTTCGGTCTCTTCGCAGCCGAGAGAGTTGTTGCCAATTCGCCCCAGCCCGGCGCTGAAGCCGCCGACCGAATCGAACACGCGGCGGCGAAACGCCATATTCGCGCCAATGGGGTTGCGAATGGTCGCACCGTGTTCGGGGAGTCCGAGATAACTGCACCCCAGCACCCAGTAGAAGCTCTGAGGAAACCATTGAGGTTCGCCCTGCGGCCAAGTGGGGAGAATCCAGCCGCCGACACCGGCAACTTTGGGGTCGGTAAACATGCTGGTGAGTTGCTCCAGCCATTCGGGTTCGGCGTACGCATCATCATCGAGAAATGCAATGACCGCTCCACTCGCCACGCCCACACCTGTGTTCCGTGCGCCCGACAGTCCTTGATCCCCCTGATTCGCGATTACCGTCACACCAGGAAATCGCTCACTGGCGCGGTGGAGTAGATCGGCGTCGTAATCGACGACGAGCACGATCTCGCTCGCCGCCTTGGTCTGGTCCTCGCAAGAATGCACCGACTGAACCAGTTCATTCCAGCGGTCCATCGTGTAGGCGCAAATGATGACCGAAGTGTCCATGGGAACCCTGTCGCTCGTTGACTCGTGCCCTATGAATGTGACTCTATCGGGTGTTCGGTCCACGATGAGAATGCAGTCGCCCCTGCTTTCGCTCACCGTCGCTCAAGAACGAACGACCGTCACTGGCGATCAAGCCGCCGCCACGTTGACCCCCTCAAACTCACCGGTGCCGAGCCGCTACTTCAAAGTCGCTCGGTACTCCGCAACCCAGTCAACCTGCATTGACTGCGGCGCGCTCGGGCAGGCCCATCCAGAGTCGCACCAAGTCTGTTGCTGGAGGTCGAGCGTCATCGGGACATTCGGAATCTCCGCGCCAACCGCAACCGAACCCCATGCATTCCCATCAACGGTGTACGTGATCGACGTAGGTGTCCAAATGACCCCCCAAGTGTGCCACTTCGTCATATCAACGTTGCCAAGGGCGCGCTGGTCGATATGGTTGACAGAGGCGGGTCCAAAGTGCACGGTCGCCGTAAGGTTCGATGCGTCGCCCGCTGTTTCGCTGAAATCTATCTCCGGTGGCCAGGAGTTGTCAGCGGGCCAGAGTAATTCGACACCGGTCGGACCGGCTCCGGTGAGCCGAGACCTTACGAAATATGCACCATAAGTGTTAGTCACTGCGGATTGACTGAGCCCACCGGTGACCCAAATGTTGTTGTACTGAGGATCACGCCAGGTGTTCAATTGCAGCAGGCCACCACCGACCACTACGTGGGCGACACCGAATTGGGCACCGGGATCTGACATTGGCTTCCCCGAATAGGACACCCAACCCGACGGGAGCGCCGAGCCACTGAAGTCGGTCACGTAACTCTGACTGTAGCCCGGCAGCGCCAATCCCGAAGGCGGGGCGTACCCTGACGGTTCCGAGGCGTTCGTCACGCCGACTGGATAGCGCGGCCCTAGCACGGTCTTGGTCGTCACGGGTCGCGTCGTCGTGGGACTCGCGCGACGTGGTTTGGCACCATGATGGCGAGCGACAACTCGCTTCACGACCGCGGCGTCTGGTGCTTTCCTCGCCACCGCGGTCGAAGTCGTTGACGAATAGGAAGACACCTTCGCAGGTCGAAGGTTTGATGCGACGCCGGTCCCACTGGTCAAGGCGCTACTCGGGCCGGTGGCGACACCCGAGGCGACGTGGACCATAGCGCGTGAGAGGACCACCAGATTCGACGGACTGGCCACGACGGCCAATGCGGTCTTCATGGTCCCGCCCGTCGGCCCGCTAGATGATGTCGAGACGTCGATACCCGCCACGCCAACGAGCGCGGTGGCCACTAGTACCACCAGCGCCAGCAAGGGGCGGTGACGACGAACGACACTGGTACCGTTCAGGCGAGATTTGAGGTAATCGGCCATACATCCAAGTTCTCAGGCGCAAGACATCCGACTGCCTACGCTAACCCAACAGTTCGCCAAATCTCGTCTTTCACCACTAGTCAAGCCGCACCACCAGGGGTTACATGAGAGGCTCTGGCCCCGCCCGGGCTAAGGTCGCCCAAATCTTCGTCCAGCTCCGCATCTTCGCGCGCTGGGGCAACCATCCTCAGATTGTGGGTCGTTCTCACCTATCCGGTAGCCGCGGGCGACGGCCACAACTACATCGTGATCAAGCCCGACACCACTACTGCGAGCCACTCTCAGTAGTGGGATGTTCAGGCTGTCCACGAAGTATTCGAATGGATCCACGGTCTCGTTTCGATGGCGGAGTGATCGTCGATCAAGTAGTTCCACGTGCGGTCCGGGATGCGCCAATCACCGTAAATACATTCAAGTTCGTATTGGTAGTCGACGTGGCGAAGCCACTTCCGGCCCAACATTTCGAACGATTCAAGCTTCTGGTTGGGTATGGCCAGTTCCACTTCGAGGTTTCTTCCCGAATCCTGGCCGAAGACGAAGTAGCGGAGCATTTCGTCAACGGGTTCGAATAGGAAGAACTCGAATCGTCCACCGTGCTTTCGAAATGTCAACTCAGTGACCTCACCCCGATTATTGCGATACTGCCCCAGCGGTATAAATCCCGCAGCTCGCAGCGCCGGAATGACCGTCAGTAGGAGCGGATAGTCCTCTCTCAGTATCGCGAAGTCCACGTCTCGATCGTGGGCCAGCGGTGCCCCTTCTCGAGCCACTCCGAGCAGGACTCCGCCCCACACCCAGTATCGACCTGCGATATTGGTCTCACGGAGCACATCGTTGATTTGCTGAAGATCCGGGCCGAACTTGCGGGCGAATAATCGATCGTGCACGCGCGCGAAACCGCGTCCTATTACTGGCGTCCTGTTCAACTCGCGGGCGAAGTACGTCCTCAGTCGCCATAGCCAATTTCGACCGCCGCGCAAGTTCACTCGGCGGCCCGGCTCGAGTGGCTCGCGCGTCCGGCTACACGGCGCGCCGATGGGGCCAAGTCGGCGAATACAACCGCACTCAGGTGGGTGTGATCACAGTAGATAGTGGGATTGTATCCGAGCAATCGACTTCGTTGTCGAATCGATGGCGCCATCGCGCCGCCCGGTCCGCGGTGCGTAATCAACTGCCGTATTCATGCGCGGTGCGCGAGAGGACTCCACCTCCGACACCGACAACTGCTCACCCAGTGCACCACGAAACGACCGACTACATGCCGGTTCGAGCCGTGCAGGTGATGGCTTCAACTGGGGACTCGTGATTTCCGAAGGGCCAGTCCCGCAAGATCACTGCCCGACCGCGCCATCCGATCTCGATGTCGTAGCAATCGCCGTTCCGATCCGTCGGCGATATCACCCTTGTGGCGCAGGTACACCACCTGAGTTACCCGGCAATAACGCCGACCAACGCTTGCCATTCTTCGGGGCGTGGAAATTGCAGGTCCGACAACCGCAGTGCGTGAATGACCGCAACGTACACCGACACCGGTCGGTCGAGGTCAGCTAGGAGCGCGCCAACGTAACCACCGCCGACGCCCGGAAGGTCGGCCGACGCCACCACGACGACCGGGAGCCCACAATCGACCGCAATCGAAAATGCTCGTGAATCAAATCCGGGATCGGCGATGATGAGCGCCGATGAATTCGCCACCACCTCCCCCAGAAGCACTGACGATATATCGTCCCCGATCAAATTGATGCACTCGGCGTGGTAGCTGCCGGCGACCAGCAATGGGGCTTCGTCGCCCGTGAACCTCATCAGTACATCAAGGCGGTACCGGTCAATCCACGCTTCCGGAATCGCGTCAAATGCCGAGAGGAGTGAGGACAAGGCCTCCATATTGTCCTTCGGTAGGAACGCCGTAATCTTGTGCACGGCTGGTTGAGGCATGCTCCGTCTGAACTGCAATGCGACGTGGGTCTCAATATGAGGTCCGTCCGAACCCAGCTGCTGACGCAGCTCATACGCATCGGATTCCCTTCCGACCAGTACCTGGTCGGCATCCTTGATGAATTCGGCGAGGCGAGTGACATTCGAAGTGGTGGCTCGTGGAACACTGGCGCACACGACGGTCGAGGTTGCTCCCGCCTTCTTCGCCGCAGCGACGAACTGGCGAACCCACGCACTATCGATGCCGGGCCAGACGAAGGCCACCGCGTTGTTCACGTGCGTCGAAACCCACCATTCAAAGGCTTCGGTTCGGACTCCAGGTTGTCTCGGTGCGTCATATGTCACCACGTTCAATTCAGCGTCGTCGTGCAGCGCCGCAGCTAGCGATGGCGCCCGGAACAACTCCGAATCGAAGTCCGATCGATCGTCCACATTAATGCGAATCACTGGATTGGTGCGGGCCATTACCCGGACAATCTGGGAAACCACGATGCCCGGAATGGTCAGTGACGAACTTGGACCGGCGATGGCCACCACCGACCTCTCCATGCCACCAATGTTGATGTCACCCGACGTGTGTGCCCTAGTCGGTGACATCGGTGCGCCTCCTGAGCCTCTCGCGCAAGATGACCTTCAAGATGCGAATTCCATCGCGCACCGCGTGAAGATTGCTCTTTCCTATGATCCGGGTCGACTCGAAGCAGGAGACCTCGGCGATCCGAAGTCCCGCCCGTTGTGCCCGAATTCCGATCAGGGTCTCGACCTCAAATCCGTCTGAGTCGATGCCGATCTTCTTCACAGCGTCGGCACGAATACCCACGTAGCCATACGTGGCGTCGGTGTACTTCGCACCAAACAACAGTCGAGTAAGCAGACAAATCCCCCAATCCCCCACCCTGCGAAATCTGGTGATATCCGCCGAACCACCGCCCGGGCCAAAGCGCGTTCCCTTGACGTATTCGGCACCGGCCACGAAGGCATCGCGAAATGCCCCGATCATGGCACCGTCCATCGATCCGTCGGCGTCAAGCGCAATAATGAAGTCTCCGGTCGCGGCGTCGAACCCCGCTTTCATCGCGGCACCCTTTCCCAACCGAGCCACCCGAAGTACGCGCACATCGGGGCGCAAGTCCGTGGCAATCCTCAAGGTGTCATCCTGCGATCGACCGTCCACGATCAAGATCTCATCGACCCATTCAGGAATGGTGTTGAGAACGAACGGAAGATTTCCAGCTTCGTTCAGTGTGGGAATCATGACCGTGACGGTGGGCGGGGAATCTGACTTATCACCTGACGTCATCGCGGTCTGTGGGTCCTCGCTTGAGGCCATACCCTCTGCACCCATGGCTAGGTTCTCCCCACTCGCGAATACGCCCACAGACTCGCAAAGTCCGAGGGACGTGTCAAATCTCCGGAGCGGCTTAGTCCCACTCACCCACCCCTCGAATGCTCCTCATCTGACCTGCGCCCACGCGTCAGTGACAATGGAGATCAGGTCTGACTTCGTCGGCTGCCACCCGAGAACCTTCCGAGCGCGTCGCCCGTCGGCGACGGCGGCCGCCGGATCACCGTCCCGTCGTGCAACATAGCGAACGTCAATGTCGACGCCGGTCACGTGCCTGACCGCTTGAACAACTTGCCTGTTCGACGAACCCACACCCGTCCCTAGGTTGAGCGTCAGACTCGGGGAGGTTGCGAGTGCATCGATCGCCAAGGTGTGCGCCTCAGCGAGATCGGTGACGTGCACGTAGTCGCGAACGCAAGTGCCATCGAGCGTCTCGTAGTCCGTACCGAACACCTCGAGGTACTCCCTCCGCCGCGCAGCCGTCTCCAGGGCGAGCGGAATCAGGTGGGTTTCGGGAACGTGGTGCTCGGGGTGAAGGGCGCTGGCACCGGCCGCATTGAAATATCGCAACGACGCGGTACTTATGCGCCCCCGGGCCGATAACCACCGAAGACCTTCTTCGACCATCAATTTGGTCTGACCGTACGGGCTCTCGGGATTGGTCGGACGTTCCTCATCAATCGGCATCTGGACTTGATTGCCGTACACCGCGCACGACGACGAGAAGACAAATCTCGGCACGCCCAACTTCACCAATGTCTCCAACAAGCGAAAGGTCGACGCCACGTTGTTGGAGAAGAAGGCCTCGGGGTGCTTCATCGATTCACCGGGCTCAATGAATGCGGCGAAATGAACACAGGCTCCGAATGAACCGAGCGACGCAACGAGTTCACTGTCGCCACAGTCACCCTCTACGAATTCGGCCCCTGAGGGCACGTTCGCACGTTGACCCGAGCTCAAATCGTCGAGTGCCACCACGTCGTGGCCCCGTGACACCAACATCTCCGCGGTGTTGGACCCGATGAATCCGGCCGCACCCGTCACGAGGATCCTCATCGCATCCGCCCCTCCGTCATCTCCGTTGACAACGGGCCACGACACCCTTGGCTCGAGCGCAATCACCCCAATCGGACGTATCCAACTCCGATGCAGTCAAATCTGGACCCACTCTCGAACTCTCAACATCGCTAAATATCATTAGAACACGGATGGTACTTGGGTCATCGCCCGAACGGCATCATCCCTGCGATGCGACCAATCCCGCGCGGAGCGTTCCTCGATCTCACCACGGCCCGGTTGGAACCTATGCTCGGGACTGGACCCATAGTCCGGAGGTGGATCGATGAGCCCAATGAGTGCGTACGAGGAATGGCGACAGGGTTACGACTCGTCGCATCTACGCGATACTGACTTCGCCACCATGTCGGGAATTCCGATCGAGCCGGTCTACGGACCCCCCTCGGGCGAATTCCCAGGACAGTACCCATATACACGTGGCGTACACCCTTCGATGTACCGGTCTCGACTCTGGACGATGCGGATGTTCGCTGGCTTCGGAACCGCGCTCGATACCAACGAACGATTCAAGGAGATCATCGGTGCGGGAGGGACTGGACTCTCGACCGCGTTCGATATGCCGACGTTGCTCGGCCTCGACTCCGACGACCCGATGGCCCTCGGTGAAGTCGGACGATGTGGCGTGGCGATCGACTCGATGGCCGACATGCGCGACCTGTTCGAAGGCATCGATCTCGCCTCGATCACCACGTCCATGACCATTAACTCTCCGGCTGCGGTCATGTTGGCACTGTTTGTCGCGCAGGCAGAGGAGGCGGGCGTGCCTCGGTCCCAGTTGGGCGGGACTCTACAAAATGACATCTTGAAGGAGTATCAGGCACAGAAGGAATTCGTTTTCCCGCCACGTCAGTCCATGCGTCTCGTGCGCGACACGATTGCCTTCACTGCTGCCGAGATGCCCAAGTGGAATTCGGTATCGGTGTCCGGGTATCACATCCGCGAAGCTGGATCGACCGCCGCCGAGGAGTTGGCGTTTACGTTGGCCAATGGCTTCGCCTACGTCGAACTGGCCCGTGAGGCAGGGCTCAATGTCGATCAGGTTGCCCCCCGGCTCTCCTTCTTCTTCAACGCCCACATCGATTTCTTCGAAGAGATCGCCAAGTACCGTGCCGCTCGGCGCATCTGGGCCAAATGGATGCGTAATCACTACGCGGCGTCCGACGAGCGGTCGTGGCAGTTGCGGTTCCACACCCAAACGGCCGGAGTCTCCCTGACCGCCCAGCAGCCAGAGATCAATATCGCGCGGACCGCGATTGAGGCCCTCGCCGGTGTGCTGGGCGGTACGCAATCCCTTCACACGAACTCCATGGACGAGGCCTTGGCCTTGCCGTCGGAGAAGGCCGCCCGAATCGCTCTTCGCACCCAGCAGATCATCGCGCACGAGACCAATGTCACCAACGTCGCCGACCCACTCGGTGGATCGTGGTTCGTCGAGGAATTGACGGACGAGATGGAGCGTCAGGCCGAATCTATCTTCGCCGACATCATGGGCATGGGTGACGGATCGATGCTCGAGGGCTGCATCCGGGGCATCGAGGAAAACTGGTTCCAGGGCCGAATCGCAGATTCCGCCTACCAATTGGAGCGGTCGTTCAATCAGGGCCGACGCACGGTGGTCGGCGTGAACGCATTCCTGGAGGGAAACGACGACGCCGACCTCGAGATTCTTCGCATCACCAATGAGGATGAGAAACGTCAAGTGGAGCGTCTTCACGATGTGCGTGAATCTCGCGACCAACAACGAGTGGACATAGCGCTGGCCCGGCTTGCTCAAGAGGCCGCCAACCCCGAGATCAATCTCATGCCCGCCCTGATCGACGCGGCTCGTGCATACGTGACGGTCGGCGAAATGATGTCGTCGTTGGAGGGAGTCTTCGGGCGACATGTGGAAGTGCCGACGCTATGACGACCCGAGTGCTCGTGGCGAAGGTCGGCCTTGACGGGCACGACCGGGGAATCAAGGTCGTGGCGCGCCTGTTGCGCGACGCAGGTATGGAGGTCGTCTATACCGGCCTCTTCCAGACCCCCGAGACCGTGGCAAATGCGGCAATCCAAGAAGACGTCGACCTGGTCGGGCTCTCCATGCTCTCGGGTGCCCATCTCACTCTCGCACCTCTGGTCGTGCAAGCGTTGCGATCACAGGGGTCGGACATTCCGGTCGTGGTGGGCGGCATTGTTCCTGCCAATGATCTCTCCGATTTGGAGGAGGCTGGCGTGGCCGCAGTGTTTGGGCCAGGGGCCACCGCCGAGGAGATGGTGGCGACCATCAATCGCATCGTCACCCAGCGGTTACCCTAACCCACGTGATCGTTCGAAAAGCTCGACCCGACGACGTTGGGCAACTTCTTTCGCTGGTGCGCGAACTGGCCGATTACGAGCGGGCCTCGCACGAAGTCGTCGCTCGCGACGAGGATTTCACTCGCGCTCTCTTCGGTGCCGACGCTCATGTTCACGGGCTCGTCATAGAGGTGGATGGCACAATCGAGGCAATGGCTCTCTGGTTCCTCAATTTCTCAACCTGGCTCGGAACCTCGGGCCTCTATCTCGAAGATCTCTACGTCCGGGAGTCATCGCGAGGACGCGGCTACGGCACCACGCTCATGCGCGAATTGGCGAAGATTTGCGTCGCGCGCGGCTATTCACGCTTCGAATGGTCGGTGCTCGATTGGAACACCCCGTCGATTGACTTTTATCTCGCCCTTGGGGCGGTGGCCCAAGACGAGTGGACTAAGTTCCGACTCTCGGGCGAACCCCTCGCCACGTACGCCGCCACATGATGCCGCGATCGGTCTCGGAACATTATTCACGAATCACCGCCCACTGACCGTGTTACAGGCAATCTGCCAGCTGGAAGAGGAACTGTTGGAGGGTTCGGATGTAGTCGAGGACTTCGGGCTCACTGGCCGCCAGCTGCTCATCGCTGAGCAGGCCCTTCGCTTGTGCGGTCGAGCGAAGGGCAATCTGCAGAGTCGTCAACCAGATCCACGCTTCGTTCTGGGTCAGAAAATCTTCGTCAATCGTCAGCGCCGCCAGTTCGGCATTCGTGGCCGTCTCGTTTTGACGCGTCAGCATCGAAATCGGATTATCGGAGTCGAGACTGGGATCGATGGGCGAGGTCAACGAGACGTGCCACTCGTGCGTCGGATCATGCTCGGCGGCGACCACGTTTCGAAACGCCTCACGGGCGACCGAACGTCCGAATTCGTTGAGGCGCACCTCGATCCGACCATCACGGCGGCGCACGAACAATTTGCCAGCCACTACTGATCCTGTTCGATGGTGCTCTGCAGGCCGGCCACCTGGAGTTTCACGCAGTAGGACTCGGCTCGATCACGCGCTCCCGACCATACGAGGGCCCGACCCTCATGGTGAACGGCCAGCATCAACTGGGTGCACTTGTTATTCGAATAGCCGAATATCTTGCGGAAGATCACCACGACGACCGCCATCGGGGTCACCGGGTCGTTCCAGACGACGACGCGCCACGACTTCTCGGTGCGAACCGAGTCCGACGTCGACACGTCGGACTCGGTCTCCGTCGTGCGAAGAGGTTTCACGGAAGCCACGACACCAGTGTCGCAGACCACGGCACGGAATGGAAACTCCGACCGTAGTGTGGCAGAGGGGCCCGAGTTCGTCAGGAGACTGCGTTGGAAACCAAGTGGGTCAGCGAGGCGCCGGCTCGCCTTCGCCAGCACGTGAACCTCAGTATTCGCAACGCCGTGGGACTCACGAGGGAACCTCCGCCTCGCTGTGACGACCCGGACGAGGCCTATTTCGCCCTTGACAGCGTTGCACGGCTGGTGCACGGTGACCTCTCGTCGATGCTTGTCGGAGGCCTGGGTTCGCTCTTCTTCCAGATGCTGCACCCACACGCCATGGCCGGCGTGGCCCAGCATTCGCGGTACCAGCGCGACGCCTTGGGTCGCCTTCTCCAGACCGCCAACTTCATTGGTTTCACCACGTACGGATCACGCGCGACCGCCCACCACGCTATCGAACGAGTCCTGGCGGTCCACGAAGGAGTCCGAGGCGTCGCTGACGACGGCATTCCTTACTACGCCAACGACCCCCATCTACTCGCCTGGGTGCACGCCGCCGAGGTCTCGATGTTCCTGCGGGCATACCAGCGCTTCGGTCGATTGACGATCACGGGGCGTGAAGCCGATCAATACGTCATGGAAATGGCCGTACTCGCGCGCGACATGGGAATGGTCGAACCGCCGACCAGTGTGGCTGAATTGGATCGGGTGATCGCCCAATTCCGTCCAGAACTCCGACTGACTCCTGACGCCATAATTGCCCGGGACTTCGTCGCCAAAGGAGTGGTCCGCGGTCCATTCCAAAAGCTCGCCTACTGGCTCCTCGTGCAGAGTTCGTTCAACCTCATGTCGCCGTGGGCCCGTGAAATGCTTGGGGTCCCCGCGCGCGGTCGCCTCGATCGATTGGTGATCCGGCCGGCCACCACGCTGCTCTGCTCGTCATTGCGTCTCTTCGTCACGCCGACACCCCGCGTCAATTAGCCAGGGTGAACCCGCCGTCGACGGTGACCACCTGACCGGTCACGTACGGCGTCGAGGAGAGCGCCATGATCACGTCGGCGACGTCCTCGGGAGTACCGGTGCGTCGTAGGGGAGCCACCTTCTGGACGAAGGCGCGGTTGGCATCCCAGCCCTCGGTCCACGGAGTGTCGATAAGTCCCGGCGCGACGGCATTGACCCGGACCTCGGGACCCACCGCCTTCGCGAGCAGCGCGGTCATGTGATTAAGGGCGGCCTTGGACGCGGCGTACGGAATCGAGGAGCCCTCGGGTCGCAATCCGGCAATGGAGGTGACGTTGACGATGCATCCATGGCTATCGCGCAGGGCCTTCATCGCGGCCACACTCAGATTCCAGGTCCCAAAGACGTTCAGCTCAAAAATCTCGCGCCACACGTCGAGCGAGGCAGCTTCAAGGTCGTGGTGGGGAATCACCCGGGTACGTCCGGCATTGTTGACCAGCACGTCGAGGCGACCGAACCGTTCGAGGATCTCGTCCACGAGGCGCTCGCACTCCCCCTCCATGGCAATGTCCGCTTGGAGGTACTGGGCGTTCGGCGTGACACTGGCCAGGGCCTCGCCTTGGGCGACACTGTGGGCCGAATTGAAGACGACAATCTCGCCGGCGGCGGCGAACCGCAAGGCGGTCGCCTCGCCAATGCCACTGGTCGATCCGGTGACCAACACCACTCGTCCCGCCATGTCTACCTCCGTCTCATTCGCCACGAGCCCGCCCAGTGCTGGCCGGGTTCAAGCACGACCACATCCTTGCCGCTACGCAACGCGTCGGGCGGACAAGTCATTGGTTCGATGGCCACCGAGGTGCGTCGACGTCCACGCTCAAGGTGGTCACCGGTGTACACCTGGATGTAAGGGAAGTTGCGATCGACGCTCAGTTCGACCTCGGCACCATTGTGGTCGGCGAGTACGACGGTCGCCAAACCCGAATCGTCCCTCACGAGTTCGGTGTACGTCACGTCGAGTTCGTGACCACTCACCGACTTTCGCTTCGAAAAGTCGAACGCGTGGCCCTGCACAGGCAGAATCTCCCCAGTGGGCAGTTGACGGCCGTTCACCGCGACGTAGGCCCGGGCCGGTACCTCGAGTTCCGCCCCCTCGATAGTGGGCGTGGTGACGGCCAGATACGGGTGGAAACCCACGCCGAAAGGGATGGGCACGCTATCGCGATTGGTGACGGTGGTCGTGACGGTGAGCCCGAGCTTTCCCAAGTGATAGGCGACGCTGACTTCACTCAGAAATGGATATTCCGGAGTCGGGTGGAGGAGCAGTGACAGCGCGCAACGGTTCTGGTTCACCGAGTCGACGTGGAACGGCCGCCAGCGGACGAGTCCGTGAATGGACGTGGCGTGCACTACGTCGTCGACGTTCGGCTGAGCGACTCGGTCCGAGAAGGCCCACTCGCCGTCGCCGATGCGATTGGGCCAGGGGTAGAGGACCTGGCCGCGAGCGCCGGTCGGCACCTCCTCGCCGGCGAAACCCTCGATGACGCTGACCCCACCTTTGACGAATGTGCGCAGCGTCGCCCCAACCTCGGTAATGACTGCCCGCTCGTCGCCGTGGGCAATCGCAATCTGTTCTCCAGACGGAAGCATCAGCTGGTTTTCCTTCTATTCACTGCTAAGTAACTTACGACAGTTAACGTACGTTGCATGCGAATTCTGATTACTAATGACGACGGCATCTACGCGCCAGGAATCGCCGTGCTGGCTCGCCACGTCGCTGGCTGGATAGATCGCTGTCCCCCGGGCGATATCCGAGAGGCGATGGTGGTCGCCCCCCACACCAACCATTCGGGCATGTCGTCGGCAGTTGGAGATGTTTTCGACCGACCGACCGTCCGGTACCGACGACACACCATCGTGGGCGCCGAATCGATTCCCGCCTTCGGTCTCGAGGCTCCGCCCGCGCTCTGCGCAATCGTGGGCGCTGTCGGTGGCCTTGACTTCCAACCCGACTTGATCCTCTCGGGCATCAACGCCGGAGCCAACGTGGGGCGCAGCGTCCTGCATTCCGGGACAGTTGGGGCCATACTCACCGGCGCCCAGCTCGGACTCTCGGGCTTGGCGGTGTCGGTGCAGTGGGGTGACGACGTGCATTATGACACCGCCGCAGCAGTCGCCGTCGAGGTGCTCGAAGAGTTGATGAGCGCGCCTTCTCGAACACTGTTAAATCTGAATGTGCCGAACCTTCCGGCTTCCCAATTGAGGGGGGTTCGTCGGGGCCGCATCTCGACCGCGGGGATTGTGAAATCTGCTGGTCACCTTGCAGGCGGCCAACCGCTGGGCGACGAAGGCGAACTTCCTCTGCAGGTGGGTGCCGCCAGTCCCGAACTCGGCGATGTGAGCGACGAAGACGCCGACGAGGACGGCGCCTTGCTGGCTGCTGGTTTTGCGTCACTCACCGCCATCAAGGGACCCCAGGAGGACAGCGACCCCGCCCTCGATGGACTCATGCATTCGGCGCTGGGGATCATCACCCGCCACTTGGACCTATTGCGTTAGTCGTCGGCTGGTCGACGACGCTGTTCCTTCACGCGGCTGCGGGCCTTCTTCTCGTCTACTCGACGCACTTGGGAACCCCGGGTCGGCTTGGTCGCACGTCGTGGCGTCGGCCGTTCGAGCGCCCGGGCGATCTTCTCAGCCAACTGTTCAAGTGCAGCAGTCCGATTCTGGCCCTGCGACCGGTGACGACCCGCGCTGGACCGAACGACCGGTCCCACCGACTCGAGCAGCATCGCACGGTCATCGACCGAGAGCCGCGTCGAGTCCTCGACGATGAATGACACGACGACCCGAGTCAGTGACCGGTTGGCGTGCTGACCACCGGGACCGCCCGACGTCGTCACCCTCAGCGCAATCTCCTCGGCCGGGATGTCCAGCCTCGGGCGGATGTGCAGAGACCCGTCTTCGTTGACGCCGGGTCCTCTCGCCACGGATCAGTGTCCGCCCGGAAAACGCACCATTGCGACTTGGCTTGACGAGGCCACCAACTCCCCGCGGTCATCAAACAACTCGCAACGCTCGTCCACGATGCCATCGGCAATCACAACACACCTCTGACGAGCGCGAAGCCATTCACTCGTCGGTATTCGTCGCACGTACGAAGTCAGTTGGAGGGTTGGAACCCATCCCGACGATCCGAGTGGAAACGTCGCCGGGGGCAGGGCGTCACCCGCGAAGAGCAGACTCCACGCACTCCATGGCCCATCCCCGTCATCCATTCGCATCCAGCCCCGGACCTCACCCCGTTCGGACAGTTCACCGCTCGTCCATCCGGTCGTCGCTGGGTCCATCCGCAAATCAAGCACCCGCATGATGTTCAGGTCGTCGCCGCCCGTCGAGCGGCGACACGCCTCGAGGGGAGCCATGGCCGGTACCGCGACATCCGCGTATCGGACTTCGGAGTCATCACGCAACGTGCCCAAGGTGACCAGTGATTCGGTGTTGACGACACCGTCTTGGCTCATGGTCACGTGGACAAAGGAGACCCCTCGTCCGATGCGGCGAACCTCAGTCTCGATCTGCGCCGGTCCGACGAGCGGTGATCCGCTGTAGTTGGTGGAGATCGAGGTCGCATGCACTTGACCCGCACCTTGCGCCGTGGCCGCCGCCAGTGCAGCGTTCGACATCAGACACTGCAGATATCCACCATTGGGGTGACTACTGACCGTCGTGTAGTACTCGGAGATAGTCGCCTCGTAGCGGCCATCACCTACGGGTTCAACTGCGGCGGCCTCCCGCAGCGCCCGACTTTGGGGGGAGAAGTTCATGGGCCAACCCTAACTTGCCCCCATGGCGAAGCCATTAGAATGGGCCCCAAGGAAGAGGTTCGAATGCAGACAGTCCCCTATTTCATCGATGGTGAACGAGTCGAGGGGACGGGAGAACTCCCAGTGCACAACCCCGCCACTGGCGAGGTGATTGCGCACGTTCCGGTTCCGAGTTCTGGCATGGTAGACGGGGTCGTGACGTCGGCTCGAGCGGTCGCCGTGACGTGGCGTAACTCAACCTTGTCCCAGCGCACCAACATCCTGTTCAACTTCCGGCGTCTCCTCGTCGAACACGAGGGCGAACTCGCGGCCATCATCACCCGTGAGCACGGCAAGACTCTCGCCGATGCGAAGGGCGAACTCGCGCGCGGTCTCGAGAACGTCGAATACGCCTGCGGGCTGACCGAGCACCTGAAGGGCGGCTTCTCCAGTCAGGTCGCCGCTGGTGTTGACGTGCACTCAGTGCGCGAGCCGGTCGGCGTCGTGGCCGCCATCACGCCCTTCAACTTCCCCATCATGGTGCCACTGTGGATGAGTGCCAACGCGCTGGCCAGTGGCAATGTAGTGATCCTCAAGCCGTCTGAGCGCGACCCCTCGGTGTCAGTGCGTGTCGCTGAACTGCTGATCGAGGCCGGACTGCCAGCGGGCGTCTTCAACGTCCTGCACGGCAACGCTGGTACGGTGCAGCAACTCTTGGAACACCCGGGCATCGACGCGATCAGTTTCGTCGGATCCACGCCCGTCGCGCGCCATGTCTACGAGACCGGCACTGCTCACGGCAAGCGAGTCCAGGCCCTCGGAGGGGCGAAGAATCACATGGTCGTCTTGCCCGACGCCGACCTCGACATCGCCGCGGACGCGGCCATCAACGCGGGTTACGGTTCGGCCGGTGAACGGTGCATGGCTATCAGCGTCGTCGTCGCCGTAGGTGACGTGGCCGATCCCCTGATCGAGAAGATCACTCAACGCCTCGACAAGTTGCGAGTTGGCGCTGGAGACGATTCGACCAGCGACTTCGGTCCGGTCATTACCCGCGAACATCGCGACCGCATCGTCGGTTATGTGAGCACTGCCGCCGCTGACGGCATCCGAGTGGTCCGTGATGGCACTGGCTTGGCCACCCAACCCGGCTTCTTCGTCGGTCCGTGCCTGCTTGACGGCGTACGGCCGGGCACCCCTGCCTACGATGACGAGATCTTCGGTCCGGTCCTCGGGGTGGCACGTGTCGCGACGTACGCCGACGCCGTCACGATGATCAACGCCAACCCCTACGGCAATGGCGTGGCAATATTCACTCGCGATGGTAACGCCGCTCGCCTCTTCTCGCGTGAGGTCACCGTCGGAATGATTGGTGTCAACGTCCCAATCCCGGTGCCGATTTCCTCGTACTCATTCGGCGGCTGGAAGAACTCGCTCTTCGGCCACTCCCACATCTACGGCCCTGAGGGCTTTGCCTTCTACACTCGCGCCAAGGTAATCACCACGAGATGGCCACAACCGTCCGAGTCCCAGATCGACCTCGGCTTTCCCACGACGAGGTAGCCCGTGACCGCTGCCCTCTCACCCGTCTTGCACTGGCTCGGTGCGGGGTTGAAAGAGGCGCTGGCCATGGTCTGGATGACGTGGTGGCCTTTGGTTCTCGGCTTCTCGCTGTCAGGACTGGTGCAGAGTTTTCTGCCCCGCGACGGGCTGCGCAGTCAACTCGGCGTGACTTCGGCGTCGTCGGTCGCCAAGTCCTCACTGCTGGGCGTCATCTCGTCTTCGTGCAGTTACGCCGCGAGCGCCATGTCGCGCGCCTTGTTCGCCCGAGGGGCGTCGTGGACCAACTCGCTGGTCTTCATGATTGCTTCGACGAATCTTGTCGTAGAACTCGGCGTGGTCCTGTATCTGCTGCTCGGCTGGCAATTCGTGGCCGCGCAGTTCGTGGGCGGTGCCATCATGATTGCCGGACTCGCCTTCTTCACTCATCTGGCTTTCTCTCGTCGCTACGAGGAGCAGCTGCACCAGCGAGTCCTCGAAGAATCGCCACCTCCCTCACACGCCACCACCACCAGTTGGCGCGATCGACTGAGGAACCGCCAGAACTACCAGTTGGCCGCTCGTTTCACGATGGGCGACCTCACCATGTTGCGCCGCGAACTGTTAGCCGGCTTCCTCATCGCCGGCTTCATGTCGGTACACGTACCGGCCTCGTGGTGGTCGCACGTCTTTCTCACCGGACACGGTGGCTGGACGGTCGTGGAGAACGCAGTCCTGGCGCCGCTCATTGCGGTGATTTCGTTCGTGTGTTCCGTGGGGAACATTCCGCTCGCCGCAGCCCTCTGGGCTAACGGTGTCGCCTTTGGCGGCGTCATCAGCTTCATCTTCGCCGATCTCGTGACGTTCCCTCTCCTGCTCATCTACCGGCGCTTCTACGGCACCGAAGGTGCGCTGCGACTCTTCGGACTGCTCTGGCTGGTGATGAGCGCGGGTGGGTTGATCGTCGACCGGCTGTTCAACGCCGCTGGCCTAATCCCCACCTCACACCACACGGCGGTGATGAGCGGCCACTTCACCATGGGCTGGACTTTGGTGCTCAACATTGTCGCGACGGTGGTAATCGTCGCCCTGTACATCCTGGCACGGTCGTCACGCAACAGCCCCTTGAGCGCCACTGACCCGATCTGTGGCATGACCGTCGACATCTCTGCACCTGCGGCGATGAGACAGCGCGACGGCGAGGATTACTACTTCTGCTCTCTGCGCTGCGCCGAGCGCTTCGACCAGCACAGCGCACCGGTCGCGATGAACGAAGACATGATGGGTGACCAGGTCGACCCGGTCTGTGGCATGCGAGTGAACTCGAAGAACGCCCTGAATGCGCAGGGAGACGACGGAGTCACCTACTATTTCTGCTGTGCGGGGTGTCGAGAGACCTTTCTGACCAAGACCAGCGCACCGG
>Ga0307377_10001532_pt1 | contig 28886 bp, 22 predicted proteins | sample TR3MG_FD_202535 | JGI IMG/M metagenome (GOLD analysis project Ga0307377, IMG submission 202535) | Soil microbial communities from Risofladan, Vaasa, Finland - TR-3 | ecosystem: Environmental > Terrestrial > Soil > Coastal area > Acid sulfate soil | place: Finland: Risofladan, Vaasa | collected... | reverse complement strand
CGCTTCGCTCGGCCGGGATCGCAGGGAAGGGGTTGTACGGGGCCGCGTTTCCGCGGCCCGCGATACGCCCAGGCTCGGCGCACGGCGCCGTGGTTACCGCACTATTTTCCGTGCCTCGACATAGAACCTCTTCTCGGGCGCCTCGCCCATCGAGAAGGTCTTTCGCGGCATGACGCCGTCGCGGATGACGGTGCCGAAGAAGCTGCCCTTGTCGATCGGGGGGAGATACAGGCCGAGATTGCCCGGCTTGGCGGCGAGGGCTTCGAGGCTCTCCCGGCCGTGGATGTAGTCGATGCCGACGCCGGGGCTGACCTTGAGGAAAGAGTCGAGGAATTCCTGGATCGTGCCTGCCGCGAGGTTGGCGTGCGGCTTGGGGAAGTCGAGGAGCCCGATGCCCTTGGACGAGACGAAGGCGATGCGATGCGATGCGCCGGAGTTCTCGTCGGCCTTGGCGAAAGCCGAAGCCGAATCGCGCATCTTCTCGACCCTGTGTTCCTGATAGGACTTCAAATCGGCGAAGAACTTGGCTTCGTCCACGCCGAAGAGCACGCGGTGGATGGGATGGAAGGGAAGTCCCTCGTCGTAGATGTTGACGAGTTCGACCAGGGCCCAGCGCGCGGGGTGATTCGCGAGGTCCGCGTCGCCCGATCTCTCCTTCTTGGTCTCCTCCCAGATCGCCTTGGCCGTGGCGAGCGAATGGTTGCCGTCGCCCACCGCGAAGAGCAGGACATCGTCCTTGCCGTACCTGGCCTTGTACGCCGAGGGGTCGGCAAGGGCTTCGAGCGCCGCGGCGAAACGGTCGAGCCGCGCGGGATCCTTGACCTGCCAGCCGCGCACCCTACCCGAGCCGAGCATGAGCTCGAAGTCGTAGAGCTTGGGGAGCTCCGCGCGGCTCTCGTAGAGAGGCTCGATGAGGCTGCGCTTCGGATCGTCGACGAGGAGCATGATGTGCGGCAGCTCGAGCGGGGCGCCGCGCCTGATCTGCATGCGCGGCGGCAGGCGTTCGACTATGGTGCCCTCGGTGGGACGGATCATCGACTTCGAGGCCTTGCCGTACTCGTATTTTTCGAGATCGACGGCGGCCATGAGGCCGACCCGCGGCTTCCGCTCGTAGGGAGTGTAGCGCTCGACGAGAACGAAACCCTCGCCCTTCGACTCGAGCACGCGGCGCGACAGGTAGTCGCGCATGGTCGACTGGATCCTCGAAATGCGATCGGCCTTGTCCGAGTCCTCGAGAAAGGCCTCGGGGAAGACGAGGTTGAGCGTCGAGGGAGCGCCGGAGACCGTCGCCTCCACGCGATTCCAGTAATCGCGTTCGGAGGAATACTGGTCGCAGGCCACGACCGCCCACTTGGACAGATCGGTTCCGGCCGTCGGAAGCTGCACTTCCGGAAGGCGCAAACCGAGCTTATCGAATACGGCTGCGAATGAGGACATGAGAACTCCTTTTGCGGCGATAGCGGTGCGAAAGCGGTGAAAGACCTTGGGCTCGCCGGTCCGCCTCCGCCGCAAGGATTATGCCCCTGGTTTCGCGAACGGTCAAATTCCGAAAGACCCTCATGGGGATGGGGCCGATTCCAGGAGTCTCAGGCGCTTGCTCCCCCCCGAGCTCTTTCCCCTCCGCGACTCCGCGTGGAAACGCCGATGGACCAGGGGCGCTACTTCTTGAACCCCATGAGCTTTTCCAAGTCGTATTTCCTGCGGAGCCGCTTGAGGACGGCGGTGTAGACGAGGACGGAGAGGACGATGGCGATCACGAAAGCCCCGAAGACGGCGAAGGCGCCGAGCTGGAGGAATCTCCCCAGCGTCAAGCCGTACGCGAAGAGGATGGCCACGAAGAACAGGGCCGTGACGACCAGATTCCCGATCGTGGCCAGCAGCACGAAGATCGCCGCCCTCCCCCCCTTGCTCATGCCTTCCCCCTCGCGTCGGACGCGATGAGCGATACCGCCAAAAGGATCACGCAGACGACCACAGTGGAGTCGGCGACGTTGAAGGTAGGCCAGCGCTCGAGGCCGAAAATGCCGTAGAACTTGAAGCTCAGGAAATCGATCACCCCTTCCTTCCGGCAGGCGAGATCGATCGCGTTGCCGAGCCCTCCGCCCACGATGCCCAGGAGAGCCCAGCGGGTGAGGGAGTCGAGGGACCTGCTGCGGAAGTAGATCACCAGCACGACGACGACGAGGATGATGCGCACGGCGAAGAGCGGCCAGCGGAGCGGGAAGGAAGCGTCCGCGCCGACGCTGAAGGCGCCCGCGAGATTGCTGGCGTGGATGAGCCAGAAGAAATCGCCGAAGGCCTTCCAGCCGATCACGCCCGGCGGGACGAAGGCCACCACGAGCGCCTTCGTCACCTGATCGACGAGGATGACGGCTGCGGCGAGGACGAGAGGGAGAAGCGGCGGACGGTTATTTTCCATGACTGTTCCTTGACTCTGATGAGGTTCGAATCGAAGGCCTCAAAGCCCCGTGGGAAGATCGATAAACGAGGTCCGGATGCCGGTTTCGCGCGCCAGAGCCTCGGCGACGGCGCGGACTCCCCAGACCTCCGTCGCGTAGTGTCCGGCCGCGATGAAGCCGATGCCGCTCTCGACGACGGCGTGATATACCGAATGAGAGGGCTCGCCCGTGACGTAGAGGTCCATGCCCGACTCGATGGCCTCGAGCGCCTCGAAGGGCGCCCCGCCCGAAACCACGGCGGCGCGCCGGATCGCCGCGCTCCTGCCGGGTATGGCCGCGCGGGGAGCCGAACGGTCGGGCAGGATCCGCTTCACCGCCTCGGCGAAGTCTATCGGCGGCTCCAGCGTCCCGGCGAAGCCCAGCTTGACGCCGTGATGCTCGCCGAATCCCTCGAGCGCTGAGAGGCCCAGCATGCGGGCGAGCGCCGCGTTGTTGCCGAGCTTGGGATGGGCGTCGAGGGGGAGGTGACAGGCGTACAGGGCCAGATCCGCTTCGAGGAGGAGCCTGATCCGCTCCAGCAGGGCGCCTTCCAGCCTGAGGTTCTTCCCCCAGAAAAAGCCGTGGTGGACGAAGAGGAGCTGGGCCCCGGACGCGGCGGCCCGGCGAATGGTCTCCGCGCAGGCATCTACCGCAAAGGCGGCGTGGCCTATCGGCCCCCCTCTTCTGCCCACCTGCACCCCGTTCAGGGAATCGTCGATCCGCGCGAAACCCTCGAGATCCAGATTCGAGCGAAACCAGGCGTCCAGGTCTTTCAGGTCCATGGCGGAAAAGTATAGCCGGAGCCGAGGGCAAAATAAAAGGGCCTGCCGGGGAAGGAGGCAAACCCCTGCAGGCCCAGCGAAGGAAAGGATCCTGTCGCGGTCTCGAAAGGCGGGCCGACACGCGGAAAGAGGGAGGCCCGTAGCTACATTAAGAGTATTTAATAAATCTAAAACCGTCAAGGTCCAAACCGACGGTAGTGTTCCGAAGTTTAGTGACGTCTCCATCTATTGCGGCGGCTTCGGCCGAAAGGGAATCTCCAACCTACTATATATGGCACTATCACTAAAATTCGCAACCCTAGTCTCGCCCTGCCGCCTAGAGGGCGAGAGTGAGGACTTCGGCGAGTTCCTCGTCCGTGAGGACGATGGGATTGCCTTGCATGGAGCTCGCGGCCTTGGCGCGCTCTATCAGGCCTGGAAAATCCTCCGCTCCGACGCCGTAGGCGCCCAGTCCCCGGATGCCGAGTCGGCGCACGAGAAGGGCGAGGGCTTCGGCGCCGGCCTCCGGGGAAACGGAGGTTTCGGCGCCCAGGATGAGGGCGGCCGCCTCGGCGTAGCGCGCAAGGACCGGGCTGGAGCTCTGTCGCTCTCGCAGCGCGCGCAGGTTGACGGCCGTGACGGCGGGCAGGAGGGCCGCGCAGACCGCCCCGTGCGGCGCGCGGAAGGCCCCGCCGATGGGCGCCGCGAAGCCGTGGACCGCGCCGAGCCGCGCGTTGGCCAGGGCGAGGCCGCCGAAGAGGCTGGCCAGCGACATGTCCTCGCGCGAGCCGAGGTCGCCGCCGTCGGCGAAGGCCTTCGGAAGGGCGCGGGCAGCCCGGGCCAGCCCGTCGCGGCAGAGCGCGTCGGTGAGGGGATTGGACCGGTTCGACACGAAGGGCTCGATGAGCTGCGTGAGCGCGTCCATGCCCGTGCTCGCCGTAGCCTCGGGCGGAAGGCCCAGGCAGAGCTCCGGATCGACGATGGCGAGGCGCGGCAGCATGGTGGGCGAGCGGAGGCTGACCTTGACGCCCTGCTCTTCGGAGAGGAGCACCGCGTTGCGGGTGACCTCGGCTCCGGTGCCGGCGGTCGTCGGGACGGCGATGCAGGGCAGGGAGGGCGCCGAGAGGGGGCGGCCGGCGCCGATCACCTCGGCGTAGTCGAGGATGTCGCCGGGGTTGGCGAGGAGGGCGGCCAGGGCCTTGGCGCCGTCGATCGCCGAGCCGCCCCCGAAGCCGACGACGAGCTCGACGCCGAAGTCTCGGGCGGCCCCGAGCGCGGCGCGTATGGCGCCGAAGCTCGGCTCGCCCCGGATCGGCTGGGCGTAGACCTCGAGGCCCTCGGCGCGCAGCGTTTCCAGCAAGGTCTCGGCCCGAAGAGCGTCGGAGCCGCAGACCACGACCGCCCTGCGGCCGAGCTCGGCGGCCGCCTTGCCCGCCTGGGCGGCGGCCCCGCGACCGAAGCGGATCCGCGAGGCGGTCGCGAACTCGAAGCCCTGCATCAGTCGCCGCCGAGGAGCCGGTACATCGCGCGCGTCCGCGGCTCGGCCATCATGGGCTCGGCGAGCTCCTTCCAGCGCGCGTAATGGGCCGTGGCCCGGTGCCTCTCCTGCGCCGCATCGTCGCGGTAGACCTCGATGAGCGCGAAGCGGGTCGGATCGCTCTCGTCCTGCAGGAGGTCGAAGCTCGCTATGCCCGGCTCCTTGAGACTCTCCTCCGCGTTCGCCATCGTCGCGTCCTGGAACTCGGCGATCTTGTCGGCCTTCACCTTTATAGTGACGATCAGCACCCTCATAGACGCCTCCGTACATAAGCATAGCCGCTCGGTCAGCGATTCCCCCTCAGGGTATCCGGGCGATGATGTCCTTCAGGTAAGGCTTCTTCTCCAGGTCGCGGACGAGGCCCGAGGCCCGCGACTTGTTGACATAGTCGCGGTCCTGGAAGCTGTAGCGGTAGTTCGTGTGCACGTCGTACTTGCCGGAGAGCAGGGCGTAGGAATCCTCGGTCATGACGAGCTCCTCGTCGGTCGGGATGACGAAGACCTTGACCTTCGAACCGGGGCCCGTGATGTCGAGCTCGGCGTTGCGGCACTTGGCCAGATCGTTCTTCTTCTCGTCGATGACGATGCCGAGATTCTCCAGCCCTTCGGTGGCGAGACGGCGCGTGATCGGTCCCATCTCGCCGACGCCTGCGGTGAAGATGAGGGCGTCCACCCTGCCGAGGGCGGCGAAGTAGGAACCGATATACTTCTTGATACGGTACGACTCGATCTGCTGGGCGAGGATGGCGATCTGATCGCCCTTCTCGGCGGCCTGCTCGATGTCGCGACGGTCGGCCCAGCGCCCGGTGATGCCGAGCACGCCGGATTCCTTGTTGAGTTTCCTCTCGACGTCGGCGGCCGAGAGGCCGGCCTTGCGGATCATGTGGAATACGATGCCGGGATCGATGTCGCCCGAGCGGGTGCCCATGACGAGGCCCTCGAGGGGGGTGAGGCCCATCGAGGTGTCGTAGGAACAGCCGTCCTTGACGGCGTTGATGGAGGCGCCGTTGCCGATGTGGGCGATGATGACGTTCGTCTTGAAGGGATCCTGGCCGAGGAGGACGGCGGCGCGCTTGGTGTTGTAGAGGAAGCTCGTGCCGTGGAAGCCGTAGCGCCGCACCATGTACTGCTCGTACCACTCGCGGGGCACGGGGTACGTGTAGGCCCAGGCGGGCATGGTCTGATGCCAGGCCGTGTCCATGATCGCGCACTGCGGCACGCCGGCGAGGACCGCCTGTGCCGCCTTGACGCCCATGAGGTTGGCGGGGTTGTGCAGGGGGGCCAGGTCGTTCAGCGATTCGAAGGTCGAGAGGAACTCGTCGTCGATGAGCACCGAGCGGGCGAACTTCATGCCGCCGTGCACCATGCGGTGGCCGACGACCTTGATCTTGGACATGTCGTCGATGACGCCGTTGACGGGGTCGACGAGGGTCTTGAGGATGAGCTCGATGGCCACCGTATGCGTCGGGCACTCGTAGTTGGCTACGTAGTCCGCCTTCCCGGTCGGCTTGTGGGTGATGGACGAGTCGCCGAGCGTGACCCGCTCGACGATTCCCGTCGCGAGGATATCCTTGCGATCCCAGTCGTAGACCTGGTATTTGACAGACGAGCTGCCGCAATTGAGCGTGAGGATGACCATGGAATCTCCTTAAAAGCGAGTGTGATGGGAAGAAGCCTGCCTCGATGGCGGACAGGCTCCGAAATCGGCCGGAACCATTGTAGCACCGCATCCGGCCTTGGGCAATCTAAGCCGGGCACGATCGTTCATTCGCCATGACCATGGCAGAGGCACCGGGGCTTGTTCCAAGGCTTGGCTCTTTATCTTTTATCCGGCCTTGAGGGCTGGCGGAATTATCGCTATTCTCGATACATGAGCGAAGAGCGCAGCGTCGCCGGAAAACCCGGCGGCCGGCACGATCCCGACTCGGGCATGAGCGGACGGGCGGAACAAAAGGCGAGCGAGGTGCTCGGCGGCCGAAGCCAGGGCAGTTTCCTGAAGCGCCTGCTGCCCTTCCTCGGCCCGGCCTTCATAGCCAGCGTCGCCTACATCGATCCGGGCAACTATGCCACGAACATCCAGGCCGGGGCCCAGTTCGGCTACGCCCTCCTCTGGGTCATCTTCGGCTCCAATATCATCGCGATGCTGGTGCAGGCCATGTCGGCCAAGCTCGGCATAGCGACCGGCATGAACCTCGCGCAGACCTGCCGCGCCTCGTACCCGGCCTGGGTCAACTGGGCCCTCTGGGTCATGATGGAGATCGTCGCCATGGCGACCGACCTCGCCGAGTTCCTGGGCGCGGCGGTGGGCATCCAGCTCCTCTTCGGGCTCCCCCTCTGGGCGGGCGGCGTGATCACCGCGATCGTCACCTTCCTCATCCTCGGACTCGAACGCTACGGCTTCCGCCCGCTCGAAGCCATCATCACGGGCTTCGTCGCCGTGGTGGCCCTGAGCTACCTCGTCGAGATTCTCATCGCCCAGCCCGCCTGGGCGGCCATGGCCGCCTCCTTCACGCCTCCCAAGCTGCCCGGCAGCGAGGGCGCCCTCCTCGCCGTGGGCATCCTGGGGGCGACGGTGATGCCGCACGCCATCTTCCTGCACTCCGCCCTCATGCAGAACCGGATTCGCCCCAAGGACGGCCGCGAGCTCAAACGCCTGTTCCGCTTCGAGATCGTCGACGTCCTCGTGGCCATGGGCATCGCGAGCTTCGTCAACGCGGCCATGCTGGCCATGGCCGCCGCGGCCTTCCACGCCACGGGCAAGAGCGACGTCGGCACCATCGAGGAAGCCTATCAGACTCTGAAACCCCTCCTCGGCAACGCCTCGAGCCTCGTGTTCGGCATTTCCCTCCTCGCATCGGGGCTTTCCTCGTCCACCGTGGGAACCAGCGCCGGGCAGATCGTCATGGAAGGCTTCATCCGAAAGCACATTCCGGTCTGGCTCAGGCGCCTCATCACCGTGATTCCCTCGCTCGCGGTCATCATCTCGGGGCTCGATCCGACGCGGACCCTCGTCATCAGCCAGGTCGTGCTGAGCTTCGGCCTTCCGGCCACGCTCTTCGCCCTGCTGCACTTCACCTCGGACAGAAAGCGCATGGGCGTCCTGGCGAACAGGCCGCTCACCAACGCGGCCCTCGGCGCGGCGACCGCCCTCGTGACGGCGCTCAACGTCTACTTGATCATCATGACCATAGCAGGGCAAGGAGGCTGACGTGTTCCAGCGCATAATCGTCCCCCTGGACGGCTCCGCGAGCGCCGAGGCGGCCCTCCCGGCGGCCTCGCTCCTCGCTCGCCGCCTGGGCTCCTCCATCGTGCTGCTCCACGTCATCGAGGCGCGTCCGCCCAAGGAAGTGCACGGCGAACGCCATCTCGCGGCCGCGGCCGAGGCGGAATCTTACCTGGCTCCCATCGCGGAGCGTCTGCGCGCCGAGGGGCTGGAGGTGAAGGCCCACGTCCACATGGACGGCAAGACCGATGTGGCTGGCGAAGTGGCGGCCCACGAGGCCGAGTTCGGCAACGATTTGGCGGTGATGGTGGCCCACGGCGAGCACGGCCACGCCGACATCCTCTCGGGTTCGATCCCGCTCAAGGTGGCGGCGGCGGGCGGAGCGGCCGTGCTCATGGTCCCCGCCTCGGACGCCGCCGCGGTTTCGCTCCCGCGCCGCATCCTCCTGCCGCTGGACGGCCGGGAGGAGCACGAAGTGTCCATCCCCGCGGCCGAGACGCTCGCTCGGATCTTCGGCTCCAGCGTGACGCTCATCGCGGCGGTGCCCAAGCGCTCCGCCGACGCCACGGGGGCCGGCCGCATCATCGCCCGCCTCGCGCCGGCCCTGAGCGGCGCCTCCCTCGAGTACGCCGCGGAGGGGGCGGCTTCCTACCTCGCACGCGTCGCGGAACGGCTCGCTGCCGCGGGACTCGAGGCGAACTGGTCGGTCGCCCGGGGCCGGCCGGCCAAGGTGGTTTCGGCCGCGGCCCAGGCGGGCGACCTCGTCGTCCTCTCCACGCACCGGCGCATGGGGCTCGACGCCAGCATGGACGGCTGCGTGGCCTTCTCCGTGGCGATGTCCTGGCGCGGGGCGATGCTGATCGTACCCGTGCCGCGAGTCTAGGCAGGGCCCGAGCGGCTCAAACCTTATGTGCGCGGGGGACGGCCTGGGCCATTTCGAGATTGCGGCGAATGCGCGTGTCGGAAGGGTCGATCTGCGCCGCTTCGAGGAAACGGGCGGCGGCTTCCTTGCGGCGGCCGAGCCTCCAGAGGAGGGCGCCCAGATTGTTGAGGGCGGTGGGATCCTCGGGCTCCAACTCCAAGAGCCGCTCGTAGACGGAGATCGCCTCCTCGATCTTCCCGGAGGAGGCGAGGATCGCGCCTCGCCGGGCCAGGAGTTTCCAGTCCCCCTCTTCTCCGGCGCGGGGCCGCCCCCGCGATTCGGGCCTGGCGAAGGCGCGCAGCTCGCTGACGAGGAGGACCGTGTCGTCGGACATGGGCACGCCCGAGCGAAACTCCTTGAGCTCGGCGAGAAGGACCTGGGGGAGCTCGGTCGTGGGGACCGAGGCGGCCTTGGCGAAGGCTGCGGCCAGCCTTTCGCGCCCGAAGCCTTCACCGCGAATGTTCCTGGCCTCCGAGATCCCGTCGGTGAATAAAAGAAGGCGGTCGCCTTCCTCCAGCCTCGTGTCGCCCTTGACGAACTCCGGCGAATCTATCACCCCGAGGGCGGGGCCCTGCGCCGCGAGTTCGACGACCTTCCCCAGCCTTCGACGCAGCAGGAGAGCCGGGGGATGTCCCGCCGAAGCGTAGGACAAGGCTCCCGTTTCCAGGTCGAGCGCGGCGTAGAAAGCCGTCACGAAATGCTCAGTGTCGCCCAGCACCGGCAGGAGCTCGCGGTTGATGATGGCCAGGACTTCGCCCGGATCGACGCCCCAGGCGGCCCGCGATCTGAAGAAAGACTTGACGAGGGCCGCGATGAGGGCGGCGGTGAAGCCCCGACCCGAAACGTCGGCCGCGAGGAAGGTGTAGCCGTTCTTGCCCGCGCGCACCGCGTCGTAGAGGTCGCCTCCGGTATTGTCGCAAGGCTCGTAGGACGCGCCGAAGGCGATCTCCTCCCGGCCCGGCAGTTCCTCGGGGCGGGGAACGATCCGGCGCTGCATGCGCAGGGCCATGCGCGACTCGCGCTCGCGCAGCTCGTCGCGAAGCCCGAGTTCCTCGGTGGCGGCCGACAGGGCGGCCGTCCGCTCCAGGAGACTCTCCCGGAGCGAGCTGACGCGTCTTGAGACGGTATCCTGAACCGCCGCCAGGATTCCGGCGACATCGGGGGACGGGTTCTTGCGCTTCAGCTGCAGAGCCTGCGCTCCGGGTTCGTCGACCGCGGTCGCGAGCACCGCCTCGGCCGCCCTGGCCAGAGGACGCAGGGCGGCCCGCGCCGCGAAGGCCGAGGCTCCCGCGACGGCCAAGGCGACTAGACCGAGAAATCCCCAGAACAGGACGGGATTCTCCTCGAGATGCGGGTTCAGCTCGAGGACGAGCCCGACCGCCGCGAGCGCAGCGGCTGCGACTATCCAACTGGACAAGACTATGCCCGCTCGGGATCCCAGGCGCATGACAGCCATGCCTCCGTGCATGCCAACTTTTTTCTCATGGTGAAGTCTACGTGAAGAGAGGGCATCGGTCAAATCGGCCGAACTCGTGTCCTGTCCGGAAGGGAATGCCTGAGCCCGATACGCCCCCGGTCCTGCCCGTCGGGCCCTGCGCGCCGCGCAGTTGAGCGAAACGAATCGGACAGGGCACTAGAGCCGAAGCTGCGGAAAATATGGAATATCGCAGTTCAGGGAATGATCGTTTTGCGCATTGTCGTGGCCGTATTGCTCGTTTTAGTCCGTCTGGATACTATTCGATCATGAACGAACGAAAAGCCCCCGTCTTCGGCATCTACGAAAAGGCGCTTCCGGCGAGCGGGGATTGGACGAAGCTCCTGGAGGCGGCCAGGACTGCCGGCTACGATTATGTGGAGATGTCGATAGACGAGTCCGACGAGCGGCTCGAGCGCCTCAATTGGAACAAAACCGAGCGCTCCGAGTTCCGCCGCGCCGTCGCCGAATCGGGCATCCCGGTCCGCTCGATCTGCCTCTCAGCGCATCGCCGGTTCCCCTTCGGCGCCGCAGATCCCGCGCTCCGCGAGCGGGCGGCCGAGATCATGCGCCGCGCGATCGATTTCGCCGCGGAGCTCGGCATCAGGACCATCCAGCTCGCCGGCTACGACGTCTATTACGAGAGCTCCACCGCCGACTCGCTCGAGCGCTTCTCCTCCGGTCTCGACTGGGCGGTCGGTCTCGCCGAGCGCTCCCAGGTCATGCTCGCCATGGAGATCATGGACACGCCCCTCCTGGGCACGATCGGCAAATGGCTGGCCTACGCCCAGGCCATCCCGAGCCCCTGGTTCCAGGTCTATCCCGACATCGGCAATCTCTCGGCCTGGTCCGAGGCCGTGGGCGTCGAGCTGGCCCGGGCTTGCGGGCGCATCGTCGCCGTGCACTTGAAAGACACCATCCCGCCCCGGCCCGGCTTCGCGGGCACGTTCAAGGAGGTGCCCTTCGGGGAGGGGAAGGTCGATTTCGTGGCCGCGTTCAAGGCCCTCGCCGCGCTCAACTACCGCGGCTGCTTCCTCGTCGAAATGTGGACGCACTCGGCCGCCGACCCGATCGCCGAATGCGCGCGGGCGCGGGAGTGGCTCCTGGAGCGGATGCGGCAGGGAGGCATGGCGTGAGCGGCCGAGCGGACATCCGGATCCTCGCCCTCGACCTCGACGGCACCGTGCTCGGCGCGGGCAACCGCCTCGCGCCGCGCGCCGTCGAGGCTGTCGCCGCCTTCCGCGCCACAGGTCGACAGCTCGTGGTGGCCTCGGGCCGCGCGCGCCGCGCCGCCCTGCCCTGGGCCGGAGCGCTCGGCGGCGCCAGCGCCCTGATCTGCCACAACGGCGCCGCGGTCTACGACCTCGGCGCCGGTTCCGACGGCGGCGGTTCCGCCGCCACGGCCACGGACGGCGGCGCCCCCATCGCGGAGACCTATCTGCCGGAAGAGACCGCCCGCCGCCTCGTGGAACTGTCGCGGCGTCTGGAACTGCACTTCCACGGCTTTCACGGCGACGACTGGCTCTACGAGCGCGAGCTCTACGGCACGCCCGTCTACGAAGCCCGCGCGGGCTTCGCCGGCAGCCGCGTGGACTTCGACACGTTGCCGAACCTCCGCTTCTACAAGGCCATGTTCGTGGACCGGGAGGGTGAGGCGATCGAGGAGGCCGCAGCCAGGGCCCGCGAGCTCTGCGGCCGGGATGCCGCCGTCATCTCGAGCGGACCCGGCTTCCTCGAAATCGTGGCGGCGGGCGTGTCGAAGGCCGTCGGGCTCCGCTCCTGGCTCGATCGCCGAGGCCTCGGCCTGGAGCAGGTGCTCGCGATAGGCGACGCAGACAACGACGAGGAGATGCTTCTCGCCGCCGGCATCGGGGTCGCGATGGGCGACGCCCCCGCGGCCATGCGCGCGCGCGTCGGACGCGTCACCGGCAGCTTCGCGGAGGACGGGGCCGCGACCGCGATCGAGGCCTTCCTCGCGGGGCGGCTCTGAGGGCTGATCCACGATGACCCCTGGATGGAAGCATCCTGAGCATATTCGCGAGCGTCTTGCCTCATTTCCGCCTCGCAGGTACTGTATGTCTATGATGGACCGGGAGGAGAGAATTCGCTTCTGGCTCGAGGCATCCGATACCGACGCCGCTCATCCATGAACTTTCGAGGATTGCCAGCCTGGCCGGGCTCGATCTTGATCAGGAACGCTTGGATATTCTCGATACGGTGACTACCTTTAGCATCCGCGCGCGGTACGACGACTACAAGCATGAGTTCGCCCTCAGGTGCACGAGCGAGTATACCGCCGCCATGATCGGGGAAATCGAGGAGCTTCGGGTATGGATCAAGAGCAGGCTTTGACGATCGCGCGCGCTTTTCTCGACGCGGTGCGCGCCGCTGGATATCGCGTCCACGCAGCGTTTCTTTTCGAGTCCACAGCGGGGGGAACCGCGGGGCCGGATAGCGACATTGATGTCGCCCTTGTACTGGACGGTATGGCCAACAGCTTCGATACCCAAGTCGACCTCATGAAGCTTAGGCGGTGCGTAGATCTGCGAATCGAGCCTCACCCCTTCGACTCCGGGGACGAGAACGATCCTTTCGGTTTCCTGGCCGAAATCCGGAGGCATGGGATTCGGGTCGCATGAAACGTGGGGCCCCAGCGATCCAATCAATGATGGCACGTGAAGACAGAGCGATGCGTCGCGCTTGCATTGATCCTCTTCTTGCCATAGCTGAAATCACAAACTAAGCGCGAGCAGGAGGTTGATCGGGACGCAGGAAACGATGCCGTACCCGAAGATCAGCGAAGGCTCGAGGCCGAGGCCGCAACCGAGGCTGAGGTTTTTCGCGAAGTAATACTCGGCGTCGACCACTGCATTGGCGCAGAGCGCCGCCCGCCGGCCCGAAATGCCCGGGGTTCCGGAGCTTGTCACATAGCTGCCGTCGAAGGAAAAAAATCCTCCGCCCAAAGACAGGTCGGCGCCCAGCACCCATTGCTCGAGGTGGAAGGCGATCCCGCCACCGACCGCGGTCTTCACGAAATACTGGTCCAGCTGTCCGGCGAAGCCCTGGGTGCTGACCGCGCCCCGCGAATCCGCATATTCGCAGGAGGCCAGGATTCGCAGAGAGATCGTGTCCGTCACGGCGAGATCCCGGCTCAGCCTTATCCCGATGCCGGGCAGGGCCCCGGTGAAGGGCAGGTCGAGGGTCCCTTCTCCGAAGACCCAAAATCCAGGGCGTATGGCGAGCTCCCAGTCGCCGCGCCCGTAGGTCGATTGCGGATAGCCCGGCGCGATGAGGTCGTCCCGGGCGGCTCTGTCGCTATCGGAGAGGCACCGCTTCTCCTCGGTCACGAGGGATATGACGCGGTCATCGCCGGGGGCCAGCGACAAGGCTCGGTCGGCGAAACTTTCCGCCGCATTTGTCTCCCCCGAGCGAGCGGATTCGAGGGCGAGTCTTGCCAGATCGCGGGCTCGAAGAACCCTCGCGGTGCGCCTCAGGTTTTCAAGCTGCGGACTATCCGCCCGCACTCCCTCGATCTCCAGAAAATCGTCCAGGGTTTTTATCGCGGCTTGCGGGTCGCCGGCCGCGAGGCTCCTCTTCGCCTCGACGGCTATTTCACCTCGCAGAATGTCTGCTTGCCTTTTTTCTTCGCCCGCCACATCGCTCCCTATGAAGCTCGCGAGCCGGGGGCCGAGATAGGCGTAGCGATCGCCTTCTGGCAGGAGGGATACCGCCGCCACCGCATCATCGTGCGCATCGAGCGCCCCATATGCATCGTCGGCCGATGCCGCCGCGTGGAGCGTCGTTCGCGCCTTGGCATACCACTCTTCGGCGAGGCCGAGGGAAATCTGGCGGGAGAGTTCGACGGTCTCTGAAGAATCTCCCGAGCGCACACGGTATACCTGAAGTCTCCGGTCCGCCTCCTCGAATCGCCTCATCGCCAGCAACTTTCTGATATCGGCGATCCCTGAAGCGAAGTAGGTCGTGAGCATCTTGTTGCCCACATCTGCGCCGATCGAAGTGGCTGCCGTAAAAATCTCGGCCGAGGGGAACTCCTTGGCCGAGGAGCCGATCGTCCTGCCGGAATAGTTCTCGATGAGGCGGTAGGATATGCCGACCACGTCTCCCTTTTCGAGGACGCTTCCTTCCATGGTCGCGTCGGTCTCCTCAGCCGAGCGCGCGGATGTCGATTCCGAAGCTTCCACCACCCGTATGAGCCCCGAAGATGCCACGCGGGTGCGAATGATCTCGGTGACCATCCTGGCCACCGGATCCGCGGCCGGCGTGAAGTCGTGGATCTCTATCGTGGAATTGAACTCCTGGGCCTCCGCGCCCATGGTCGGGAGCCAGAGCAAGGCCATAAGGCACAGTGCCTTCGCCATGCTTTTCATAATGAAAATCCGCATTGGAGTCCCAGGCTCCACCAATTCGGCGACTGGCTCAATTGCTTCTCAGGAGCGAATACGGAGGTTTTCGAGGTCAGGCACAGGGATAGGGAGAATCGATCGGCGGGCAGCCATCCGAGCGCGAGGCTGTATCCAAGCTCCGGGAAGACGGAGGTTTCGCCTTGGTCCGTCCCGCCGCTTGCGAAGGGGACATGGGCAGTCCTGTCGATGTAGAGGAATCCCGGGCCTGCTCCGAGCGCCGCCTGTAGGTAATAGGAAACAAATGAAAAACGAGCGGAAGCGCCGATGGTCAGATCGGTCAACAACACCGAATCTTCGATATCGGATTGATCCGCGGCGATCGTGCGCCAGGTGCCGCCATTCACCGAGGCCCCGACCATCCATCCCGCCTCGAAGTCCGAGAAGCTGAAGGGCGTGTGGTGAAGTCTGATGAGCGGCCTGAAGTACGTGCCGGAAATGCCGAGCAGCGGTCCTCGGGTGCTGGTGGAGCTTTGCCCCGGCGAGATATCGTAATCCTGGGTGCTCAGATAGAGCATGGCGAGTTGAAGCGAGAGCCCTTCGTCCTGCTCCTTTGTCGAAACGAAGAGCCGGCCGTAATCGAAAGACTTCATCTCCGTGATATAGAGCTGCCAGCGCTCGTGCATCGCGGCATCGCGCTTTTCGGTATCGAGTATCCGCACTCGCAGGCGCAGATACCCCGGGTCGTCCGGGACCAGGCTCAGGGCCTGGTCGATAGCCCGAAGCGCGTCCGCGTATGCCTTGGTATCGAGGAGCGTCGCGCTGTCTCCGGCATAGTGCTCGGCCTTGACGCCGTTGTCGGCTCGAGTTTTCAGGTTTTCCGCCCGTATCGACTTTCCGCCGGACGAGATCGTATCGAGGAGAGCCGAGGCGACAGCGTAGCGGCGTTCGTTGATCAGCGACTCGACCTTATCGAGCAGCGAGGTTTCGCTGCTGGTCATGAAGCGTTGATTTTCCTCGATGAGCGAAGTCTCATAGGCCGCATAGGTGCCATTGGACGGATCCAGCCGCTTTGCTTTGGATATGGATTGAATGGCCTCTTCGTAATGAAACAGGCCCGCCTCCGACTGCGCCTCGGCGTACAGCGCCCGGGCCATTCCGCGGTTCACCTCGGATTGGCGAGCTTGTACACGGCTAATGCTCCGAGAGTTCGAAGCCGCGAAGAGATCGATGAAGTGCTGGGCGTTCGACCAATCCTCGGCCTTGATGAAAATGTCTATCTGCTCGAGCGTGACATCCGAGCGTTGGCGCACCGCGACGGCGATCCTCTTCGAGAGCCCGCCAATCGCCTGGATTTGATCCGAGGCGAGGAATTGCTGGGTCCTGCCGAATATTTCCTTCCCGCTGTCGGCGGCGATGAGTTTCATGGTCAAGGAAACCAGTTTCCGGCCTTTCGACTGCGACGCACCGATACGCGTGACCATGACAAACTCGGCCTTCGTGGCCCGGGCGAACCCGAGCGCGGTAGCTACGTCGTTCGACGCGCCGCTCATATTCAGCGTCCTTTCCGCATCCGCGAGTCGGCTGGGATCGATGAAATCGAAAACTCCTTGTTCCAGCAGGTCCGACGAGAGCGCCGACAACATGAACTCGGCCTCGGGATCGGATATCGTCGCATCGTGGACGAAGGGCAACAGTATGGCGGTCGGGGTCTTCTCCTGCCCGGCCACCAGCATCGTCGAGAAAAGGGCGAGCGCAAGGATGAATGGTTTTTTCATGGCGGCAGCCTAGAGGACTATGCCGGCATTGAGGCTCAGGTAGGGCCCGGAGCGCGAACCCGAGGCCGGGAACCACCGCCAGTCGGGCTTCGCCGTCGCGAAGAGTCCCTCCCTGCCCTCGATCTTTATCTCCGTCGTGAAAGAAGCCCCCATGGCCACTCCCAGCAGATAGCCGTCGGGGGCGACCGGCCCCAGCCACAGGAGCGGGCCGGCATCCAGCCCCGCCGATATGACCAAGTTCCCGACCTTCAGGGCTTCGGCCAGGAGCGGGGATGCGTAGCCTTGGAGGAACACGCTCCGCGCGGCCGAATCGACGGACTCGTAGCGCGCCGATGCCCCCACATAGTACATCCAGTTGACGATACCCTTGCCGTCATCGGGCTTCTTGCTGCAGGTCCAGGAAAAGTCGAGCCCCCAGTCGTTCTGCCCGGAGCTTACGGAGTAAGTATCGGGATCGACGTTCAAGCCGTACGAGGCTCCGATGCGAGTTCCGTCGACGCAGATCCTTTGGAAGTACGACTTCATGGCCTCATCGAAGCTCGGTGCACTTCCGGACAGTCTCTGGGCCGCTCGCGCCGAATCGACCTGTTGCTTGAATTGCCACTCCTGCTCTCGCTGAGCTATCGTGTCCCGGTAGCCGTAGAAGCGCGCGTCGGGATTGAGCGCGATAGCCTCGGCTATGTACAGCTTGGCCTGGTCGAAGAGATGCTGACTCACATAGCGCTTCGAAAGCGCGTAGTCCGTTTCGGCGAGTCCCTTCGCGATGGTTTCATACAGCTTTCTGACCCTGTCATCCAGATGATTGCTTCTGTTGCGAACATAGCTGTCGATCAGCCGCTTCGCCTCCTGCCAGTTCTTCGTCGCTATCTGCCGCTCGATCGCCGGAATGTCGGGGTTGAGTCCGAGCTCGAGTCCCTTCTCCTGTATCGAATCGACCAGCCCGGCGATGGACGAGACGAGATTGTCCTTCTCGGTGTACACGCTGTCCGCGAAGAGGATCGTCCCGGTCTGCAGATCGACGAGGCGAACGTTCAAGAGTATCCGCCCGTTGAGCTCGCCTACGCTGCCGAGCAACAAGGCGTCCGCGCCCTGCATGTTCGTATTGAGGACCGCGTCGGAAAGCTGGGTCGAGGACACGAGCTGATGCGCTATTTCGGCGAACAGTTCGTTCGCCCTCTGACGCTCGAGCACGTGGAAGACGGAAATGTTGGAGACCTTGGTGATCAGCAGCTCCGTCAGGTTCGCGCTGTCCGTCGGCGAGAAGTCGCCTATGGGATTCAGGTCCGGGATAGCGATCTCTATCACTTTTCGTGACGTGTCTTCGGCCAGGAGGATCGCTGTCGAAGAAAAAAAGATGAGCGCAAGAATCGCGGCGATTTTGTTCATGAATGGTGACCTCGTTTTATTTTTGACTGCTTGAAGCTAGTATATCCCCTTCGAGAAGGCACTGATGGGCATATAGGCAATATCCCGCGGTTGTTACTCACTCCCGCTCAAACCCCTGGCTCGTGAACTTTAGTGTTCTCGCATTCTCGGTGACTGTCCTGACAAGCCCGTCCGCTGCTCCTTCGGGCAGCTCTGCATCAATCTCGAGGGTCACAGAGACTTTGGCGCCAGGCTGGACCGCGAGATGGGATATGATCTCCTCGGCGATCCTTCCTGCATCCCGTCCTACCCGCTCGGTGTCGAGGGAGACGGTGCCGTGGAAACGCTTGAGCCTGGGCACGCGAGGCTCGGGCGGTCGTTCCGGCGGACGCGGCTCTGCTTCCATCGTAACTACGACTATCGATCGCGCATGGAGTCCCTGGAGTTCGACATCGATAGAAAATTGGCCGAGCTCAGTGCCGGCATGGAACAGGCCGGATGCGTCGATGGCACCTCCCGTGGCGGACCATGACGCCCTGGACGCCTGAAGCGCCCGGCCATCCGCATCGTAGGCCTTGAGTTCGAAGGTGAGGGCAGTCGATGGGGCAAGCTCCACCCGACCCGGACTCAGTTCGATGCGGACCGGCTTCGACTCCCGCTCGATCTGCTTCAGGGCCACCTCGGATTTCACGAGGAGGCCGGGGCTGTCCGGGTCAGGCGTGCTTGCAGACTGCCCGCCACGAAGTCCGCGATACCGCTGCGCGGTATCATCGCGCTCGTCGGCCCAAGCGAAGGAATCCTGTTCCCAGGTGAGTAGGCCGAGGCCGTCCCTGATGGCATGGACAAGCACCTGGGACGACAAGAGGCGGGGCAGATAGAGGTAGCGGGCGAAGTCTTCCGAAAGTTGCTTCACAGAAATGTCGCCCCCTCGCCAAAGTGGAACCCTGTCCAATTCCATTTTCAGTCGAGTCGAGGAAAATCCGATGATCAAGAACTCCTCGGCCTTGAGCTTCTTGCACGCTCGCAGGGCGAGGGCTTCCTGGCCCGATATCCTGATGGCATTCCATTCGATGGCCGACTGGGGCGTTGCCTGCCCTGGGACCAGGAGCCACTGATAGGTTTCGGGCAGCCGAGCGGTCACGGTGGAATCCGCGGTCTTGAGTTGCGCCGCGGCTTGCTTCTCCTGGAAGTCGTTCAGATTGAGCTGGGAATGTTCGGCAAGTATCGACTCCCATGCTATGAATCGACGGACCGCCTCATCGAGGTCCTGGAACCGGGTCTTGTCCGCCGCGAGAAATAAAAGGGTATTGCGATAAAGGCGAGGAGCCGACCCCCTCGATTCGAGAATTTTCTTGGCTTCAGTTTCAGCGGCGTTGTTCGCTTCCCTGCTGTAGGGATGATCGACACCCAAAACGACCAACCGAGCGTCACGGTCATCGGGTACGTCCTGACCGCCATGCGGAAAGGCATGAACCCGCTCGAAGTCGCCTTTCTGTCTGAGGTCTTCACGGATTCGCTTTTCGAGCTCCTGGGCAACCTTGTCCGGTTCGCGCTTGAGTTGATCTGCCCTGTCCTCGGCGAGCTTGGTCACGGTCGGCTGAGTGGAATACCAGTATCGCGGGCCATCCTGATAGAGATAGGTCGCCGCACCGGCGAGGCGCCTCAGGGCGTCGCCAAAGAGCGCGGGGGACTCTCCGGGCATGACGCAGCCGAGCTTGATCCGCCGGTCCTCTATTCCGTGGTGCGCGGCATCGCTAGTGGGCGCCGATCCAAGATAGATGGTTCGCGCCACGCGGCGGGTGGCGGCGGACTTCCCCAGGTTGGGCACTTCCGAGTCTATACGCAGGGGGAGTGAGTCGGGCCCGTCCACATCCTTTTCGATGATAGGGGTCCAGTTGTCCGAGAGATAGCGCGTCATCTCGGACTGTACGCGCGGATCGTCTATCGCGATATTCGCCGGCATGATGAGCGGGTTCTTGTCCCCGCCCTCCCAGAGGCAATGGATGACCGCCGCCATGAGGCGCAGGACGCCGCGGGTGCGCTGGAACTTGAGGAGCGTGGACCAGTCCGCGTAGAGCCGGTCGAAGATCTCGGGATGGATGGGATAGGCGGCCTTGATGCGCTTCTCGTAGTCAGCTTCGCGGCACTCAGGCGGAAACTCCTGCTGCTGGCTCTGGTAGAAGTCGGCGAAGGCCCTGGCCACGAGATCGCGGTCCTTGTAGTGAGCGGCGTCGCCGAGGGGCTCGAAGAGCCTGCGGCGCACGATTTCGAAGCCTTCCTCCGCGGTCGCCGGCCTCCACGACGATTCCACACGGCCGACGACATTGCGCAGCCGAACGAGAGCTTCCCGTCCTCGCTCCCCGCCGACTTCGGCATCATCGGCAAGGGTGTGCGGAGAGCCTGATTCATCGGATGCGGGGAGGCTGATGACCACGAGGCAGTTCTTGGCAGCCTTCGCTGATTCGGTGAGCGCCTGGGCAAAGGTGAAATGCGTCTCGAATCCGCCGGCCGGCAGGTCGCTCTGGTCGTGAAGCTGGCGAGCGTAGGCGACCCACTCGTCGATCAGCACAAGACAGGGCCCGTACTGAATAAAGAGTTCACGAATCCTATCGCCGGGGCTCGTGGCTTTTTCATCATCCGCGGCGATCTTCGCGAAGGCATCCGTGCCGCCCAGCTGCCAGGCGAGCTCGCCCCAGAGGGTGCGCACCACCGTGCCGTCGCTCTTGGTCACCGGGTTGCCCGGGGATATCCTATTGCCGACCAGGACGACACGGTTCGCCGTGGGAAGGGCCTGGGCGCCGGCCTCCTTCATGATCTCCTCAATGCCGATGAGTTCGGTCGGCTTGATACCGGAGAAGAGATGGTAGAGGGCGAGCATCGAGTGGGTCTTCCCGCCGCCGAAGTTGGTCTGGAGCTGGACCACCGGATCGCCGCCCTGGCCGCCGAGGCGCTTGATGGCTCCGACCAGAAGCCCTTTGAGGCTCTCGGTGAGATAGGTACGCCGGAAAAATTCGGCCGGCAGCCTGTATTCGTCGGAACCTTCGCCGATATGGACCTGCCAGAGGTCGGCAGCGAACTCGGCCTGCTGGTACTTGCCCGACGCGACATCCTGGTGGGGCGTCACGACTTCGCGCCAGGGCTTGAGCATGCCCGTCACCGCGCTCTCGATCGTCGAGCTCGTGCCTTTCCGCTTTTCGTTCCGCACCTGCTCGTCGTAGCGAAGACGCAGGAGCTCGTTTTTCATCCTATCGATCTCTTCCCGTTCCGGAGCCGATACCGCTGAAAGCAGTCGTCCTGCGGAGTCCAGCGCCCGATAGGTGTCATCGCTCGAAAAGGCGGCCTGATGGGCCCACTTGTTCCGGTGCTCGCGAAGCTCGCTGACGAGACTCCGCTCCGCGTTGCCGAGCGTGCGGCCGAAGACCTCGTTCCACTTGAACCACATGAAGTTGAGGAGGGCCGCCACATCCCAGGCGACCATGTCCTTGCCCGCCAGCATCCGGTCCCCGTCGGCGAAATCCTCGATCAGGTTCTTGGCGTCGCCGGGGCGCAGCTTGGAATAGACTTCCCGCTCGACGAAGGGGGCGAGCCCTATCTTGAGCAGCTCCAGGGACTTGCCGACTCGCTCGTAGTTGCTCAGTGCCATTTCGTAATCTCCTGGGTCATGGGTGCTTTGGTTCTCTCCACAGCCGAACGGTGAATCGGCTATCTTCCTCGATCAACTCAGGCTCGGTTCCATTGTGCGCATGCATACCTCTGATAATCTTTCGCGGAACTCCAAGACCTGTGGCCTCAATATAATGATAATCGCGTAGTACTTCCTTTATTAGCTCGTTGCGAGAAGCACGATAACCTGCGCGCATTTTTTCTACGGTTACAGTATTCGGAAGACGTCCGGGCGAAATGATTTCCAGACGATCGGAGTACAGCGTTAATTCGATGTCAATCACGCTGATCGAATAATCTCGATGAGCGACAGCATTTACGATTGCTTCGCGTATTGCGTCAAGCGGGTAGTCCCACTTTTCTTTACGCTGTCCCCCTTCGTCTATCCATGCCTGAATGTCGATGTTGCGGCGCACGAAGTCGATTGCCTGTTCGATAACGCCTGCCTCCACAGCATCTCCACTCTCCGAGAAAGTCCGTGGTACGGTTGGATACGATCGCGCGTCCCCCGCTGTACCGGTCGAAAATAAAGAAACCACTGGTCCTTGTAATATAGCTCTTGCCTTCGCACCATAATCTTTTTCTGCTCCGCTATACGCAACAGCGCTTATCCCGGCTTGTTGCAAGTATCTGTTCGGACGTTGGCCGAAGAGAATCAAGCCTGCTGCGCTTGGAATAGTACGTTCTTTGTCTTCATACATTAGCTCGGTATTGACGAGTAGCCGAATCCAAGCATCGCGATCGCCTGCTTCCGGACATGCCTGTCGGCGGATGTCACGGAAGTAGTTCATAAGGCGTCGTAGATCGAAATCATCGAAGGTAGCGCCGGGAATAGGTTTGCGGTCGTATTGCAGTCGTCCTGATTGCATGTACAGACGGGCTTCTTCTTCATCGGTTGCGTCCCGCGAAGTCGAACCGACCCGGATCTGTGTCACCCAGGCCGAGCCGCGTTTAGCTTTATATGGCTTGTCCGGCGCGTCCGCAGGGAGCGATATCACCCCTACGATTTTCCCCTCTCCCCAGTCGAGCGTTTCCCAGAATGGAATAGTTCCCGGGCGAACATGGCTTCGTGCCACCTCCATAACCCACTCTTCCGCCTTCTCCGGCTCTCGAGAAAGGCCCGAGACTGTTCCATCCTTCTCGACCCCAAGCAGGATGTGACCACCCTCAAGATTAAGCAAGGCTGCCATTTCCTTCCCTAGTTTCTCCGGTACAATGTCATCGCGCTTAAACTCGACGCCGGAGTTCTCGCGGTTACCAATCAGTTCCGTCAGCTCGGTTCGGTTCATGTCACCTTCCTCAGAAGCCGTACTTTCGGCGCCGTCGCTCGAAGGCCTCTTTGCCACCCTCGAGAATTTCTTCCATCAACTCGCGTACAGGCTGATCATCTATGGAACCCATGTGTTCTGGAGCGATCCTCGCCTGTCCATGCTCGGCCTCACCGGAAGCGGAAAGACCAACGATTAACTCTGCGTCACCCAAGACCGGTATATTGGCGTTGTGTGTGGAGAAAATGAACTGGCGGTGTTGCTTCTCTTCCCTCATCCGAGGGACAATGCCCTCAGTAATGAAGCGGTTATCGAGATCGTCCTCCGGCTGATCCACGATTAGCGGAGCATCTGATTCGAGAAGCAACAGCAAAAGAACGGCTGTCGCTTTTTGGCCGGTGGAAAGCTCTTCAAGAGACTGCCAGGCAGGAGGGTCTCCGGCCGGCGCGGTGTTCAATTGGATTGTCGTTGTCGAGGGTAGATCGAGCTCCTCGATGCGCATCAGCACTTCGGGCTCGGCCTTTGCCAAGCGGTCAGCCTGTGCAGGCGTTATTCCAAAGGCTTTTGTCACCGCGTCTGTACTCACGCGGCAGGCCTCGACAAGACTGGTCAGAGATAGATCGCTCACGCCACGTAACGTTTCCACTGCTTCGGACAACCGACCGCCAATTTCATCTCGTAGGATTCGAAACAAGGGTTCGCGATCACCTGCGGCGGTCACTTCCACCTGAACCCGGTCACGGAGATTCCGGTTGACCTTTTTGGCAGCGCGATCAAGGCGGCGGTATGCCTCGGCCTTGAAGTCCTCCCACTCGGCGAGCAGCTTCCTACGTCGGTCTGATTGCTCCTTTTCGACGCGTTGAACCAGAACATAACGCTCGCGGAGGGGCCGCAACTCCTCGATCTGTCGCCGCAGGCGGATGAACTCCTCCCCATCCACGCGTGATTTCTGGAGTTCGCGTAGGATCTTCTCATAGACTGTCTGAACTTCTTCCTTGCGTGTCTCCCACTCGACGCGGACAGCAGCGACTCCTTCATCGGCGCGGTGCAATGCGGCCTCTAGTTCTCGGGTGATGCCAATAAGATCCTTGTCCAGCGACATGAAGACATCGTTTAGGTGCCCAAGGATTTCCTTCCCGGGTAGATCCTCGAGTGCCTTGGGAGACAGAAAAGCGCGATCAATAGGGACCTCACGCTTTAAGCTTTCCAGGCATTCCCTGAAGGCAGCGAGTCGCTCAGGAATTGACGCGAGGACGTGCTCCTCGCGTACGAGCAGGCTCTGCTCCTTGAGGCGCTCCTCCAGCCCTGCTTCCTTGAACCTCTCGAGCGTCTCCTCGAGACCCGGAAGAGAAGCGAGCCGCTCCTCAATTTGCTTGATCTCTACCTGTGTTTCAATGAGGCTGCGACGACTTTTCTCCAGATCACGCTGAAGGTCAGTTTTCCGGCGGAGTAGCGAATCGTCACGTTCCACAAATCGATCGAGTAGATGCGTCAGCTTCTCGCGACTCTTGGTAAGCTCGGAAATTTCGTGCTGGCCGAACACCTCAGTACGCGGGATAATCTCTTGAGGTGACAGATTCGAAACCGCGCCTTGATCATCTTTGACAAGCGGAGGATTGGGGATGGTGCGTTCGATTCGAAACTCGCGAACCGCCGGACGGTGAGCGCGAACGAGAAGCGAGATTTTTGTGCCATTACGTAAGACGCTCCGAACAATACCCTCGTGCACCTTATGCGCTTCCTCACCAACAGCTTCAAGCGCCAGGACGGCGCGGATACTCTCAACGATGGTGGATTTGCCTGTCCCCCTTCCGCCCACCAGCACGTTGAGGTTGGGATTGAAGTGAACAACTGCACCATCCAGAAATCCGCCCTCCCAGCTCAGCGAAACAAGCTCGGCATGTTCTTCGAGCTCAATATTGCCTTCCTTGGGATTGAGGCGGATACGTGAACCTGGGTCTAGGAAGGCCTGCCGAAAACCTTCTATGCTTACCTCGGACATCTTGATCCAACAGGTGGCTGATCGGTCCTCGAGGTCCGCGCTCTCGACTATATCCTTGGCATTGATGACAGCGATCGCAAGCCCTTCTTCGGCGGCATGCGTCCGACGGTAGTCCGAGTTCCTATTCTCAATGATTTGGCGCATATCCTGCGGTAGGTCGTCGACAGGGCCCGGAATCTGGATTGCGAGTAGGTACTCGCTCCGCCACGCATGAATCCGGGCTTGTCCCTTCAAGACTTTGAGCATCCCACCCTGTTCGCTCGTCGCATGCGCTGCAATAGCCACTCCGCCCTGGCTGCGCACCTTTTCCAGAATATCCACAAATCCCATAGTTGATAGATCCGATGATGGAGTCGTATTCGTGATGCCGAACTCGCCAAGGTATCGGCCGAGTTGATCCTGGCTATTGTTGGGTGGATAGATACAGAGGACGTGAACGCCTTCACTTGATGCCAACTCGAAGCCTGGGAAGATATGTATGCCGCGGTTTTCTGCCGCAGCTCGGAACGCTGGCACGCCACTCACGTCATTGTGGTCCGTGATGGCGAGTACCGACACACCGAGTGAAGCAGCCTTGTCGATAATAGCTTGCGCATGTGCCGAGGCATCACCTGGAGCGGGTGTTCCACGGAATGTGGCACCATAGTGGTGAGGATTGACCTGGAGCGCACAGCGGTGAAAGATAGCGCCCGCAGGGAGTATGAGCGATTTCGTTGTCCCGTCATCCCTCGTCATATATCCTCCCCGGTCCGATCGTTTAGAAATCAGTGATGCCCAAACTGCTAATTCAATCGTGCTATCGTGATATTGCTAAAAGCAACCACTGTTTACGTAACACTCCATCACCCCTTAACGACTCCACCCTTCCGCTTAAGCCCCAATCCGGCAAGGAAAAGGTCGGGGACATCCATCCGATTGTCAGGCCTTCGTCGGAAGATTCCGAGTTCGAGCAGATAATCAATCAGCTCTTGTCCAGCGAATGGGGGACTCATGGCCGATGTCCCGACGGCGAGTCCTTTGAGCAACTTGACAATATCTTTTTCACCATAGGGCACAAGTGGATTCTGTTTTAATAGATCCACGACGTTGTTAAGCCAGGGCCACTCGCTGTAGGATTGGGCTACGTGTTCTATCGATACGGAATCCAGAGACTGTCGAATCGAGGACGGCTCAAGCAACTTCTGCTTTGTACCGGCGCTGATATCCTTAAGCTCCAGGCGCGCCGCTTCTTCGATCAATCGGACGAAGGGACGTGGGTAGGCCCGACCTCGACCATCGCGAACATGATCGAGCAGCCATCTAAACACTAATCCTTTTTTTGCATTCGCGCCCATATAGACGCCGATCAGGCGCTCAACGATAGGCCGCGCGTCCTGTGAGGTGTAGAGTTGCGGGACGAACCCGAGTACAGGATCTTCGTTCCACGTGGTTTTCCTTATCCCTCGGATGTACTCGCCGAGCTTGGTATCTCCATTACTTAGACGCTTGAGAAGCAGACCATAGAGATCACGATCGCTCCAGGCCAGCTCGATTCGACCAGCCGCGAGCTTCGCAAGATCAGCTTCTCCACTATGAAGATTCCTTTCATAGAGGTCTGTACGGACAAAGAGCTTGGCTCGGATATGCCGCCAGCGCCGGGTGTAGTTTGCCCATAGGCTCATGAGCCCACCGACACCGGCGTCGACCAGAGCCCAATCAGCTCCTGCTCCTCCTAGGGTATCGAGCTCGTCGTAGGTAACAAAGAAAAAGGTATTCTTTTGCTCGAGTTGTTCGTCCAGACGGTCGAGAACAGCCACCGGAACCGTACCTAGCGCAATGAAAGCCTTGTGAATAGAGACAGGGTCAGAAGACGCCGCTGAAAGTAATGGCGCGATGCTTTTGCGGTCCTTCGCATCGAGCAAGCTGCTCAGAATTCGTACAAGATACGCGAACCAAAACTCCTGTAGGGCTTTAGGATCGCCTTTAGTGGAATTGACAAAGGACCGAAAACCGATGAGATCGAAACCTTCGCGTTCCATCGGGAATGCCTTGATCCATTCAGCCTTTCCCGTGGGCAAGCGGACCGCTGGAGCGTACTTCGAAACGGACTCGTAGAGCTTGGATTCCGTCAGGACGCGCGCAATTTGCGTCTTTCCGGAACCTCGCGGGCCAACGATCAAGACGACATCTGGATCAAGCATGCGCAGATGCTCGGCCACGGGATAAAAGCCGCGAGCGAGTTCCTGCTGTGGGGCACCCTCGGCCCGTCCTGCGTCGCCGAGCCTCTGTATCGCCTGGAGATACGATCGCCGATCCTCCGCGTTAAGGCCGCTCATTCCTCGCTCTCCCGGATAAATCGATTGGCGAGAAGTGTCGAGAATTCCTCGTATGGGCCGCTCGTGATGGACCCCGCGACATCGGCGATATCGCCGTAGTCCGCGAGGCCTGGTGAGTATTCGATCGCGACGGAGACATGGGGCGCATCGCCGAGGGCCTTGTCGTCCATGCTCCAAGCCGTCCCGTCATCCTCAGCGAGATAATAGCGAGCATCGTATTCCGTCTCGGCCCGCGCCGAGAAGCGAATGCGAGCGATTTTCCCGGCTTCTCCCATCGGCACCATGGCATGGACAAGGATGGTATCGCCTTGGGCCTTTCCGACGAGGAGGCGCTCCTTGCCGAGCCGATTGAGAATGTTGACCAAGCCTTCCCAACTCTGGGCATGGTTTGTCCCCAGCAGAACATGAGTATGCGCGAGACCGGACAGAAGCCGTCCTCCCAGTTCGGAAATTCCTGTGCGGGCATCGATGAGGATCCAGGAGGGTTTCAGTTCCTCGTGGATACGGGCTATAAGACGCTCGATGCCGGCCATGCCGGCTCCCGGGCCCTCTTCCAGATCGACGCGAGCTAGCTTATCCACGTATGCCTCATCCAGGGTCCCCGCAGGGAAGACTGTTATCTGCCCCCCTCCCGATACCCGGTCGCATCTATGGGAATAATCATCGAGAGGTGCATCACTCCCCGGATTCTCCATGAGGTAGTCAACGATCCCCCATCGCGCAGTTCTACCCTCCGTATCCGCTGATAAGAGTTTCCCGATGCCGGGAGAATCGAGGTCTAAGTCCAGCACGCATACGCGCTCTCCTGCGCGGGCACGCTGGATAGCGTGCGAGGCGACCAGGGTACTCCGCCCCAACCCTCCCTTGAACGAGTAGAAAACGACAATCGCGGGCCCGTCGCCCGGGGCCGACCATGGCGGATCCTCTGCGGGCATAAACCATCCGGTCCTCGATCTGTGTCTGTCGAGAATTCGAATTCGCTCTTCACGGTCCTCGCTTCGAGCGCTCCCCCAGGCATCCTCGTAGACCTTTCTCGTCACAGGGTCGAGGGTCTTCGCGTGAAGAATCTGCTCCGTCCACCACTGCCCGCAGGAAGTACCTAATGCCGCATTGACCGAGGAATCGTCACTGGCTCCTGTGTCCCATTGGACGAGCCTGATCCGACCTATGAAGTCGACGACGAAAAGACGCCGCTCCACTCCCGGGTCGGATGCTCGACCCTTGGCCACAGCCGAAAGCGCCCTTTTGGCTTCGTCGAAATGGAGGTATGCCATTACAGGTCTCCATTCAAGACCATGCCTGCGATGGTCTCGGCATAAATATCCCGTGCCATTGTATGATAGGCTTCCGCATCGGCCTGAGCGATCCCCTCCGGCCGGTAGCGCTGTTCCGGATTCCAGGCCAAGATCGGCGAGCCCGCGAGGGAGGAACAAGCGGAGCCTACATAACGAGCAGTCTTGGCTCCCGCAGTGACTGCCAAAGTTGCTACGGCAGATTCGAGGGAGCTAAGATCGTGCCCTTTGCCCCCCGACCATGATGGGCCGGTTCCTCCTGTGATAACCGCCTCCAAGAGCAAAATGCTCTTGAGCGCGCATTCTACCACATAGCCGCTCAAGTAGGCTGCGCCATCAGGCCTTTGGCCGTCGAGAAGGGTCTGCGAATCGATGAGATGCTTCAGCGCCGCCTCGGGATGATCGTCGCCGTTCGGTCGTCGCAGCTTGGACATGGCTAAACTCCATCCTCATCGAACAATTCCTTCTCCTTGGGTTTCACAGCGCTT
>Ga0307377_10001527_pt1 | contig 28990 bp, 23 predicted proteins | sample TR3MG_FD_202535 | JGI IMG/M metagenome (GOLD analysis project Ga0307377, IMG submission 202535) | Soil microbial communities from Risofladan, Vaasa, Finland - TR-3 | ecosystem: Environmental > Terrestrial > Soil > Coastal area > Acid sulfate soil | place: Finland: Risofladan, Vaasa | collected... | reverse complement strand
GCCTGTCCATGCGACAGCATGCCAACTCTCTTCGCGAAGTGCCACGAAGTCGAGGCAAAATGACGGATTCCGCACATTTGTCTCTTGCAATGTTCGAAATTGCGACTATGCTGAGGACATTTGAATTCCCGCATTTCCGAAGGAGGCATCATGCGCAAATTACTCGTCATCGCCCTTTTGGCCGCCCTGCTCATCCCCGTCTTCGCCGACGACGGCACCGTCCTGCCCGCCGGCGTGTTCCGCGCGCGGGTCATACCGGCGTTCGGGTGGATACCGGGGAGTTATGACAAGAATGGAAAATATACAGCCCTCTCCACTGGTACGGCTACCATTCCAAATCTTGGCTTTTCGCTCGAGTATGGCATCACTGATTGGGTCACATTAGGCCTCCAGTGGGCTCCTGGTATTACCTTCGCCTCTAACATTCCTATGGGAACCAGCACCACATACAATATGAATGGACCCTCCGATTTGTTTGCTGGCGTGATGGTTCAGATCGTTGGTCCCAAAGCCCCTGTGGTCAGCGATGTCATTCGTTTCGATCTTTCGCCAGGAGTCAAGATTCCTCTTGGCGGTGTAGATTTTTCGACACAGACCGGATCGACGATCACCCTGGAGAATCCGGATAAACAGACCCTCGGGATCGGCGGACGCGCTTACTTCGATTATGTTTTCAGCCCGAGCTTCTTCCTCGACCTTTACTCGCAATTCATTTATTACCCTACTACAGTTGACGCAAAATACATTTCCTATTATGACGCTGTTTATAATGCTGGATTGAAAATCGGTTACGGCTATGATCTACGCATCGAACTTGATCCCCACTACAGTATGCAACTCTCTGATGCGCTCACCCTCTCAGCCAACTGCGCATTCCGCTATGACGCAACACCAGATTATACCTATTCAGGAACTGCTTCATACACAACCCTCCACTCTAGCCTCTTCAGCGCGAACCCCTCCGTGGCTCTCTTCTTCACGAAGAGTGTAGTGCCTTTTGAGCTCCAGCTCGACTACGGCCAGCCGCTCTACGGCGTCAGTACGCCGGCTACCTATTCCCTCGACCTCCAGGCCAAGGTCTACTTCAAGCTGTAACGCGCTCAGGTACGTTGCGGGATAGTGCCTCAGGCATGAGTCCCGTGTAATGGGCTGGCGAGACGATCCGATCGTCCCGCCAGCCTTTTTTTCTCGGCGAGCTCTGCGCCTTGGCGTGAAACCCTCTTCGATGCGCGCTCAGGACTGGCCCGCCAGAAATCTGCGATAGTCGGCGACCAGGTAGTCCATCTTCGCGGTGAAGGCCTCGTAGTCGGCCTGGGTCACGATCATGCGGGTCTCTTGGAGGTGGGGCTCGTGCAGCTCGAGGAACGAGGTCATGAACATGTTCGTGACCAAGGTTTTCCTGATATCGTCGACGATGTGGAAGTCGAACTCGGTGCGTCCGTCCAGGGCGGTGATGCGCAGGCGGTAGAGGATCTCGGTGCCTTCGCCCTGCGGGCCCGAGCTTAATGCGACGCTCAGGTCCGCAGCCTGGGAGAGCGAGGGCGCGTCGGCGTAGCGGCGAGCCTTCGAGTAGGGGCCGAGGTAGCGCGTGAGCCAGGTCGACGCGCTGTCGTAGCCGCGATCGGCCTTGAGGCCCGTGTCGACCGTCAGGCGGTAGTCGAGCGTCTTCGCCGGCGGCGGCATCAGTGCGCAGGAAGACGCTATCGCCGACGCGAGCAAGATCGTCGCCGCGAGAGAGAGCCGAATCCCCAGTGTGCGTTTCATGGAACAAATATACCCTCGACCTGGGCCGCGGATGAAACGGTATCCGTCGTGTCGGCGCGAGAACGTTCTATCCTTAAGGAGGCGTTCCTGTCGCCATCGAGTGCGAGCTTATTCCACGCCTGCTCGATGGTCGCCAGGGGCAAGAGCAGCGACAGCGGGGCGTCCTCCAGCGGGACGGCCCCATATCGGGTGTACCAGGCGGCCGCGCGCTCATCCGTGGCGTCGATGGCCAGGAATAGTCCGCCCACCTCCGCCGCGACGAGCAGGCATCGTCTCCCTGCTGCCACGAGCAGTTGCCCGCCCAGGCCCTGTCTCTGAACACGACGATCAACGGCCAGGCGCGCCAAGCGGAAACCCGGTACCTCATGGCGGGCAAGATTGCGTCGTATGATCGCGGGCGTGGCGGCATATTCTATCGATGCAGGGCAAAGGCTATAGAAGCCTAAAATAGCGGACTTCCCAATGCTATCCATCGCGAGAAAAGTCTTTGCCGCGCCCGACTCGTGGTTTTTGCGCGCGTATCGGCGGAGAAACTCATTCAATGCCTCGTCTCCGCAACCGAAGGCTTCACAGTCATGTTTTCGCTGTATCGGCTCTTCGAACCAGGCAGGAAGGCTCATGGCTGCCGCTGTATGGCATTGGCTGCCTCGATCAGCCGCTCGTTGGGCGCAGGAGGGTTCTCCAACAAGTTCATCACTCTGAGACTATCCCGCTCCGAGAGCTGAATGTGGTCCGCTTCCTCTATGACAGCCTTGGCGGCCTGCACGGCGTTCTGTATGACAAACTCGGTCAAGTCGGTATGTCGCAGCGCTACCGCGCGCACGAGCAGCGCTTTTTCCTCGGCGCGAATGCGTAATGACAAGCGAGTATTGTCTTCAATTGCGATGCGTGGCATCGATCGTCCCTCCCTACGTTTCGGGTGTATTCAAAGCGTACAATAGTTCTTTTATCGGGTCAACGGCGCCGTTAGCATCGCAATCATATCGTTTATCCATAAATGATGCATAATTATCGAAATCATATAGGCTTGCTCACTTGTAGACCGCATTGTATACTGTTCGCTTCTCCCGCGGCCCAGCCCCGGGGTGTAGAGAGGAGCTTGTATGAGCAGAAAGACCATCGTCGTCGCCCTTGGCGGAAACGCGATCATCGAAGAGGGCACCGAAGGCACCGTCGAGCAGCAATTTGAAAATACGCGCAAGAGCATGGCGGCCATAGTCGGCATGGTGCGCGAGGGCCACAAGGTCGTGCTTTCCCATGGGAACGGGCCTCAGGCCGGCGTCCATCTCATCCGCAACGAGGCGGCCTCCTCCCAGGTGCCTCCCTCCACCTTGAACGTGATCGTGGCGGACACGCAGGGCTCCATGGGCTACATGATCGCCCAGAGCCTCTCCAACGCCTTGCTCAAGGCCGGGGTGGAAAAGGACGTGGTCACCATCGTCACCCAGGTCGAGGTCGATCCCAAGGATCCGTCGATGCTCAACCCCACCAAGTACGTGGGCCCCTTCTACAAGGCCGAGCAGGTCGACAAGCTGCGCGAGCGCGGCTGGGTCATCAAGGAGGATCCGGGCCGGGGCTTTCGGCGCGTCGTGGCCTCGCCCATTCCCCTCGACGTGGTCGAAAAGGGCACGATCAAGGACCTGATCGACGACGGAAAGGTCGTCATAGCCGTGGGCGGCGGCGGCGTGCCGGTCAAGCGCGAGGCCGACGGCAGCCTTTCGGGCGTCGACGCGGTCATCGACAAGGACCGCGCCTCGGCCCTGCTCGCCAACCTCATCGGGGCCGACGAGCTCTTGATCCTCACCGGGGTCGACCGCGTGGCGATCAACTACAAGAAGCCCGACATGAAGTTCTTCGACGCCATGACGGTCGCCGAGTGCGAGAAGTACCTCAAGGAGAACCAGTTCCCCAAGGGCTCGATGGGGCCCAAGATCGAGGCCGCCTGCGACTTCATCAGGCGCGGCGGGGCCAAGGTCATCATCACGAGCATGGAGAACGCCACGGCCGCCGTCGACGGCAAGGCCGGCACCGTCATCACCGCCTAATGAGCCGCTTTTCACGGAGCCTTGAATAGAAAGGTCATGGGGCACGGAGGCGCGGAGATTACGGGCGAGGGAGAAAACTCCGAGTCGGGTCGAGTCGAGGGTGGAGATGGCATCGCTTCGCCCCATTCCCTCCGTGGCTTTGCGCCTCCGTGGCATCCCTTTTGCGGCGACCGTGCCGGTTTTTTGCCAAACTTGACGCCACCGTGCAATCCGTGTTAGCCTTCCGCGAATCTTCACGCGAAGGAAACCGTAATGGATAAGCTTTTGTCCGGACTTGTCGTCCTGCAGGCTGCAGGCGGCTCCAGCATGTCGATGGTGTCCACTATCGTCACTTTTGGCCTGGTATTCGTCATTTTCTACTTCCTCATCATCCGTCCCCAGAACAAGAAGCAAAAAGAGGCCAAGGCCATGGTCGCGGCCATGAAGAAGGGTGATAAGGTCGTTACGATCGGCGGCATCCACGGCGTCATCACCTCCGTCAAAGAGACCACCGTGATCATCAAGGTCGACGACAACACCAAGCTCGAGTTCTCGAAGTCCGCGGTCCAGGCCGTCACGGCCAAGGGCAGCGAAGACAAGAGCGAAGACAAGAACGATCTCGACAAACCCGCCGAAGAGAAGAAATAACCCTTCCCGAGCAACCCGGGGCCGCCCGGGGCCCGGCGCCGGGGTGGCCCGCGCCGGGCGCACAGCCTCCGTTACGACGGGGTGGGCGGTCCACATCCTCATCTGGAGCAGCCGGAATGAGCAAGATTCAAAGATTCCTAATAGTGCTGGCTGTCATCGCCGTGGCTCTGGCCTTCCTATGGCCCACCGTCAGCTGGTATTTCCTCACGAGCAAGGCCAATCAGTCGCTCGCCGTGGGCTCGGCCGAGCAGATCCGCGAGTATTCGCGCAGCATGGCGGTGGCCGATCTCGAGCAGCTGAAGGGCCTGGCCGGCAAAGGGGACCAGTCGTCGCTTTCGCCCGTGAAATTCGCGAGCGTCATCCAGGCCGCGACCAAGGCCTACAAGGACGCGCGCAAGAGCCTGCCCAAGACCTGGACCGCCACCTCCGTGCTCGCCGCCTTCGATAACGAACGCGCGGCCTTCGACGGCTTCGAGGGCGTGTACCGGACGAAGATCATGAACCTCAAGGCCGAGCACGGGAAGGCCATCCAGCTCGGTCTCGACCTCTCGGGCGGCATGAGCATCGTCATCCAGGCCGACATGAACGCCCTGGCCAAGAAAATCGGACATCCGCTTTCAGCCGCCGACCGGGACGACGCGATGAAGCGCGCCATCGAGGTCCTCAACAGCCGCATCGACAAGTTCGGCCTCACCGAGCCGGTCATCCGCCAGCAGGGCCAGGACCAGATCTACGTCGAGATTCCCGGAGCGGCCGACCCGACGCGCATCAACTCCATCATCATGGGCAAGGGCAATCTCGCCTTCTACATCGTCAACGACGAGGCCACCCAGAAGCTGAACGACCTTCTGGCCGCCAATCCCACGGCGGTCGACGAGAAGACGCTCACCGTCTCCGATCCCAACATCGTGCCCGCGGGCTACGTGATCCGCAAGTTCTACAAGAAGGACAAGTACGGCCTCGACGAGTTCACCGGCCGCTACATGATCATTTCGGAGACCCCCGGCCTGGACGGCAACCATATCAAGAGCGCCCAGGTCTCCTCCGACCCGATCACCGGCCAGCCCGAGACGAACTTCGTGCTCGACAAGGAAGGCGGGGACATCTTCTACAAGCTGACCTCGGCCAACGTCGGCAAGACCCTCGCGGTCGTGCTCGACAACCACGTCAAGGCGGGGGCCCGCATCCAGGAGCCCATCCGCGACCAGGTGCGCATGACCGGCTTCAACCAGGACGAGGCCCAGAACCTGGCCCTCCTCCTCCGGACCGCCGCCCTCCCCGTGGAGCTTTCGGTCGTCAACCAGCAGGCCATCGGCGCCACCCTCGGCGAGGACGCGGTCCACGCCGGTATCTTCGCCGTGACCATCGCCTTCCTCCTCGTCATCGGTTTCATGCTCCTCTACTACAAGGGCGCGGGCATCAACACCGCGGTCGCCGAGATCGTCAACCTGTTCATCATGATCGGCGTGCTGTCGGCCTTCGGGCTCACGCTCACGCTGCCCTCGATAGCGGGCTTCGTCCTCACGATCGGCGTCTCGGTAGACGCGAACGTGCTTATCTTCGAGCGCATCAAGGAAGAGCTCAGGCTCGGCAAGGGCCGCGTCGCCTCCATCCGCGCCGGATTCGACAAGGCCTTCTGGACGATCTTCGATTCGCACCTCACCAACCTCATCGCGGCCCTCTTCCTGGCCCAGCTCGGCTCGGGCCCGATCCAGGGCTTCGCGGTCTCGCTCGCGATCGGTACGATCTGCTCGCTCTTCACGTCTCTCTTCGTGTCGCACCTGATCTTCGATTTCGAGACTGATGTCCTCAGGGTGAAGCACACGAGCATCTCCTGGAGGGTCAAATGACGCGCGTCATCAACTTCGACCGCAGTTTCAAGATCACCGTTCCCATCTCGCTCGTCATCATCCTGGCCGGTCTCTTCGGCGCGCTTTTCCTCGGGGTCCGGCTGGGCGTCGATTTCCAGGCCGGTCTCAACACCACCGTCCAGTTCGCCGCGCCCTCGATGGACGTCTCCTACACCGGCGACGGCAGCATGCGCCTGTCGGTGGCCAAGTCCGAGTTCGACCTGATCTACCAGGCCCCCTCCGGGGCTTCCAAGTCCTATACGATCGCCTTCGACGCCTATCCGACGATCCAGTCGGTCGTCGACGCCCTCAAGGCCATCCCCGGCATGGCGGTGGACCTGAAGGCCGACGGCTCCCAGCCCTCGAATCTCCTGCTCGGCCGCTCCCAGGCCACCGACGCCACGCTCTCGGCCGCGCCGACTCTCCTGCACTTCCGGCCGACCGACACGAGCGTGCTGCCCGTCAGCGTCGAGTCCATCCGCGCCGCGCTCAAGTCCTTCGGCTCCGTTTCGATCCAGCGCATCGGCGATCCGGTCGACCGGGAGTACATGATCCGCATCGAGGATTCCGGGAAAGACCCGAACCTGGCCCAGATCATCAACACCAATCTCTACGCCTCGCTCGGCACCGCCTTCGGCCAGGACAACGTCATCGTAAAGAGCTCGCAGTTCGTCGGCGCCCAGTTCTCCCAGACCCTGGCGCATCAGGCGGTGTGGCTCACGCTCCTGGTATTCGGCGTCATCCTCCTGTACTGCTCCTTCCGCTTCAAGCCGGTCTACGCCTTCGGCGCCGTGCTCTCGGTCGTCCACGACGCCCTCGTGCTCGTGGCCTTCATCGTGTTCACCCGGATGGAGTTCAACACGACGATCATCGCGGCCATCCTCACCATAGTCGGCTACTCGATCAACGACACGATCGTCATCTTCGACCGGATCCGCGAGAAAGTGAAGCTCAACCCCAACGCGGTTTTCCGCGAGAACATGAACCGGGGCGTCACCGAGACCCTCGGCCGAACCTTCATCACCTCCGGCACGGTCCTGCTTTCGAGCATCGCCCTGTACGTCTTCACCACGGGCAGCATGAAGGACTTCGCCCTCTGCATCATCGTGGGTGTCGTGACGGGAACCTACTCCTCGGTCTTCATCGCCTCGGCCTTCATCGATTTCTGGAAGATCCTGGAAGGCAGGCACGCGAAGGCCAAGCAAGCCAGCGCCGCAGCGAAGGCCGGAATCGTGAAATCCGCGACCGCGGCCAAGGCGGGCGAAATCGGCGCCAAGAAGGCGGCCCGCTGAGCATTCGATCGGACAGCCGGATTTTACGGGCCGCGGGCGCTAGCGCTTCGCGGCCCGGCTCATTTGACGATTTCAAAAGGCGGTTATTTTCGAGAGACCAGGTCTTGCAAAATAGCCATAAGGATCGATGGACGTGGAAGAGCCATACGAGGACGATGGTTGGCGTACCGACCCCATGCGGAACGAAAACCGCTACCAGAGCATCATAGATAAGGCTGTCTTCCCTGCCTGGGCCCTGCTCAGGGAGTCCTTCAAGGAGGACAGGAAACTTCTCTTCCCCCGCATGCTGCTCCAGACCTTCTGGACGGCGAGAAGGATGCCGCGCTCTTTCTTCCTGCACGGCGACGACAAGGAAGCCTTCGCCCTCGAGACGACGAAGCTATGGTCCCGCAGGATGGTGAAGATGGCCAAGGTGAGGCTCGCCGTCCGGGGCCTCGAGCGCGTCCGGCCCGGTTCGAATTACCTCTTCGCCTGCAATCACTCCGCCACGATGGACTCGGTCATAGCGTACATGTCGCTGCCGCTCCCCGCCGCCTTCGTCGTCAACCAGGAGCTCACCAATGTGCCGGTCATCAAGTACTGGCTGGAGAAAGGCCGCTGCGTCCTCGTCCGCCAGGGAAACCAGGAAGGCGAGACGCACGCGTTCAGGGACATGATGGCGCGCCTCAAGGAAAACAGGAACCTTCTCATCTTCCCCGAGGGCTACATCTATCAAGGCAGCGGACTGGCCGAGTTCAAGCGGGGCGGCCTGTATTCCGCCGTCTTCACGGGCGTGCCGATCGTGCCGATGTGCGTCTACGGCGCCCAGGAGGTCATGCACTCAGGCAGCCTCCATGTGAATCCGGACCGCAAAGTGTTCGTCGAGTTCGGCGAGCCCATCCAGACCAAGTCGCTCTCTCGCGAGGCGAAGAAAAATGTGGAAACCCTCGTCCACCGTCGCATACTCGACCTCAAGCTTTCCCTGGCGGCCGAATGGCTGCGGGATCGCGCCTGATCTTCATGGTCGGGCCTTTACATTGAACCGCTCTTTACTGTATTTTCTTACTCAATACATCCGAATATGGCGCCGTACCCAAGTGGGAAGGGAGAGGTCTGCAAAACCTTCATGAGTCGGTCCGACTCCGACCGGCGCCTCGATAGCGAGAGGGACTGTCCACGGGACAGTCCCTTTTTTAGTCTGCGGAGCTACCTAACGGCGCGAAGCGTGTCGATGGCTCGGAGCGGCTCCCTCCTGAAGCGGCTGAGATCGCGATGCGGCACAAGCAGCGGTGCCGTCCACAAGATTCGTGACACTGATCAGAAAGCGAAAAGGTCGAGCCTATCGGACAGGTCCTGGATCATGAGCTGCGCCGCGATCGAGTTGCCGCGTTCGTCCAAGGCCGGGCCGTAGGCTCCTATGCCCAGGGCCTGCCCCATCGGAGCGGCCGCATTCCTGGCGCAGGCTACGATGCCGCCGCCCACGCCGCTCTTGGCCGGGATGCCGGCCGCGGCGCAGAACTCGCCCGAGCCGTCGTATAACCCGCAGCCGAGCATGAGGCTCTTGGTCAGGCGCGCCGCCTTCGCGGAGAATACCCGCTCGTCTCCTCCCGGAAGCAATCCGTCGCGGGCCAGACAGCAGCCGAAGCGCGCCAGGCTGACGGCATCGACCAGGATGGCGCACTGTCTGAAATACGCGTCGAGGGCGATGTCTACGGGGGTGTCGAGGAGCTTCAGCTCTTCGAGGAACCAGGCGATGGCTCGGTTGCGGCTGGCCGTCTCGGCCTCGGAGCGGTACACGCCCTCGTCCATCCGCGGGAGCCCGGAGCCCAAGGCACGGGCGGCGAAGGCCGAGAACAAGCCGATCTTCTCTTCGCCGGATTCGCCCGGCATGAGGCTCGTGACGACGATCGCTCCGGCATTGATCATGGGGTTGAAAGGCTTCTTCCTCGACGAAGTTTCCAGACGGATGATGGAGTTGAAGGGATCGCCGGTGGGTTCCTTGCCCACGCGCGAGAAGACCGCCTCCTCGCCGCGCGTCTCGAGGACGTAGCAGAGGGCGAGGGCCTTGGAGACGCTCTGCAGCGTGAACGGAGCGCGGCTGTCCCCTGCCTCTTCCATGGATCCGTCCGCGAAGGCGATCGCAAGGCCGACGGCCCGGGGATCGGCGGATGCGAGCGCCGGGATGTAGGAGGCCGGCCGGCCGGCCTCCGCCGCTTCGCGCGCCCCGGCCACGAGAGTTTCGAGCAAGGCTTTCATGGTCGGCAGGATAGCGCGTTTCGCCGAGCCGCTCAACCGAGGGTCCCTCACGTGAGGCCCTCACTTGAGGCCGGGCTTGAGTTTGAAGGAGGGGCAGTGGCGCCCGGTCGCGGCGAAGACATCGAGCGAGGGCAGGCTGCGGGATTTTACGCCGAAGACGAGGCAGGACCGCGGGAAAGCCGGATCCCAGGATACGCGGAAATAGAGACACTTGAGGCAATTCGGGGCCCTGTCGGGCAAAGCTGGTCCTCCTCGATACCCTGGCACTCGCCGATCACGACTGCCTTACGGGGAATCATGCTGCAGCCCATTCTCCGTGCCGCCGGCGGCGATCCGGGCTACTTGTCGGTGATCGTCACGACCGGGCCATCGGCTCGCAGGATCGCTTCGGGGAAGGAGGTGTAGGTGTACTCGACCGTCCCGCCCTCGACGTTCCCCAGGCCCTTCGGCCCCGTCCTCACCCTGAAGAGGGTTCCCGGATCGGAACACTGTATGGTGGTGACCTGGCCGATGCGCCGCACCTCGACCTGGGTCGCGTCGAAGCGCTGCAGGGCCCGATATGCCTGGTAGGTGCTCATCTTCCGCAACCAGGGGTACTGCGTATCCACGAACTGCAGGTTTTTCTCCAAGCCGTCCCTGAGGGTGTCCCAGCTGTCTCCATGGGATCGGCCGGGATCGAAGATGTCGTCGCCATGGATGAAGTGGGCGTAGACTCCGGGGCCGAGGATGCCCGAGATCGTCGCGAGCTTGGTGTCGTCGTCCAGGTGGTAGCCGGCCGCCGTGCGCGGCATCATGTAGACGTCCCGCACCGTGGGATCGGGGCCGAAGTCGCAGGCCCCGACCTCTCCCGAGCCGAAATAGCTCGTCGAGACCGTCTTGATCGTGGGGAAGACGGACTTCAGCACGGCGATGCCTTCCTCGGAAATGATGTTCTGGGGCGCGACGTAGGTCCGCGGCAAGGTGGCCGGTCCCAGCAGCCGGATCCAGTCGCGCTTCGCCTGCTCGAGACTCTGCTTCATGCTCTCCAGGTCGGTCCACTGCACCGGGTTCCCGTCGGTCGCTTGCCGGGTCAAGGAGACGTGGTTGTATCCGTGGAGCCCCAGGTCGTAGCCCCTGGCGATCTCCTCCCGCGCGATCTTCAGCGCCGCGTTCGATTTCGCGATGAAGAACTCCCCCGTGTAGAACGGAGCCTGGGTCTGGGCGTTGTAATTGAAGATCAGGAAGCTGCAGATCGGGAAGCCCTCCTGTTGGAGGATCTGGGTCACCTGCGGCCACCAGGTTTTCGTGTAGAAGTCCGTGTCGGTCGCGTCCAGAGGGGGCTTCTTGACGTCGTACATGGGGAGCGGCCAGTCGTCGAGATTGAAGAGCGAGATCGCCGGCGTGGGGATCGCCCCCCAGCCCTGGACGAATTGGAAGGTCTCGGCGAGGGTCCCCATGAAGGCTCCGGAGCGGAACTCGTTCCAGTTCCACACCAAGGTCGTGCCGCGGCCCCGCTTCTGGCTCCAGGCCAAGGGTAGGTCGCCGCGGTAGTCCGTGGCCAGGACCGTGGCTCCGTCGGCCGGGACGGAGGGGCCGGGCGTCCATTCCATGGACCTGCTCTGCAGTTCCAGGTTCTCCCCCGTGTGGAGTCTGGCCGACATCTTGTAGCCGATGGCCGTGCCGGGGCGCTTCGTCGTTCCCTTGATGCCCAAGACGGGCGCCAGTTTCGAGAACGAGGCCGAGGAGAGGGACGCTATGCCCCCGCCTTTGTCGAGGAGCTGGTCGAGGATGGCGGGATCGAGCCCCTCGTCGTCTCCCAGGATGAGGAAGGCGGCGCTGTAGGGACGCAGGTCGAGCGGCACCATGCCGGGGAAATCCCGGGCCAGGATGAGCCTGTAGGGGATCTTGAGCCTGTGGACGATATTCTCGGTGTAGAAGAGTATCTGCTTGCGCTGCTGGTCGGAAGGATCGGCGAGGATGGCGAGGCGCTGCTCGCCGTAATCGGGGAAGAGGGCCTCGGTCAGGAATTTTTTCACGTTGAGGAGGAGCTTCACCTTCCCGTTCTCGACGCGGTAGATGTAGCGGGAGAAGGCGAAGCCCCCCTTCGGATTGGTCACGATCACGGGGCTCGGAGGGTAGTCCTGGTCCGTGCGGGATACCGAGAGCCAGGTCTTGAGATCCCGGTCGACCGGGAGGAAGCGATAATAGAAGGCCGACAGCGAGGCGTCCTGCTTCCCTTCGGCCTCGACCATGTCGGGAACGACCGTCGCGAGCTGCAGCTTGCTCCCGTTGTCGGTCCAATCGCCCTGGTAGATCAGGCCCAGGCGGGCCAGGGTGGAATTCAGCCGCAGTGGCTGGACGAACTCCCCGGTGCGCCGCTCCTGGTAGGCGCCGAAATTGTCGAAGACCAGGACCTTCTTCCCCTGGTCGATCTGGGAGTCCAGGAAGTCCAGGTAGAATTCCACGTTGTTCATCGAGGGGCCGCGGAACCAGGTGATGATCGCGCGGGCGTACAGGGTGAGGCTGACCGGCGGGAGCCCCCGGTCTATGTCCCAGTACCGGACGCTCAGCCCCATTTCCTTGAGCGGTATCGAGAGGTAGTAGTAGATCTCGTTTTCCTTCTCGGTCTGGTTGTCCGAGGACTTGTAGAGCGCCAGCACCGTCTTGTCGAAACGCCCTTCCTGCGCGAAGACCCTGGGCGCCATGGCGGTCGCGGCGACGAGGCCGACGACGAGACCGAGCAACTTCCCTCGCATAGTGTTCTCCAACCTCCGCATCAGGGGACCAAGAAGTTCGGGGCGTGGAATCTGACGCCCAGATTGACCTGAAGGCTCCAGTAGTACAGCGGGATCGCGGTGGGCGCGTATTGGTTCTTCCCGGTTCCTATCAGATCGAGGTACACGGTGTAGGTCTCCGTCCGGAACTCGGTGTCGCTCTCGACGCTGAAGATGAAGTTTTTGGCCTGCTGCCATTGCGTGGGTACGGTCGTGATCGGCACCAGTTCGCCGTCGTAGCCCCCCGCAGCCTGGAGCGTCTGGCCGATCGTCAGGCCCGGCTTCGCGTCGAAGTCCCCGCTCAGGGAAAGCCCGGCCTGGTAGGTCAGTTCCTGGTAGTAGACGGTATAGCTGGGCGTCGGCGAGGGGACGCCCAGGCTGTCCTGGTAGCTCCAGGGGAAGCTGAAGGCCAGCCCTATGTGCGGGCTGTTCGCCAGGGTGAGGGGCACGGTCAAGCCGCCTCCCAGCATCCAGAGCAGGGCTCCGTCCTCCACGCTCTGGGCCGAGCCGGAGAGCGTCAGCGAGCTGTCGGAGACGACCGGGACATTGATGAATCGGAAGTAGAGCGTCCCGGCGCCCTGGAGGGTCTGCGCATAGAGAGGCCCGTTGTTGGTGATCGTGTCTTCTATCGTGTCGAAGCCGTAGGAGAGGCTGGCCGAGGCGCTCTTCCCCCTCCAGGACGCGCCGAGGCCCCCGAGAGGGCGCGGCGAGATGGACGAGAGGAAGGTCCCGATGCCCGGGGTCCCGGAGACCGTCCCCGTGCCGGCCCAGTTCGAATATCCGAGCCCTCCGGCGTAGGGGGTCACGGTGAGGGCGGGGCCGAAGGGGTTGAGGGGGAGGGATACGGTGAGCCGGTCGCTGAGGCTCGAGCCCGTCGGTGCGATGGGGAAGCGCTGATAGACCGCGGCCTCGGAAGCGGCGATGCCTATCTGCTCGCTGAGATGACTGTTCCAGTCGATGGAACTCGACTGGGTGTAGCGGGTCGTGTCGGCGAAGGCCTGGCTCGAGGCGTCCAGCCGGTCCGCGTACTGACGCTCCAGCTCGTTGTAGAAGTGAGTGACGTTGTTGTAGTACGGGTCCTGGTCGTAGACCTTCCGGTACAATGCCTGGGCTTTCCGCCAGTTGCCGTTGTACTGGTAGACTTGCCCGAGCTTGAAGATCGCCTCCTCGTTCCACGGATCGACGGCCATCACCTGCTCGAACTGGTCGATCGCGTCGCCGTAGCGCTTGGCGGTCTGGTAGAAGCCTCCCAGCTCGTTGTGCGTGCTCGAAGTGTCCTGCGCGAGGTTGTAGAAGCTCCGCTCCATCCGCCGGACGAGCAGCGAGTGGAGCTTCTGCTCGAGTTCGTAGACCGCGGTTCCCCGGGCGAAGGAGGTGTCCCGGAGGGCCGCGAGGTCCTTCAGGGCGCCGCCCACCGCGACCCGGGGGTCCTCGGTCAGGAATCCCGGGGCCGGCCCCTGCTCCTGGACGGCGCCGAGGTAGGCGGACAGGTCGTCGCGCAGCGACGTGAAGGGATCCTCCGAGTCGCCGGCGTCCTTCTTCACGGCGTCCGCCGAGGGAACCTGGCCGTCGGCGAGCCGGGCCTGCATGAGGCCGTAGGGCGCCCCGGCCAGGGTGGAACGGGCCTTCGCGAGGTCGCCGAAATACCGCGCCGCCGCGTCCGTGTCGCCCTCGAAGAACGCGATGCGGCCCAAGGCGTAGGTCGCGAGGCTCGTGCCGTCCTGCCGCGCGTTCTCCAGCTCCCGGTACGTCGCGTCGCGGTCCCACTTCCAGCGCGTGTCCTTCGTCAGGCTCGCGAAGGACTTCGCCTGCGCGGCGTCCTCATGGGAGAGCGCGGCCTCGCGGTCCTGGTCGGCCTTGAAGCGGTCGGCCAGGCTCCCGGCGGTGGCCTCGAAGGCGCTGAGCTCGTTGAGGAGCCCGCCCAGCTCGGACTGGCGCTTGGCGAGCCTGGCGACCAGGTCGTTCTCGCCCGCGACATCGGGGGCCTTCCCGTTCTTCTTCAGCTCGGCGTCGGCCAGCTTCTTCTGCGCCAGCTCGCCCTGCGCCTGCTGTATCGCGGCGAGCCGGTCCGTCAGCCGCCTCGCGTATTCCGCGGTCCGCCGGGGCAGGTCGGCGAGATAGCGGGCGTAGACCGCGGCCCGGTCGAGGATGCCCATGTACTCTGCCGAGTCCTTCTCCATGGATCGGACCTGGAGGTAGATGTAGTTGGCGACGATGTTCTCGTATTCCTTGATGCCGGCCTTCATGTCCCCGTTCCAGAAGTCCGCCTCGGCTATGACTTTTCTCAGCTCCAGGTTGTCCGGCTCGACCGACAGCTGCCTCCGGTAGTCCTGCAGCACGAGGTCCTTGAGCTGGCTCTCCTTGTCGAGGACTTCCAGGTACGCGGACAGTCCGGGGCTCGGGATGAAGCGGCTCCCCATCTCGTCCCGGACCTCCTTCGCCTCCTTGGTCTTGTTCATCTTCTCCAGCGTCTTGTACAGGAGCGCGTACAGCTCCACGTCGGCCGGGGCGATGGCCAGGCTGTCCCGGTAAATCGGCACGGCCCGGTCGGGATAGCCGTTGATCGTGTAGATCGAGGCGAGCTCCTTCCGGAGCGCGATGTCCCTGCCCGTCTCCTGGAAGGCCGCCTGGAAGTCTTTCTGCGCCTTTCCGGCCTCCCCGGCCCACAGCTCGCTGAGCCCCCGGTTGACGACGAGCGAGAGGTTCTTGGGGAACTTCTTGAGCGCGTCGTCGAAGAAGCCCACCGAAGCAGTGTAGTGGCCCGTCCAGGCCGCGACCTTGCCGGCCTCTAGCCAGAGGCCGAGGTCGTCGCCGTAGTATTGGAGCAGGTTCTTGTAGAGCTCGAGGGCGCCGTTCGTGTCGCCTTTCCAGAGGGTGTTCTTGGCGATCAGGAGCATCGTGCTCTTCCGCTGCGGATCGATCAGGTCGGCCCGGTGGAGGTATTTGAGCGCGCTGTAGTAATCCCCGACCATCGAATAGATCGTGGCCAGATCGATGTCGGCCTGAGCGTCGTCGGGATTGGCCTTGATCCGCTTCTCGTAGTCGTCGATGGAGGAGAAGTCCTTGTCGATGGATCGGTCATCCATGTTGTGCGGGAATAACGCGGGCTTGATCGTGACGGGCAGTCTCTGGCCGTTCTCTTTCTTGATGAGGAAGAAATTGTCGAGATAGAAGAAGTACCTGCCGTCGTAATTCCTCGGCTTCCGGATTTCGAAGCTGAGCCGATGGATCCCTCTCTGGAAAGGGAAATCGCCTACCAGGTTCCAGTAGTATGCGGGTGTGTAGTTCTCCACGACGTGCACGGATTCGCGGTGGATCTCGAAGGTGCTCGTCTTGTCGATGATGAGGTCGAAGGGCGACGCATAGGATGGATGGGAGCCGTCCTTGCTCGCCGGCGGGGTCCCGCCGTACCAGAGCTCATAGGTGCCCGTAGATTCGACGTAGAAGGAGAAGTCCGCGAAATAGGCGGTCCCCGAATCAAGCGCCGCCGATTTGTTGAGCTGGAGCGTCCTGAACCCCGAGCAATCGTAGTTCAGCACGGGCGCTTGAGCGAAGTTGGTCGCGATCGCATCCTCGCCCTCCACGAAGATCAGGTTCGGGTCTCGCTTCGGCAGTATCGCCTCGATCCGGCCGGTGGTGGCGGAACCGGTGGCGGCCGCGCTGGTGCCGGCTGCGCTCGTGCCGCTCGCGCTGGTGCCGGCCGCGGCGGGCGAACTTGCGCCGCTCGCGGCCGGGGCGCCGTTCGCCGCGGCTTGCTGGCCGAAAGCGGGGGCGCTCAACCAGGGAAAACAGCACAGGACGATGACAGTCCGCAGCTTTACAGCCATTTGCCTGCTCCTAATTCCGTCTGAAGATGATCCGGTCGAGCTCGCCGAGATTCCTGAAGAGACCTAAGCCTGCGTAGATGCACGCCGCGAGGCCGGCCAGAAGGTAGCCGATCCCCGGAGGCAGCGCATCGAAGCGCGCCGAGGCCATACTGACCAGAAAGTTCACGCCGAAGAACACGATGCTCCCGCGCAGGGCGATGCCATAGGACTCTATGTAGAAAAGAAAGGTGAAGAAGGTCAAGAAAGCCATGTGGAACAGCACCCCGATCACCAGGATTTTGACGAGGGTTCCGGGGAGGGTGGCGAGGAGCACCACCACGAGGAGTGCGTGGAAATAGCTCTGTCGCAGGAGGATTTGCCTGGTTTTCCTCAAGAAGCCGTATTTTTCCTCCGCGATCCGGGAATAGGTTCCGGTGCGCAGCTTGAGCAAGAGCCGCCTCAGAGCCGCGAAGAACGTCGTCTCGGTGAAGATCGTGAAGAAAACGAGGACCGGGATGACGCTGAGGTTGGCGAGGTAGGCGGCCTGGTCATAGCCGTCGTAGAGATGGATGAAACTGCCCTGGAGCGACGCTCCGCGGCTGAACCAGAAAACGATCTTGTCGATCCATAGGCCCGCGGAATAGAACCAGCCGGAAACCATGAGCGCCCGGTACCTTCGCGCGTACGCGAGCAGGGGGCGCAGTTCGCGAAGGGCGGGGGTCGGAGAATTCCATTTCAGCAGCACGGCGAAGAGGATCAGCGCCACCAGGAGCTGCCCCAGGGAAAAGCCCAGGAAGGCCCCGCCCACGCCGAAGCTGCGGCCCAACCAGATCGTCGCGCCCACGGAAACGAGCATTCCCGCGAGATAGGCGCCGATGATGGTCAGGAAGCCCTTGAGGATGGTGACCAGGAGCATCTCGATCCATATCAGGTTGATGGCGGCGAAGAAGACGACCATGGCCAGGCGAAAAAGACCGAGATGGCTCACTCCGGGGCTTCGAAGGGCGAGGGCGAAGGGGGTGGCGATCAGCAGGGAGAGCGCGAGGACGGCGATGGACATCAGGACGAGGGCGGCCGTCGTCCTGTGGAATTTCCCGTTGTACAGGAGATCCGAGACATAGCGGGTGAAGATGTAGTGCAGGCCCCCGAAGAGGAGGATGGAGAAGGCGTAGCCGTAGACGATCGCCCCGATGAAGAGGCTCTGGGCTTCCCGCAGCACGAAGGCAGCGGTGCCTGTCAGGACGGAGATGCCGACTATCGAGATCAGCCAGGGTCCGGCGACGATGACGATGCCGGTGATCGCGACCGTCAGGGCCTTGGCGAGGCTCCCGCCCCGGAGCGCCCGCTGCAGCTCAAATCCTATGCCCGCCACGGCATTCCTCCGGCGATGGAATCATAGAGCCGGCCGTAGGCGCTATAGAGGCTTTCCTTGTCGTAGCGCTCCCGAACCAGGTTTTTTCTTCGGGCGACGATCTCCCCGGTCTCTTCCGGATTCCGGTAGATCCACAGCACGGATTCGGCCAGCTTCTCGGCATCCTTGGGCGAGGCCAGGAATCGCTCGTCGTTGTCGAGCATGCCCGCCACGTCGCCCACCTTGGTGCTCACCACGGGAAGACCGGCCGCATAGGCTTCGAGGATCACCAAGGGCTGCGCTTCCCTGATGCTCGTCAAGAGCATCACGTCCAGGAACGAATAGTAATCCAGCACGTTCTGCCGGCCCGTGAAGTGGAAGACTCCGGAGAGCCTGAAGCTCTCCACGATCCGGCTGCATTCCTCGAAGTACCCCTCGTCCTCGTCCGTGGGACCGATGCAGTAGAACTCGGCCTCCTCGATGTCATGCCGCACGATTCGCGCCATGGTGATGAAGGTCTTGATGTCCTTGATGGGGACCACCCGCCCGACGAGTCCCACGTGAAAGCCGGGCCGCTTGGCGCGGACCACCGACGAAAAGCGCGGTAGGTCGATTCCGTTCGGTATCACCAGGGCCCGATCCTCCCGGGCGCCGAGCTCGATCTGGATTCTTCGGTTGTACTCGAAGAGAGAGGTCGAGTAGTCCGCCGATTGATAGGCCAGCCGGCTCAGGAAGTGGTACACGGAAATCCAGAGGTCTCGCTGGTAGCCTTTTATGAAGCTCGCCCTCCGCAGTTCGATCTCCCGTTCCTTGTGGTACAGCCCGTGCTCGGTCAGCAGGAACGGCTTGCCCCTGCGGACCTTCGCCGCCGTGCCCACCAGGCCCGCATAGCCGGTGGAGATCGCGTGATAGATGTCGGCCGCGGGAGGAGCCACGCTCAGCATGGTGAAGATCATGGAAAAGGCGGCTTTCCATGCCCAGAAGAAATCGGTGAAGGGATACATCGGATTGTGCCGCCGGTTCAGCTCCACCAGGATATCCCAGAAGGTCTGGCTGCCCAGGGCGAGATTCATCGGATTGAAGCCCTCGGGCAGCAGTTCCATCAGTTCGGCGATGTCGGCCACGGCGACATTCGGACTCCGGTCCCGGATGTTTCTCATGACGCGGAGTATCGCTTTTCCGTTCCCCGGCCGGCCGCTGGATTTCCTCTCCTCGCCGAGGACGACATCCACGTGTTCCTTGACGTTCGTGGGGAGCGCGTATTTGAGGGTCTGGTTTTTCGCGGGCGAGATGGTGAGCAGGGAGAACTCGACCGCTGGAAGACTCGTGATCAAGTCCTGGGTCCAGGACGATACGCCCCCCGTGATGAAGGGATAGGAGCCTTCGATAAGCAGGCACACGCGCATGCCTAGGCTCCCATCCAATAGGCGTACAAGGCCGCTTCCCTCTCCCCGAGCTTGTCCAGGCGGCCGGCCAATCGCGACAGGACGTTCGAGGCGCGGTCAAAATGCTTTTGGGAATATTCGATCTCCGCGATCAGGAGTATGTCCTCTGGCGTCGCCTCCGAAGGCCCGACCTCGAGGAGCTCCGCCGCCGCTTCGTAATCCCGGGCCTCCATCAGGGCCCTGATATAGGTATTCCGCTCGGCCCCCTCGAGCCTCCGCAGCTTGAGCAATTCCTTGAAGTTCGCCAGCGATTGATCGATGTAGAACTCCTTGATCGCCTGGCGCTTCCCGTTGAGAAGGGCCAGCTCGAAATTGACTCGAGCCAATTCCGACAGCCCGGCGCCCGCGTCCGCATCGCGGCCGAGACCTTTCTTGATCGAGGCTATCCGCGCATTGTAGCGATTCTCGAGCACGTTGATGCTCTCGGCCGCCCAGAGCGCCAGTTCCTGATTCTGGTGATGGATCAACTTCTCGAAGACGCCCATGAGCACGAGGTTGGTGCGGAAGTCCAGATTGGGGCGGGCGAGAATGCGGTCGATCTCCTCGATGTCGTAGGGTTCCTCGTCGACGGGCTTGGTGGAGGTGGACTTGTAGATGAAGGCCTCGATGGGGCAGAAGCCCGACTCGAAGGCCTTGAGGGCTCCCGCAGGGGTCCGGGGCAGGATGTAGGTCCCGACATCGAGGAAGAACTCGCGTATGTTCACGGCCGTCTCTTCTGCTTTTCCAGTACCTCTTCCGCCGCGCGCAGGATGGCGTCGGCCTCGAACTTGCCTTTGCCGCTGTTCGCGTATCCGAGGAACACGTCCATGGGAACGACTCTTTCATCGATCTCCCAGCTCTTGCCGTTGAGCATGCCCAGGAGGTCGAAACAGAAGAGGGCCGTCCCGTCGAAATCGATCTGGGGATAGAAGAGGGCGATCTGCCCCTCGTTCACGTAGTGATAGGGGTCGAGGACGTTGCCCGAAAGCGTCTTGATCTCTCCCATCCAGCGCTTGAGCAGGGCGTAGGCCTTCGCCTCGCCGAAGGACTCGATGACGGTCCCCATGCTGGCGAGTTCGAGTATGATGACGGAGAAGCTGCTCTTCCGAGACTCGGGGGAATTGGCCCACAGGACCATTTTTCGCCTGAGCACGGAGTACAGAGGGAACGCGGTGAGGGGATGAAGCTCGGTGAGCAGCAATCGTTCGTCGGCGACCGTGCGTTCGATGGCGGGAGACCCCAGTTCGATGAGGACGCTCAGGATTTTCTCCGTGTAGAGGTTGAATTTGGAAAAGGGCATGTCCTCGATGTTCAGGACTCCCCACACCGTCTTCCCGAAGGAAATGGGGAAGGTCAGGAGATTCCGCCCTTTGTCCATCTTCCGGAGATTCGCGTAGCTCACGAGCATGCGCGCCGAAAAGACGAGGTTGTTCCTGGCCACCCATCCCTCGATCGATTCGGCCGCCGGGATGCTCGCCAGGTCTTTTTCGCCCTCTTCCCACCCGATGGTGGCCGCGCATTCGAGGCAGTCATCCTCCGGGCGAAAGCGCCACACCGAGGCCTTGCTCGCCCAGGAATACTGGCAGACCATATCGAGGAGGACGTCCAGGGTCTCGCTGACGCTCTGCGTGGTCATTTCGCGAATGCGCGCGAAAAGCGAGGTGATCGATTCCTGTTGCCTGAGGACGCGCTCCTCCAAGTCCCGATTCACCTCGACGAGAGCTTTCACTTCCGTGTCCAGTCGGGCCTTTTCCGAGGCCGACCTGCGGAGGAATCGGCTTTTCGCGTCCAATCGATCCCGGAAGCGGTCGTGGACGAGTCCGAATACATAGACGGCGACGAGGGTCCACAGGAGAGGGACCCGGTATTGCAGGAACGCGGATGCGAGGCTCGCCAGCCCTCCTCCCTGGGGAAAGGGGACGAGGAGAGAGACCAGGGCGGCGGCGTAGGCCAGCAGGCCGTACCAGGGGCCGAGCCATACCGCGGCGAAGAGGCAGAAGATCACATAGGGATTGATCGGCGAGGAGGCGAAGCCCGGCTCGAAGGATCCCAGGCGATTGGCGGCCGCGATGACGGCGGCGACCGCGACCACCTCTCCCGCTTTCGTGAGGACCTTCGGAATCGGCCAGATGCGCAGTCGCCTGGAGGCTTGGACCTTTTCCACCTATATCCTCCCCGCTCGAATCATGGACTCGCCGCGCCTCGCGAACGGGCTTTCGAGATCGCCCCGAATGACCTACACTTTGGACCATGCAAAGAGGACTTGTCCTGGCCCTCCTCGTCGCCCTGTGGTCCGCGGCGTCCGGCCGGGTCCTGGCAGCCGATCCGGGCTACCGCGACTCCATGCGACGCTTGGTCATCGACCTCTCCGCCTACGCGAAGGCGCGCCGGAGCGGCTTTCAGGTGATCACGCAAAACGGGAACGCCCTCTTCGAAGCTCCGATGGATACCGTCCTCAAGAAACGATACCTCGCCGCGATAGACGGGGTCGGGCAGGAAAGCCTCAGGTTCGGCGACCCGGCCTACGGGGACAGGACGCCGGCCGAAACCGCCGACTATGTGCTACCCATTTTGCGCTTCCTGAAAGCGCAGGGCAAAGTCGTCCTGGCGATCGAATACTGCAATGAGCCCGATCAAGTATCGGAGGTTTTTGCCGCCGATGAAAGAGACGATTTCCTTCCTTTTGCCGCTCCGGCGCGAAATCTCGACAGCATACCCTCTCCCCTCGCCGGCATCACGGCTTTCTCGGCTTCGCCCGTCGAAACCCTGGCTCAGGCGAAAAATTTCCTCTATCTGATCGACCCCGAGGGATATGGGTCGAAGGAGGCCTTCTTGAGCGCCGTGGCCCGAACGGACTACGACGCCGTCGTCATCGATGCCCTCTTCGACGGCGAGTTCCTCTCGTCGGCCGAGCTCGGGAGGCTGCGGCACAAAAGCTCGGGAGCTCGTCGGCTGGTGCTGGCCTACCTGAGCATAGGAGAGGCCGAAGACTACCGGCCCTATTGGCGCCAATCGTGGAACCGGCATCCGCCCTCGTGGATCGAGAGCGAAAATCCCCGCTGGAAGGGCGATTTTCGGGTCAGGTACTGGGACCCGGCTTGGCATGCCATCCTTTTCGGCTCTCCCTCCTCCTATGTGGACAGGATACTCGAGGCGGGCTTCGACGGCGTCTATCTGGATACCGTCGACACTTTCGTCTACTTCGAGGAGCTCGGAGGGAAGGGAGACTAGTCGAAGCCACCGAATGGCTTCGGCGCCCCGCCCGAGCGGAGCTTGCCCCGAGAGGCGGAATTCCGTACAGTAATCGCATGGACAGGAATTCGCTCATCAGGCGTCCCTTCGTCTATTCGAATAGAAACGCCGCCCTCTGGATCATCGCGGTCAATGTGTTCGTCTTCGTGCTGGAGTACCTTTTCCCCGGCCTGCTCCTGCGGCTGGCCATGACGCCGGTACTGGTGCTGCACGGCTATTTCTGGCAGCCCTTCACCTACATGTTCATCCACGATCCGCAGAGCATCACGCACATCCTGGTCAACATGCTCGGGGTTTTCTTCTTCGGGACCCAGGTCGAGCGGGAGCTGGGCAGCAAGGAGTTTCTCCTGTACTACCTGCTCACCGGCTTCCTCGCGGGGGTCTTCTCCTTCGGGTTCTATCTGTTCACGGGCGGCGCGTATATCCCGCTGCTGGGCGCCTCGGGGGCGGTCTTCGCCCTCCTTCTGGCCTTCGCCGCCCTCTTTCCGCAGGCCGAGATCTACATCTGGGGCATTCTGCCGCTGCGCGCCCCGGTGATGGTGCTCGGCTACGCCGCCCTGGAGATCGTGTCCCAGCTTTTCAGCTTCCAGAGCGGGATCGCCCATCTCACCCACATCGCCGGTTTCGGCTTCGGCTGGCTGTATTTCCTGGCCCGTTTCGGCGTGAATCCGGCCAAGCGCTTCTTCCCGCGGCGCTGACATGAGGGCGAGCCCTGCCGGCTCGGTGGCGCGGCCGTTCAGCGTACGAAGCCGGCCGCTCGCCGCGGTTCTCGTCGCCGCGACCGCTCTGGCCGTCTGCGGGCCCGCGGCGCTCGCGCAGAGCGACGACGGCGCCGGACGGTTCCGCGCCCAGTTCTGGGCCGAGGTCGAGCCGGTCTCCGACGTCGGCGATCCCTGGCCCGTTCCGCCCGAAGAGCGCGCTCGCCGCCTCCTGGACGAGGCCGCCTGGGTCTACTCAGGCATGATCTGGGGATTCTCGTTCAGCTACACACCCTACGACAAGGTCCGCGGCATAGCGGAGCGCTTCGATCTCGCGAGTCTCGGCTCGCTGAAGGCCGGCGATCCGCGCCTCGAGCTGGGAAGGACCCGCACCGAGGCGGGCATGACCCGAGCCTTCGTGACCTACCGCCCGAGCCCGGACGAGGAGCGGCGCGTCTCGACCTACGCCGAGGATCCCTGGCAGAGTTCTCAGGGGATAGGCCACGCGGACTATCTGCTCGGCTGGAAAGCCCACCGTGCCTCCTTCGAGGATGGGCTCCGGGAGGCCGTTCGGAGCTATCTGCGGATGGTCGTTCCCAACAAGCCGCGGCGCGTCCTTGGGCGCGTCGTGTTCGAGCGGGCGCCCGTGCTGTCCATAGCCGACGGAGTCTATGCCTCCCAGGTTCGGGTGCGCATCGAGGTGCTGGAAGTCATGCCCTACGAGGTGTACTGATGGTCCGCTACATCGCGCCGGAGGCGAGACGGTCCTTTTCGGTCGCCTCGTGCATGCGCTCGAGCTGGGCCATGATCTCGTCGGCCACGGCCTGCTTCTTGTCCTCGCGGAAATGGTGGATGTGCTTGACGTGGGCCCGGAACTCGGCGCAGTCCTGAACCGGGCCGACCGTGTAGATGACGCGGTCCTGGTAGATCAGGTCTTCCATCATCTCGCCTTCCGGATTGAGCCTGAGAATGTTGCCGTTCACCGCCACGAAACACATCTTGGAGAAGGATTTCACGTAGGAATCGATTTCGCGCACGCCCTGCTTGGTGCTCGGGTCCCAGGGGCGGAAGCGGGTTCCCGAGGGGAAGACGAGGACGATATGGCCCGAACGCTTGAGTTCAGCCAGGGCCTTCATGGCCGCGTGGTTCACCATCGTGCCGCGCATGATCTCGGCGACGAGCTCCTTGGGGTCCTTGAGATTGCGCTTGATGATCTCGAGCGAGCGGCTGGGATAGATGACCAGGCGCGAGTAGGCTTCGGTGAAGGCGGACACGGCCGGGCTGGTTTCGTTGAGCTTGATGCCCGCCACCGCGAGCAGGGCGTCGGCGAGGGCCTGCCCGGTATCGGGCTTCCTGCGCATGAGGAAGTGGAACACGGGCAGGTCGAAATTGGAGTAGTGTTCGAGCAGGAGGAGACAGGGTTCGCCGCTCTGCGAGGCTTCCAGGAGTTCGTCGAGGTGCTCTTCGCCGCGGATGCCCGAGCCGGGGAGCAGGTTTTCCTCGATGATGGTGTCGATATAGGGGAGAATCTCGGGATTGCCCACCTGATGGACATTCTTGTCGGTGACGAGCGACTGCCCTCCCGAGGACGCCATCATGCGCATTATGGAATCGCGATACTTACGGCTGATGGTGTCCACGGTTTTCTCCTCGGATGCCGAGTATAGAGAGGCCTTGCGGCCGATGTCAACTTCGAAGGCTGGCCGCTCTCGCCTTGTTTGCCGAAATCCCGAACGGCGCGGGGCTGCGCGTCAATAGCCGTCGGAGAGCGAGCGATTGACGTCTTTCTGGTAGAGTTCCTGGTAGATATAGCTTCTCGTCTTGAGCTTGTCCTTGATCGCCTTGGAAAACGGCATGTACCGCCAGAAGATGGCCCGCACTTCCTTTTCGAGTCTCTGGATGGCCTCGCTTTCCTTGGTGATCCAGATGGCGTAATCCTGGATGAAGAATTCCTTGACGTCGCCTCGGATCTTCTTGGAGGTGAACCACTGGTAATAGTTGCCGGTGAGGCCCTCTTCCATCCAGTAGTAAGAAGCCTTTTCCTTCGCGACCTGCCACCTGAGGTCGGCCACGGCCGTGATGACCGCCTGCATGAGATTTTTGGGGTACATGGGAATGGCGACGCGGCCGCGGCTCGTGGCGCGATTGTAGCGGTCGAAAGGTTCCCAGCAGATGCCCGAGTCGCCGTAGCAGGGGAGGAGGACGATGAAAGGCACGATGCGGTGGAGCGTGTTCTTGTAGGGGCGGGAGTAGGCCTCGCAGTCTATGGATTCGATCCAGGCCAGGAGTTTAAGCACGTTCTCGCGGGTGCCGATGTCCTTGATGTTGCCGTGGAAATACTCGCGCGAGAGGATGGGGAAATGGTTCCCCTGACGGCCGATGCACAGCTTGGTCATCTGGCGGATCGTCTCGAATTCCTGGGCGAGCGACTGAAAATCGGTCTTCGTCTCCTGGCCGCCGGCGACCAGCTTCTCCGAGACGCTCTTGAGTTCGTCGCTGGCTTTGTCGAAGTCGCCTATGCTTGAGACGAGGTCCTTGTCCGAGGCGACCATGCGCCTGAGTATGTCGTTGAGCTCGCTCATGGTCTTTTTTTGCGAGTCGGAGTAGGGCGCCGGCACGTGCAGGAGGCCGGGTTGGCTGCCATGGTTGCAGATGAGGTCGACCCGGTCTCTCAAGGCCGCTTCGAGAGCCCGACGCTCTTCGGCCTTGGCCTTCATGATGCCTTCGGCCGAGTCGCGCTTGCCCTGGACGCGCTGCAAAGTCACCTGGAGGCGGGCGCGATCGTCGCCTTCCTGGCGTCGCGGCTTGACTTCGTCGGTGGCGCTTTGCGTGATCTGTCCGACCGCGATGGCGCGGAGCCATTCGTCGACGTAATACACCGGTTCGTCGATGGACTTCTCGAAGATGACCTTGTGGAAGGTTTCCACCATGTCGGGCGAAAGGAGGTTGGGGAGGAGCGCGTTGAAACGGATCATGAGCTTCTTGGGCAGTGGCGCCTGGCTGCTCACGCTCTTGAGCGCCGCCTTGGACGCGAGGTACCAGTAGGCCGGAATGAGCTGCTGCCGATAGAGGCCCTTGTCCTTGGGATCCGTGGCTTTGAGCATCTTGCCGAGTATTTCGTGGACTCTCTGGGCTTCCTCGCCCTCGCCGTTGAGGACGGTCTTGTAGTAGGCGGGGTCCTTGAACCACTCGGCGGGGCGCTCGGCCTCGACCCGTTCGACGGGCGCGAAGGACTTGCGCGACAGGTCGACGTCCGCGTCTCCCCGCTCGGTAGCTTCAGCGGTCACTCCCATATCGTCGAAGAGAGTGGTGAAGTCCGGGGGCTGCACCGCCCCTGCCGGCGGGCGCTGCGGTCCGGCAACCGACCCGTTCGGCTTGTACTCCTGGACCGAGCCGCCGATGAGGGCCGCTATCTCGGGATCTATGTCGTCGGGCACGATTCAGCTCCGATCGCGGCGCCGTTTGGGCCGCGCCGGCTGCCTTTGCCGGCAGGGCGCGGCCGCGCCTCGGGCAACATTCTATCCCCTCGGCGCAGAGGGTTCAAGCTGGAAAGGCGAGCGGAGCATCGGCGGTCGAATCGAAACGCCGCCTGCGAGCGTTCCGCGACCGCGAGGTCGGCCGGGGCTTTCGCGGCAGTAGCCCAAAGCATCGCATGCGATTATTGTCGTGCCATGGTTGCGATCGCGCTCGCATTTGTCTCGATTGCGATTTGGAGTTCGCTCGCGCTTCTCAATTCGCGCGTGAACGCGCTTCCGCCTTTCCTGGCCGTGGGCGTCGCGCTTTGCGTCGGGGGCCTGGCTGGGCTCCTGCGCGCCCACGAATGGCGTGTTCCCGCGAAGACCCTCGCGGTGGGCATCGGCGGCATTTTCGGCTATCACGCCATGCTCTTCGCCGCCTTCCGAATGGCGCCGGCGGTCGAAGTCAATCTCATAAACTATCTCTGGCCCCTGCTCATCGTCATGCTCTCGCCCGTCTTCCTGCGCGGGTTCCGACTGGGGCTTCGCCATGTCGCGGGCGCCCTGCTGGGGCTTTCGGGGGCGGCGCTCATCGTCTCGGGCGGAGGGCTCGGCTTGCGCGCCGCCTTCGTGCCAGGCTATGTGCTCGCCGCGGCCGCGGCTTTCGCCTGGGCCGCGTACTCCCTCCTCACCAAGAGACTCCCTCCCTTCCCGACGGGGGCAGTCGGAGCCTTCTGCCTGATTTCGGGCATCTTGTCCCTCGCTCTGTACGGCCTGGAGCGCCTCTCCTCTCCGGGGCTGCCCTCCCTGGCGATCGGCGGCCGCGAGTGGCTCTTTCTCGTCCTCCTCGGCCTCGGCCCCATGGGCGGGGCCTTCTACGCCTGGGACGCGGCCCTCAAACGGGGGGATCCGCGAATCATAGGTTCTCTGTCCTATCTCACGCCCCTCCTGTCAACTTTGAACCTGGTAGCTTTCGGCGGAAAGCATCTCTCGCTCGGCTCGGGAATCGCCATGTCGCTCATTGTGGCAGGCGCGGTCGTGGGTTCTTTCGACGTACTCCGGGCTACGTTGACGGCGGCGCGCCGGAGGCCCGGCCGCGCACCCTAGAGCGTGCCGGAATGTCGCGCGCTCCGCGCCGCCGAGGGGAAGCGTCGCGGCCGCAAGGGGCCGCCTGCGGCACAATTTCTCCCACCTCGGGTCCGTAAAATGCAAAACGGCCACCGCGTATGCGGCAGCCGTTTCGATCGTGGAGGTGATCGGAATTGAACCGACGACCTCTTGAATGCCATTCAAGCGCTCTAGCCAACTGAGCTACACCCCCGACGAAGCGTGCAAAGATTAGCCGAGGGGGGCGGGGAATGTCAAGGCATCGGGAGAATAAGATCGGCGAGGACGCTTACTTGCCATTCTCGGCTTGCCGAAGACTCGGCGTGGAACGATATTATATAGGTGACATCTTCAACCCACGCACTCGCGCTCTGCGCCATAGGTCTTGAAAAAGTCTGCGCCTCCGAGATTCAGCGACTGGGAATCGAACTCGAAGGCCGGGAGCCCGGCCGGGTGCGATTCTCGCTCGGAACGACCGGGGCATCCGCGCTCGTTCGCGCCAATCTGTGTCTCCGCACAGCCGAGCGGGTGCTTCTCGAGATAGGTCGCTTCCATGCGGAGAATTTCGACGAGCTCTTCGAGCAGGTTCGCACCCTCCCTTGGGAAGCCTACTTCGGCCGCGACGACCGGCTCGTGATCGAACGGGTGCGTACCCGTGATTCCCGTCTCGCCGCGCAGACTTCGGTGCAGTCGGTCGTCCATAAGGCGGTTTACGAACGCCTCGGCGCGGTCTACCGCCTCAATCGCTTGCCCGAATCAGGGACGGAGCGCGGCCTGCGCGTATACCTGGACCATGACGAGTGCGTGCTGGGCTTGGACAGCTCGGGAGAGGCTCTGCATAAGCGCGGCTACCGTCAAGCTACGGGCGAGGCGCCGCTCAAGGAGACCCTGGCGGCCGGGATTCTCTTTCTCTCGGGCTGGAATCGCCGCCTCCCCCTGTTTGATCCCTTTTGCGGTTCGGGCACCATCGCGATCGAGGCGGCCCTGTTCGCCATGGACAGGGCGCCCGGTCTAAGCCGGCACTTCGCCCTGGAAAACATGCCCTTCGTGGAGCGCGGCGCCATCGCGGCCGAGTTCGAGGCCGCCCGAGCTCGCGTCCGCACCGATGTCGAGTTCAGGATCGAGGGGAGCGACGCCGATCCGAAGGCTATCGCGGCTGCTCGCGCCAACGCCGGCCGCGCCGGGCTCAGCCAGGATAGGCTCGGCCAGGATAGGCTCGGCCAGGATAGGCTCGGCCAATCGCTGTCGTTCACGCAGGCCAAGGCCGAGGACGCAGCACCCCGCTACGAGGCCGGCTACCTCCTCTGCAATCCGCCGTACGGCGAGCGCAT
>Ga0307377_10001524_pt1 | contig 29035 bp, 23 predicted proteins | sample TR3MG_FD_202535 | JGI IMG/M metagenome (GOLD analysis project Ga0307377, IMG submission 202535) | Soil microbial communities from Risofladan, Vaasa, Finland - TR-3 | ecosystem: Environmental > Terrestrial > Soil > Coastal area > Acid sulfate soil | place: Finland: Risofladan, Vaasa | collected... | reverse complement strand
GGCAAGACCAAAATAGTCATCAGATCCAAACGTGATCAAGTGTCATCATAACCGTGATACCCGCATCGTTAGTTTATGCAATCAACGTTATCCGCCAGATATGGCCATAGCAACCGCTCGGCATATCTGGCCCCACCATCACCAAGTGCGTAAATTTCCCGATTGATGCCCACAGCCGGAATCGAACCGGCGCGCTGATTTTACCCAAGCGACGGATTTTAAGTCCGTGTATAATGCCAGCATTGGCGCGGCTCTCAGGAGTAATAATTAGTTTTTGGGACAGTGTTGGGACAGTAGGGAGAAAATTATGGCGGCAATTGTACCGCGCGGCGATGGCCAGTATCAGGCAAAAATCCGGAAGGCTGGGCATCCGGAAATCAGCAAAACTTTCCCGACACGGAAGCTCGCCGAGGATTGGGCGACAACCGTTGAAGCCGACATGATTCGCGGTGAGTTCGTCCCGCGCAAGGCCGTGCTGGCGACAACGCTATCGAAGTGCCTGGATCGCTATGCCGAAGAACGTAGTGCAGGTAAAAAGGGAGAGAAGCAGGAGCTGGTGCGCATTAAGCGGCTACAGAAGCATCCGTTGTCGAGCAAAGCTGTGTCGTTAATCACGATAGAAGACATTGAAGACTACGTTACAGAGCGTCGCGCGGATCGAAGCCAGCGCAACCCTGATACGATGGTTAGTGAGGCAACCATCCGACTGGAGGTGATGTTGCTTTCTGCGGTGTTTGAAGCCGCGCGGGGGAAACGCTGGAATTACTGCCGGACAAACCCTGTCCGTGAGATTGATGATGAATTTAAGCCAGCCAAGTCGAAGGAACGCACCAGGCGTTTCGCGGGGAAAGAAGAAAAAATATTGCTGGCTGCACTCGACAAGTCGTGCAGGAACAAAGATATTCCTCTAGTCGTCCGGTTTGCTGTTGCCACTGCTGCCCGGCAGTCAGAAATCATTGGCAAAGCTGCCACCAGCACACGCCTCACATCACCTGGCCTGTGCTGGGAAAACATCAACCTTTCCATGCGTTCTGTCGCTTTGCTGGACACGAAGAACGGCAAGGATCGTGTTATCCCGCTGGGTGATGCCGCACTTGCCCTGCTCTCCGCCCTACCTCGCCCAATACATGGCGGAAAGGTGTTTAATGTCACTCAAGATGGCCTGATTCGCGCCATGGCGACGGCTTGCAAAGCTGCCGGGATCGAAGATTTTGTCTTCCATGATCTCCGGCATGAGGCCACCTCACGGATGGTCGAGGCGGGTTTGTCGCTGTTAGAAGTGCAGTCAATTACGGGGCACAGCAATGCTGAGATGGTAAGGCGCTACACGCATCTGGACACGCTTAAGCTGGCAAGGAAGATGAGTTGATAAAGGGGCTGATAATAAATAAGGTTCCCTTCACAGAAGGGTGAACAACTTCTACAAGCGACTTCGTGTCGTACTTCAACAGAATAGGCACCGTAGCCGCTCTTCGGTCATTGTAATATCCATCTTGAAAGCGGTCAGTGGCGCTTTGCGTTCAAGTCAATTATTCAGATCACTCGGTAGCGGTCAGTCGTGAAGTGGAGCAACTGACACCGATGCCGTCGCTCAGCCAATTCACTTTGAATTGCCGGTTCTCGGCCAAAGCGGTCTAAAACTTTTCCTGGTCCTAAATTTACAATCGGTGTCCGCTTTGTGGCATGCTGGTAGCGAAGCGACACAGCGGCTACGTGCCAGAAGGAGACGTTCGCAATAGAGAGCCTTATTGTGCCTTAACGAGCTAATTGAGGGGCTGGAGCAAAGCGGAAGACTCTCTCGAAATTTTGGTTAGGCGACAGGCCTAGTGACACAGGGAAACGCCACTATCTAAGATAGGACTGATACTAACTTTTGTTGGTTTAATTATTTTCATAATCTCTTTAACTGGTTTCTTTTCTGACGCTGCAATTTCTTTTATCATTTGATGGTAGTTTGGGTCATTGATCCAAATTTCATCTATCAATAAAAAACCACGTTTTTTGGCGAATCCTCGTGCAGTTCCATTTACCGCATATACTTTTCCTTTGGCTTCAAATACAACTGCACCATTGCCAATGGGTAAGCACTTAACCACTCCCTTATCAACCGAAAGTGGCCATTTATCACCAAATTGCACCTTAGATAATGGCCTTGCACTTTCTGCAAATGAGATTGCAGGTACAAGCAAAAAAGTAATGATTGTAACTATAGTAAGAATCTTCATGGATTTCCCTCTAAATTATTCGCCTAACGTAAAGTAGACACCTGCAAAGGTGTATATTCTGGAACTTCGAGGTGTCTAATCTTGGCAAAAATTCTGTGGTATTGATTTGAAAAGAAGCGTCATTCGTAAACACCCCATCCTTGCCAGAAAAAAAGACACTCACCGCGCCACCGCGCTTTACCCCCGTTCAAGTAACACAGGGGTCTATAAATACATACCCCCGAAACTTACCACCAAAACCTCTATGCTGCTATGGCTAAACAAATAGCCGTATGTTCGAATCGCTTCGGGCGCACCGTAAAATAATTCTGAACCTTACCGGCGACCGTCGGCTATGTGTCGATTGCCGCCCTGGTCTAGCGTCTGCTTCAGGGCAATGAAAATTCTCGATCGGAAAAATAATTAAACTGCCCGACAGCGGACATTGGTGTACTCACACTATCGACACGTTGCGGTCCTTGGCGACCGTCCGTTATCCTGCAACCAATTTAGCGAAATTGATTCCTCCAAATAACCCACAAGGGACAGTCGAGCTTCGATTTTCGCTTCCCCAAACCCGCCCTTCGCGAAGTAGCACTAACGACACATATCCGTCCGTGACGACCGACCGCTTTGTAGCCATCAATCATTGCGTCCTACCCCGTCGAAGCCCTTGCGAGTCTTTACTTGACGGCTCTCGCATTTCGAAGCAATTGCTCAATCTCGGGGTGTCGCCACGTCACGGCCAGCGACAGAGCCGTAGTCCCGTCGGTGGAATTCGGGTCCGCACCGGCGGACAGGAGAGCCCGCACGGCCTCGGTCTGCCCCTGGAGCGTTGCAAACATCAAGGCAGTAAAGCCCACCCTGTTCCTGGCGTTCACGTTCGCCCCCTTGGCGACGAGCGCCCGGATCATTTCGGCGTGGCCCTTTGCCGCGGCCCTGCCCAGGGCCAAATCGCCGGTCGTGGATAAGGCGTTGACATCGATGCCCTTCGCCAGGAGAGCTGCGGCCGCCGCGACGTCGCCCGTGTCCGCTGCACTCACCAGAGCGTCGGTTCCGCCTAGGACGACCGGATTCGCTTCCCTCGCTTTGGCCAGGATCGTCTCCACTACGGCCGTATGGCCCCTGGCGGCGGCGATACTCAGCGCGGTGCCGCCGAAAGGGTCTTTCAGCGTCGCGTCGGCGCCGTGTTCCATCAGGATGGATGCAACATCGGTTCGGCCCTGCTCGGCTGCGATCATCAGGGCGGTTTCGGCGCGCAGGTTCTGCGCGTTTACCTCCGCCCCGCGCGCCAAAAGGACGCGCACGATGTCTGCGTCGCCGGCGAACGCCGCCTTCATCAGGATGCTCCAGCCTTGGTCATCCTTCGCGTTCACGTTGGCGCCCGCGGCTGGAATTACGTCGACCACGTCCTTGCGCGATCCCGCCCAGTCGAGCATCGTGCGTTTTGAGTCACTCCAATTAATCAAAGTTACCGCTGTAGGCCGATGCTCCTGGAGCAGGTGGCGAAAGATGTCTCGAGGAGGGCCACCATTGAGGTCACAAACATCGTCCATTTTCTCAGGTGTTGCGGAAAGGTGAGAAGCAACTGCCTGATATATCTCGTGACATGAAGTTTCACGAAGGTCTTGAGATGTGGCGTTTATCGGAACGAAGTGACGCCATGTGCCGTGTTTGAGCGAGTAACGCGAGATGCCGAGCTCAGTGGCCACCCACAGCTCTCCATCATGAACAAGCATATCGTTGGCCCACATCCCGCATGGACCATCCTTGTTACCCTGGAACGTATCGAGACGATCTTGTGCCCAGTCGTAACGCGCAATACCGATTCCGGGTCCTGTTGTTCCCTCTGAATAATCCTTCGTTGTAACCCACACGGATTTGTCGATTACTAAAAGCTTGTCCACCGAGGTTGTGCGCAGTAGCTGTGGTCGGCGAACGTCCACCTTCCCCGTATGGAGGTCGAGTCTTCCGACTCCCCCCACACCTCCCGAGCCCTCCCCGCCATAAAATGCGATACCGAAGTAGACCAAAGAACCCACGCGAGTGCATGACGTGGGAGCCTGCTCGATGGTATCTGGATAATAGTCAGGATAGCTCGGATTGGGATGAAGATTGATATATTCCTGTTGAGTCAGGTTGATCTCGGGCACATTTTCGGAACAGGCTCCCTTATCGAAATTTATATCGTTTGAACGCTTGAACCTGACCTGACCTGACTCGACCGACAATGCCGCCACATTGGGAAGTGCTGAGAAAAACCGCGGACAGCCCCAACCCGCGTGAGCGTTGGGCACAGCGCTGAGGAGAGTGATGAATGCGAGCATCACTAGCCTTTGAGTCGATGTCTGCGAGTTCATTTGTGAATCTCCCAAGGCGGCTATAGAAAAATACTTTTCATCAGCGCATCGCGACGTGGATCATACTGAACAGCAACTGTGGCCTTCTATAATTGGCACGATGTTGCCAGTCGCGACCGTCTGCTTTTCTGCTGAATGCCTTGCGTTTCGACAGTCCGATCATGGCCGCTTGTTGCAGGTCACGACCGTCCGCTTTCTTGCTGGATATATTACACCTCGATCGGCAGCAAATGGCACGTAGCCGCTGTGTCGCTTGGCTACTAGCATGCCACAAAGCGGACACCGATTGTAAATTTAGGACCAGGAGAAGTTTTAGACCGCTTTGGCCGAGAACCGGAAGGTCGCAGTGCCTTTCTGACGTTCCGTTCCTGGCACCGACCCGAAATTCATCCCTCGTTATACGCAACCATACAAGCTGCCCTTGGTGCTTTGCGTTCAGGTCAGTTATTCAGATCGCCGCATAGCAGACACTGGCAACGTGCGGCACCTGACACGGTCATTCATGCAAACGCATCAATGGCAATTCAAACGCACTATCAGATGTCCAGGGCAGCACCGTTCTCCCTTAGCCATGACTTTCTCTCTGCATAGTCCGGCATCACTTTATCCACTTCATTCCAAAACGCATCGGTGTGATCCAGATGATGTAAATGGCAAAGCTCATGCACCACGATATAGTCAATTACCTTTGGCGATGCCATCATGCACTTCCAATGAAAGCTCAGTCTTCCATCCGATGTGCAAGTTGCCCAGCGATAGCCGATTTCCCTTACCTCTACCGATATAGGAGATACACCAACCTTGGGTGCAAAATAGGCTACACGTTTATTGATTCGCTCCATTGCTTTTTCGGCATAAAACTTTTCAAATACCTGCTTGGCTGCGTCTTCGCCGCCCGCCTCAACAATTTTTCGTTGCAAGCAAAAGCGGCCATCCTTGAGCTTGAGCGGTTCATCTTGTTCTTGCGTCAGCAACAACCGATAGGCGCAACCGAGGTAAAGAAAACCCTCGCCATTGACCCACTCGCGCACAACACGCGCCGCATTCAAATCACGCCACTCGGCCAGATTGCGGTATATCCAGAGCCGCTTGTGTTCCACAACCGCATCGGCTTGTTCCTCGGTAAGATGTTCCGGCACTCGAACTGAAATCAGCCCATTGCGCTCAATAACAATATCCGCCGTTCTGCGCTGGTCGCTGCGCAGTAACTGGTATTCGATATCCTTTACACGTCTCGCCTGCATGACATCAACCCTTCAATAATTCGTCGTGACGATTCTTTGCCAGCTTCATGATTTCCACCGCCAACCGCTCAAAACACGCTGTCACCTCAGGAATGTCAGCCATCAGTAATGCCGTATTCAATTCGCCGCGCAATCGCTTCTGCTCTGATGGGTTGTTCCAGAAATCGATAATGCCGATAGTCTCCTGAAGCAGACCAACAATATTTGCCAGCAAGTTCTTCATCTTGGCAGCCTGACCTGCCGGGACACCCTCTTTGCCGAAAGCAAGATCGACCACATGCGCATAAAAAGTCGTGGCTTCCTTATCCAACCCCTCAATACGCGCAGTACGTCCTGCGGCGGCTTCCGCCCTCAACTTTTCCAGTTCGTCCGCCAGCAAATCCCATTGGCCCTGATATTGGTCAATCAAGTGCTCCATTTTTTCAGAGAGCGTTTTGTAAAACGCCGGGTCTTCGTCGAATTTCACCGTGCAATGCTTGCGGATGGCGTGCTCCATCTCGCTGGCCTTGGCCTCTTCGTTGCCGCTCGCGTGGCGATTAAGCTGATCGAGAAAATCTTCTGCCAGTAGTTCCACAGGCGGCACTTTTGGATTGATGCCCAAACTCACCAGATGCTCGTTGACCAATCGCTTCACCTTGTCACCCGCATCACCCAAGTCCAGGCTCTCGTCCTTGTAACGCTCTTTGGTCACGCTCAGGATATAGCCAAAGCGTTTGGCCGGAACGCGATAGGGTTGGGCAAACTCATGCGGAAGGATGATGTCCATGCTCATGAAAAACTTCTTCAGATAGACCTCGAAGTCTGCGCGCAGCCTTTCCTCTTTCAATGCCGAGACCGCTGCGTGAACCACGGCAGCGTCAGCCTCTATATTACCCAATCTTCCCTGCACAAAATCCTCGATGCCCTTCACTCCGGCTGCCTTGAAGAACTGCACCAGCCGTTGATAGCGCTCATCCAGCACCGGCAGCTCAGATGTAATGTTCTTCAAGCCATCCCTTAACTCCTCCTGCTCATCGGTCGCAGCATAAAGTGTCAACGCCTCGGTGAGATGATTGGCCAGCCCGATGTAGTCCACCACGTACCCGCGCTTCTTGCCTTTGGCTACCCGGTTCACACGAGCTATGGCTTGCAACAAAGTGTGTTCGCGTATCTTCTTGTCGATGTACATCACCTGCTCGACAGGCGCATCGAATCCGGTAATCAGCATGTCGCAAACGATGAGGAAAGCGATACCAGTCAGTTCCTTGCTCTCATCATCACGGTCAAAAGGCTTGCAGAAGTTCTCAACCGCGTTCCATGCCTTGGCCTGCTTGCGCGCCTGAGTGACGTAAGCTGCCTCGTTGGTGCCATCCGATGAGATCACCACCACCGCCTTCAGAAAAGCAATCTGCGCGATCAACTCCTGATCGGCCAATTCCTTATCAGGAGCCGCCTTCAGCCGCTCCCTCTCAAGGCGCTCGGTCATGGCCGCTTCAATCGCGCTCCGATAGCGTATCGCGGCAAGCTTGGAATGACACACCACCTGTGCCTTGAAACCGTTGGGCAGGATATTGTCGATGTAGTGGTTCACCATATCACGTGCAATCGCGGCTATACGCTGCTCCGCTTCAAGGATGTCGCCGGTGGCCCCGTACTTTTTCTTGATCGCCAGCAGATCAGCCTCGCTACGGTCGCGGAACAGGTCTTCGAACTTGGTATCGAATTCGTGCTTCTCGTTCAGCGCCGTATCGGCAGTTTTACCTTCGTACAAAATTTGCAGCGTCGCACCGTCGTGCACCGCATCCATCAAGCGATAAGTATCGATGTATTCGCCGAAGCGCTTCTCCGTCTTCTTCCCGCCATGCCGTTCGGTAATCAACGGTGTGCCGGTGAAAGCAATACGAGTAGCGTTGGGAAATGCCTCGAACAGATTGTCGGCAAGGTCGGAGCCTTGCGTGCGGTGCGCTTCGTCTATCATCAGGATGATGCGCTCGGACGCATTCACCACACCGAAAGTATTGGCCGACGGCATCGCCAGATAAGTGCCCAGCGCCTCAGCCACCTGCGGCGTCAGCGTCTCCTTGCGCTCCTGAAATTTATGCACCATCACCATATTGATGTCGGAGCTGTCCGTTGCCAGATGCCGACGCAGACCCTGCGTATTCTCGATCACATTCACCTTGCCGCCGATCAGTGCGGCAGTCTCGCCAAGCTGATCTTCCAGATCGACACGGTCATTCACCAGCAGAATCTTGTAATCGTTCAGGTCGCGGGATGCGCGCAACATGCGCGCCACGAATACCATCGTGAGCGACTTGCCCGAACCCTGTGTATGCCACACCACCCCGCTGCGCTGCATCGGCGTCTCGCCGCAACGCAAGCGCTCGATGATCTTGCCCGCCGCGCGGAACTGCTGATAGCGCGCCACCACCTTGATGCGCTTGCCGGAATCGGTGTCCATGAACACTGCACAGGTGCGCAACAGGAGCAACAGGTTTTGCTTGCTCAACATGCCCTGAATCAGCCGCTGCTGCGGGTTCAGTTTTTTCGCATCCCCATCGCTTTCCGGCCACAGCGTCTTCCATGCGTAGAAGTGCTCCTCGCCAGAAGTGATCGTGCCGTAATCCGCCTCTGCGCCGCTGCTGCGGATCAGCAAAAGATTGCTGTGGAACAGGCGCGGCTCGCCTTCTTTCAACCCCACCTCCTGCGTCGCTTCGCGCGCATTGCGATAGCGCTGTAATTGCACAAAAGCCTCGTGCATCGGGTTCGCGCAAGTCGGGCTGCCCAGCTTGCACTCCACCACCGCCAGCGGAATACCGTTCACGAACAGCACAATGTCCATAACGATGAACTGCTTCACGCAGCCCGGCGTGTCGATGCGGAACTGGTTGATGGCGTGGAACTGGTTATTGGCCGGGTTGGCAAAATCGATCAGCTTCACCACCGGGTCTTGTTCTCCGGTCAACTCATTCGCATCCACCTGCGCCTTGAACAGCAAGGACTGGATCGCCTCGTTAGCCTCCAGCAGCGTGCGGTTCGGCTGGCGCAGAATCTGGTCGCGCAACTCGTCCAGTTGTCGGTCAGTTAGCCACGTCTTGCCGTCTTCGGTCGTGTTGATGGCACGCACGGCACTGCGGAATACCTCGGGCAGCAGCCACTCGCGGAAAGAGGTACGCAGACTTGGCGCAGGATCGGAAGGAATGATACCGGCACCCTGATCGATCGCCTGCCAGCCCAGCTCGGCAAGCTGTTCCAGAAAAGGTTTTTCGACGTGGATGTATTCGGACATGGTTATCCCAATAATACTTCACGCAAACGTTCCAGCGACTGCGCTCGCTTGGCGGGAGCCATGCGCCGGATGTTTAGCAACTTCCATTGCACGGCGGGCAAGTCCGCAACGCCGGGCAAATTCAACAACCCCCAATCCGGCTCGCCCTGTTTGAAGCTCAGCAAGAATTGTCTTTGCCCGGCAGTCAATCGTTCCCGGATAAGCGCGATCATCGTCTCCCGCGTCTGCTCCAATTCTGCCAGCGTCACCGGGATCAGCGTCATGCCGAGAAATTCATTCTCAAACGTCGCGGCAAGCGGCTGACGGTTGGGGGAAAGCAATTCCGAAAGTGGCCGGTCGCCGCTCAACAGGTACACCACAAACACTTCAAGCAGACCTTCTTCCATGCCTTCATTCTCAAGTAGCAGGCGCACGTCGAACAGATCGCGCGGATGCTGCCGGTCCAGTGCGGCGCACAGCTTGCCGGCATAAAGATCGTGCAGATGCACCACCGGTGCTTCCACATATCCGAACGACTCTTCAACTGCCGCGCTCACGCCGAGCACCCCCGGTTCGCGCACGCAACCGCGCAACACCGGAGAAACCTCGATCTTCACCCGCACCCCGCCGCGCCAGGCCACCAGCTTGATAAGCTGCCCTGCAACGATAGTGCGTTGCACAGTCGAACCGCGCAGCCGCGACTCGATCACCGAGGCAATCCGCTCCAGCGCAGCCGCCACTTCAAACAGACTGGTTGCCCGATCCTGCACCGGCAAATAAGCCAGATCAATATCCACCGACAAGCGCGGCATGTCGCGCACGAACAGATTGATCGCCGTGCCGCCCTTGAGCGCAAAGCAATGCTCGCGGCCTACCAGCGGCAGCACCTCAAGCAGCAAGGCCACTTGCTGGCGGTAAGGATTATTTTGCTCCAGCACTCAAGCTCTCCGGCACCGTGATCAAAAAGTGCGCATCCAGCCGCCCGCCCCGCGTCACCATGCGCTTGCCGCTGCCCAGCTCGATGCGTGCAACGTCCAGCTTGCGGCTCCACGGCTCGCCCTGGCGTGTCGCCAAAAACAGGAACAAGCGCTTGGCCTTGATGTTGCGGCAACCTACCAGCAAACGCTGCACCAGCGCGGGCCGCAGCGCGGGCAGCCCTTCGAACAACTCCGCCGCATGGGTGAAGCTACTGGAGGTTTCGTCCACCAGACTCAGCACCTCCATGATCGCCCGCTCTGCTGCGGACACTGCAAGTGTCCAGTCGCGCACCTGAGTTGTCGCCTTGGCAAGCCCCACGCTTGCCAGCGCGGGGTCAAACAATTTCTCGCCATGAAACACCAATGTCTGGGGGAGCGCGATACCCGTCGCCCATGACGGCAAGCGCGCAGGTGCACCATCGTTCCACAGGTGGATGGACGACTCACCGCCCAGCGGCAGGTAATGCGCCAGATTTTGCAGATTCAGTGCAGAGAGTCCGCCCACATGCACCGGACGTTGTGCCAGCCGTTGCAAACCCAGCACCACCCCTTGCCACCCCACAGGAAAAGCCGGACGCGCATAAACACCCCGTACCAGCGGCACCAGCCATCCACTCGCCACATACTTGCGCACCAGTTGCGGCGAAATACCCTGCGCCGAAAGCCATGCGCTGGGCACGGCCACCCCCTCCGGCAAAGCCTGAAGCAATTGGCTTATCAAGCTGCTGTTCTTTTTTGTTTTAGCTAAACCCATGGTTTATGTCTATCTGGTTTTGCAAACTTGGCAACGTTTACTGACTCGTGAGGTTTAAATTTAAGCATAAAAATAAACCTGTGGTTTACTTTTTTGCGTGTATTTGGCGTTTTAGCCAAGTGTGCCGAGAACTATTGGCGGAATTAAGCGGCGGATATGGCGGATTGTTCGCACCGGGTCAGAGGGAATCCCCTCTGGTCGAGCACCGTCCAGCCCAACGCTACGAGCTGTTCCAAAAACGGCTTTTCGACGTGCAGATATTCACTCATGCCGCGCCTCCCACTTCCCCCGCCAACCTCCGTCCCTGGTCAGTCAGCCGGTAGCGTTGCTTGCTACTCGTGGGTTTGTCCGGAATGGTCATTTCGATCAGACCGGCATCCAACGCGGGTTGCAGGTACTCGTTGGCAAAGTGCATACGATCCTTAAGCTCCAAGCCCTCCATAATTTCCGCTCTTGTCAGTTCGCCACGGATAGTCGCAAGCAGTAGGTGAACTTGCGGGGTGACTTGCTGGGTCACTTGCGGGGTAACTTCTCCCGTCATAAGCCGGGGTGCCCTCGAATGAACGGGCAAGCGGATCAAAAAGTGGGTGCGGTCGTCATCGCTCTCGAATTCGGGCGCGGGCGAACCGTTCTCCTTCATGACCTTCAGTATTTTTGGAATGCCTGTGGAACGCCCCTCGGTGAGATCCAGCTCCTTGAGAAATTCCCCGATACGGCGATTGCGGTAGCGGCGGCTGACGGCTCTGCCCGTCCGCAGGTCTTCCATGCGAATGGAGCGATCAGGCCCGGGAAAGCTCAAGACCACCAGATCGTCCGGGGTGATCCGTACTTCGATGGGTTCCCGTTCTTCATACGAGCGGTGGTATACGGCATTGACCACAGCCTCTTCAATAGCCGCATAGGGAAAATTCCAGAAGCGCTCGGCTTCGGCCCGCTGCGGGTGTTTGATGACAGTTTCTCGAAGATAGTTGCGCTGGATATAGTCGAGCGACTCGCGGGTCATGCGGGCGAGAGGCCCCTGAAAGATTTTCTCCTCAAAGCGGTCGCCCCCCGCGCCCTCGGGAAACCACACCACGTCAATCTGCGTCGCAGGGAAATACTGGTGAGGGTGCTCGTTGAAAAAGAGCAACCCCACATTCTTCACCAAAGGCGCTTCCTGCGGGCCGCCCACCACATTCATCTGCCGACCAAAGGCTTCGGTCGAGAGGATCTTGGCCTCTTCTGCGAGATCACTGCCCACCTCGCGCAAGAACTCCTCCATCAATCGCGGCGAGAGGTCCCCCATGTTGGCGGTTTGATGATAGCGATCGTCAAAAGGCACGGTCGCCGTAAGACTGAGCAACTCGCGCTCATCCGCGCCGCGCGCCTCAACGGTGCTGGAATAGCGCCGGATGAAATACTGATAGGCCTTGTGCTTGGCCGTTACTGCCGCAGGTGCCTTGTAAGGCCGGTTCTGCCCGCCCGGCGCCCACAGCACGATGAGATTGAGGCCCTCAAATACCTCCACGCTCAGCATCGGAAAATACGGCGGCTGGATCAGGTTGCAATACCCAAGCAGCTCGCGCTGAATCTTGTCCAATTGATTGGTGGCCAAACCAACCGGCGGAAAAACCGGCTGGCCGTTGGCGTCGCAATCCTGCCCGATGACGATGTAACCGCCGCCCAGATTTTCGAAATCGTTGGCGAACGCGCACAGCGTGCGCACGATGGCGTCCGGGTTCCAGCCCGCCTTGTACTCGATGCGGTCGCCTTCGACTGTGCGCTGGCGCAGTAGATCGGTAAGGTTGATCGGGAGCTTACTCATTGTGCGCATCCGCTTCACCTGCACGCGGCCAGTCATCGGGGATTAGTTTCGCCCCTCCGCGCCAGCGCTCTACAATAGCATCCTGGTACCAGGCCTCATTGATGTCTGCGTGCTCGGTGATTATCACTTGGAAACCCGGCGACAGCTTTTCCACGACGTCGAAAACGAAACGGAACATGCGGGAGACCGCACGCCTATCATCTTCTCCCACCATGGCCATCGAACCGTCGACGTCCTTCTCTGGCGGGAAATAGACCTGTGAAGGTTGGTCGAGGAACAGAAAGCGCGGAACGGGTCGGCTGCGTTCCGTGAACCACTCGTGCAGCGCGAGGTGTGCAATTAGGTGGTAGCCTACCCAATTCTCGCCGCTACCCATGCGATCCATCGGAACGGGTCCGTCGGCGGTGTCCGCCACGATGGTCAGTTTTTTGCTCTCCAACCTGAGAGGATACTTTGAGTGCTCCAGCTCAAGCTCACGAGCCCAATCTGTCATCCGTCGTCCGAGGATGGACGTGATGGAATCAATGCGCTCCCTGACGCGCTCGTCACTGAGTTCATCATCGAGCACAGCACATTGCTCCCGCAGACGTTGAGCTTGTTCCTCGAGCGCTCTAGTATCCGGAAGCTCGGGAAGGCTTTCCAGATAGAGGCTGATACGACCAATGATGAGCGCCCGTTTGGCCGTAACATCCTGAATCTGCTGAAGCTGATCACTAGACCTCCGCACAGCTTCCATTTCTGCACGATTTTTCACCAGCGCGGACTGAACGCGCTGCAACCCGGAATCGAGTTCGGCGATGGCCTTCTCCACTTGGGGTGCCGCTCGAGTTACGGATTCCAGACGGGACGAGACATCGGTCAGTGCATCTTTGATTTGTGACACGCCGGGGACGGCAGCAATATCAGGAAGCTCTTGCGCACATAGCGGGCAAGCATGCCCAGGAACCGATCCTTCGAAGATACCAATTGACGTGAGACGCGCACGTTGTTCGGAAGCCTCTCGAGAGTAACCCTGCTCATCTCGCTCGAAAGCACGTGCAGCTGAGATATCCTCGCGCTGCCGACGTTGTTCTTCGAGTAGTCTGTCACGTTCGTTAATGAGGCGTGAATACTCCTGCCCGTCAGGCAGATCAACATCCATCGCTACTATTGGGGTGCCGGCTACATCGCGAAGTGCGGCAACCGTTTCCTCCCAAGTGCTTGCCACGATCGCCGTCAGACCTGCATCTCTTGCCTGCGCAAGCAACGTCGCAGCCTTGCTGATTCCGTCGCCACTGAGTGCCTTCAGTTCCGTCAACTGCCTTTCGCACGCCCGTAGCTCCCCTCGCATCCGCCGTAGTGCCTCGTGCTTACGCACGTATTCGTCGTCAACAGCGCCAAGGAAGTAAGGGAGCGTATCTTGTAAGGCTTGAAACTTATGTCCTTGCGTTCGCGGGTCGGAGTCTGATACGTGAAATAGCTGCTCCTTCCTCGTAAGTTCATTTTGGCTTTGAAAACACAACGCGAGAGCGTGACGCACGTTAGCCGAAAGAGCCTGTCGCGTCTGCCCCGAAGGAGGCTCGTGAAGGTTGTCGTGGATTCCAGACCAACTCGTGAGTAGCGCAACTAGCCCCTTCGTATTAGTGGTCTGCCTAAGTGCGCCCACCTCTGGAATTTCGATAGTGTTTCCAACCTCTACAAAGCAGTCCTCGCTTGATGCCGCACGTGGTCCGGGGCAACGCCTAGCGATGAAAACTTGGCCGCTATTGAGTTGGAGTCGTAGCCCGAACCACGATACAGACCTCCGTATGGGACCCTCTGGTACCCTGCACTCGCCTGAGCCGAAGCAGTAATCGACAATCTCAACAAGAGCAGACTTCCCGGTTTTCGATGCGCCAGTGATGATGTTCACCGCGCCACTATTTAGTGAAAGAACACGCCGCTTCCCGTGGTGGCTAAAAACCACAATGTCCAATATCTGCATCGTCATGGGCGAACTCCTATCAGAGCGAAAATTGTTGCTGCGCTGCCAGCCTGTGCGAACCACTTTCCAATAAAATCTGCCCGCTTGATACAGGTCCTGACCTCGTCACTCGATTCCTTGAGCGCCCGGTCTACTGACTTCTTCCATGACGCCTCTGCGCGCAGCCTTCCACCTTCAATCCGAATAAAGCCATGCACCCCACCAAAGGTTAGAGCCTCCTTGGTAAACGGAACTAACAATTGTGCACGAGTCGCAACTCTGCTGCGTGCTAAGGGGTACTCATCAAGCCATACTGCCAATGAGGTGCGACTGGTGCGGGGCAATTCCCCCCGGGTCTCGCGGTGTAGCACAAACGGCAGAACTAGGAACGATTCCTCGAACGATAGTGTTCCACCACCTTCTTCTTTATATCCACGTGCAGCGTGCCAGATAATATTCGCACAGAAGCCTGGATTCAGAAGAACTCGTTCCTCGTGTGATCGTTGCAACCAGGTAGTCATAAGCTTACCCTTTTGGTGTGCAGGAGAGCCTCGAGACGGCTGCTAAACTCTGGATGCCACCCGATTCGCATATCATCAGCTAGCAAGTGCAGAGAACCACGGCACAGAAATGGCTCAATCACGCTTGGCCTGATCGGGATCATTGTGCGTTCAGCCCATTTCAATACTGATCGTGCCGCCTGCTCTTTGGCCTCCTCTGTGGCGGCGTCGCCGAGGTCATCACACATCGCATCAAAGACGACCTCCCATTCTTCGGTAAGGCGCTTCTCATACTTGTGAAGATCCAATCCAACGATCAGGTCATCCCGGAGCCACCGCGAACGCTGCTCGAAAGCCCTGTAATAGTCGCGAATCGCTGATGCGATGCGGCGTTTCCCTGCCTTGATGAGTTCGAGTTGCCTGACAAAAGCGAAGTCCTCATGAGCGGCCTTGGTAGCGTCATCGAGTGTAAATTCTAAAAGGTCGTCATCAATCGGTAGCGCATCTTGCTTGAATTGTTCGCGCAGGTCAGCCATCTGCACTTCAAGTTCGGCTGATCCGACTTGGTCTTGATCTGTATCGGTCAGTTGACGGAGCACTCGGCGTAACCACCAGCCTTCGAGCCTATCGAGAAATGCCCCATGGTGTTCCTTGCCTGCTGCCCAAAAAACTTCTTGCCGAAGTTCGCCATCAAGATCTGCGACCATCGGCGCTGCGTCGATGATAGTCACCCTGTCGAGTACAGCTGTGCGCTCGGCAGAGCTGGCTTTGAGGTACGCCTCATAGGCGCTTTTGTTAGTCTGGTTCGTGGATGATGACGCAGTAGCGTCTAGTGCTTGCTTGGCCGCTGGAACGTCGCGGGATGTCGCGCGGAGCCGCGAAGCCACGGTACCGCCTGGGGCAATACCGGTGGTTACGAGATACAAGTTCGCGTTCGGCGGTATCTGCCCGGACGCCTGACCCTCGAACCATATCCTGAGTGTCTTCCAGAGATCGGGGCTGGCATCTGTTAGGGACGCGGTACCCTTGCGGTGGTGCTTTGTCTGAAGCAGGTCAGTAGCGTCACCCGCCGTGGTCTCGAAAGTTACGTCGTCGAGCGTCTCAACTGACACAAGAAAATCGGGTTCGACCTTCAACCGGCGTAAGGCCCAGAGCAAAGCCGACCGTACCTGGTAGAGATAACCTAGCGTTGCATCAACTGCGGAAAACGGACTTGTTCCGGCTGCATTAGTCATGTGTTCGGCTCCAGATCAGAGGACGTATAGTACATAGTCGATACCTCCTTGGCCTTAACCGCCGGTACGCGCACGTAACCGGTCAGGAGGTCGTGCATGAGGCCGAGTTTTTGATGCCTAAGCTTGTCGCATTGCTGCTGCTCTGCCTCTACCTTCATTCTTGCCGCAGTAAGTGAGGCCGCAATTTGCTCTTGCTCAGTATGCGAAGAAGGCATGAACATCCACAGTTCCCGTATATCTCCAACACGCACATGACCCACTGTCGAGCCACCTGAGATCAAGTCCAATCTGTTCTGAATCTGTCTCGATTGCAGAGCGAAAAGAAAATATGCTGGATGGATTACATCTGCATTTGGTCTATACAGCATCATTCTCTGACCCAAACATGCCTCAGGGTGACGGGCTGGGATCATGCAGACTTCACCAACTGGCGCTTCTCGTGTTATGACCACATCACCCGCCACTGGCTTACCTCGGGCAGTCCAGATTGCGTAAGAATCGTTATCTGTAAACAACAACTCATCATCAACAAATTCCCCATTCCGTACATTCGGTGTGCGAATGACTGGATGCCCGTCAGGCATCTCAGGCGGCGTCCTATTCTTGCAGTCAATGATTTTCTCGCAGACCTTATCGCAGGTCGTAAAAATCCACTCCTTCGGAATCCAACCAATCGGAGTCTCCTGATAAAGCTCCGGCGTTTGTCCGCGGGGCGGGCGCAGTTTGCCGTCGGCGGTGACGCCACGGGTAAACAGGTCGTGCATCAACCCCGCCTTGATCTGCTGATATTTGACGATGAGGGATTCGGTTTTTTCGATGGTTCTATCGATTGAAACAAGAATGTCTGTTATGCGTTCTTGTTCGATGGGATTGACCGGATACTGGACGTTCATGATACGTGCAAGGTCTTTCGGAACATGGGGTACACCTGTACCCGTCCGCCTTCCTTGTATCCAATCGAAACGGGATAGCAGGTGATAGTAAAGGTAGGTTCCAGTAATCTCCTTGCTAGGTATCAACCGCTGCACGGTGGAGGATACGACACCGCACAGGCCATACCCTACTAAACCACTGCGCTCTCCATCCCAAAGCATTAGCACATCGCCCGGTTCGACCAGAACAGCCAACCTTGTCGATGCGTAACCTTCAATAGCCCCTCCAAGAGATGAGGCACCAAGATAAACGTCATACCCGGCTTGCTCATAATCAGAGGTCGCAACCTTGCGACCTTTCTGAAATTTGGCAAGTAGACCGAGAGGCTTTTCAACCCACTCACTCATACCCCAACTCCACCAAGAACTTACGCAGTTGGTTGCTGGTCGCATCCCGTTCTGCCTCGATTACCTTCGCCGTCACTGCATACTTGTTCCACAGGTTTTCTATCGCGGCGACGCAGGTACGCTGGTCGGCACGCAGATAGCTGCGATAACTCTCCAGCAGCAACCTGCCCAGCCGTTCGACGATGACTTGGCGCGCTTGGTTGCGGCTGATTTTGGCGCGGGCGGCTTCCACCAGTTCTTCCTGCTTTTTATCAGTGCTGCGGATCGCGGCCTTGAGGGCTTTGGCTTCGTCTTCCAGTGCCTTGTGCGCGGCGCGGCGTTTTTCGATGGCGGCTACTTCGTTCGTCAACGCTACCCACTCGTCTTTCTCCCCTTCCTTCTTGGCGAGTTTGGCGCGGGTGTTAAGTTCCTTGAGTTCGGCTTTCAGCGCTTTCACTTCGTCGCTTGGCAACACGCCGGTTTCATCGCTGTCTTCGAAGTCGTCTTCATCGGCTGCGGCGAACAGCGCTTGCAGTTCGGCCAGCCTTGCGTGGGCTTGCTCCTGTTCTGCCAACACCTGCGGGAACTGGCTTTGCAGGATTTCGTCATCAGGGATGAGCTCCGCCCCCCAGCCGCTGGCGGCGATGGATTTGAGATCGGCCTTGAGCTGGTTGACGTAATTGGCGAATGCGCCGCGCACCTGGTAGGGACTGAACAAATTCTGGTTCTTGAAAGTTTCTGCAATACTCCCCAGCAGGATGCGGCGCAAGGCATACACGTTGCCGGTATGAGCTTGCTGCTTTTTCGCGTCTGCGGCGAGTGCCTCGACCAACGGCAAATTTTTCTCCCACCACTGCTCAAGTTGCTTAATGAAAGTAGCATGTCGTTTTAACAGGCCGGGATGATGGGCGACATGATCGGCAATGGCGCGTTTGTCTTTGAGCGGTGTGGTGAAATCCTGATACACGTCATCTGTTCTAGGCGCAAAGCAGCTTTCTTTCAGCCCGACGTAGTTGTTCCAAAAATGACTCAGCGAATTAATTTCCACGGTGGGTATGCCACCATGCAGATGGGCGCGCACGTCATGCGGCTCTGGCGGCGGAGCGTTGTCCACATAACGGCGGATGTTGCAGTTGTAGTCCTCAGCGGCGATGTCTTCCTTGGATACGAGTTGCGCATAGGCGGGGATGTTCTTCCCTTGCCGATAGGCATGGACAATCTTGTCTATATCTTCCGGGCGCAGATAATTCTGCGCCTTGCCTTCGCGATATTCGCGGTCGGCATTGATGAATAGCACATGCTTGCGTTCTTTCGCTCCAGCCTTGTTCATCACCAGTATGCAGGCGGGGATGCCGGTGCCATAGAACAGATTGCCCGGCAGTCCGATGACGGCTTCGAGGTAGCCTTTGCCGATGAAGTATTTGCGTGCCTCGCGTTCTTCTCCTCCACGGAACAGCACGCCATGCGGCATGAGAGTGGCGAGCTTCCCGTCTGCTTTAAGCACCGCGAGCATGTGTTGCACGAACATGAGGTCAGCCTTCTTGCCTTTCTCCGGCATGAATACCGAGAAGCGTCCGGGAAACTTCAACTCTTTCTTGCTGTAGTTCTGGCTGAACGGCGGATTGGCAAGCACGCGGTCGAAGCGGCGCAGCTCGTTACTTTCGTCCATGTGAGACGGATTCTTGAGGGTGTCTTCCTGACGGATGTCGGCATGAGAAATGCCATGCAACAACATATTCATTTTGCAGATCGACCAAGTGGTGCCTATGCTGTCTTGACCATAGAGCGCAAGATTGCGCGGGTCGTGCCCGCACTCTTGCAGGTAATCGCGCGACTGGATCAACATGCCCCCGGACCCGACAGTCGGGTCATAGACGCTCATGTTGGGCTGCGGGTCAGCGATTTCGACACATATCCGAACCACTTCCGCAGGGGTGTAAAACTCGCCCGCTTTCTTGCCTGCCGAATCGGCGAAAAATTTGATCAGCCATTCATAAGCCGCCCCGAGCAAGTCGGGGAATTCAAAGTCTTCATCTTTGAGCGGGATCTTCTCAAAGTTTTGGATAAAGTCGGCAAGTGTGTCGTCGCCCAGTGTGCGCTGGCCGATTTTCTTGTTGAAGTTGATGCCGCTGAGCACATCTTGCAGCGCATCGATATTACTGTCTTCGATGGCGGCCAGCGCCTTGTTGAGTCCGGTGCCGACATTCTCTTTCAGGTGCTTGACGTTGGACCAATGCGCCGCTTCCGGCACATAAAAATATTTGCCTGAGTATTGATCGGGATGGTCGAGCAGCTTCTTGCTCGCCGTTTCGGTCATGCCCATTGCCTTGAATTCTTTCTTCAACTCCTCGCGGCGCTGATCGAACAAGTCGCTCGCACGCTTGAGGAACAACATGCCGAAGATGTATTCCTTGTACTCGCTGGCATCCATGTTGCCGCGCAGGTCGTCGCAAGCACGCAGCAAAAGGCTTTCGAGGTGTGAGAGCGTTAGTTTGTGTGATGACATGAATCAGCCGCAGGTAAAGGACAGGCGCATTGTTGCATACGGAACGAAGGAGGTGAAATATCAGTCGGGCAGAATCACAAGCTGTGTGTCAATTTTATGCCTAATCCTGCCACTCACCAATGTCAACATCAGCTAATGACACTCAGCGGCAATACGCATTTCTAACTGCCTGCCAAGCGGTCATTGGCATAAAATATTTGCATCACCTTAAAGCAGGCTGTGGCGAAGTGCACCTCACGACACAATTGCGACGTTCGCCGTCGAGTTTATTCGTAGGCCCCCTAGTTCGAGTCTAGGTAGTTGAGCCAAGCTTTGCTAAACTGAGAAACAGCACACCTTAACCACTACAATCCCCTCAATAAGTCTTTGCAGAAAGATAGCTAGCGGATGGACTTCGATGAATTTGAACGTGAAGGGCGGGCGGCGTACGCCGCTCTCGCAACGACGGTTGCCTCGATCCTGACGGCCGCTATCGGTGCCGAGGAAGGTTATCGGCTCCAGCAAGTGAAGGAGCGTGCGAAGCAACCCGCTTCGTTGCGAAGGAAGCTTGAGCAGCGCCGTATCGCAGCAACTGCAACACTAGAGAACGACATCAAAGATCTCGCTGGCTGCCGCGTCATCTTCTATACCAATAGCGACGTTACGCGATTCATCAACTCCGGCATCATCGACCAAAATTTCGAGGTGATCGAGGTCAGGCTCCACCATCCCCAGCGCGCGGTAGAAGATGCTGCCGAACTCTATATTTCCAACCACTATCTCGTCACGCTTCGGCCCGAGCGGATCGTCTTGCCCGAATATGCCCGCTTCGCCGGCATGCGGTGTGAGATCCAGATACAGACCATTCTTAATCATGCTTGGGCTGAAATGGCCCATGACACTATCTACAAAGCGCCAGCGCTCGGCAACTTCGGCGGCAAAGAGTTCGACGGCATCAAGAGCCGGATGCAGAAGGTTGCGCGCAAATATCTTCTGCCTGCGGGCTATGAGTTTCAGAAGATTGCTAGCGACTTCCAGAGACTCATCGAAGGCAAAGCGCTGTTTGATGGCGATGCCCTCGAAGCGATTGTTGAGGCGCCGGACAATAACATTCGCGCTGAAGCACTCGAAACATTCGCGGAGAACGTCCTTCCGCTCTATGATGATCTGCAAGCGATCTACCCTGAGATCGTCGCACGACTAGTCGCGGCGGCGGATCGCGCTCGAGCAACACCGCCAGCCGCGATCGAGACGCCCTATGGCGCGCTTCCGGCAAAGACCTACAGCGATATTGTTAAGGCGATTGCCGACATTCTCACGCGCTATCGCTATCTCGACGTCGAGGCCACGTTCGACGCGCTCTGCACGCTCTATGGCTGGGCAGCTAGCGAGGATGAGCGGAAGCCGTTGTTTGAACTGGGCAAGGCGCTTGCCAAGCACCACCTGCAAGTTTGGCGCCAGTTCGGCCCAACCGTCCAAGCGCTCTTGATCGGACGTATTGAGTCGCTCGGGGATGACGAGCGCCGTGGTTTGCAACCGCTGCTGACATCGATGCTTGGCGAGATTCTGGGGACGGAGGTCAGCGGTACGACAAACAGTTCCACCGCAGTCACGTTTCATCGCGGAGCGGTAGTTGCGTCCGATGCGCTTCGCGTCGTTCGGACAAAGGCAATTGATTCGCTGAAGCGCCAATATGCGCTGGCCGAGAGTGACGCAGAGCACCGCGCCGTCCTGCTGGCACTTCAAGCCGCGACGCGCACCCCTTTTAGCGGCGGGTATAGCAATGCGCTTGCGCGACTGGTGATGGATGACACGCGCGCCATCATGGAGTTCCAGACCGAGATCGCGCCAACGCTAAACCTTGATCTGCTACAGGCAACCGAGGATCGAGTCCATCGCAGCTACTGGATCTATGCACAACTGCCCGAGACGATGCGTGATGATCCCGATCTAGTCGCAGCGCGCGCGCAGGTAGAGGCTGCTGCGCTCGCGTTTCGCGACGTCGCTAACGCCAATCCCGATTTCGTAATCTACAAGACGTTGGTCGGATTCAATTCTATTTTTCCTCCCGCTTGGGAGGAAAAAGAGTTCCGCTATCAACAGGTAGAAGCCTATAGAGCCGGGCAGGTCGATATGCTACTCGCCTCGGTCGTGGAAGCTAACGCGAATGAATGGTTCGACAGGATTAGCCGCTATGCGAGAACCGAGTCCAATGATGCTGCCACGTTTCCAGTATTCGGAAAGTTTCTCGAACGACTGGCGGAGGCGCAACCGGTGATCGTCTTCAACTACATTGATCGGCTCGAAGAGCCGCTCGTAAACTTCTTGCCCGGCATGCTCGCCGGGCTGATGCGGAGCGAGGAATGTGCGCAAGCGCTCGCGCGGATCGACGCGTGGCTCCATGCAGGTAAGCATATCGGCCATATCGCCTGGTATCTCCGTTTCGCAGATCCATTCGACGAAGCTCTGCTTCGCCGTGCCCTCGACAGCGCGATCCAGCATGGCGATGGGCATGCGGTGCGCAATGTGCTGGTCGCGGCCGTCAGCCAGTTTGCTACCCATCCCGGCACGCTAGTTGAGGAAATATTTCTTCCGGCGCTCCGTTACCTCGTAGCAGCCGGGGACTTCAGTTGGATTCGGATGCCCTGGTTTTCCTGGCTTGGAAGTCCGATCATCCGGGCGCTCGACGAAGAACAGGCAGGCGTCGTGCTCGCTGCGCTGGTTCCCTATCCCGAGCTCGAATATGACGCCGAGTACATCGCGGCCGCGATCGCCGAACGATGGCCCGCGAGGGTCGTCGCATTCCTCGGGGAACGGCAGGCATTTGCGCGAGCGGATACAGTGCCACGGCGCTACGACGCGGTGCCCTTTGCAGTGCACCAACTCCAGCCACCACTTTCCGCCGCTCCTGACATCATGCTGGCCGGAGCGCGTACTTGGTTCGACGCTGACCCCCGGTACTTCACCTATGACGGTGGCAAGCTGCTCGCCTCGGTGTTTCCGGATATGTCGAACGGGCTTGAGGCGCGGCTGGCGGCGTTGATCGCGGGCGGCAACGAACAGGATCTGGCATTCGTGCTTGCGGTTCTGTCCGCGTTCGAAGGGAGACCCTGTATCTATGGACTTGTGCGTGCGATTGTCGCCACTCTTGGTCCTGAGAACCCTTTGCTGCACGAGGCACAGTCTGTGTTGCGCGAGTCGGGGGTCGTGTCTGGTGAGTTCGGCTTTGCGGATCTCCACGCCGGGCGCAAGGCAATGCTCGAGGCATGGCTTGCCGACCCAAGCGAAACGGTTCAGAAATTCGCCGCTGAGCATATCCGCGAGCTTGATCGATGGATCGCGGCGGCGAACCGATCGGCCGAGGCGTCGATTGCGTTGCGCAAGCTTGAATATGGCGAGGAACTGGATGATGGCGAGGAGCGATGACCCCGTCTAATGGCGCATACGCGCTGGAGGCTCATGAAGGAGCGAACGAAGCATGCTTAGTCCCCATTCTCAAAACCAAGTTGGTCTGCGACCGATTTTAATGTAATAGCCGATGACCGCTTTGGCACAAACCGGCACGCTATGCCACCATTTTGATCGCCCGAAAGCGGCAGTTCAGAAAGCCTGCCACTTTCGTTATTTGGTTATAGCAATAACTCGGTTTGTTCAGATATAACCAATGCATCATCGACCTCCATCCCGAGATACCGCAGCGTCACTTTGCGTGATGTTCTGAATCTCTTTACCCAAGCCTTAAACCAGTCTGCTGTCTGTTGCTTCACGTCCGCCATGATTTGCAGGGCTACGCCGACCGCATCCACGAAGGGCAGCCAGAACTGGCGGGTTTTGAATTCCGCTCCTTTCATGTAGTGGTGGTTTTTCAGGTTCACGGCATCATTCCAAGATTGTTCGCCCGCCGTTGATTGCCTGGCGGTGCAGACTTGCGCTGTATTTGTCCGTATCACTCCTGAGTTGCTGCGCCCTGCGATATCAGCCCTCAGCCGATCAGGAAACAATGCAAGGGGTTGGTGCGGCCAGCGCAGAGGACGGCTTCATCGTCCGAGCACTGCCACGGCCACTTGCAAGCACGCAGTTACCATTGCGCGCAGCGCATCCACACCCAGACAAAAGCCGTGCGTAGCACACAGCGCCCGTGCGCTTGTTTTGTCGGCTGTGGGAGGATTCGCGGTCAGGGCGGAACGACTCAGGAGTGATGCAGATTTGCGGAGCGCTGCACAAGACAAAAAAACAAGCCCGCGTGTAGCGCGGTAAAACGCCTTTGACTTTGACTCACGCTTTTATTAAGCCCGCCTCACCAAGCGCCGCGACGGCGTAGTCGTGGCGGCGACAACTTGCCTTTGTGATCCGCACGAGCACGCTGGTGTGGATCATTGCGGCAGGGATTGAAATCCGAAGGGTCGAGCCCCTAGTCTCGGTTGCTTGCGATGAAAGCCCGTTTCAAGTCGCGAAGCGAGGCTGCACAGTCCGTCAGTGGCTTTATTCGGACAGTTTTAACAAGGCGTGGACACGCGCCTGCGCTTGGCGATAAGCAAGATTGCAATTCCTTTATCGCTTATCACTTATCGTTTATCCATTATCTATTTCGGAAGTGCGGCAATTAATCCAACAGGTTTGCCATTTGTATCTTGGCTATCCGTAGCCGTGCGCAGCACACAACGCCATATGGGGAGCCATGCCGAATTTTTGCAAGGACGCGTAGCGACCGCCGACAAAAATCGGCATGGGACAAGGCAAAGGATGTGCGAATTGCGAAGCAATAAGCGCATCCGTCTTGCCGCAGTCTCCTCTGGAGGCAGCCCCCCAGGGCAGCCGTAAGGGGACGGGGGCGCCGGCATCGGAATGAGCCCGACAGGGCGAAAGGGAGCCCAAGCGACCGGTCGATGCTGGGGGCGGAGCCCGTGCGCCGAGCGGAGCGCGGCTACCCCAGTTCGAGCCCCGACGACAGGAGGGGGACGAGCCAAAGGCGAGGCGGTGAGCCTGTTCAAGGCGAAGGCGAAGCCCGAACCGGAGCGGCTTGTCGCGCAGGTGAGCCCACGAAGTGGGGTAGCCGCGCTCCGCGCGCGCACCCCGAGGACGAAGCCAAAGGCGCAGGACGCTGGAGCGGCGAAGCCGCGAAAGGCAAAGGATTGCGGGAAGGATGGGCGTCCAGCCCATACAGCACAGGGCATCCGCCCCAGCGGACACGCGCAACGCGCGTGCCTGTGCGGTTCTCCGCATTCCACGCAGGGGCGACCAGCCCCGAAGAACATACCACATGGCTTGCGTGAATCAGATACCACGTTATGGTGGAATAGCACATGGTGATAGCATCCGCAAGGAACGGTATGCCGAATTGGCTGTTAGCTAAACGACGAGAGTGCATCCATCGCTTGTTTGGTTATTTTCAGCTCGTCGCGCGCAAGCTTCGTTTGGTGCTGTATCTCGACTAGATTCTTGCGCTCGGCAGCCAACCGCATTGCCGTGTTCTGTGCGTCCTGCCGAAATTGTGTTGCGATCTGTTGGGCTTTTTCTGCTTCTGCCTGCGCGGAAGAAACAATCATTCGTGCCGCCTCGGCTTCGCCAGATGCTGGCTTGGCGAACCTAAACCACAACCATGCTGCAACACCTACGAAAGCGCCTGGCGCAGCTCCTATCGCCACAAGTTTTAGAATGAACGACAGCCAGAACCATCCGCCGCTTCCGCTATATCCATCGGCGAGTGCAGCACGACCGCGCGCCACCATCGAGTCAGGACATACCGCACGCCACAAATCACATCCGCGCGCGACGCTGGCCTGCTTTTCGTTGTAATCGATCTCCGCTTGCCGCACCTCGATTTGCTGGCGCAGTATTTTGTTTTCTCGTTCAAGCATGTCCGTGTCCGTGCAGGCCGACAGGGCAAGCACCAGCGCTAAAATCAGTCCTCGATGAGCTGGCATTGGATGCGCCCCTTGACGTTATCAGGTACCGTCCGAACTTGGTTTTCAGACACCCAGTATCCACGGCTGTTCTTGCTCCAGACTTGATACTTGGCACCCGGTGCGAACGCTTGCTCATATCGCTTCTTGATGGCAGGCGAATCTGTCACTATCGCGATTCGGTGGAAGCGCGGACGCTGGCTGGCATTGCCAACCAATGCATGAACGCAGCCGTAAACAAATTGATCAAGTTGTCGACCGAACTTTCCTGTCAATTCCACCTCAAGGCCCAGAAGGTTATTATCCAACAGCCAAACGACATCGGGTTGCTTTACCCCTTTGGCTGACTCTTCGGCCAATTCCTTCTCGGTTTTGAATCCGGCAATCTTGCCATTAATCACCGCCCTCGCCGTCGCCGTTTGTGCCAGGTGATCGTGCCGCAACTTGTCCTGACGTACTTTGTATTGGTCGAGCTGATAGGGCAAAAGATTTTCACAAAATCTTTCGACCTCGGCCTGCCCTGTCTCGGTCAATGTGAGGATGAAGCTTGGTACTCCGCGAACCGCACCACCGCACTGCGTTCGGGTTGATCGCAGAAGGCCATTTTTTACCAACCTGGCCGAAAGTCCGCGCCTTGCTGATCCGCCAAGCATGTCCACCGTGGACGGGCTCGACCAGCCCCATCGGTACACCCAATCGAGTGCTGTCTTGGTTTTTTCTTCCCCAATCTGTAGAGGCGTTTTGCCGTTCATCTTGGCCACACGTACGGCGTGCGCTGCCAACAGCCCTGCATTCATTTCCTTCTTCTTCGGTTTGTCTGTTTGTTGGTTCATGGTTTCTCCATCTGCTGGCGTTAATAAAGCAATCTGACTGGTATTGCTCATGCCACTGCCTCCTCGGTTGAAACGGATAGGATCGTGTTCGTGATGAATTTGAAAAGCTCGGTCTGCACCACTTTGGATTCGATCCCTCTTTTGCGAAAGAACTGAAAAACGTGTGGGTTGGACGAGGAAAGGTAAGCAGAGAACTGTTCGATCAGCCTGTCGCGGCAGGCATCGTCAAGAGCGTTGAAATAGGCAATGGCTGCACGTATCGGCTCGGCTGCGGAGGCCCGCAAAGCCTGTTGGTGCACCTCTTGTTGCTCGCTCGCTTTAGCCGATTTCCTGCGAGCTTGAACCTCGATGCATTGGGCGCGCGTGAATTCGCCAGCAGCAACTCTTTGCAGCCACAATACGGGATTGCCGATCTTCGGCTGCTCACCACGGTTGCCTGCGTCGATGCGGCCAGCTAATTCATCAATAAGGTCTTGTGCGTACAAAGTATCCGTGATGCCTGCCTTCGTCATGCAGGCAAGGAGTTGTGGACGGTATTTTGTGAGGGTCGGTTCGATTTCCAAGTTTTCAAGAACACCACCACCCGCCACTGGCGGGTGCGGATCTGACTTGCTTATGCTTTCCGCGCGCGCGGGTGGTGGTGTTTTTAACTTAACTTCTACTTGCCTTGTACTTGCTCCGCAAGTGGCTGATTTTTCAATAGTCGCATTTTTTAAACGCTCGGATTGGATTTTTTTGATGTCGCTCGCAAGAATATTATGCCGAACTCCCTTGAATGTGTGCCACCGGAACCAGTCCATGATCATCACTTCGCCGGTGGATTCGTCAATGTCGATCAGCCCGTCTTTTTGAAATCGCCGCAAAGCTTCCGCAAGTGATGTGGCCGATAGCGATAGCTCTCCAGCTGCCGAACCAATCGGGTAGAGATAACATCCAGCACTGTTCGTCGCAGTGTTCAGCCACAAATGCACAAAAATCAGCTTCTGGTCGGGTAGAAGCGCCACGATGCGGGGCCAACTCATAATGTTGCATGGAACCAGCCGAGATGCGGCCATGTCACGCCCCCGCCAGAGTTGATTGCGCGCGCAACTCTTTAACACTAAGGCCCTTGGCCTTCGCCTCAAGTTCTTCCCGTTTTGTCGGCCTGCCTGTTTTGATTTTCCGACATTTACGGATCGGCTTAACGCTTAGCTCGGCCTGAGATATGCCAGTATTCAGATAATCAATCTGGTCACTGGTAAACACAATTAATCGGCCTCCCTGTTGGCGAACCCGTACGGGATAGCACCCTCTACTGCGTAGTACGTAGCATGCAGCGGGGGTGATGCCGAGGAGCGCGCCAGACGCTACAAAAGGCATTTGGGCGGGGTACTTCTCAATGATGCTTTTGTTGACCAGGTCGGCACCGGTCGATTGTTGTTTACTCATTTTCATATTCCTTCTTGAAAATGAGGGCGGGGACAATCAATTGTTAACTAATATGAGGTGTTCGTCAACACTTTAATCAATATTTTCATATAGTTATATAATGTACAGACGTGTTTTATACAAGCCTCTGTTTTCGCTGGACGGAAGTGTCCCCGCCGCCCATTTTGAGTTTGAGGATCCATTTTTGGATTCTCAAAGAATCGATATTTCGATTCTTAAGGAGTATTGGTGAAACACTAGGTAATAAGAATGTTGTTGCGCGTATGTATAATGCAGGAACGATAATAAACAATTGTATCAATTAGATATGGGATACAAATACGGAAGAATAAATAACCCCCCGCATTTTTGCGGGCTTGATTGTAAAATTTGACAGAGTTTCGCAGGTGTTGCAGATTGAGAGACGGAATGTAGTTCGTCAAACGCGGCAATCGGTAAGTAAGATTGAGACAGAGCTTGTCGGGTTTCAGGTTAGGAAGTGAGAATATTCCGGCACGCAGATTCATGGGACAATTTTGGGACAGTAGCAAGCAAACTAAGCCAGAAATACGATGTAAGATGCAGAAAGTAAAAAACGCCTTAAAGTGGCGTTTTTACTAGGTTTGGTGCCCGGAACCGGAATCGAACCGGTACGCTGGTTTTACCCAAGCGACGGATTTTAAGTCCGTTGTGTCTACCAATTTCACCACCCGGGCGGGTATTTGGAGGCGAGACCCAGAATCGAACTGGGATAGGCGGATTTGCAATCCGCTGCATAACCATTTTGCTATCTCGCCGCACTGCGAATCAACAGCTTAAAATGAACGAGGGAAAGCCAGAATGCTTTCCCTCAGATTTGGAGCGGGAGAAGAGTCTCGAAC
>Ga0307377_10001522_pt1 | contig 29089 bp, 14 predicted proteins | sample TR3MG_FD_202535 | JGI IMG/M metagenome (GOLD analysis project Ga0307377, IMG submission 202535) | Soil microbial communities from Risofladan, Vaasa, Finland - TR-3 | ecosystem: Environmental > Terrestrial > Soil > Coastal area > Acid sulfate soil | place: Finland: Risofladan, Vaasa | collected... | reverse complement strand
TGTACAAAACACATCGCGCGCGATTTCGCGTCACCCAATGCAAACATTCACAGCGAAAGAAGTAAAGAATCGGCTTGGGCAGGTTTTTGAATCTGCGACAAGCTCACCTGTCGAAATTACCAAAAATGGCAGGGTATTCGCGTACCTGCTGTCTGCCGATGATTACTGGAAATTGACGGGCGGCAACAAGCTGTCCGACAAAGAAATGCGTGACGTGCTGATCGACATGATGAATGGCGAGATTTCGGTTGCCGACGCAATGAAAGCGCTTTATGTGACCAAGCGTTGTGATCTGAACAAGATGTCTACCAGGCTGGGTGTCGGGGTTCGGGATAAGCTAATGACTGAGAAGAACGACAGGAGAAACGCTTTCTTTGCCAAGGTTGATAAAGGCGAAGCCCGTCCTTCCGATGCTTTTTTATTCGCCGATGCAGCCGTCAAATGCCGTGGACGAGCCAAATATAGAAGCACAGAGTATTAAGCTGGCTTCGCTATGCAATGAAAAACAAAACAGAGATTGCTGTTTCAGCTCCCCTTCTTGAGGGTATTCTGAAAAAACTCCCGCGAGACACCATTCTCGTTGGAGGGCAGTCGCTTGTTTTTTGGATGTCGTACTACAAGACTGGTGGAGCCTCGCAAGGCGTAGCAGCAATCAGCATGGATGCCGATATTCTTGGCGACAGAAGCCACGTCGCTATGATAGCTAACGCGATCGGCGGCGTCGCCAAGTATCCGCCCGAAAAGTCCATGACCATTATTTCTGGGCAGGTGATATTGCCGGTAGGCGATAGCGGTTTTGTGAACATAGATGTTATTCATCATATTGGCACAATGGACACGGACGGGGTGAAGCGCCGCGCTGTAGAGATAGATGCCGAAGGGCGACCATTCTTGGTCATGCACCCGATTGATGTCCTGATCAGTCGCGCGGAGAATTATCGAAGCATTACGGACAAGCAGAATGCCGCAGGGTTGAAGCAGGTTGCCCTGTCTGTCAGGGTTGCGGAGCAATATGTCATCGAAGCGGCAAAAATAAACGAGAAAATCGCGCTTAAAGCTATCGAAAAAATTGCCGAGACTGCCTGTAGCCCGGCAGGCGTGTTTGCCAGAAAACACGGGGTCGAGATATATGAGGCAATCAATCCCGATAAGATGGCAAAGCTGATCAAGAACAAACGATTTATCTCTGAAAGACTCCCTCGCTTGTCTGCCGAAATAAAAGCCGCCCTGGCAAAAACACCGTCAGACAATGCAATGGATAGAATGCTGGATCGGGCAAAAAGATCGCGACCGGGAACAGGAGCTAAACCATGAACGCTTCCGAATGCCAAAGAGCACGCAAGCCGGACAGCGCGGTAGCTGTGGTGAGGACGTGAAATTGTTCGGCGAGCAACAATAAACTCACAGGAAGATGCCTGCAATAATATCTACCTAAGCCGCCAATGCCCACCTCTCGCTTTTTCCCCGCTAAAGACCAGCAAGTGTTTGTCGTTTGCGATTCTGCCGTGATCACCGCTGGCGACATATCGGCAGTGCTGACCGCGCTTAAAAGCCTTTCCAGTGACCGCTCTTCCGCCATGGGTGCTACACCGGCTTGAAAACGGGTTGCTGGTAGTGTGTTTGCGCTCATGTTTTTTTCTTTAAATGTGGTTTGGGATATGCTGTTGTGGAGCTCGCTGCCGCAGGCGGTGTTGCTTTCGGTGGTGTTGGTTTGTTGATCGCGCATCTGTCTTCTCCTTGTCGTTGTGTAGTGGGTTATGCCGTCGTATCGCTCGCCCAGGGTGGCGTTAAGGCAGAAGCGTTTTTAGGAGGCGGCATCAGGCATGACAGACGAGAGGGGCAACCGAAGCCGCAGCGCAAGCGACCGTAGGGAGTGCGAACGGGAGAAGGGGCACGCGAAGCGGCACGGCTTGTATCGTGCCCTTGCTGGCTGGCGTGACTTATGATTAGCCTCCGCGACCGACCAGCCACTGGCGATGCGATGGCATGACCTGCGAAAGACAGGTGAAGGCGCACAACAAACGGCCTGTAACAACCGATTTAAAAGCCGGTGCAGTTAAGGGTGACGGGTTGGCCGTGGACGTGCTGGTATCGGACTAAGCACTTCTTTAGCGACGGTGTCTAGGACAACAGCATCCAGCTCTTCTTTGGGGATGTTGGGGGCGTCACACATGTTATTTACTTTGTACAGTCGAGTTGAGATTCAACCTCTTGGAAAATGAAAAAATGAGGAAGATGGCTATTGCTGAAACCAAATTTAGCAATTAGATATTAATGAGTATTCCTTGTTGGCTTTGGATCAATCTCCGAACCGAAATCACTCAGGCATCGCATTAACTCTTCGGTTTGCGCCGAAGTGCAGCCGATGTCGGAGTCCATCTCCGAAATTGTTTGCCTTTCTTCCATTGCATCGACCTGCCCCATAGCGACGGTGGCGGCATAAATCTCTTTCCCAATTCTCCTGAGACTCAAGGTCAGCTTGCTTGGTGGAATATTTGGTGTTTTTGCATCAACTTTCATTGCCTCCAGATAAGCACGGGCTAGTGCCCATCGCGAGACGACAATGAATCCGTAAATATCGTCCGGTAATTTGCTTTGACGTGGATCGAGCCTTATCCGTGAAGCGATGGACCTATCGCCGGCCCAAATCTGTTTTAATATCATTGCCGCCCTGAACACGAAAGAATAGCGTCGCTCCGCCCAGGCTGATTCAGACATGACCATAAGCTTTTGCGATCCGCCGTCGGAGATATTATGGACGTGAGCGCAACCGTACCGCATGAGTCGGAACACAAACATGGTCTGCACCGCCAGTCGGCTGGTAATAAGCGACGAGTCCTTCTTTAGACTCTCGATCATGGTGTCGAACAGATCAAGCGCTTTTACCAGCTGCTTGCGCCGAAGTAGTACGTCTGCTGCAGTGAAGACCTTAGCACCCTTGTTGACGACGGTAGGGGGCGGGTTCTGTTGCGGCGGAGCCTGCTGCCCGCTCTCATCTTCATCGGATTCATGGTCCTGAAATTCGTCCGCATCGTCTTCGGCGTCACCGGCCAAAAGGGCCGCGTCTTGCTCATCGTCATCAATGTCTTCCTGCGGGATGCTCCCGGCGATGCCGCTGCTGATGATGGCGAGCAGATCCTGGAATCCTGGCTCATCCTCGTCTGTCCGACCAGTTTTACCAGTGCCGGGCTGCATCTTCATTGCATTGCGAAATTCTTCTTCACTTTCGTATTTGACCACTCCACGCTCTTTGCTTTTGTGCTTGCTAGTGCGCCCGCCTGATCCCTTGGCAGTAATCCTGCGTGGCGCTGGTTCGAAGATCACATGGGCCTGTGCCGCCAGCTCCATGAGGTCTCCATCTGGGCCGCGTGCTTTGTCGAGTGCGTCGTTAAGCCTCGGGTCAACCTGACCAGGGGCAGCCTTACGCAAGGGTGTCTCGGAATGCATTATCACAGGGTCACTAAGCTGGCCATCCCTGTAGCGAACCCTGGCGATCAGGGGGAATATCGGTTTGGCAGTAAAATCGGCGGCCCAATTGCCGCCAGCCCCTTCACGCGGCGTGACCGAAACACCGCCGAGTTCGATTATCGCGCCTTGGGCAGAGAAGGTGGTTGGCGGCCACCACGCCAATGCCTGCCCCCTCAGTTCGATGACGCCCGCTGGTACGGATGATTTACTTGACGCGGCAGAGGTAATGATAGGGATAGGCGGCAGTATTTCAGAACGAGGTACCACCTTCGAAAGGTCTATCCCTAGGCTCTCCAACGCTCGCCCAGGAGGTAGGCGTCGATACATGGACACTTCGGCATTGCGCGACACACCACCAATGTGGCCGAGGGCATCGTCGGAGCAATTTGCGCTACCGAAGAGAACATGGTCGGCCTTGCGAGTCTGTGCGATAAATATCTTTGCGTGGAGAAACTTCGCAGACGCAGTGTCGTCAATAGCCACAAACTTCAGGGCATCACCGCTGAGCAGAGCCTTCACCGGGAAAGCATTCCTTCGGGGATTGAGGGCGACTATTGAGGTAGGTGTACCGAGCGCTGTGCGCAGATCACGAAATCCACGCAGATCGACATCCCAGTATGGCGAAACAACTATCAATCGGCGTACTTCCTCCTGCGCGGCCAAGTCGGAGAATTGCTTGAGCATCGACGGGGCATCTCCTCCGCTTTCGCAGAGCAGGTCAACAGCAGAGCCATCCGAAAGTGCGACAGGAGCCGTCGATGGATCAAGGTCTCCAAGCCACGGCGACTGACGCTCGATCATCTGTAGCTTGTAGCGAATGGCCTCTCCAGGGGACTTTCTCAGCCACCGTGCCAAATAGGCATATGCTTTTGCCACAAGAGGTCCCATCGCGGCGTTGTCGTCTTTATCGTCTGCACGCCAACTCCAATTCAATCGAGTCACGACCTCCTGATTCTTGCCCCAGCCGGCGGCGGTGGCATTGGCCGATCCGATCACCAGACGCGCTTTATTCTCGCCAAGTCGAAGATGGACCTTCGGGTGGAAAGCTCCAACGACGCCCACCGGCACCACAGCGTAGCGGACGCCCGCAGCGGTAAAGGCCTCGGGAAATGCGTTGAGAGCCATTTTAAGCATCCGCGCGTCCGCCATTAGGATATTGTTCTTAACCCCATGCATGCGCAGGCGGCGCTCGATATACATGTCGTAGAACGCTGGGTCCACTGAATAGGTGGTGACGATGGACGAATGCCATCCCGACGAAGTAAGATCCTTATGCAGGTTGATAGTCATTGAGCAGACTCAGACCTGATGCGGTGACGACACCGTCGAGGCCTACAAGCTTAGCATCAACAAGAAAGTTCGCTAGGTTGCCGAGACGAGGATTGGTGTATCCGTACTCGGTGACCCACCCATTGGAGAGAGCGCCATCCTCGAGCACAAATCGATATGTATATTTGCCCGAGAACGCAAGCTTTCGTCCCGCAATCGCCAAATGCTCTGCGATCACGTGCCGGCGCACCACGGCCGCGAGCGCTTCATCTACGGTTGAACTACTTGCATCCTGGAGCGTTGAGAGGACGCCTGCCAGCGAAGTGCCGCTGCGTACCGAAAATCGTGCAACCTCGTCTCGTACGTGCTGCGCGCCCGCGCTCCATTTGACCCACAACACCCCCAACAACTTGGCGGCCGCCAGCAGCACCTTTGGATCCTCAGCGCGCTCCTTATAGCGCTTGAGTCCATCCAGTACCTCACGGCTTAGCGCATCCTCCGGATCTAGTACTCCAACGGTGGCTGCTTCAGCCCATTCAGCCCATGGAATTTTGCGCTCTTTTGCAGGAATGGCCGACTTGACCAAATCGCCAACAAGTTTGCCCGGGGCGACGCCTTCGACCTGGCGCAAGAGGGGAGTGATCATGGCATTGAGCAACACCTCCAAGGCAATATGACACAGCTCGTTGGCATGGAATGCCCGCCACCGGTCAATGATCATTCCTTCTGGCCGATAGGGTTTACCGTTCGGGAGAACGCGCTGATAGAAAGCGCGGCGTAGGGCTATCTCATCAGAGATGCGCACGCCCTTGCGGGCCAGATCCAGTAGAAGCCATGCAGATGTTCGTCTCGCCTTTGATCCTGTAACGTCAAGTAATTTGGGCCAAAGAAAATCTCGTAGCAGCCTCATCTCGCGTGAGTTGCCATTCAGTCGGGAGGGGTGGATCGCCTCGCCGATTCTTTGCAGGGCGGCTTTGGACAATTCGCCGTTATCGACTGCAGTCGCCAATTGCCGGGCCACCTGTTCGCCAATTGCTGCAGCGAATGCATCTGCGAGTTCCTGACCATCCTTCGAGACAATCGGGATACGTGCTGATTCGCCAAGCAGCTTCACCTCGAGCATACTAGCGACGTAGAACTGTCCGAAATTGCCCCGCTTGGCCATGAGGTACTGATCTTTTTCGCCAGGCCGATTAGTGTGCGGTATCAAATCAATCTTGGTGCCATCGAACTCTGCCCAGTACTTCCGAGCCCACTCACTTCCTGCCAGGCCATGGGTGTTCGACTCGACCGACTCGCACGCCAGAGCGTAGAGGGCTTCGGCCCTCCTGATAAATAGGCGCCACTCCAAATCGTCATCTGTGTGCCTGAGTTTTGCCCAGAGTGCTACGACCCAGCAGTAATATGAGTAATACCGCAGCCGATTGGTCACGTTGGTTAGTCCTGGCACAAGCGTCCGGTACATGCGCACTGAAGTCGCCTGCATACCCAGTGGATCCCGACCAAGGCTCCATTGTCCAGGCTTCGTCCATGTTGGCAATAAGTCTTGGGTGCCTATGTTCATCGACCTTTCCATGCATTCCTAGGGACCCTATGGTACCCCGTTCGACGAACGAACCGAGAGGCCCAATGTTTTAATTTATGATTTGATATTCGGGGGTGATAGGCATAAAATAACTTACGAAATACATAAATATTTATATGCTGAGTAATATTTTAGTTACATGGCTGGGACGAACCGACCTGAAAGCTGCTGCGGGAGAAACCGAGGCTGGCCTAGGTCCTATTGCACAGGGCGTGCTGGCCGGTAATTACGATGCTGTCTATCTTCTAAGTGATTTTTCAGAAACGGAGTCGAAGTCCTATATAAAGTGGCTGAAATCACAAACACTGGCATCAATCAACTTACGTGCTGCAAAGCTGACGTCTCCAATCAATTTTGGCGAGATTTATGAGCGCGTTGTGGAGGTGTTAGACTCAATCGACCGCCGAGGGGCGCAGCTAACCTACCATCTCAGTCCAGGAACGCCAGCCATGGCCTCTGTCTGGATACTGTTGGCGAAATCGACCTATCCGGCCAAGCTTATACAGACGTCCCCACAATCAGGTGTCCAGGAAGCTGATATTCCATTCGATATTGCAGCAGAATTCATTCCTAAGCTTATGCAGCAGTCTGATGCGAAGCTAACTTCCATAACGCAGGGCACACCGGACGAGGGTGCTGAGTTTGGCAGTATCATCCATCGCAGTGCAGTCATGAAACGAGTAATTTCGCAGGCTAGGCGTGTGGCAATACGTTCGATCCCAGTCTTAATCGAGGGAGAAAGTGGAACAGGCAAGGAGTTGATGGCAAGAGCCATACACAATGCTAGTCCCCGTGCTGGGAAACCATTTATCTCTGTAAATTGCGGGGCAATCCCGCTCGAGCTTGTTGAATCAGAATTTTTCGGACACAAAAAAGGTTCATTTACCGGCGCCGTGGTCGACCGTAAGGGCCACTTCGAACGCGCTGATGGAGGAACGATTTTTTTGGATGAAATCGGTGAGCTGCCAAAAGCTATCCAGGTCAAGTTGCTCAGGACACTTCAGGAAAGCGAAGTCACTCCTGTTGGTTCCAGTGAGCCGAAGAAAATTAATGTCCGTGTAGTCGCTGCCACCAACCGCACGTTGATCAACGAGGTTGCCGAGGGAAATTTCCGTGAAGATCTTTTTTATCGGTTGGCAGTTGCCATTATCAAATTGCCTCCATTGCGGAAACGTGCAGGGGACATCACATTGCTTATTGACGTACTATTGCGACAACTCAACGATGCCGCCGAGGATATAGGAATAAAGCACAAGAAAATTTCTGCTGCCGCAAAAAATCTTATGCTTAAGCACACATGGCCTGGGAATATCCGAGAACTGCAAAATACTTTACAAAGAGCCGCTGTCTGGTCCGACGATGAATCCATTAGCCTTGAGGCGCTCAAGGACGCGGTTTTGCTGTCGCCTAATGCAAAGAATGGTGATGATATATTGAACCGGCCGCTGGAATCAGGCATTGAGTTGGAAGAACTTTTGACTCAAGTAGCACGGCATTACATTGAACGTGCGCTCGACCTTACACAAGATAACAAGACGCAAGCCGCGAAATTGCTAGGTTTCGGTAACTACCAGACTTTGACTAATTGGATGAATCGCTATGGGATTACTCGATGATAACAACATATTTCAATAGGCTGGCACGCCAATTGCAATGTAGTGGGTGTCCTGTAATTTTATTCATGAAAGATTATGCTCATCTTGCAAACACATCCACTGATGCATTCGGCCTCTTCGGTCGAAGGGGGATGCGTGCAATCTAGGAATTTTGAATTTCTTCGTAGTGCTCGCGCTGATCTAGCAGCACTAGGCGGGTTTGCCGAACATTACGCTTTTAATGATCCGGCCGGATCACTGGCTAAGCTTCGGTTGTTTTCCGAGCGGGTCGTTGATCTGGTTTATGACGCCTTTCGGCTGCCAAAGCCGTTCCAACCTAACCTGAATGATCTACTGAATGAGGACGCTTTCCGAGATCGGGTTCCGGTTGTGGTACAGACCAAGCTGCATGCACTGAGGATGCATGGCAACAAGGCCATACATGCCAACCAGGGCACAACGCCAACGGCACTGGCCATGGTACTTGAAGCGTTCGATATTGCCCGTTGGGTGTTCGTAACCTTCGATGGTGGGCTGGCTTCAGGCATTCATGCCTTCGTGCCACCCATGCCACCAGCCGATGCAAAGAAATTGGAGAAAGATCGCCAGCGCCTGCTTGCCCAAATTGCTGAGCAGGAACAGCAGATGCAGGCAATACTCCAACAACTCGAACAGGCAAAAGCCCAACAAATAACTGTTGAGCGGACAGCAGAGGAATTGCAGCAGTTGGTTGCCAATGGTAGTGCTGCCGCCGATCAACTCGCTTTTGACGAGGCAACTACTCGGCAACGCCTGATCGACGCCATGCTCGTTTCCGTTGGATGGAAAGTCGGGCAAGGCGGCGCATCAACTGACGAAGTCGGCCAAGAGATCGAGATTCCACAACCTCAGAACAAGACCGGCATTGGCTATGCCGATTATGTCCTGTGGGACGAAAACGACAAGCCCTTGGGCGTAGTTGAAGTCAAGCGTACTTCCAAGGATGCGGATGTCGGACGCACTCAAGCCGAGCTATACGCTGATGGCCTTGAACAAAAATATGGCCAGCGCCCTGTCATTTTTTATACCAACGGTTTTGACATCTACATTTGGGACGACGCCCAGAAGCAGACGCCACGCCGTCTGTTCGGCTTTTACTCAAAAGAAAGTCTGAAATACCTGATCTTCCAGCGCCACCACAAACTGGCGCTCGACACGCTCACTCCGAAATCAGAAATAGCGGGCCGGATGTATCAGATCGAAACCCTCAAACGTATTTGCGAGCGATTCAGCCTTGGCTATCGCAAGTCACTTGTCGTGCTGGCTACCGGCACCGGCAAGACCCGTGTTGCTGTTTCGCTGTGTGAGTTGTTGTCGCGTGCCAGATGGGCTAAACGCATCCTCTTTCTTTGCGACCGGCGCGAATTGCGCAAGCAGGCGGATGATGTTTTCAAGGAATTCCTGCCCGGCGAGCCGCGCATCCACATCAACTCAAAAACCGCTGGCGATGTCACCAACCGCATCTACCTCGCCACCTATCCGGCGATGATGCAGTGCTATGAAATGTTCGATGTCGGCTATTTCGACCTGATCATTGCCGATGAGTCACACCGCAGCATTTACAACCGCTACCGCGATTTGTTCGTCTATTTCGATGCGCTCGAAGTGGGCCTCACCGCCACACCCGTTCAATTTATTTCCCGCAACACCTTCAAACTGTTTGCCTGCGAGAACGACGACCCCACTTCGTATTTCGGCTATCAGGAAGCCATCAGCCATGTACCGCCCTACCTCGTGCCTTTCGAGGTCTATACCCATACTACCGAGTTCCTGCGGCGAGGAATCGAGTACAAAAAGCTTTCCAAGGAACAGCAGGAGCAACTGGAGAATGACGAGGCCGATGCACAGTCCATCGACTACGACGATACCGATATGGATCGAGTCGTGTTCAACAAGGACACAAACCGCGCCATCCTGCGTAATCTGATGGAAAATGGTCTCCGCGACGCAAGCGGTTCCCACCCCGGCAAAAGCATTATTTTTGCCCGCAATCACAACCATGCAGTATTTCTGGCAGGGATATTTGATGAGATGTATCCCCAGTATGGCGGGCAGTTCTGCCGGGTAATCGATAACTACGATGTCCGTGCCGAGCAGTTGATCGACGACTTCAAAGATCCGAAAAATGCACTCACCGTCGCCATCTCTGTGGATATGCTGGATATCGGCATCGACGTGCCAGAAGTTGTTAATCTGGTGTTCGCGAAGCCGGTCAAATCCTATGTCAAATTCTGGCAAATGATCGGACGGGGAACTCGGCTATGCGAAAATCTGAATGGGCCGGGTCAGGACAAAACCAAGTTCCACATTTTTGACCACTGGGGCAACTTCGCCTATTTCGAAGAGAGTTATCGCGAAGTCAATCCAACGATCAGCAAATCGCTGCTGCAAAAGCTGTTTGAGACACGCCTTCAATTGGCTGATACCGCGCTTGCAGTTGCGAAAGCTGATGCCTTCGACCTGGCCATCAAGCTGCTTCAGGCTGACATCGCGGCACTACCGGAAACCACCATCGCTGTCCGCGAGAAGTGGCGCGAGGTGCGTGAAGTCCAGCGTGCTGGGGTGTTACCGGCATTGAGTGCCGCAACGCGCTCATCCCTGCTCAAGGACATTGCTCCTCTTATGCAGTGGCGTGATACACGAAACTGGGAAGCAGCCTACCAACTTGACCTGCTGATTGGGCGGATGCAGAGCGAGCTGCTGAAGAAATCAGCCGAGTTCAATAATCTGCGGGACGACCTCATCGGCCTCGTTGCGCAGCTACCCATTAACGTCAATGTCGTTCGCGACAAGCTGGCAACTATAGAAAAAGTGCGCAGCGGGGACTTCTGGAAACTGATCACTGATCAAGTCGATGTAGCTGCACTTGAATCAGTGAGGGAGGAATTGCGCGGCATCATGCGGCATCGTGTGGACGGGCCTACTGTAGGCGGCAAGCCGCGTGTTCTGGATATTACAGAAGATGCCAGCAAGATAGAGTTCGGTCGCCACATGCCAAAACTTGAAGGAACTGAATTAGTGGCATACCGGCAACGCGTCGAACAGGTGCTCACGGGCCTGTTCGACACCAATCCGACACTGCGCAAAATTCGGCGTAGCGAATCCGTCGCCGAGTCAGACCTCTCAGCATTGGTCAGCCTGGTGCTCACCCAACATCCTGACGTGAATCTAACCTGGCTGACCGAGTTTTACCCGGATACTGCTGGCGATCTGGCGACGGCAATCCGCACCATCGTCGGCTTGGAGCCTGAAGTTGTGGCCGAGCGCTTCGGCGAATTCTTCGCTCGCCATCCACAGCTTTCGGCCAAGCAGCAGCGCTTCATGGCATTGCTGCAAAACCACATCGCCAAGTTTGGCGTCGTCACCCTGGACAAGCTCTACGAGTCACCATTTACCCAAGTCAGCGAGGATGGCCCAGATGGCGTCTTTGATGATGCCGAGGTTGAAGAATTGATCGCAGTAATTGATGGCTTCCGCCCTGGCAGCAATCAACGTGTCAACCAATAATTAAGAACAGGAGAGATTCGTGGACAGCCAATTCCTTGCCCTAGTAACAGCCACCATCGGTCTGGCCCTTGGCGTGCTGATTACCTGGCTACTGACCCGTGGACGAATTACCGCCGCTGCCGAGCAGGGTAAAGCCGAGGTTGCAGTCGAACTCGCCATGGCAAATGAGCGAGTGCGCTCCATTGAAGCGGAACATGGGAAACTGAGAGAAGCGCACGAGGTACTGCAATCGCAAGCAAATGGGTGGAGGAACGAACTCAACCAAGCTCGTGATGAACTTTCCAAGCTGAACGAGCGGGCCAGTCGCATTCCTGTGCTTGATGAAAAATTGGTTGGATTAGAAGATGCATTGGCAGAAGCGAGCCAGCAGGCCGCCGACTTGCGCGAAGCCTCCGGTCGCATCAATGCCGAACTCAAGGCTGAGCGCGAGACCCTAACCTCACTACGCAGCGAATTCCAGACGGAAAAGTTACAGCGCACACAGGCCGAGGCGCAGGTCAATAGTCTCACCACGGAAATGGCTGAACTGAACACGCGCCTCGATGCGGAACGCAGACAGGCACAGGAAAAGCTCACGCTGCTGCTGGAAGCCAAGGAAGCCCTGTCCAATCAGTTCAAGAGTCTCGCCAACGACATTCTTGAAGAAAAATCCAAGCGTTTCACCGAGCAGAACCAGACCAACATCGGCCAACTCCTCAATCCGTTAAGGGATCGGATAATGGAGTTCAAAACCAAGGTGGAGGAAATTCACACCAAGGATACAGAGCAGCAGGCAACGCTCAAGGCCGAACTGACTCAACTGAAAGACCTGAATCGCCAAATGACTGAAGAGGCACACGGTCTGGCGACGGCACTTAAAGGGCAAGCCAAGAAACAAGGCAATTGGGGCGAGCTGGTTCTCGGCAATGTGCTTGATCGCTCAGGCCTGCGCGAGGGTCAAGACTTCAAGCGCGAGGTCAGTTTTAACACCGAAGAAGGTCGCAAGCGTCCCGACGTCATAATCTACCTGCCTCAGTCGAAGCACTTGGTCATTGATGCAAAAGTCTCCTTGAATGCCTATACACGGTATGTAAATGCTGAGGACGATATCATTCGGCAGCAGGCATTACAGGAACATGTCAGTGCGGTTGCCAGCAGAATTCAGGAACTATCGAACCGAGCCTATTTCGATCTGCCTAGCCTCAATTCGCCTGAGATGGTCTTCATGTTCATCCCCATTGAATCTGCTTTTGTCGAGGCGCTGCGGGCTGACGAGAATCTGTTCCAGAAAGCCATCGAGCAGAACGTGCTGGTAGCCACACCGACCACGCTGCTGACCAGCCTGAATATTGTGCGCCAGCTTTGGCGCTTTGAAGAGCAAAACGCTCATACCGCCGAACTCGCTGACCGAGCCGGAAAGGTATACAAAAAGCTGGTCACCTTTCTCGGTAGTATGGAAGCAGTGGGCAAACAGCTCGACAAGGCAAAAGAATCCTTCAACTCGGCCATGGGGCAACTCTACACCGGCAAGGGTAATCTGATTGGTCAAGCCAAGGAATTTGAAAAACTAGGCGTGTCAGTACAAACCCCTTTACCCGAACATCTGGTGGCTAAAGCGGCCCTGGAACTTGAACACCTGCCCGAGGTTACCGACGGCATAGAATTGGAAACCAACTAATTATGATCACCAATCAACTCAAAAGTGACATCGACCGCCTATGGCTGGAATTCCATACGGGAGGCATCACCAATCCGCTCACTGTCATCGAGCAGATTTCTTTCCTGATGTTCGCCCGCCTGTTGGATATCGAAGAAACGCGCTTCGAGAAAATGGCAGGCCGCACAGGAAAATCGCCGCACAAGAATTTCAGCCCCGACCAGCAAAACCTGCGCTGGAAAAACTGGAGCGAATATGGCGGCGAAGAAATGCTGCGCCATGTACGCGATCAGGTTTTTCCTCATCTGCGCGACCTTGGTGGAAAGAACACCACCTTCGGCGAATACATGAAGGACGCCACCTGCATGGTTTCCAAGGCGAGTCTGTTGGTGTCCGCCGTCACCCAGATCAACTTGTTACCGCTCGGCAACAGCGACATCAAGGGCGACCTCTACGAATACATGCTGAGTAAGCTGAGCACGGCCGGCATCAACGGCCAGTTCCGTACTCCCCGCCACATTATCAAGCTGATGATCGAACTGCTCGATCCCAAACCGACCGAAGTGGTGGGTGATCCAGCGTGCGGCACGGCGGGCTTTCTCGTCGGCATTATGGAATACCTGTGCCGACAATACTCGTCGCCCGAACTGGTCGAAACCTTCGAGGATGGCAGCAAGAGTTATCCCGGCGACCGGCTGGAGCCCTACCGTGAACATATCCAGAACGAAATGTTCCACGGCTTCGACTTCGACGTAACCATGCTGCGCATCGCTGCCATGAATCTGATGCTGCATGGTGTTGAGAATCCGGATATCCATTACCAAGACACACTCTCCAAGAATTTCCCAGAGAAATTCAGGCAGCAAGCTGAAGGTGGGTTCGACGTGATCGCGGCTAATCCACCCTTCAAGGGCACCTTGGACGAGGAGGACGTGCATCCTTCGTTGCTGAAGAAGGCCAAGACCAGGAAAACCGAACTATTGTTCGTCGTCCTTATCCTGCGCATGCTCAAGAATGGCGGCCGCTCAGCCACCATCGTCCCGGACGGCGTGCTATTCGGTTCCAGCAAGGCGCATGTGGCATTGCGCCAGTATTTGATTGATGAAAATCAGCTGGAAGCAGTGATCTCGCTGCCCTCCGGCGTATTTAAACCGTATGCCAGTGTCTCTACGGCCATCTTGATCTTCACCAAAGGAGGTCGAACGGATGATGTCTTTTTCTACGACGTGCAGGCCGTTGGTTTATCACTTGACGACAAACAGCAGGAGATTGCGGAGAACGATCTGCCCGACGTGCTGGTTCAGTTTCATCAACATCGTACCGCCAGTACCGAGTTTCGCGACCGTACCGCCAAGGCGTTCACGGTTCCTGTGGCCGACATTCGCGCCAACAAATATGATCTGTCGATTAACCGCTATAAGGAAGCGGTACATGAAGAAGCCAAGTTCGATCCTCCTACCGAGATTCTTGGACGAATGAAGAATTTGGAGTCTGGGATCCTGACAGATATGGCTGAGTTGGAGGCAATGCTTTGATGGATATTACACTGCGCCCAATTGCTGAATGCGTTCGCAAGGTTAGCCAGAAGGTATCCGCCAGCAATTCAAACGACCAATTCCTATACATCGACCTCTCCTCCATTGATAAGGATGAAAAGAGGATTGTTACGGCTGCGGTACAGCGGTTAAGTTGGGAAGATGCACCCAGCCGGGCAAGGCAAATTGTTCAAGCAGGGGACATTCTGGTATCTACCGTTCGCCCCAATTTGAATGGCGTTGCTCAGATTGATGCAACTTACGATGGAGCTATCGCATCAACTGGTTTCTGTGTGCTGCGTACAAAGCCAGAAGTTCTTGACTCACGATATTTGTTTCATTGGCTTTGCAGTCCAAAATTCGTAGCCGAGATGGTTAAATTGGCCACAGGTGCGAGTTATCCGGCAATTTCGGATCGAATTATTCACGAGTCATTGATTCCTCTACCAATCGATGTGATTGAACAGCGCCGCATTGCCACCATCCTCGACAAGGCTGATGCGATATGTCGAAAACGACGTGAAGCCATAAATCTTGCCGATGAATTTCTACGCTCGGTATTTCTGGATATGTTCGGAAATCCAGCGACAAATTCAAAGGGGTGGCCTTTTCAACCGCTTGGTAGTCTTTGCCAAGTGCAAACTGGAGCTACGCCAAATCGTGACAAACCTGACTACTATGGTGGGGATATTCCATGGGTAAAGACAGGTGAGGTTGATCAGGAACTCATAATTGACTCTGAAGAGAAGATCACAGAATCAGGACTCGCAGAAACGAACTGCAAGGTATTCCCAATCGGCACAATATTGATTGCGATGTACGGGCAAGGAAAAACCAGAGGCAAATGCGGGATATTAGGTGTGCCTGCATCTACTAATCAAGCCTGCGCCGCACTATTGCCATCAGACAGTATTAGTAACACTTATCTGTTTTACTTGCTCAGAGCATCTTACGAATCCATTCGAGCGATGGCTCGTGGTGGTAACCAAGAAAATCTTAATTTAGCAATGATCAAAGGCCTAGATATACCTTTGCCTCCGGAGACGCTCCAGAAACGATTCGCCGCTATCGTCAAAAAAACAGCGAATATGAAGACGGCACAGAACAATGCGCTCCAAGAGGCAAAGTCTCTATTTGCTTCGGCATCAGCGATTTCATTTTGCCGACAAATTAAAGGGTAATAACTATGGCGATAGACATTAATTCAATCAGGGAAATTTTCACCTCGCATGGTTACGTACCGACTCACGACACGGCCAAGCTACAGGAGTATCAGTCTCCAACTAATGTCCAATTCCTATATCTCAACAAGGATCGGGCGACGATCCAGATCGTGATTGATCCTGGACTAAGCATAGATTCATTTCTTGAGTTGCCCGGTGTCAGTACCAAGGGGGCAGAAAAGTTTTATCACCATAGCAACATGCGACAATTTCCCAAGCGTCAGCATGGTGGTGAAGACAAGGCCCACTATGGCCGAGCTTTGGAGATCGAGTCACTGGAAACCTTGGCTCGCTTCCTCCAATTCTTTGATACTCCCGCAGGCAGTGCGCTTGAAGGTGCCGAGCTTCCACCACGATTGATTGCCATCGAACTTGAAAATTTCAAAGGCGTGGGCGAACGCATACGTGTCGAACTGGCTCCCATTACTCTGCTTTTCGGTGCCAACAGCGCTGGCAAGAGCACCATCCTTCAAGCCCTGCAATACATGCGCGAGGTGCTGGAGCGTCGCAATGCCAATCCTGACCGCACCATTCACGGTGGCGAGTTCGTTGACCTCGGTGGTTTTCGTAATCTTGTCCACCAGCGCGACCTCACGCGTTCCATCAGTATCAAGCTGGAAATGCAACTAAACCGCGCCAGCCTGCCAGATTTGGTACCGGAAGCTTATGACGAGTGGCAGACCACTGACGATTCTGTATGGGAGTTTTCTAACTATTTGCAGGAAACCAAGGATCGTACCAAGTCCGTCAGTATCGAGCTAAAAATTGGATGGAGCTCAATCAGGCAAGCTGCTCTCGTGACTGAATATGAAGCCGGACTCAATGGCGAATGGTTGGTACGGATTAAGAGTGGAGAAGATGGTCGTGATGCAGAAATCAAGGTCAATCCGAAGAACCCAGTTCTGATGCGCTTCTACACACAGAAAGAGATTGAAGCAAACCGGGATCTTGAGGAAGAAATAGGGATTTTGGCTGAGAGCAATCCTGATCTTGGCCTAACTTCTGGCGATGATGAAAATCCTGGCTTTTCGCTCTGGTCAAGAATCAAAATCGCACTCGAAGACGTGGACATAAAGGGGGAAGCACAGGGGTTTCGCCAGTGGCTAACCACTGTGGAAGGGGCACTACCCAAACTTGAGCCTTTGCTATACGTGCCAACCGGAGAAGCGAAAGGAGCTGAGGCGGTTTACATTGCGCGGGAATTCACCTCCTTCCTGTCGACGGTTGTCGTTGGCCCCGGCGTACTGATACGTGATCAACTCCGCAAATTGCGCTACGTCGGCCCCATTCGCAACGTGCCGCCGCGCGATTTCGAAGCATCGCTCACGCCCGACGAAGCACGCTGGGCTGACGGCACCGCCGCATGGGAAAAATTACTCACCGGCGATGCCTCCCTAGTTGAGGAAGTAAGCGCATGGATGTCCAATGAAGATAGGCTGGCCACGGGCTACGAGGTGGAGCGACATGCCCTCAAGGAGGTCGATGTCAGAACACTGAACTGGCTGATACGTGCAGCCGACCCCGATGCTGGGGTTCGCAGCGATCCGGAACTGTTGCGCCAACTGGAGATGACGCCCGAGAAGCAGCGGCTTGATCTAATCGATACCAAAACAGGTATGCACGTTCAGCCTCGGGATGTTGGTATAGGCATTTCCCAGGTGTTGCCGGTGGTGGTGGCTGCTCTGGAACCCTCTGCCTCCCTCGTTGCCATCGAACAGCCGGAGTTACATATTCATCCGGCTGTGCAGGTTGGACTCGGGGATTTGCTGATCAAGGGCGCAAAGGAAAAAGGGATTAGCTTTCTGATCGAGACACACAGCGAACATCTCATTCTTCGACTGCTGCGGCGAATTCGCGAAACGGCAGAAGGTGAATTGCCACCGGGAGCGATTACGCTTAAGCCAGATGATGTCTGCGTGGTGTATGTGCAGCCTGGTGAGGGCGGTGTCAAACTGGTTCCCCTGCCAATTGATGAAACGGGCGAATTCACTACTCGGTGGCCCAAGGGATTCTTCGACGAAAGAGCCGAGGAGCTATTCTAATGATCAAGGAGTTCGCTCTTGAGCCGGATGTGTTGGCGGCATCGTTTCGGGATTTCAGCTACTTCATCGAAAAGTTCGGGGTAGCGCAGGGGCGTGTTATCTCGCGTTTCCCGAAGGACTGGAAGCGGATGGTGTACGAGGCAGCTCAGACCAGCCTGCGAGGAACCAAGGAATTGAGCCGTATCGAAATCAGGCTCAGAGCCATCACGGATGATGTGCTGATTGCAACGGGACGCCCCAGTGGCGATGGCACACAGCCTTGGCTGACCAGAGCGATGAGTGAGCATGGTCGTCAGCCGTTTGCCGCCATCATCGCCCGCGAAAATCCAACAGCACATACCGAAGTGCTCGTCGCAGCCGATCTGGATGATTCCGATTTGCATTTTCAAGCCACCGGTCAGCGACACATTACTCGCACAGCAGCAGAGATCGTTAATTGCGTGGGGCTGCTCCTTGGAGCGTCAAAAACGGTGAAATTGATCGACCCACATTTTGATCCCGCCAAGAAGCGCTGGAGAAGAATGCTTGAGCTTGTGTTGACGGTCTTATGCAGTAACGGACAGGCAGGTGTAATCCTTGAAATTCATCGCTCGGACAAAATTTCGCCTGAACATCTGAAGCACCTTTTTGATTCGTCCATTCCAAAATTACTTCCTGCCGGAGTTACTGTACAGGTCTTCCTGCACTCGGATGCAGCAATGCATAACCGTTTTATCCTCACCAACGTCGGTGGTGCGTCGTACCACACAGGTCTGGACGATAATGAAGAAGGCGAATCTACACCGACAGATTTGATGTCGTTGTTGGCCCCCGACACATTTGCGACGGAGTGGGCGGCATATTCAAATCAGACGATATTTCTGGTTTATCCATAATGGGTGAGCGAGTGATGACCCCAGATAAATGGATTAAGGAGTTTTTAAACAGCAGGAATCTTGAACGTCCTGATGGGCGCATGCTCTATGGCTATCGGTTAAGCAATGAAGAGTACAAATCATTACGCGAGATGCTGGCTTACACTGCGGATTTCGGGGAGTTGGACGAGGTGTCAAGCCGAATTCGCGGATTTTCGGCATTGTTTGTCCTTTATGCTGCCGAATGGTGGCGGCGCGAATACCAAGGTGGGGCATGGCGGTGGACATCAATCATTAACGCTTTTGGCGGTGATTCGAAGGCGCTTGATGCTGCCGCAAGAACGAAGTGTGTAATCAGCGGATTCGCATTCTGGGGACACCGTCCCGATGGGGAAGGCAAGAAATTCTTTGGTGCAATCGTCGCGCATGGCGGGTTACCTCTCAAGCTCATCGGGCAAGGTGGCGGCAAGTTGGCTTCGATCATGGATTACACGTTGCGCCTCGCAGCGCGTTATCACTGGGACAGTTTGCAAATCGTCAATGCAATTGAAGAGCGTGCAGATGAGTTACCGACAGATAGTTTGCGCCGTCCGGAAATCTATCAGTTAATTGCCAACATGGTTGCAACGGTGCTGGAGTTGAAGCGGGAATTCCGCTTGGCAGGAATTGCGGATCCTTTGGCTGTTTTGAACACACAGGAACCAAATTGGCAGCTCCGTTTTCCACTTTCTCTGGAAGACTCTGCCGCGCAAGCATTATTGTCAGGATTAGTGAAAGAGGCCGCACAGCAGCCCATACTGGCATCCTCCGTTATATTTTCTGTTGAGCGGATGTTGCGGAAAACAGCGGATGGCAAGTATGAACTGGCCTCCGTGCTGGCGTGTCCACAAACTTTGGCCTCCGACATTCTGGCAGAGTTGTTCGGCTTGAACGATTTGCCGCGCTACTTCTCGATTGATGTTCAGGTGGATGAACGCAAACCATTTTGCGAAGGCCGCCAGATTCTGGGAGCGGATACAGCCACCGTGTCGCTTGCTGGCGGCAAATGTGTTTGGCATGGTGTTGATGCCTGTTCGGAGCATCTGCTCTATCTGCGCGGACAAAGCGGTGATTTGCGGGAAAACCCGCTTCCGATTCCAGGTGGCGCTGAACTCTCTCAAGATGAGCCATGGATTTTCGTTTTGCGCGATGGAAAACTAAGGTGGGTTGCTGCGGGCAGTGCGCACGTTCCAGAAGATGAGGCAGTCGTTGCGCTTCCTGGTGGGTGGGAAATTGAACCAGCGAACGCAGACTCAATAGCCGACTTTGTCGGACATTGCCACTTGGGCGATCAACAAATAGCACTCTATTCTGTGCGTGGTGAAATGACGCTGAGGAGATGCGATCAGCATTATCGGATTCGCACCAAGCAGGCAACGAGTGCGTCCGACACTTATGTGTGGGAAGGTCGCAGAATTGCTTACCCTTCCAGCCCACAGCCTGTGTTTATGGGAGTTCCGAAACTTTTCTGTTATCCGCCTGAAGGTGAGCGTAGCCACGTACCGACAGCAGAATTACACTGGTTTGCGGCGGGAACGAGCAACCGATTTGAAGATGCAACAAGCGCACTTGGCCCGCTTGATGTCTATTTGGTGCGGGATGGAGAGCGGCTGGCTCGCTTTCGTTTCGTAGTGCTGGACAGCTCAGCGCGTACAGACTTCTCATCCGGCACATCGGCAAGCGAAGGACATATTCATCTGGAGGGTTGGGGCTGTTCGGACGTTTCGATTGACGATCAACCTGGACTTCATTGCAAAGTTGAGCAGGCCGGGCGTGGTGTAAAACTGCTTCTACAGGGCGGCGATGTCCCACCTGAGTCAGTAAGCGTTGCCATGCGTTGGCAACGCTGCGCACAGGAGTTGCGAATAAAGCTGCCTTTTCCCAGTGCGGGCGGTCGATTTTTCGACGCCAAGGAAAAGCCATTGCGCGAGGGGGACGAAATCGCACTTCGCCATCTAACCGGTGCGCGTCTGCGTATTTTTGATCGCAATCCACTAGCGCCTAAACGGTATGATGTGTCGCTGACGTTGGGACAAGGGAAACGGAAAATGCGTACCGCTGATCTAAAAATTGAGCGTCCAATTTCATTGTCACCCAATGGTTCGGCGGAGGTCAGGCTGATTGATCTGCAAAAGGACATAGAGAAACTGATGAGTTTCTCGGACGAGTTGGATGCAACCGTGAATGTGGCGGTGCTTGTGGGTAGCAGACCGACTACAGCAGTTCGAGTTTCGCGCTATGAGACCGCGCTTGAACGGGATTCTCTTGCTGTGAGTTTTCCTCCCAAAGCTATTGAGCGATTAGACACGCCATCTCTGGAGCAAATTATTGTCAAGGCAGCACCGTTAACCACTCTAGGTGGAACATGTATTCAATTGGAGCAAGAATATTCAGAGGGTGTACCTGCCGCATGTTGGCAAGCTGCCGGACTGAGTGCCACTTGTTCGCCGTGGCTGATTTTTCCGGATGACGCATCCAGTGTTTTTTTCAGGCCGACAATATGGGGTAAGTCAGTTGATTCGCCTGAGATGGGCATAAATTCAGGTTGCTCGCTCGCACAGGCGATGTCTATCAGGGAAGCGGAAGTCCGGATGGAAACTATTGCGGTGGTGCTTGGCGCAATGGCAACAGATTTCAACCATCCATCGTGGCAATTGATGGAATATTTGTTGGAAACGTTCCATCACTTGCCACTCAGCAGCTTGGATGTCTTCCGGTTGATTGGCGCGCAACCGACGGCTGCGGTTTCCCTGTTGCTGCGCAGCCAATTTTCCGAAGATCGGTTGTTTGAATTTGCCCGCCGACTGCGTGACGAATTGGGCTTGGTATGGGAACTTGCCTCTATTGATATATGGCGGAATGCTGCCAGTAAGTTATACCAATATTGGGTTGCAACGCTTGGGGAAGATGATGCAAAGGCCAGCTTTCCGATTATCCTTAAAGCCCGTCTGGATCGGTTAGCAAGTGAGCATCCGCCTTTGAAATTGATACTGGATGTACTATTGCTGGAATTGACCAACCATCCGAGTGACGCGCTTGTTGAGGTTCAGCGTATTGCACAGGGCAACCGCTTCGCATTCGCACAGCAGCTTTGGCGCGGCCATGATTCGTTGGTGCAAAACCTCCTGTTTCGTGGTCATGCAAATGATGCTGATTGGCCAGAACGCGCATTTTTTCAGGAAGCTATTGCTGGATTCATCGAAGTTGCTGCAAAGCCATTACAGAAAAAACTTGAACCTATTTTCAGGGAGATTTTTTGGATGGATATGCCCAAAGACTTCAAAGTGTCAGTGGCCAATATTCCGGTGCTTTGCGCGCTTTGGGCGGTAACCGGCACCAGCCAGGAATGGTGGAAAAACCCGGAGCGTAGATTGGCGCTCCGCAAGATCAAGGCATTTGACCCCATCTGGTTTGAGCAAGCGTTTGGTAAGGCTGTTGCGGCCTGTCTCGCGTTAGGCATCCTCGTGCCGGGAGAAATGAATGTTGGGCACACCAAAATAATGCCCATCTGAATGACAATCAATCAATAAATTGGTGTTTGATGAAAAAACAATATTTCTCTTCCCTGCTGCCTGAGCTTTCGACCCGTGCAGCGCGTGCGACGGTAAGCCGTTTGGGGTTTTCAAGCCCCGAGTTAAGAACCTATCTGAGCGAACTTTTTTCGCGAGGGTTTGGCGAGCCGGGAAGTTATCTCGGCGATCCGGTTTTCGAGGCAACTTTTGGCTGGGAACCGGCTGACCAGACAATGGCTTCCTTGTCGCCCGCAATGCTGGTTCCCAGTTTAATCGCGGCAATGGACAAGCCTATGGGGAGCGAGGCAAGCGACTACCGCTTTCCGCGCGACATCGCTCCTTACAAACACCAACTCGAAGCATGGGAATGGCTGACACGCGAACAGCCGCAGTCGATTGTAGTAACCAGCGGAACCGGATCGGGGAAAACCGAGTGCTTTATGGTGCCGATACTCAACTCACTGGTACGCGAGCATGAAGTGAGCAGAGCTAAACTGGTTGGCGTTCGCGCGCTGTTTCTGTATCCGCTAAATGCACTGATTCAAAGTCAGCGCGAGCGGTTGCATGCATGGACAGGAGCATTCGGCGATGGTGTCCGGTTTTGTTTGTATAACGGACTGACTCCACAAAAGGAACCTCAGCATTTACGGGACAAAACCCCCAATCAGGTGATCGACCGCGAGGCATTGAGAGCAGCGCCGCCACCCATGCTGGTAACTAATGCCACCATGCTGGAATACATGTTGGTGCGAGCACAGGATGCGCCCATTCTCGATGCATCTCAAGGCAAGCTCCAGTGGATTGTGCTGGATGAAGCACATACCTACATTGGTTCGCAGGCTGCGGAACTGGCCTTGCTGTTGCGTAGGGTGTTGCACGCCTTTGGCGTTTCGAGCAATCAGGTTCGTTTTGTCGCAACTTCCGCCACCATAGGCGATCCTAGCGGCGAGGCGGGGCAACAACTGCGCACCTTTCTGGCTGGCTTGGCCGGTGTGGATGAAGACCGCGTACACGTCGTTACCGGGCAGCGCAAAATTCCTGACCTGTTAGCGCGTAGCGCGCAATATCAGAATGCCCTCCTCGAAGAGCTGGAAGGCATACCACTGGAAGGCGGCGAACGGTACAACGCCTTATGCGCGAATCACACTGCGCGCCGAATTCGACAGATGTTCATCCCCGGTATCGAAGGAAAACCAGCCAACTCCTTCTCTGATATTGCACCAGCCATTCTTGGGAATGATTGGCGGCGGCAGCCGAACGCAACTGAAATTACGCTGCGCTGGCTCGACTTGCTTACCAGTGCAAAATCAGCCGGGAAAGATGGGCAGCCGTTCCTGCCGTTGCGTCTCCATGCATTCCACAACGTGCTGGCTGGATTGTGGGCGTGCTGCGATTCTGCTTGTGCATGTAAAAGTGGCACGGCACTTGATTCTCCGGAATGGCACTATGGCAAGATTTACACGGAAGAACGCCGACACTGTGAATGTGGCTCGCCGGTATTTGAACTGCGCTCATGCAATGACTGCAACACCACTTTTTTGTGGGCTCAGCGTATCGGACCCGACCGTGATGGCAAGTACCATCTGTGGCAAGTTCAGGAGGATTTCGATGACGAATTCTCGCTTGATGTTGAAGTGTCCGAGGACGATCTGGGAGGGGACGAACAGGAAGAAACAGAAATCTCCTCAATTGCATCCCAGAAAAAACCAGTGCTGATTGCCAATGGCTACGCGATTGGTACAGAAGAAGCTCTGATTGAGCGAAAATCTTTGGTATTCGATCCGCCAGAAATTGCGGGCGCCATCAGGCTGCGCTTGAAGGATGAGCAGGATGGTGTAATGGTTTGTCCTGATTGCGGAGGCCATCACGGGCATGGGCGGCTGATGTTCCGCAAAGCCATTCTGGGCGCACCTTTCTTGTTGGGTGAAATTATTCCAACTCTGCTGGAGTATTGCCCTGACATTGAAGGCAAAGGTATCAGTCCACTGGAAAGGCCTTTACGCGGGCGTCGCATGATTACCTTTACCGACAGTCGGCAGGGTACGGCGCGTATTGCCGCCAAACTGCAACAGGACTCCGAACGCAACCGGGTACGTGGCCTGATCTACCAGCACGTAGCGCAGAAAACTCATGCGGGTGGCAATTTGGAAGTGGCGGCACTTCAGCAGGAAATAGCTACCTTGAAAATGGTAAATAATTCTGCTTTGTCCAAGTTGATTTTGGAAAAGGAAAATAAACTTGCAGCACACCAGCCGAAGCCCATCACTTTTAATGACGCTGCGGGCTATTTGAGCAGCGTCGAGGCAGATACCAAAGACTGGATACATCAGTATTACTCCGATCTTGATCCCGCCGAATTTAGTGGGGCGACGGGCAAGGAAAAACTTGCGCGCATACTTGTCATGCGCGAGTTCGCGCGCAGGCCGAAGCGCGCAAACAGCTTGGAAACAATGGGGTTGGTGGCGGTTCGTTATCCCAAGCTGGAATCGGTTACGCAACTGCCAAAGTTTCCAGACGGAACGGCAAGACTGACCTTGCCTGAGTGGCAAGACTTCCTGAAAATTGCGCTGGATTTTCATGTTCGGGAGAACACATTCGTTAACCTCCCGGATAGCTGGCGAAAATGGGGCGGTCAGCGACTGTCCGGCAAACTATTGCTCCCACCGGAATCGAAGGAGAAACAAAGCAACCGCATCAAGAAATGGCCACAATGCAACCCCGCTGGTTTGCAAAATCGTTTGGTGCGGTTATTGGGCTACGTGTTAAAGCTTGATCCTGCCTCATCCAACGGACGGGATGCAATTGATGGCATCTTGAGATGCGCGTGGGATGATCTGACACGCGTGGGTTTGTTGCAAGGTGGAAGCACTGGCCGCTATTTCGCCTTGGAAGATATGGCGTTTTCCCCAGTCAGCAAGGGATGGGTATGCCCGGTAACACGGCGGGTGCTGGATGTAACCTTGCGTGGTGTGACACCCTATCTCCCCAGAGCGGAGCCTACGGATAAAGTTGCAATGTGCAGGCCGATTGAATTACCGAAATGCTCCTTACTGGATAATAGTTTTCCCTCTTCCGAAGAGCGGCTAACCAAGATACGCCATTGGTTGTCGGAGGATGCCACTGTCGTATCACTCAGAAGTGAAGGGCTGTGGTCTGACCTGAGTGACAGGATTGTCGAAGGAGGCGGCTATTTTCGAGCGGTGGAACACTCGGCGCAACAACCCGGCAGCCGCTTGCAACAATATGAAAGTGAATTCAAGTCCGGGCGTATCAATTTGCTGAGTTGCTCGACGACCATGGAAATGGGTGTTGATATTGGCGGCATCACCGTCGTAGCAATGAACAACGTGCCGCCTCATCCAGCAAATTATCTGCAACGCGCGGGCCGTGCCGGGCGTCGCGCGGAGACACGCTCTGTCGCATTGACTGTCTGCAAAAACAATCCCCACGATCAGTATGTTTTTGCGAACACACGCTGGGCATTTGAAACCCAGTTGCCCGCTCCCAGCATCAAACTTGAAAGCGCGATCATCGTCCAACGCCACATCAATTCGATGCTGTTGGCGAATTTCCTGCGCACGCAACTGACCAGCGGAAGCGATATGGTCAAACTCAATATGGAATGGTGGATGCTGTCCAAAGAAGATGCGCGTTCAGATCGGTTCATTGCCTGGGCAAAGTGCTTTGATGAAAAGCAAGGTGGTAACTTGACGATAGGGCTGCGCTCGCTGCTGCGTTATACCTGCTTCGATGGCATCGTGTCGCTGCATGGCTTGATTGCGGAATCCGCAAAGATGCTCGTCGCATTTCGTACCAAGTGGTTCGGTGAGTTTGATGCCGTGGAGTCGCAAATTGACAAGTTTCAGGGGGCATCCAAGGAAAAAGACCCTGCCTACAAAGCGTTGCAAATACAGAAAAGACGGTTGACTGACGAATATCTGTTACGGGAGTTGGCCGCAGGTGGCTTCCTGCCGGGATATGGTTTTCCGACGGATATTTCTTCCTTTGAAACACTGACACTCGATGAGATTAAGCGAAACGAAACACGCAAGAAAGATGAGCGGGTAGACAACCTGATGCGCCGCAGGGAACTGCCGAGCCGTGATACGGTAACGGCGTTGAGAGAATATGCACCGGGTGCTGAGGTGGTGATCGATGGTCTGGTGTATCGCTCCGCCGGAATTACGCTCAATTGGCACGTCCCCGCTTCAGTGCAGGCGGTCAGCGAGATACAAAATATCCGCGAAGCTTGGCGTTGCCGCTCCTGTGGCTCCAGTGGCACGACGGGCATGGCAAATCAGCTTACACAGTGCCTTGATTGCGGTGCTGCGTTGCCACCTTTTCCAGATTGCCGGTTTACCTATCTGGAACCAGCAGGATTTTCCGTTGATCTCTATGAGTCGCCGCATAACGACGTTTCGACGCAGACCTTCGTTCCCGTTGAAGCTCCGTGGATCAATGCCAATGGTGAATGGCTACCCATGACGAACCCCCAACTGGGTGCTTACAGGGCAAGCCCGACTGGCACGGTGTTTAACCATTCGGCCGGGACGAATGGTTTGGGTTATGCCATTTGTCTTGCCTGCGGTCGGGCAGAACCCATGATCAGTGCGTCGGATGATGGGGATGTTGAGCAGGGCGGTGTCGCATTGCCCAAAATCTTTCAACCCCCCCATCGTCGGCTGCGGGGTGCGCAAGGAGGTGAAACGGCAACGTGCGAGGGCAGTAGCTTTTCCATCAAGCCCGGTATGCGCCTTGGTCATGAAGCGACAACTGACGTACTTGAATTCATGCTGTATGACTTGAATGGACGGCCTTTGTCAGATCGGCGTGTAGCGTTTTCACTCGCGGTGGCGATACGCAGTGCCATTGCTGCAATGTTGGGCGTCGAGGTTTCTGAGTTAGGTTGTGATACCAAGGAAATTCGGATGAATAGAGAGATTGGACAGGCGATAGTGCTGTTTGACCGCAATGCATCCGGCTATTGCTCTTCGATTTCCGACCGGTTGCGAGAGGTCTTGTTCAGGGCAAAAGGAATTTTGAGTTGTACGGCGAATTGTGAAGGGGCTTGTCAGCACTGTCTGCTGCATTTCGATACTCGCTTCCGCACGGATGATCTGAACCGCCATGCTGCGTTGGAGTTTTTGACGGATCGCTGGCTGGACGAATTTCAGCTTCGGAATGAGGACGCCCAATTTGGACGTGCTACGCATGCGGAATTTCAAACACTGCCAGAAGCGATCACTCGGGAACTGGTGCGTCCGGGCATAGAAGAGCTGCGGTTGTATCTTGCGGGCAGTCCTTCCGAATGGGACATCGCAACGTCACCGTTGCGGGGATGGGTGCAGAAGTGGGCATCCTCTGTGAGCGCAATTAAACTTGTACTTTCTCCCGATGCCGTAAATGTCATGTCGCAGGAGGATCGTTTCGTACTGTCTATTTTGTCGAGCCTTGGCGGAGTTTCTATCTGGACTGGCGAGGCACCACCTTGTCAGGCCGGTGGTCAGGCAGTCGCGGAAATAATTGCTACTGACCGCGATCCGTGGGCATGGGCATATCGTTCTACTGACGCAGCTTGTCCCAATGCGAAATGGGCGATGGGTACGGACTTGTTGGTGCGTGGTCATCCACAAACGACTGGGAAGCTATTGCAACAAGTTTCAATGGTTGCAAATTCACCTGCGGATATGAAGGGGAAAGTTCATCGGTTTGAAATCAGAAATGAACTCGATGGTGTATCCGAGGGATTTGGACGGCGGTTGCTGGCGAAGCTGGAGGATGAGATTGGAACTGATCTTATCGGAGGCAAAGGGGAAATAATTCGTATTGCCTACCATGACCGTTATTTGAACGCGCCCCTTCCTGTCGCGCTACTTCTTGATTTTATTTCAGCGCTGAAAATGGCACACAAAGACCGTTGGTCTGTTCAGTCAGTCGAGTTGGTGGTTGCACCTTTCCAAGAAGAAAAAGGCGGCTTTAACCGCCCCATGTATTTGTACCACAATTGGCCAAATGTATTCGATCGCGCCTCAGCTATCAGTGCTGCATTTGACTATTGCGGTATGGACAGCGGCCTGCGCAGCATGGATAAGCGTGACGCTCTGCATGCTCGTCTTCTGGAAATTGAGACTGATGACGGTCACCTGACAAAAATTTGGTTGGATCAAGGATTCTCATATTGGCAAGCGCAGTCGCTATATCGGCAGAATTTGCGCTTTCCATTTTCCGGGGAACCGAACGAGCAAGGCCAGACGATTGCAAAGTCTACGGTGGATTTGGCAGGACAAGCTTTCCCAACCTATTTGTTTGTTGAGAGATGAAAGTTGAGAATTTGTTAGAAGGCTCAACTGAAACGGGGTTGAATATTGACATATGAGTTGATGGCGACCATCTTAGTACAAACAAGCTGTTCGAAAAACCTGAAAGCAATGGTATGGACTCCGCCTCACCTAAACAGCATCAATGTGCCAAACTGGAGTTTCCACACAACCAGTTAAATGGGAGAGGAGTCCACCATGAAGATTATCCGAGTTGGCGTAGATTTGGCAAAGAGTGTTTTTGTGCGTGGTAAGATACCGCAATCACATCAATTGCATTATGGCTTGGGGGTATCCACATCATGTTTCATTTGAATGCATTACCGCAACCGCGCGGCGTTCTCGGACAATCGCTGTCCGAGGACGGGCTGCTTGCCGCATTGCGTGCCGAAAACGCCGGGCGCTCGTTTTCCGGCGGTGATGAGCATGCCGGAATGATGCTTGCCGCAGGATTGGATGCCGTCACCA
>Ga0307377_10001520_pt1 | contig 29106 bp, 27 predicted proteins | sample TR3MG_FD_202535 | JGI IMG/M metagenome (GOLD analysis project Ga0307377, IMG submission 202535) | Soil microbial communities from Risofladan, Vaasa, Finland - TR-3 | ecosystem: Environmental > Terrestrial > Soil > Coastal area > Acid sulfate soil | place: Finland: Risofladan, Vaasa | collected... | reverse complement strand
CTGTGCATTGTTGCAAGTTATCTCCATCAAAATCCGACAGAAAGGAGAATCAATGGCACGAAGTGTCGCGAAATTGAAGATGAGCTTTTACCCGCTCCCTGTTAGCGAAGGTGCCAAACTTCGAGAGCTTCTCACCTTCACCGGACCGGCATCAGTGGTTGATCCATGCGTGGGGCAAGGAACAGCTCTCGACCTGCTTACTCAAGGCGCGGATGTGCGCCGTTACGGGGTTGAACTTGATGCAGAGCGAGCGCTGGCCGCAAGCGCCAAGGGCATCGAGACGATCCAGGGAAATACGTTTGACGCCGTTGCCAAGCCTGAATCCTTCTCGTTGTTGTATCTCAATCCGCCCTACGATTCCGAGATCGGATCGGTTGGAAACAACCGCATGGAACGCCTGTTTCTGGAGCACACCTTCCGCTGGCTGGTGATGGAGGGCGTGCTGGTGATGGTCATCCCGTTCGAGCGCCTCAATGAGTGCGCGGGGATCTTGAGTTCGCACTTCACCAAGCTGAACATCTTCCGCATGACCGATGAAGAGTCGGTCCGGTTCCGGCAGATCGCTGTGCTTGGAGTTCGCCGCAATGTGCGCGGCGTGGCTGTCGAGGAGGCGAGACGGCAACTTCAGCGCATCAGCCCGTATGGCAGCATTCAGGCGTTGCCGGAGTTGGCGTCCGGCGCTTGCGAGCCCTATCCCGTACCACCGACTGGCGAGACTGCGTTGAGTTATCGCGGGCTGCCGTATGACTTGCTGGAAGACTTGCTGCCGCTTTCGGGCGCATGGAAGCAGACGTTGCCGTTCCTGATGCCGCGCGAGGACGTGGCTACAGGGCGGCCGATCACACCGCTGCATGGAGGCCACGTTGGGTTGTTGTGTACTGCGGGCCTTCTGAATGGCGTCTTCGGCCAGAATGAAGACCGGCACATCGCGCGATGGAGATCGGTCAAGCATGTGACCACATTCGTCGAGGAGGACGGCGATACACAAATCATTCATCACCGGGAACGGTGGGCGAACGAGCTGCGGTTGGTTTATGCCGATGGAAGAACCCTGAAGCTAACCGAGACGCCGGCAAAGCCGGAAGGAGAAGGCGATGCAGAATGCGCACCTGAGACTCGGGTTGCTTGAGTATCACCGCATGACGGAGAAAACCTCGACCCGGATTCGGCTGCGAGTGGACCGCTACGTGGGGGAAGACGAACAGGCGCACCTCATCAGCGTCTTCGGCAACGATTCCGATGTTGGCGCAATCACGGCGGCGGTTCACGAGAAGGCCACGTTCACGCTGACCTTCCCGGATGGTGAAGTGAAGGAGATCTCACTCGGCGAACATGCATCCTGCTACAAGGGAGCTGTGAGCTTGCCGGACCGGAAGCATCCTGTGCGGCATCTGGTGGCTGTGTCGGAGCAACTGTACACCAACGGTGGCGTTGGGCGGACGATTCTGCTCGGATATCAGCGCGGGCAGGCCTGGGCGACGCTGGTGAGCTTTCTTGGTCTTCCCGCCGAACCGGCGTGGGCCGAATACGTTCTCGGCGTAGTCGAGGCGAAAGAGCGCATCAAGGCTCTTGACGGTATTGGATGCCAGCCGGTGCTGATCTCGGCGACAACCGAGGAGGCGCTTGACTGGATCGGGGAAGGCTTGAGGTCTCAGACGCTGAGTTTCCCGGAGAAGAATGGCCCGATCACCTGGCCGCAATACTCCCTACCGACATCCCTGAACCCACTTCCAGCGGTCCTTGCATCGGCGTATTAGGAGTAAGTCACTTCCGAAGAGTTCGTTATTCAAGCGCATTTCATGAACCCAAATGTTGCTGAAGTGGGGGCTGTTTGCGACCAAAGTCATTATCGAACTGACTCTGAAAGCGTCGGCGTACATCTGCATTATTCGAATCCAACAACTCCGTCCGATAGTGTTCAAGATGGCTCTTGAGAACCTGAGGAAGGCGATGCGGATTGATCACAAGTACTTGCGCTTCAGGATCGTAAACTACCGCCTCGCCGCTTGACGGTTGACCAAGACCCACCCCACGAGCAGTCCTCGAATTGTGATAGAGGCCGCATCTTGCACCTTTGTAAAGAGCGCCGAGCAGACTCTTGCGCACTCTGTCAGGAACGTGTTGCAGCTCTGGAAGGACCTCCTGGGCACCGGCCCTGAAATTCTCCCCGTTGGTGGTCCCGAGCGCTCGGTACTTACCGATTGTCTCGAAATAGCTGAGGCATATCTGGAGGACAGCAAAGCCCGAGTGCGGAACAGACTCAATTCTAGTATCGCCATCGAGCGGTTTCCCGCCATTGATCATCAGATCCGCAACGTGCAACTGCCAGCCCAACGTCTGCTGGCAGAAAATATCGATCTTCTTTTCGATTGTTAATGGCCACGCGAGATCGGTGTCCCGAATATTCCACGCTATCCACATCTGTCCCTCCTCCCACTGGCGACAACCTGATCAGGCTGACGGATTACCTCGCTCGTCGCAAACCCCATTATCTGATGGCTTGCTGGACTGGGACAAGGCTAACTGAACACTCCGTCGTTCAGCGCACTCTATGTAGAGACGCCACCAAGTAAGTTCCGAATGCATCGTCGGCGATCAGGAAACTGAGCCGCTGCCGGGGTCCGTGTCGTCGCCCGCTGCATAGTCTGCAATGCCTGCCTAAAAACCAACCAACCCATATTCCGCGAGGTGTCTCGATGGAAACCACCTTCTCGTACCTCAGAGCACATGCCCATGAGTTGGGCACCCGCATTCTCGAAACCTATCCTCCGCTTCAGAGCACGAAGGACCCTGTTGCGCCGCGCATTGCAACGCTTCTGCGGAAGGCGCTACCCGCCCAGGCGCTTGCCATCACCGGCACCGCGAAGTACCTCCGCAAAGCCAAGGCGGCGCGGATCGTTGCCGAGTGCGGAGCCGGCAAAACCTATATGGCGCTGGGCGCGATCCATGTGCTGGCGGAGGGGAGGCCCAGCACAACGCTGGTGATGTGCCCCTCGCACATCACGCACAAGTGGGCGCGGGAGGCCCTGCTGACCGTGCCGCGCGCCAGAACTTTCCTGATCGAGGATATGCGCAACGGCGGCGATCCGAAAAAGCCGCACGGTATCTGCGAAGTCAAGCTGCGCAAGGGCCGAATCGTGTACGAGGGCCTGCGCCTGTCACTCGCCGAACTGCGGCGCATGGGCCGCGAAGAGTGGCGCAATCGCTGCTCTGGCCCAGCGTTTTTCATTACCGGCAAGGACAAGGGGAAGCTGGGCTACTACTGGGAGCACGCCTACCTCAAGGCGAAGTCCGGGCCAAACCTCGGGGGCGTCATCAATCCCGACACTGGCGCGGCGATTATGGACTCGGAACGCCAGAAGCTCACCCATCTCGACTTCATCGACAAGTTCAAGCTCTTTGAATCGCTGACTCTGCCGCATGGTGGAACAACGCGCTATTCCGCGCTTTGGCAGGCGGATCGCAATCGCATTCAACGCATGGCGCCGATCGAGTTTATCGGGCGGTACATGGGCGGATGGTTCGACTTTGCCATCGCGGATGAACTGCACCAGTTGGCCGGCGACACGGCCCAGGGCAATGGCCTGGGAGTGTTGGGACGCGCGGCAAAGAGGCTCATCGCTCTCACAGGCACTCTGATGGGCGGCTATGCCGACGATCTCTTCAACATCTTCTACCGCATGGAGCCGCGCACGATGGCCGGCGAGGGCTTTGCTTACGGAGGGCAGGGAAGGCGCGACTTTCAACAGCAATACGGGGTGCTTGAAACCATCGAGAAGGTGCGGGACACGGACAACGCCTGCTCGCGAGCGACGAAGAAGACGATTCATGTTCTGAAGAAGCCGGGCGCGTCACCGCTCCTGTTCGGCAAGTTCCTGATGAACACGACGGCGTTTCTTTCGCTCGAAGACATAGCGGACAACCTGCCGCGATACGACGAGAGCGTGCTCTCAGTCGAGATGGACGAGGAACACGCCAGGGCCTACGAACAACTCGAAGAGGATATTCGGGCTGCGATGCGGGCCCATCGGGGCAACAAGAGCCTGATGAGCATTCTGCTCAACACGCTTCTTCTCTATCCCGACCATCCCTATGGATTCGAGGACATTTGGGCGCGGGCCTTTGACCCGCAGAGCAAAGAGTATGTGCGATTCCTGGTGACGACGCCCCAGAATCTCACAGAGGATCGTCTTTACGCGAAGGAGCGTGCCCTCATCGCCGACGTGCGTGAGGAACTCCGGCAGGGGCGACGCTGCCAGGTGTATGCGACCTATACGGGCGAGAAGGATGTCACACTGCGGCTGGACACCGTCCTGCGGCAAGCTGGATTCCGGGTTGCCGTGCTGCGCTCTTCCGTTGCTACAGACAAACGCGAGGAGTGGTATGAGCGGCAACTGAAGGCTGGAGTGGAAGTTGTGATCTGCCACCCGAAGCTGGTGGAGACGGGCCTCGACCTTCTAGCCTTTCCGACGCTGTATTTCTACGAGACCGGCTACTCGCTGCATACGCTGCGCCAGGCCAGTCGCCGCTCCTGGCGCATCGGCCAGCGACACGCAGTGCGAGTGAAGTTCGTCACCTACACGGGCACGATGCAGGAGACCTGCCTGCGCCTGATGGGCAAGAAGATGCTTGTCGCACTGATGATGGAGGGCAAGTTCTCGGGCGAAGGTCTGCAATCGCTCGACACCGACGAGGATCTGATGAGCGCCATGGCGCGCGAACTGGTTGAGAAGGCCGGAGTTGGAGCAAGTGCAGATCAAATGTGGCGTGAGTTAGAACGCGAGCGGGAGCGGGTGCTGCCTCAGCCGCCAGCCGCTCAGGTCGAGGACGAAGACAATCCGGTGTTTGACCTGTCTGTCACCGACCCCGTCGGTCTGCCGCCTGAACGGGCCGGTATTCACCTTATTGAACCTCCTGCGGGCGTGAGGGTCCGGAAGAAGTCCTCACCGTGGTCCACGGGCACAGAGCCTGCCGTGCAGCTCAGCCTCTTCGGCTGAGCCTGCGTATTGTCACCATGCCTCTCGTTGACGAGAAGCGCGGGAGTCGTGCGTCCGTTTTCGTTTGAGCGCCAGTCTGCACTTCAGTTGAGCCACTTCCCGATCCTTGAATCCCTTGAGGAGGACTGCATGACGATCACAGATAGCCGTTCTCAGACGTTTGTTGAGAAGGTGCTGGCGTTGCTCGAAAAGAGGTTTCCCTGGTTGGGCAAAGAAGACGACGAACAGGTCAGCGGGGCGGACACAGTCGATGAGCTGACCGATCTGCATCGGAGCCTGACCGAGGAGCGCACTGCGGAGCGGAGCAAAAGCCACGACACAGATCAGTGACCTGCTTGGCAGCGAAGCTGCTTGCAAACGGGACAGATTCTTCGATCTCTCTTTCATAGCACTTCCAAATGGCTGCGAAGAATGATAGCGCACCCAATGGGAGAATCGTTCCAGCGATACCGGCGACGAGCCGATTCGCAATCAAAGGCAAGGATGAGGGTCGGCGCGAGCTGACCTTTTTCTCTTGCACGGAGACTTCCAATGCCGAAAGGACCGTTTCTTCCTTCGGAATTTGTGCCGACCAAGTTCTCAACGGCACAGGACAAGGCTGATTTCGGCAACACTTTCTTGCACTTCATTGAATCAGAATGGGTGCGGACAGCGTTTGCCAAGAGCTTCTACAACCGCCTCTCGATGTGTTTCGGCAACATTGCTCACTACGACTTGGGCACTTTCTATGAGACGTGGTTCACCTCCGATTCCGACCGGTTAAGTTTTCTGCGCCACACGCTCGATTGGCCGTGCTGGGGTGACCCGGAGTTCACATTCTGCGATGTTGAGCGCGCCATCCAGCAAGAGATTCGGAAGCGCAATTATCTCGCTCGTTATGAGCTGAGAGCCGCAGAGGCTGTGCGTTCCAGGGAGATGGAGATACTCAAGCGGCTTGAGGCAAAGTATCGGACAGTTGCCCCTCGTGCCGCAGAAGAGGATGCGGAGTGCGTCGCCCCTGCGATAACCCCACCTCAAGCGGACGGGACCCCCAGGTTGCCTGTGCAAGCCAGTCTCTTCTAACCACGACGAAGTTCCATCCTTTACCCGCAGCCAAGGAGAAAAACTGCAATGGCCAGTCTCAAGACCGAGGTATTACTGCGTGAGTTTCACTACAACGGCGTTCGGATACCCGATCCGGCGCCGCAGATGACCGTCGAGCAGGTTCGCGATCTCCTCACGCCCACTTATCCGGAGATCGCGACAGCGACACTCAACGGCCCGGAAGACACCGGAACCGCCTTGCGCTATACCTTCAGCCGGGCCATCGGGTCGAAGGGGTGAGCCGTGGCCAAGCCTCAAATGACGCGGGAGGAACTGGCGGCGCTGTTCATTCAAAAGGCCGCAGAGCCGCCGCCGGAAGCAAATCAGATTCTCGCGAGGCACCTCAAATCGAGAGAGTCCTGCGATCTCGCGCACGCCGTCTCAGAAGCAATGAGCCGGCATGTGGCGACAGGAAGCCACCGGCTCCCGACGCCGCCGGACCTGCTTCCACCGCTGGGATAACGACGCTGGCTCCTGCCTTCGGGCAGGCACTGCCCTCGCTCGCCGATGTTCGCGCCGAGTACAGCCACGAAGTCAATGCAGAACTGGTCTATGAACTCTGCGCCGCCCTGGTGCGCGAGGGGTTGGGGACTGGGGAAACCTGGAAGCAATCAGGCACCAATGCGCTAGCCTTCGCTCAAAACACCATGATGAGTGGCATTGGCGCGGAGCGCGGCGATCTGCTTCAACGCAATGTCGAGTATCACCTTGAAGTGAGCGATCAACTGGGACGTGCCGGCAGCGATGCGGCACTCGAAAGCGGACAACTTGCCGTCACAGTCGAGTGCGGTGGAGCGGGCTATCTCAAGTTTGGGCCGGCGATCGATGCGCTGGAGGCGGAAGCCGAGGGACTGGGCGCGGCGTTCTATTGGGCATTGACCTATGCGCTCTATCGCGTGATGAGGATCTACAACCACGACGATGCGCTCATGTACGAAGAGCGGATGCGCGATTATGCCGCTGAGGACGAAGAAGAAAACCGCGGTCAGTATGAGTTTCCCGAGGTCGAAAAGGCATTGCCGGAGTGCATCCGGAAGACGCTGAAGCGCGACTCGAGCGATTGGAGAATACACGACCGCGAGCTGTTGCGCAGGTTCCGAACTGGCAAATTCAGCCCGTGGATAGAGCGGTTGCGGCGTATTCAGCGGCTCTCCCGGCTTCCTCTCAAGCAGTCCAGGGATTACATCGAAGCCGGCTACTACGACGAGCCTCCACTGCCGTCCTTGCTTGTCACCTTCAAAGAGCACGACGCCATCATCGCCTGCTTCGACGAAGAAGGCCAGTCCATGATGGAAGGCACTGCCGAGCCGACCGTGTGTGTTGTCTTCTCGCCGCGGAATGCGGATGAAGTTCGACACGTACTACGGATCGTGGAACGTTTTGTCGCGCTCAATTGCGAGCTCTTTCAATTGGTCGAGGATGTTCATGGATGGGAGAAACGCCATGCAGGTGCATGTGTCGATCGGGGAGAACCATCGCTTCGAGCTGCGTGAGGCGCTTCTGGTCTACCGCGACAACCAGAGCAGCTTCATCACCCGGCACGACGTGACCGCCCGCGAGGATGCGCCACCCACTCTCGGTCCGGCGCAACCGCTCACTGTGGCATTCATTGAGTCTCTGGTTCGTTCCCTCGGCGGCGGCGTCCAGGCTGAAGTCTTGCCGGCGACCATTCTTGCCAAGGCGGACCGCCTGATTGTCTGGTGGACCCCGGCCGAGCGCCGACAGATGTTCTACGAGAACTCCGAGGGCAAGGCTGCGGAGTTGAATGGCCGTATCTTTCCGCAACCTCCTTTGGTCTGGCGGGTCTCGAATGGCGAGCTTAACATTCGAGCGCTCAGCGAAAACAAGCGGCCGGAGGGCTCAACAAAACTTGCCGTCGCGCCCTTCTGGAATCTATCGGACGACGGGCGCGTCTGCACGGGCACCATGCGGCGACCGGACACGGTGTCGGTATCCGCCATCCCAGCCTGGGAGCGTGGCTTCTACGAGAGCGCCTTCACGCACGCGAACGTTGGCCGCCTGACGCGCCACGAGGGAGGATTCGAGGGATTGTGGACCGGGCTGGCCGGGAAGCGCAAGCGGTTCCCGCTCCAAACACTCATCGTCCTGCCCCAGACGCTCACGCAGTTCGTGCGTGGAGAGAGGGGCTGACATGCGCATCGAGCATACGCTTCCAAGGGATCTGTTGTGTCAGCGGGCGGTGCGCGTTCTCGTCGTCGGAGCGGGGGGGACTGGCAGCGCAATCGTCATGGGCCTGCCTTATCTCGACCAGGCAATGAGGGTCTGGGGGCGGTCAGGAGGATTAGAGGTTGTCATGATGGACGCCGATGCAGTTTCGGAGACGAACTGCGTGCGTCAGCCATTTTCGACCTCCGATATTGGGCAGAACAAGGCCACTGTCCTGATCAATCGCATCAACCTGTTTTGGGGCACACGGTGGCGCGCGGAGCCGGCGAATTTCGATGAACGGACGCTCGACCGGATCAACGACACCTCTCTCGACCTTCTTATTGCTTGTGTGGATACGCGCGCGGCGCGAGGCATCATTGAGGGGGCGTTGACAAAGACCAGGAACCGCACAGCGTATTGGCTTGATCTCGGCAACAATGCCGCCAGCGGCCAGTTTGTTCTCGGCCAGCCATTGAACGCGCGCAACCGAAGAAAATCTGGGCGCCTGCGAACCGTGAGCGAGTTGTATCCCGAGATCATCAACGCTGAGGCTGGTGAAGATCCATTGCCCAGTTGTTCCGCCATCGAGGCGCTCGACCGCCAGGAGCCCTACATCAACCAGACTCTGGCTTCGAGCGCATTGGCCATGCTGGCGCGACTTTTCCGTTACGGAAGACTGACGCATCACGGCGGCTTCTTCAATGCGCAGACCGGCCAGATGAGCGCGCTGCCCGTAGATCCCCAGCTTTGGTCGAAGACGAAGAGACGCGCCCGGCAAGTGACAACGTCCTCCAAGAGGGATTGATATTCCATTTCTCAACTGGGCGTATCGTTGGATGGCACCGGAGGCTGTCCATGGAGATCACCCTCGACCACACCCTGGCTATCGAAGCGAAAGCGATGGTTGCGTTGGCCTTTCGCAACGGCCCTATCGAAGCCTTGCACGCGGGAAAGCCGTGCGCTGTTTGCTGCGGCAATCCGAATGTTTCCCACATCTCCGACGAGGAGATGAAGGCCATGATGAAGTCGGCCGTCGATACTCTCTACCGCCTCCTATGGCAGCGAGAAAACGATCCAGCGGCTTATCTCGAAAACCTGGCCCTGGGGGAGCGCTACACCATGCATTGGGATGATCCAGAACTCAAGAAGCCCAGGGAGAGTGGATCAGCTACCAAAGATCAGAATCCATGAGGAGAAACGTCCATGTTCAAAGAGCTTGTTCCAGTCCTGCGGGATCGTGCCGTTCTGTTGACGGTCACGCTTCTCGATGAAGATCAGATACGGGTGAACATTGTGCCGAAGAAGCTCAAAGACGGCGACAATGATGCTCTCACCACGCCACTCAGCGTGACCGGCACTGCCGAAGATCTCGACGCCGAGTTGTCCTCGACCATCGTCGGCTTCGTCGGTTCCCATCTTCAGATGAAGAACACGCTGGAGAAGGCGAAGGCCGAAATGGATGCGGCTTCCAAGGCGGCTCAGGCGGAGACGCGGGCGAAGTCGAAGACACCGACAAAGACAGTGCCGCCCAAGACGGAAACCACGCAGCCTGTCGCAACCGTCAAGCCGGCCGAATCTGTGAAGCCTGCGCCGCAGAAGACCGCAAGCCTCTTCGATCTGCCTGCACCGGCGGCCACGCTCACCGCTGCGCCGGACGAGTCGGAAGAGGACGATGAACCCTTCGTTGAAATTGAGGACGACGAGCCGGTGGACGACACCGAAGGGCTGGATGACGCGGCCTGAGCGTTCAATTTCCAATGCTTTCGATGGATTGGTTCGGAATGGCTGGTACGCAAGCGTTATGGCCTTTTGATGAATTCTGCGGCGGCTGCTTGCCCCAGAAGGTGATCCAATTCTGCGGTGCAGGACTGCCAAGGGAATTGGCGAAGACAGGAGTGCACGGTTCGGTTGAAAAGTCATCCTTCGGAAGCGGGCCAAGTGGGTCGCGAAGAACCTTCGCGCCTATGGGGCTTATTTCAAACTTGGTGCCAAGGACCGCCAGGCTCCCACTTGAGATCTGGCACGTTCTCTGAGGCTGAGGAGGGCAGCACAGGGATGACAAAAGCCTGAATGCTAGCGGTCACCTCCTGAAGGGTAATCGGAGCGATATAGAACTTGTTCTTTGAGACGAAGGCATCCCATTGCTTCTGCTTGGTGGCGTCGTTGTAGAACTCAGGAGTGAGTGCGGTAGGAAGAGCTTCCTGGGGCAAGGGGTTTTTCCTTCGCTCGAATGTGCGCCTTATGGCTTCAGAGAGGGAAGGCGAGGAAAAAGGGAAGAGGCTGGCCAGCGTCTTGAGATCATGAAAATCCTTCATCCGCGTGTTGGCGAAACCGAGCTTGACCATAGCCTCAAACTTCTCAGCGACAACGGTTTCGCGGGGATAGGCAAGAAGAATCGGTGTGGGGTTTTCTAGCAGCGTCGGGAAAGATGTCCAAACAGGTTCGGGTGTAATTGCGTCCCCGAATCCGATATCAATTTGAACCGGAAGGCGCGAGTTTTCAAGATAGCCGAGGAAGGTTACTCGGATGCCTTCGTAGTCCTGGTCCTCTTTGATCCGTCCCACCTTCACAGAAGCGGCGTCAAAGCGCATGCCGTCGTCTGCTACCTTGAGTTCGCAGATTTCTTCGAAGATCTTTTGGAACCGTTCGAGGGTGTTTTCTCCTTGCGATAGGAAGTCCGCATCGCGGGTTGGCCGATGGGTCTGGTCTGTCCAAAGCTCGAAGAGCAGTGCTCCCTTCAGAACGAATTCGTCTCTGTGCTGTGATTGGCCGATGCGGTAAAGAACCCGTTCCAGCGCGAATTTGATCAGAAGAAGATTGAAATCTTCCTTTTTGGCTCGCGCTCTGTTCAGGAGGCGCTGCTTCACGGATGCGGCGGTGTTGGTGGGGATCGCTTTGCTCAAACGAGAGACTCCATATACGGCCTGATGACGTTGACCACGCGACACACCTTGGCCGCGCGCCAGATATCGTCCATGGTGGCTTTCTTCTCTCGATAGGCTGCCCGAAGCGCCTGAATAGCCGTTTCCATTCCGACCTTGGAGCGGAACTTGAAGCAGTCTGCGACGGTTTTCGCTGGGCTATAGACGCGCAGCGTTCCGCCTTCCACCGAATGGGTTTGGATTCCAAAATCAAAAGCGGCCTTGGAGAAATGAACCACGCGGACTGGGTGGTCGTTCAGCTTCGGTGTCCAGGCGCCTCTTTCGACGGCGAGCCAGATTTCGAAGGGGTTTTCCGTGGTCAGTTCATGGTACCGAAGGGCGGAAGAGAGACAGAGAACGCCAAGCGGAACCCTCTTGGCAACCTCCAGGACGGTCTCATTGGTAGAGATGTTGGCGTTTTTAGCCCGGTACAGACCGCGACCAACACGTTCGATCTTTCCGGCTTGGGCAAGATTCCAGAGGTGCGATCGGGACACAGAGAAGCCTGTGAGCTCTTTCGAGCGCACGAGGGTCCTTTTCTGGACAATGGCTCCGACATGTTCCGCCTTTTTGCTCACTGAAGGATTCTATCAAATCCTCTACACTTATGCATACCTATAGAGGATTTGACAGAAGCCTGCATGGAATTTCAAAAGAATCAATCCCTCCTTATCGTCTGAGGCAGCCCGGCGGCAAAGGCATGGATTCCGCCAGCGTACTCTGTCTGCACGACACAGTCGATCGAGCGGCATTCCCATTTCGTAGGAGAATCCAACTCCCTAGAAAAGGCCAGGGAGTCCTGATTCCTAAGCCATCACCAGAGTATTAGAACTCCCGGTTCGAGCGATCGGTCCTATGACCCGGTCGCGCAGCAGATTTTCCGCCTCCTGGGCTCGCCGCCTGAACACACCCTTGCGGAAGACAATCCCGTTCGCACCAAAAAGGAAATCCAATGAAACCATCGAAGCTTTACGAGGCGCTTCATGCGCTGATCGGCGAACGTGTGCCCCTGCATATCTGGGGCGCATGCGGTGTAGGAAAGTCGCAAATCGTCGCTCAGGTCGCGGACGATCTCGACTATGAGTTCCTTGACGTCCGTGCCGTACAACTCGATCCGGTCGATCTGCGGGGCCTCCCGCGGATCGCGGCGGATCAGACCGAATGGGTGCCGCCCAAGTTTCTGCCCACCGCCGGAAAAGGCATCCTGTTTCTCGATGAGCTGACCTCCGCGCCACAGATGACGCAGGCCGGCTGCTATCAACTGGTGCTCGACCGCAAACTCGGTGAATATGTACTGCCCGAAGGGTGGGTGGTCATTGCGGCAGGGAACCCGGCCTCCGAGCGGGGCGTGCATTTCTCGATGCCGCGCCCGTTGCGCAACCGGTTCGTTCATCTCTCGCTCGATGCGGATTTGAACGACTGGTGCAAGTGGGCCGTTGGTGCGGGCGTGCGGCCTGAAATCATCGCATTTCTGCGCTTCAAACCGGACCTGCTGCATACGGCCGATACGACATCGGATGCCAATGCCTGGCCCACTCCCCGTTCCTGGGAGATGGCCTCCAATGTTCTGCGTGGCATCGCCCGCCGTCAGAAGACGACCTTTCTCTCGGGTGCAGGCGAGTTTGAAGCGCAATTGCTCGACGGCACAGTTGGGCCAGCCGCTGCTGCTGAACTGCTGGCATTTCTCCGGCTGTTCCGGCAGTTGCCGTCGATTGACGAGATTCTGCTCAATCCCGAGACGGCGCCGCTTCCTATGGAAACATCGGCACAGATCGCAATCGCGACGGCGCTTGGCCGGGCGATGACTGACAACTCGGTGGCCAGAGGGCTCAAGTACCTCGACCGAATGCCAACGGAAATGCGCGTCATGGCGATGCGCGACGCGGCGGCGCGGGACACCGCCATTACCCACACGCCGGAATTCATTCGCTTCGGAGTGGAACATAGGGAGGTAGTTCGATGATTACCGAACGCGCAATGCTCGCAGCCATCCACATCAGCATCTGGACGGCCGTCAAACACGACCGCAAAATCAGCCGCGACGTCGCGGATCAACACGGCGCGCACCAGGGCGCAGGCCGGTACAACAAGCAACTGCTGCGCGGCGCCGACAAACTCGATGAACTGCGCACGCTGGCAGGGCAGGTGCGGCAGTACTTCTACAAGATCACTTTGCCGTGGTCCGATGAAGGGTTTCGTCTCTTGCCGTCGAACCTCTACTTCGATCTGACGACCAGGATACGCGAGTTCGAGGCCAGCTTCGAGCTTGGTGTGGAGAGCTTCCTTCAGGTCTATCCCCAGTACATCGAGCAGGTGCGGCCGGAGTTGAACGGACTGTTTCGAGAGGAGGACTACCCAACTGCAGAAAAACTGCGCAAGAAGTTCGGCGTCAGGCTCGAGATCCTTCCCATTCCGTCCGGAAATGACTTCCGCGTGCAGATGTCGGCCGAGGAGCAGGCACGCGTTGCCCGCGAGATCGACACCAATGTCCGGCAGTCTTTGACGCGTGGGACCGAGGACCTCTGGAAACGGCTTAGGGAAGTGGTCTCGCATATGGTGGATAGGCTGAACGAGCCGGAGTCGCGCTTCCATGCCACGATGGTCACGAATGTCTTCGACCTGGTGGAGCTACTGCCTCGCCTGAACGTCAATGGCGACGCAGATTTGAACCGCTTCGCCGAGCAGATCAGACAGCGCCTATGTGGCTTCACGGCCCAGGACCTCAAGAAACACGACCTGTTGCGCGTGGCAGCGGCAACGGATGCCGCGGAGATCGTCGCAGAGATCGATAACGTCCTGCGCAACCGCGAAACCGGAGTGCCGGAAGAAGAGGCGACTGCATCGGTCGAAAACATCCTGGCCCATATGTCTGCGTACATGGAGGCGCCCGCGGCGGCATGAGACACGAGACACCTGCTACGGTTCGCATCCAGAAGGCGCGGACAACATTACTCCTCGATCATCCGTTCTTCGGGTCTCTGCTTTTTCGCTTGAAGGGGCGCGAAAACCGGTCGATTCCAACCATGGCGACCGATGGTGTGTCGCTTTACTACAATCCCGAATTCGTCGATACGCTGAATTCGGCGACGCTGGCCGGGGTGTTGGCCCACGAGGTCATGCACCCCGCGCTCCAGCACCATGTGCGGCGTTCCGGGCGCGATCCAAGGCGGTGGAATGAGGCGTGCGACTACGCCATCAACCCACTGCTGCTCGATGCAGGCCTCAGTCTACCGGAAGGTGTTCTTGTCGATCACCGCTTCCGCGGCATGAGCGCGGAGCAGATCTACAACCTGCGCGAGACGGAAGCGCAGCCACAATCCGGTGATCAGGACGGAACGAACGAGGATGCAGGAACTGGTACGGAGGACGCGCCTGAAGAGCAGAACGCACCGGACTCGCCATCTGCCCCCGTCACGGAAGGCGGTATCGGTCAGGTTCTCGATGCACCGCTTTCGGACGAAGGGACGCCGAGTGTTGAAGAACAGGCGCGGGACTGGAGTGTTGCCCTCAACCAGGCCGTCACCCTCTCGAAGCAGGCCGGCAAATCTCCTGCGGGCCTTGCTCGAACTCTCGAAGGCGCGGCGGAGGCAGCAGTCGATTGGCGGGAATTACTGCGCAGGCTCTGGTCGGACACCATCCCGGCCGATTCGAGTTGGATGCGGCCGAACAGGCGTCACATCTGGGCCGGGCTCTATCTGCCTGGAGTCGTGCGCGAAGGCGTAGGGGAGATTGCGATTGCTGTCGATTGCTCTGGTTCGGTCAATGCCCGGCAATTGCGGCTCTTCGAGGCGGAGGTTCGCTCGATCCTCGAAGGCCAGCGGCCTGAACGTGTGCACGTTCTGTACTTTGATTCGCTGGTGCAAAAGACGGAGACGTACTTCGCCGGAGAGCCAGTTCACCTCAATCCCGTTGGCGGCGGAGGAACCGACTTCGGTCCGTGCTTCGACTGGCTTGAGGAACACGGGATTCGACCGCAGACTCTGGTCTTCCTGACAGATCTATGCGGCACTTTCCCCGAGACTGAGCCTGGGTATCCGGTGCTCTGGGCGTCAACCGAGCGCCGGCAGGCTCCATTCGGCAGCGTCATTCCCATGTTCTCGGCATAGCTCCGGCACGTTGAAGTGGTCGGCAACACTCACTGTGAGCAAAGGCCCAACGAACAGCCGCCTCTCGCAGCGGCGGGATGGAGGACTGCTTTCGTGTGCCGCGAGGGAGATTCAGTATGGAGAAGACAATTCACATCTTTACGGATGGGTCAGCAATCCGGAACCCTGGACCGGGCGGATGGGCTGCGGTATTGATTCGTGGAAGCAGGAGCTGGGAGATGTCAGGAGCAAGTTCGCGGACAACCATCTCGGAGATGGAGCTTCTGGCAGCGGTCGAGGCATTGCGCTCGATTCCGGCGTGCTACCGTGTTGAACTCTGCTCGGACTCTGAATTGCTGATTCATGGAATGCGCTTCCGTGTTTTCCGTTGGCAGAGGCAGGGATGGCGCAACAGTCGCGGAGTGGACATACAGCACCAGGAACTATGGTCTGAATTGATTCAACTGAACGAGCGGCTGAACATTCGGTGGCGCTGGGTCAGAGGACACAGCGGGCATCCTGTTCAGACCCGCGTCGATGCTCTGGCCTATCGAGCAGCCCGATCGCTCTATGTGCAACAGAAGGCAGCGGCATAGTGCCGGCGAAGAATTCAGAACGTTCAAAAAGGAGAAACGCAGATGGCATCGATTGCGGAAGCAAGCTCGCTGTTTGAAATCGACGCGGAGCTCGACGGACTCCTCGAAGAGATCGAAGGGCAGGTTGAGTCAGAAGGTCAGGCCGCGGAAGACCTGGTTGCTCGGTTCCAGCAATTCTGCGAGGCGCACGGAGAGAAGGTCGACCGGATCGGCCGCTTTGTGCGCATTATGGAAGCCCGCGAGCAGTATTGCCGGATCGAGTCCGCGAGGCTTGCGGACCGAGCCCGAGCCGCAGCCGGCAGGGTGGAGCGAACCAAGAACATGGTGCTCTACTACCTGCTCAGCCGGGACCTCAAGAAGATTGAAGGCTACCAGTTCACGTTGCGCGCGCAGAAGAACAGTCAGGATTCCGTGCGAATTACTGACGAAACCGCAGTGCCGAAGTCCTATTGCAGAATTGATGCGCGGATCGATGGAGTTCTTTGGGAGACGGTCCTCTCGCTACTCCCAGACGAGCTTTCAAGATCCTTGGAGTCGTCTATTCAGGAGGCACGACCGAATTCTGACGCAATCAAAGCGGCTGCGCTGCGTAATGAACATGTCCCAGGGACGGAAGTTCGCCGCGGTTCACATCTGAGAGTGGCCTGAAAAAAGCATCGGGGTGTCGTAATTCCACCACGGCTTGGTGTCCCTGAACCCCCTTCATCAACAACACCCCTCCTGAACCCAGATAAAGCCTGATCTCCCCGCCACCCGGTGCGCCGGTTGTGTGCTGAATCGAAGTCCAATCTGCAGGTCTTCAAGGAAACGGCAGATGCTGAACCCCCGTCAGTCTCCCCCTTTCCTGATTCACCCTAAAAACCGACCCTAAACGGCGGCCACGTGTGCCACGCGTGTGCCGCATTTTTCGTCTTAGGAGGGAATATGGCTCGCAAGACTGATCAGATCATTCGGCGAGAGTCCAGCATATGGCCGGACCGCATCTACGTCGGCCCTGATCCGGAAACCCGGAGATACACAACGACATTTGGAACTGCGCGATGGGAGTTCGTCTCTTCGTAGTCGCGCGGTGTGACCCACCGGGTAATCGTTCGGGCCGGAAGGATCAGAATCTGGCCGGAAACGATAGGGTGAATCGCTGCGGGGAAGGGTAGCCACAATTTACAATCGGCCGACCGCACGCAAGCGCATTGGTGTCTCCTATCGTTTCTGCCAGCTAATCGATCCGAACCAGTGGTTTCCGGTGACGCTATCGAACTAGCGGAGCTATCCTTGTAGTCGAACGTATGGAACGCCCGAAAATCACGCGCACGGAGTGGGCAGAGCTGCAGGTCGAGGAACTGCTGTCGATTCCGTTCGTCTCCGAATTCGTGTTTCGCAGCCCAAAACACAACGATCCGGACGAAAAGGAAGTCATCGATCACCTGGTCATCCACGGGGACAAGTGCATCCTTCTTTCTCAGAAGGCACAGGAAGAGCCCGACAAGCGGACAGCCGAACGCAATGACCTATGGGTGCTGAAAAATATGCAGAACGCACTCAAGCCGATTCGCGGCGTCATCAGGAACCCAGACGACCGCCCAAAATGGTGCGAACATCCCAGACGTGGCAGGGTCGAGTTCGACAGCATTCCCTCGATCATCCACGGTATAGCGCTGGCCGAAACATGGCGTCCGGTCGACCTGTCGTCAGCCGCAGCCGAACTGCCGCTGGAATATATGGGAGTCCCTCTCACCTACCTATCGATCAACGACTTCTTGAATCTCGCGGTGCAACTCAGAACCGTTCCCGAGCTTCTGGAATATCTGAGTGCCAGGCGGACGTTGCCCGAGGCATCGCTTCGGCGCTTGGGGGATGAATGGACCTTGTACGAGTTCTACCTTCTAAACGGCTCCAGCTTCATCGGATGTACCGGCCATGAAGACGCAGGGCAAAAGAGTCTAGCCAGCGCGGATGCGGTAGCAGAAGCACTGGAGCGAAATGCAGAACATCGCTGTTACAGCGGCCTACTTGAGTATGTTGCCGACTGCCTCGCCGTCCGAGATCCGGATTACGCTCAAGGGCTCAATGAACATTTGCTTGCTCTGTTCGATCCTGACGGAGAGCGGAAGAACTATATCCTGCTTCAGGAAATTTTGGTGGACATGCGGTTGCGCGAACGGGCGGAGCTGGGCCGGGCGTTTCATAGCGTAAGCGAGCGTGTCTCCGGACAAGGAGACGGCCTTAGCTTCCAGGCCTCGCATATCGACGGCAAAGACAGAGTGTTTCTATTTGTTGCGGCGAGAAACCGCAGCAAGGCAGAAATATCCGAGGCGATACACACACTGACAGGGGCCGCAATGGCTCACTTCGAGAAGGGCAGTTGTTTAGTCATCGTGGATCGGGATGGCAAGCATTACGATCTCGCGCTAACCCGGCCTGATTACCAACCGACAGCCGACGACGAAAGCGCGGGTCGGAAGTATTTCGGGAATTTGCGGATGCGGAGCGTAGATGTCAGCGTTCTCTGAGCGCTCGACCTATCGATGTGCTTTTCGCTTTAGCGTGGAGTATCTGTCCATGACACAAGTGGCCCACAGTAAAGGATGATGATGGTTGGCAGTATCCCACTCGATAATGACGACATCGCTTGGCTCAACGGTTACGCGTCGGAAGTGCGAGACACGTTTGGAGCGGAGTTTAGCGCGGCGGAGGATCGTTTTGCGCGTTGGAAGCCGCTGTTGCAGCGGTTCACCGACGCAGTTGATTATGTCCTAAAGAACGGGCGCGGCTATTTCAGCGCCGTGGACGAAGCCCATAACGAGCTGTGCATTGCCAGTGCTATTATCGCCAATTCCACTCCCCGCATTGTGCGCTTGGACTATGAGCCGTCCCTGCCCGGCTGCGCCAAGTCGATTGATTTTCGGGCAACGGCAGAGGACGGAACGATTTTTTACGTGGACGTAAAAACGATCAAGCCCGCCGCCAAAGACCGCTGGGAGCAATATGAAAAGACGCAGCAAGAGCAATGGCTTCCTGAGAACGTGCATGTTGTTCTCTCCAGGGAGTGGCAGGGTGGCGAAATATGGCACTCCATGTTTGCGGCACGCGGCAGGATGCTGGAATACACGCTGGAATTGGAGGGAAAGATCGCGCAGGCCAAGCTAGGTGGGGACAACATCCGATTCGTGATGGCGTTCTGCGGTGAGGGGTTTCACTGGCGGCGCGATGAATTAGAGGATTTCGTCAGCTTTTATATCAGCGGAAGACACCGGGCCGATGATGCGCTTTCGCAGGCCGAGTTGAAATACATGGCGGAAAAGAATCTTCGCTTCACTCGCACCATCAACAGCTTTGCCTGCATGAGCCGTCCTCAGGGCACGATTCATCAAAGGCCGATTCATTGGAACGTCCAGCCGCCCCGCGATATGTTTAGCTGAAACGCTCCAGAATTGGGGTCAATCGACCTTTATACAATTGGCAGTGAACCGATTCAACGTTTGCCTTTAGGCGGCTTCGGTGCTCGCCGGATTGCTTTGTCTTCCTTCTGTAGCTGCGCCTCAACTTTGGCGAAAGATCGCGGAATCTCGTCCCTCAGCGTCGTGAGCATGTCTGAAATCACATAATCATCGAAAACCGGCTCCGAGAAGCACACGAGCACGGCGAGCTGCGTCAGCGTATGTGCGGCATTCTGACCCGGTTCGGTAAGTCCAGCGTTGCTGCGCCCTGCGAGCAATCCTTCATAGTCGCCGATCAATCCGAGACGGACGTACATGCTCTTTATTCCGGCGTGCACATTATCGTTACCCATTTGATAATGGGCGCGCATTTCAGTCCGACCGGCGGCTTCTTCTAAGTGGGTAAAGTTCGGCCTCTCCTTCTTCAGGTGATAGGCGGCCCAGCCATAATCGGAGTGGAAATTCTTACCGTACTTGGTGATAACTTTCTCGTGCGCCTTCGTAATCTTCGCTTGCATGCGAGGCGTCATCGGCTTGTAGCCAAGCTGCGGCGAACACGCGATATATTTGTCCATCGCGCGTTTGGATTCCACTGCCTGATGATCGATATAGCGTTCCGCTATCTCATCGCCGTATTGGAGGATGACGGCCGCCACGACCGCTATTTCGTGAAGGGTTCTCCAGCGTGCCATAGCGCCGTCGGCAAAGCCATTTTCCAGTAGGCACAGAATCTCATCCGTCACCTGGCAAGCACGCACAAGCAGGCGTATTAGTAGCTTTCGGGAGCGGCTATTCTTATGTTTTCTGCGGCGACTCTCGCGAACGTTGATTTCCTGGCACCATTCGCGCGACATGGTAAGTAGCATGCGGAGCTGGCCGAGCGGCTTGCCCCATCTGCCGTCCATGCGTTTGCGAAACTCCAGAATGTCAGCTTCCTGCAAACTGTTCTCATTCGGCCATTGCAACTTCAAGTTCTTCGACACGTTCTTGGCGATTTTGCCTGCCATCGAAGGGAGAAGCGCGGGGAGCTGCTCGCCGTAAAAACGCTCCAGGCCGCGAATAACCTCCTCAAGGTCAGAATCATTAACCGTGATGTCTACGTGTTTCCCGCGCGCTGCTCGCGGTGATGCAAAGGGTTCGGCGCTTCCGCTCAATATGTGCTCGGCCATCTGGCGGCTAAGCCCCTTCGGTGCCTTAACATCCTGCAACTTGAACTTCTTTGAAATCTGGTGCTCAAGAAATAGGGCCGGGAGATTACCCACGGCCTCATTGAGCGCGTGTTGAAGTGTTTCTCCGGATCCGGAGCGTTTCGACGCGGCAGCTATTGTCATTTCTGCGACCTGCACATGTCATTGAGGAGCGTTTCGCCCAATGTATCGGGAATCGAACTTTCCCATTTTCCGTCCCCGCGACTCGCCAGGAGATTGCCCGAGGCGCTGTAGCTCGCGAAGGATACTGTACGCAACTGCCGTGTTGTGCAATTGAGTTCAAACTGGTTAAGCGAATATCGGCCGGAGGAGTCGGCCGCTCTCTGCGTTTCCTTGGTCCATAGCTTCATGGAAGTAATCGTGGAATCATCGAACGTCTGCATGTCGATGTAGAGCTGCGAATTCTGCTGCGTGCCTATCGAGCGCCAGCGATCCGCCGTGGCAAGGCGCTTAAAACCATTTGCGGCGCGGCGGAAATCAACTGCCGCGCTGTGCCAATCGTCGGCCTTGAGATAAGCGTCCGAGCGCTTGATGTAGAGGTCGGGAAGTGTGGTGGAGCTGAAGAATCCCCTCTGCACGTTGTCATGCAGGAACCTTTTGGAGAAGTCCTCGTACCTGAGGTTCGGGAAAAAGGTCTGGTTGAGTTTGCGCGCGACCGCCTCATCCGAGGCAGGCTTGTACTCCGGATAGATCGCGCGGAATTGATCGATGTTCATCAGGAACGAGACGCCGCCCGTCTGCAGCGAAATGGCCGTGGTCAAGTCGCGGATGGCAAGTGCCCATTGTTCGGTTTTCAGGTAGGCATCAGCCCTGTTCTCGTAGCTGTCCGATTGCTGCAGCTCGCGGGGCCTGAGCCGGATGGCATCGCTGAAATCGGAAATGGCGTCGTAGGTATTTCCCAGCTCCATCTTCGCCAATCCCCGGTCGTTAAAGGCACCGTAGTCTTTCGGGTCGAGCGCTACGGCCTTATCGTAGTCAGGAATGGCCTGCTGAAACTGCTTCAGACTGAAATATACTTCCGCCCGGTCCTTGACGGCGGGAATCAGGTTCGGGTCGAGCGCCAAAGCCTTGTTAATCTCGCCCAGCAACCGCTGGTTCAATTCCGCGCGTTGCGCATCGGTCCAGTTCATCGACTTGAGGAACGCTGCCTGTTGAAGGATATGGGCCTTGTAGAAATGGGGCAGCGCGGAATTCGGATTCAGCTCAGCTGCTTTATCCAGATTGTCCATCGCAGGCTTAACGGAAGGGTCATTCCAGGTGCTGAAAAAGCCATAGTACAGACCGGCAAACAGGTAAGCGCGGTAATCATTGGGAAACCGCTGTTTGAGCTGGTCCATATCCGTCTCAGTCCAGGTACAGGCCGATGCCGTCTTTTCCGGGGCCGTCGCCCCGCTATTCGTGAATCGCACGGCATCCGCGAGATTTGCGTGAATGGCGGTCTCCAGGTCGCGCATCGCAGCCGCGTCATCCCCGCCGTCGTGTTCGAGCTTCGCTTTCATGGAGAGCATTGCCGCTTGCGTCTCCTTGGCGTTCTCGGAACTCGCGTTGTATTTGAGCGCGTTATTGATGTCCGACAGGATCGCCGCGCGGTCCTTCCCGCTGCAGAGTGAACCCAGGCGCATCGCGTATCCGTCCCCATAGTCCGGGTATTTGGCAAGGATGCGGTTGAGCGCGGGCAGCAGTGCATTAGGATCGTTGTTCCCCTGCGTTTGCTTCATGGCGTCGCCGAGCATCCGCTCGGGCTCGGTCGGCGCAAACTTTGGGAAGGGCTCGACGCGCATCTCGTCAGGTTCCGCCACACCCGGAACGAGAATTGGTTCCGGATGCGTCTGCGCGACACTGTTTTTGGGGTGCTGCGTGTGGGGCCAATATCGGAACACGAGAAAGGCCGCGACCGCGATTAGCAAGGCAAGAAGGACAAACCTGGACAAACGAGCCATTGGGTTCCAGTCATGACGGCAGTGTTGTGACTAGCAATTTTCGCATTTCCCGCATTAGTAGCGGGTCGCTCGAAGGGCCGCAAGTGCCACAGCCCCTTTCCGTCCCGGCTTCTCGGATCACGTATCGAGCATGTCCCATTCGTCCCCCAACACCCAACGGAGCGCCGAGAGCTTGCCGTTGATCATGCCCCACTCAAAGTCATCCCACGGGCCGTAGTTGTCTTTGCCGAGCTTGCGTTCGGCTCGCTTTGCCGCCTTGAGCGCACCCTTCCAGATCGTATCGACAGTATGAGTTTGTCCATACCCTTTGTGCCGCTTCCAATTCGCTTCCCACTCTGCACGGGTGACGATCTTGTGCTTGCCTCGCTCGATACTCCACTCGAGATTTTTGTGCCGGTTGTACCAAACCTTGGTCGTCAGCTCATCAATGAAGTTGACGATTTCTTTGAGCCTTCGGGGTTCCTCCATCCATTCCTGCTCAATCATCAAGTCAGCAAATTGTGCGGGCCGGATGCGCCGGAGCGCCTCTCCAAGCGTTATGAAGTACAGAGACTTCACCCGCGAAAAATACGCCACCATGTCTGGATGTGGCAGCTTGTTGCTCGTTTGGGGGTGGCTAAAATCCTTGGTATTGTGGGTTACGAAGGCATAGCGTGTTCCTGCCGGGGCCTTTGCGGCAACTACATCCGCGTATATCTCAATGAGAATGGCGTCGTCGATCCCGTTGCGCTGCCGGTGGAACGGAGCCCGTTTGTCGATGGCACGCTGCGCCGCGCGAAGCTTCACTGCGTCCGAGGTTTCGATGATGGGCGTCCCGGCAAAGAGCGTTTCAATGCGGCCGACCGCCTCCACGGCCGCCTCTCCTAAAGTCGGCAGGCGGTGGTCCACGTCGTTGAGCTGGCGCAGGACATTGCGCTTTTGGCGTGGGTCGCCGAACTTTTCCACCACGTCTTTCACACGTTTTAATGTGCTGGAAAGGCTGCGGCTGCTTTCCTCGATGATCCTAGCTTTATTCCGGGCGAACTCGTCCACAACGATGCGCGGCAGGATGAGCGCGATGTCGCCCTCGTGGACCAGTTCTTCGAGCGCGGCCAGGATGGCCTGCTGCTGATGGTCCTTGGCGGCGTCGAGCCAGACGCAGGTATCAATGAGGACATGGAATGTTGACTGCGGGCTATGGTTGGGCACATGCGCCTCGTTAGGTCAGATTTGCGGTTACGGATAGCAATCATATCTATACACCCCTACCTCCGGTTGCAACCAATCGCTTCGCCTTCTCGGACGAGTGCGCAGAAGCCTTGTTGTGAAGATTGCTGCCCCAGTAGCGAACGATAAAATTGTCAATCACAATTTCCATTCGGGATGCGCGATCCAGGACGATATGGACAATTGGGAACTCAGCTTAGATGCTCCGATCACACACAGTCGCATCGGCGCTTTCCGGAAAGGTCGCGCCTCGACCATCGTAATCATGCCGGAGCCACAGCTTGTTGGTGCCTCTGTGCAGGGGGCACTGACTGGCTATCAGCTGCGCCAGTTCGGAGCACCGCGTCAGCTCTTCAGGAGCGTGCATTCGGTGTGCGGCCGGTGTGCCGGACCGAAGCAGCAATTGGGAAGAGAATGAGAGAATTGAGCCGCGATACAGCTTCTATATTTGAACAGATGGGTGCAATGGTTTAAGGCAATGCGACATGAGGCAGAATCGTGAGCGTAATTCTTGACAAAAATGAGGTTCCGGCACACGTTTCGAGCGTAGGCAGGCTCGATTTCTCCGGAGATTATTTCGTTGATCGCCTTGCAGGACCGTGGATTCGGCTGGGCGCTTGGAATCGCAATCCTGCCATTGATCGCGACAATGTGGCCGATGAGATCATGCGCCAGTGCGTATTGATTCCATCTGACGCCTTCGCACTTCTCTTTGACACGCTGAAACAGGTTGGGATATTGAACGGCCTCGATCGACCGGGCGGCACGGTTTACTCATCGGGGCGAGATAAGGAATACGTCTATTTTCCGTTCCATAAATTTGAGTTTCCGTTTATGTCGGTCATTGGGGAACCGCTTGTCTTCGTGCATGCAAACATCACTTCGGCCGGGCTGTTTGTGAATCCCGATCTTTGGATGTCCTTGCAGTTGGAGGAGCGTACAGCTGGCAACGGCATTTGGTGGGACCCTCGTAGAGCTGTGGATGTATTAATCCAGCGTGTGAGCGCCGAGAACCTGCACACCGTCGACATCAGAACGGATTATCTGTTGCGCTATCTGCAAATGCGCCAGATGTCTTTATTGATCGGGCACTATCGTCAGCTGCTTCTGTTTCACCCCTCGCAGGGCGCAATCGACGCGTTTGTGAAAGAAGATCTCGTGGTCGGATCGCCGCAATCGGGGACCAAGGCACTCTTTGAAAATTGGGGCCTGCGTCGCGATGGTATCGATCGCGGCGATTATCTTCAGCGTCGGCTTCATCTATGGATAGAGATCAAACCTCCGGCAATCGACATTGAGAATCCATGGGAAGTCCCACCATCGTTTGACACGCACGAATTTACATTGCCGACCAAGCTCGGACCGGTTGCACCGGCCAGGTGGCGGCGATTTCGCGATGAGGACGACCGCGAATTTGCCGGGACAACCTGCGATTTCATGGATACGATTTACTTCCGTCAGGAGGTACTCACAAAGTATGAGGTCACGAGCGGGTTTGAGGTGAAGGACAATGGTTCTGTCTCGAACATCGGCTATTGGGGCCTGACGCGCAGTACTTCCAGGATTGGGAATGAGCTTCTCACATCGGCCATCGGGGATTTCGCCGAAGGAGTACCGTTTGAGGAATGGTTGCACTGGCAACAATATGCGGTTGAACCTCCGAGTGAGGATAGCCTCAGAGCCATTCATCAAGAAATCCCCATTCCAAAAGCCGTAAACTCGCTCCTGCGTGCCCTGGAGCAGATGAATGCAGCTTTTTCCGAGATGGCGAACGGCATCGGTCTAACACCGTCAACCCCATTGTGGCGCGGTTCTCTGGACAGTTTGGCTGGTCGCCAGTTGAAATGGGTTTATCCCGCCAGTGCGGGGGATGACGAGTTCATCAAGAGAGCGACGCTGGCTTCCACGCTCTTTTTAGACGGTTTGCAGTCTTCACCCATGCGCCAATTCCTGAACGTCTTTGGCAAGAGTTTTCATGAAAGTTTCGATAAAGCGCGATCTCCACTGGGTTCGCGGAGACTATTACAACGCACCGCGCTTGCCGCCGCTGTCATTGCGGTGATTCAGCCTAAATTGTCGAAGGTTCCGTCTCTTGTTAAGGCTGCCGAGGGAAAAGGCGCTGGTCGCCTGGGAGCCGATTTGCAAAGCGAACTGCTGGCGCTCAACACCCAAATTCGTGACGAGTTCTCCGCGCTGGCGTTTTTGTACGATTTACGACTTCACGGCGGGCTAGCTCATCCTCCCAACAAGAATGAGTCGGCGCTTGCGGCGGGTAATCTCGGGCTGCCTAAAGGGAATTGGCATCGTACAGACTATTTGGCACTTTTGAAGCTTGCGCAGGGAGGATTTGAGAAAATTTGCGAGCATTTCCGTGCTGCCAGAAACGCATTGGAAGAGACCACGAATCCCTAAATAGCAGCGACCCTCGTTTCATCTTCCCGATGCTGGTTGTTGCTATCCACCCTGATCCCATACCGAAGTTCCACGGCTTTGCCCTGGCATGATCGGATTGAGGCTCTCAAATGGCGAAGATCGGTCGGAATGAACCGTGTCCGTGCGGGTCGGGGCGAAAATACAAAAAATGCCACGGCGAAGTAGCTTCCGCCCCTCCTGCGGCTGCGATCGCTGCGCTGGAAGAGTGGTTTCGGGAAACAGACGAGATAGACGTGTATCCCTTTGATCGAATGGGCGCTAAGTTCGCCGAGCTAGCTGCGGATTTAGCGGCATTTGATCCAATTTCTTGCGTCACTGCGATCGCGGCGCTATCAACAATAGCCGAAAATCGCAATCGGATGGTCCGTCTCGATGCTCTTCTTCATCTTGCCGCGGTCCATTGCCAAGGGACAAAACAGCCAACGATCGACTCTCTGAACCGCTGGCTCAATCAGATGCTGGCCGGCACTGCATTATCTCGCCGCGAAGATCCCGCTGAGGATGTTGCGATCGGGAACATCATGACCACAGCTGGCAACTACCGAGTGTTCCTGGGCGACTCGAGCAACCCAGACTATTATGCACAAGATGTTCTCGATGCCTTACAGAAAGCGCCTGCGGAGTTCGATTCTCTCCGAGAAGAATGTCATTCCCTCCTGAAGTTGTCCGATCTTTTGGTCGAACGTAGAGCGTATGTTCGGAATGAGGGTGAAGCGGGAGATGAGATCTCCGATGTCTCCTTGCCAGTCTCGGATGATGCTCTTTGGGCGTTGTGCGGAACGGTCTTGGTTGGAGACGATCAACTTAAGAGCCTCGGAATACAGGAACAAACCATTGCCCCGTTCACGCTAACCTTCGAAGAGTTTCGAAAAGATTCACCCGGGCGCTCGATGCGTATGGTCCGGCGTCAACCTGTCATACAACTGGGCGATCAATTCCTAATCGCTCATCCAACGGCAATTGCTTGGGCCATAACGGCGCACGTTTTCACGAGCGTGCGACAGAAGAATATGCTTGGCGGTCTGGAAAATAGCCTTGGCGGACTCCAAGCGCATCGGACTTTCCGTTTGTCGACGCGGGAGATCGAGCGTCAAGACATATTGACAAGCAAACTTCCCAGCGAGAATACTCCGCCGGCGAAATACGTGAGCCAGGTTGCGTTTCGCTTCGATGGGAACAAATATATGCATCTGCTCTTTCTGCACGATGACGTTTACGACATCGAAGATAAGGGCATAACGGCGAACTGGTTCCCACCGTTTCGGGACTCTTTAGGCGCATATATCGAACGTAGTGCGACACGAATGCTCGCTGAAGGCGCCTGCACGAGTGGACTGACATTGATCGTTCAAGGAGGAGTCTGGCGCGGATGTGCAATACAGACGCCCACCGCTTTGCCGGACGGTTGCAGCCTGCAGGTGTGGTCTTCTGCTGATCTCGACCGGCTGATGACGAATGAGCGTCGGTGGAAATTGCTCCTCTGGAAGTACTCCGCTCAGAAGGACATGCTTAGTAAATGGGGAGTCGAGTTCCGAGGGCACAGTGACGCAAATATGTTCTCTATGTGGACACATTATGAATATCGACTGATTCCCAAGTCAGCCGGAATCGATTCCCCCAATTATGTCGGCCTGGGAGCGGAATTCATCTTCAACATGCGAGCTGACAACCGCCGCGGCATAGACGTGCATTGCGCCTATCAACCGGACGAGTCCGTCTGGAAGAGGGTACGTAGGTTGAACAGCCGTTCATACTTTCGAGAGGATTCCATTCGCAAGACATACGGGCTTCTTTCGCCAGAGGGAAATAGCTCTCTCGATGGTGTGGTCGAGACGGAACAACGCTCTTGGTGGGTCACATGCTCTGTTACCACTGAGGGCCGATACCAGAGGGACTTGATCTATCAGCTTTGGGAAATGGTAGTGAATTGGCTTGATCGTATCGCTGCAAGTATCAATCGGCTTGTCCCGGAATTGGGTGCGGGGAACAAAATGCTCGTTCTGGATGTTTCGGAGATTGAGCGTCATGAGGATTGGACCGAAGATGGGCTGCAGGCTGCGAGTATTAGGCCGGCCATTACGGTTGGCAGAGCCGAAACCGACGCCGCGATCCGCGTAGGGCTACGCTTTGTTGCTAAAGCGTATTCGCCCACCAACGAGGGTGAGCGCGAATTGGTAAGGGGCCTTATAGAAGCGGCGTTGATGCTCGCCGGAATTGACGGCAATACAGCCAGGCAACAGGAAATCGAATCTGCGATTGCAATGAAGGACGATGATCGATTCATGCATCTCTTTCGTGCTCGGGATGCTAGAGATTATCTCTTTGGCTTTGATGAAGAAAAGGGTGAACTCCTCCACGAGGAAGAGTTCGCGTTCAGCGCCCTTCATCTGGCGCAAGAGGCCTCGGTTAAGGCTCCATCGCAAACAGCAGACATCGCCTCAGCCAACAAGGCGCTCAATTCGTTCGTGGATGCCCTTTGGAAGCGGGTAGAGGCCCGCTTACGTGAGCTGGATCGAACCAGTGGGATTCTTTATTGTGTGACCAATCACGAGAGGTTGCTGAGAGACCTGGACATTTGGCAACGGACAAGCCGGGCGGTGCTGTCCTTGCACACGGACCGTAAGGATGTGCTCCAGGTTTCCCAGGCTCTCAAACAGAAGCGTGACCGCACCCAGATTTCCCAACGAGTATTGGTTGAGATGGCTATCTGCACCTGTCCGTTGGCGAACGGCCGACCCGCTACACAAGCGGACCTGGACTATCTCGGCGCGCAAGTTGCGCTGCTGATCGCCACTGCCGCACATTCTGATGCGATACGGGCCGGTTGTACGAAGCCAAACATGCAAATCTCGCGCCTCGGAGACTATACCCTAGAAGACAATTTCATGGGCGTCCTGTTTCCCTATCTGACGAGTCACTTCGAGCGCGTGCACATGGCAGACGTGAAGCGGTACGAGGAATGGTTCGAGCCTGAATCAGCGGAGAGGAAACCTGAAGAAGAAGTATTTGGTGAAACGTTTGTCGCAGCCTT
>Ga0307377_10001519_pt1 | contig 29130 bp, 23 predicted proteins | sample TR3MG_FD_202535 | JGI IMG/M metagenome (GOLD analysis project Ga0307377, IMG submission 202535) | Soil microbial communities from Risofladan, Vaasa, Finland - TR-3 | ecosystem: Environmental > Terrestrial > Soil > Coastal area > Acid sulfate soil | place: Finland: Risofladan, Vaasa | collected... | reverse complement strand
ATGCGGGTTTAAAAAACAAGACCGACATCACAGGAATATTCAAACAATGCAGAGACCTCCTAGAACCGGAGATTTTTCAATCACTAAAAGACGCCAAATCTAAAACTGAGGAAGACCAAAACGGCATAAAGCTAATGCTAAGCTTTCTTGCCCAAACAATACTCCTTAGTAAATCTCCACAAATAGAAGACGGCATACTCGATATTGAAGCATCATCTATATTCAGCACTGGAAAAACTAAAATACCTTTTAGAAAGTCCGGAACAGCGTTACTAAAAAAATCAAAGAAACAGGACACAGAGGATATTGAGAGAAAAAGAGAGGCTGTATTATCCAAGCTTAATCAACTCTATTTAAGAAAATATGGGTATTTGCAAAAGGACTCTCATGACCTTAGGTATTCAAGCTACTTAAATCTATATGAGATCACAGAAAATCATAACCCTATAGATTTGGCAGAAAAAGCAAAAGGGTTTATTAGAGATACGGAATATATATCACGAGATTTGCTTCGTTGGTTCCTATCTAAGCAAATGGATATCGAGCTTAAAGATGCAAGTGTCAATGATATGTCATACCTGCTAAATTCATTCGAATTGAAAGAATCCTTTCCAAAATTAAACCCCCACTCCTTGGCAAAAGCTATTTTAGAAGAATCTGCGATACCGCTGCCGGCCAAGATAATGTTCGATACAGAAAAACGAAGTGGACATGTTAGTGGAAGCACATCTCATATTTCCAACCCTGGAGTTGAAATGCTAATATCGACAAACCTCCAGGGCAGTATTTCAGATTACGAATCCTTTTTAGAATCTTTCGGGGAGAGCCTTTGTTATGGATTCACCAATCGAGATGACCATTTCGAATTTGCATATTTAAGAGAAAGATCGTTTGTGAAGATATTCTCCATATTATTAAAAAATCTCATATTTGAACCACCATGGCTTAAAAAGCACTTTAGATTAGAAGCTGAGAATGATTTTCTTAAACTCATGCATCTAAGAAGACTTATTCAACTCAGAATTCTTTGTGCAAAAGTAATTTTTGAGGTTGGGATATATCAGAGACAAGACGACAAATCCGAAATGTATAGAGAAATAATGGAGATTGCTACACACTGTAAGCCTAATAAACAAAATTACCTTTACGATATTCAACCACACCTTAGCTCTCTGGACTCTTTTAAAGCCTGCGCCGTAGAAACACAAATAAAAAAATATTTAGTTGATAAATACGATGAACAGTGGTGGAGAGAAGAAGGGGCAAACGATTTTTTAATTAAGATTTGGGAGACAGGGGGCAGGACTTCTGTAAGCAACCTATCAGAAAAACATGGGTTTGGAGATCTTGATATTTCAAACCTGCTTCAAAGTTTTGAAGAAGTATTAGGTTAATAATTCAACATTATCAAAACTCCAAACCCAATCTATTCTACCAACTAAGTTCTAAGGATTTAATATTACTTTTCCAAACTGACTTCTATCCTCAAGCATTTTCTGAGCCTCTGCAGCTTCAGACAAAGGCAATTTCTTATCAATCACCGGCTTAAGTCTATTAAGAGATACCATGTTGATTGCGTTTATTAAATTTGTTCTTGGAGCGTTGAATACGGTGACTCCTAAAACAGACAAATCCCTCATTATAATAGGGCCGAAATTAAACGTTGTCTGTCCTCCGCCAACTACGCCAACAAGGAGGATTCTCCCTTTTGTCTTTAACGATTTAAGGTTGTTTTCCCAGGCTGAGGCTCCAACCTGGTCAAAAATAAGGTCTACTCCCTTGCCGTCAGTTATCTTTTTAACCTCTTCTGCAAAATCAGAAGTATTATAATTTATCGTAGCTTCAGCCCCAATCTCTTTTACCTTCTCAAGCTTCTCATCACTCCCCGCAGTTGCAATCACGTGTGCGCCTCTTTCCCTAGCCATTTGAACGGCTGCGCTTCCTGTACCGCTCCCCGCTGCGTGAACTAGGACCGTCTCGCCTTTTTGTAACCCTCCCCTGTCAAAAAGACCATAGCTCGCTGTTACATAACATACGGGCAGGGTGCAAGCATCATCATAAGAAACATCATCAGGTATGGGAACGACATTTGACGCCGGCACCCTCACATATTCTGCAAACCCACCGTGAAAATTAACTCCCATAACAGAAGGTCCCTTTGGTGTCTTAACAGTCGGATCGATAACAACTCGTGTACCTGGGACAATATCTGTCACATTTTTTCCTACTTCTTCAACATCCCCGGCTGCATCTACACCTCCAATATGAGGTAGCTCTACAGGTCTCGGGGATTTCCCAGCTCGAAGCCTGAGATCCAAGTGGTTCAACGATGCGGCCCTAACGCGTACTAAAACTTCATCGTCACCTATTTCAGGTGTAGGCACATCTTCGAACATAAGAACATCAACTTCCCCAACTTCATGGTAACGAATAGCTTTCATTTCTAGGCTCCTATATAATGCATATTTAAAATTAGTTTGATATCATTTTACAACATCCAACTAAAAACTATAGTCTTTGAAATCACTTTTCAACAATAAGGCATTGTTGAAGATACAATGTTAATGAGGTAGCCTTTGATATTAAGTAGTTAGTATTAAGGGAAATTAATGTTTGGAATCGGAACAACTGAAATACTCATCGTTTTAGTAATCGCTTTATTACTACTTGGGCCCAAAGAAATACCCAAGATCGCGAGAACTATAGGTAGGGGCATGAGAGAGCTGGAAAGGGCTAAGGATGAATTAAAAAAGACGATAGAATTTGAAGCTGAGAGAGATAACCCTGACTCTCCAGAAAACGCAGAAGACGAAGACCCGGTAGATAAAGACCAGGTAGATAAAGACTCCAACAAACCTGAGGATTTAGGCAACATCCCCACAACACGTATCTAAAAGTTAAGCAAATACATGAGCAAAGTCGCCGTTTTCAAATTCCAACATGTAACACTTAGAAACAATACTTTAAAACGCCTGACCGATGCTTATAAAAAACTGTATCCTTCTAATCCCAGGTTCAGGATTGAGTGCATAACCCACATCGAACCTTACCGGACCAATTAGGGTATCATATCTGAGCCCTACACCTGGTGCATATTTTATATCCGCCAGATCAAAGCTCCATTCTTCAGTGTAAACATTACCATAATCCAGAAACGTCACTCCGCCGAAATCTCCATATATCGGATATCTGACTTCAAAGCTTCCAACTAAAAGAGAGTTTCCACCTAGAGGATCGTTATTATCATCCAGTGGCCCGAGCTTCTGAAAGGGAAAGCCTCTCATACTGGTACTGCCCCCCGCAAAGAACCTCTTGAAAATTGGAACATCTAAAGTCTGGGTAGATCCAAAAGGCTGTATAACACCAATTGTGAATTTCTTTGCAAAAACAATATTCCGGTATTTCTTATAACCTCTGAGCTCTATTGTCCCTTTTAAGTAATTTACATCCGACCCTAATGCTGTAAAAGACGATTCAAGACCCGTAGAGACTACAGTGCCACGAGTAGGGTTAAGAACATTATCTGTAGTATCCCGTTCAAACCCCAGGTTGATGAAAGTCAGAAAGAAATTTTCCCTACTTCTCTCCTCCGGAGTTCGAGTAGCGCTGTCTACTATCCTTGAGAACTGAACATTTAATGAGCTGAAAACAGAATAATGTTCCCAAAAACCTTTTGTCAGAGCGACAGTCGTAAGAAAGCTTCTACCTTTAAAAGAAGGGACATCGTCTCTTTGAAAATTAAGAGTTCCGGATAGTTCAGAGTTTTTGCCGGCTATAAAGGGCTGTATTACAGACGTTTCAATCCTTTGTGTAATAAAAGAAAATTTACCCGCTACTTCAAGTCTTCTTCCACCTCCAAAGAAATTCCTCTGAGTCCAAATTACCTGCCCTCTAAGCTTGTCCTCTGTTCCAAACCCACCCCCAATCTTTACAGAACCCTGTTTCCTTTCTTTTACTACTATTGCTATATCCACAAGTTGCTTCTCATCGTCATACACCGGGTCAATCACAACCGATCTAAAAAGACCGAGCTGAAATATATTTGCCTGTGTTTGATTAACTTTGCTTAAAGAAAATGTTTCACATTTCTCAATTACCGCTTCATTTTCTATTTTGCATTGCTTAAATTCCGCCTCTCTTTCTATAATGTAGCTTGCAACATTCTCATTCCCCTCAACTTTTATTACGCCGAATTTATATATCAAGCCCGGCTTCACCACAAACTTTGCCCTGGCCCATTTTTCCCTTCTATTTACTAATGCTTCACCTTCTATTTCCGATTTCGGATATCCTTTATTAGAAAGAAGTTCAGAAATCACGCCTTTGGTTTGTTGATACCCATTGGGAGAAAATGTTTTATCGACCTCAAGCGGTACCGCATCTGTAATCTGTTTCTTTAATTCTGGAGTTAGATCGCCTTCAAAAGTAAGATCAATATCGGTAAGTATTATAGGTTCGCCTTCTTCTATATCAATCTTGATTTCAACTCTAGTCTCATCTTTATTATATTTAGTCTCGTAGGTCGCCTTTGTATCATAGTATCCATTATTAGCATAGAGTCTTTGAATCCTGACCATATCGTCTTTTAGAACTTCCTCATCAAACACAGGTTTTTTTACCCAGAACCGTATAGAAGGAAATTCAGTACCTATTACCTGTTCAATCTGCTGGTTCGTTACTACCTTGGCCCCTTCAATCTTTACTTTAGAAATACGAACAACTGACTCATCTTCAGCGCTTGTCTCGGAGTTATCATCTGATTTTGTACTTTCTGATGCAGATTCTGATGAATCCTCTGATGTGATTTGCTTTTGAGTCTTGTTTTCGTCCACAATTTCATTAAGAGCCTCTGGAGCATCGTCCTCTTGCACTAAAGGGGATTGGTTTTCTTCAATTTCTTGCTTGTTATCCGCGCCGTCTTGGGAAAAAGCATTAGGCGAAAAATTAATAAGCAATAGACATGTAAGAATAGAAAATAAGGATGTGAGGAGAGATTTATTCATATACAAATAAAATTTATGATTTTTCCCTGATTTTTTAGATGAGGACTAACTTTATTATGCTGAGCTTAACTTAATATTCAACATAATACCATAAATTTTCATTCTATATATCCAACAATTTAGGAGAATTAGCAATTAATTTTAGCCAAGATTTGACAATAACAGAAGAAAGTCTTTATACTGCAATAAAGGCAGGGAAATCTTAATTGACAAACGTACTTTGATTAAGAAATATAGTATTAGAAACCTATTATGGAAAAGCTAGGCGGGATTTTTAATCCAAGTTCTCCAGAAATGGTGGTAATGGCCGGTTTAACTTACTACATAATTGCTATATCTATTGGAATTTTGGCAATTATCGTAGTCGCAGTCACCTATATAGTTATCCGCTACAGAAAAGGCTCCAAAGACTCAAGTGAACCGTATCAAAATTTCGGAGACTTAAGGCTTGAAATAGTCTGGACTATAATTCCTATAGCCATCGTAGCCGTACTGTTCCAGCTTACCTGCAGTACAATGCGGGCTGTTGATCCCCCAATAGGAGACCACGAACCGGACGTAGTAGTGACTGGACACCAGTGGTGGTGGGAGTTTTATTATCCTAAGTCAGGGGTGCTTACGGCCAATGAATTACATATGCCTGTTGGCGAAAGGCTGCTATTGCGGATTGAATCTATTGATGTAATACACGACTTCTGGGTACCTGAGCTAGGGCGTAAAATAGACGCCATCCCCGGGCATACTAACTACATATGGATAGGTGCTGGTGAGCCCGGCATATTCCTAGGAGCATGTGCTGAGTTTTGCGGCACTCAACACGCTAATATGCGAATAAGAGTTATCGCAGAGACACAAGAAGAATTTAACGAATGGCAGGAGCAAGAATTGGTGATACCGAGCACTCCAAGATCGGGGATAGCCGCTAAAGGGGCTGAACTATTTCAAACAAAGGCTTGTATGAACTGTCATACTATCGTGGGTACTCCGGCCGCAGCACGTATAGGGCCAAACCTTACTCATTTGAATAACAGACAGACTATAGGAGCTGGTGTGCTTACAAACAGCCCTGAAAATCTTACGAAATGGCTCGTTAATCCCCAGAAATACAAACAGGGAGCACTTATGCCAAATATGAAACTCACAGATTCAGAAGTAAATGCGATTGTCGCATATTTGGAGGCTCTAAAATGAGCACAAGAATCCCTTTAGTTCCGGAAAATATTAAACCGCTCCCCTCCCTTAAAGGAAATGAAGGAATGTTAAGCTGGGTATCCTCTGTAGACCACAAGCAAATAGGGCTTATGTACCTTATGAGCACTTTGGTATTTTTTATTATCGGAGGTCTTGAAGCGCTTGTAATCCGTATACAGCTCGCTCAACCTGAGTTCGATTTTATTTCGCCCGAAGTATACAACCAAATGTTTACTATGCATGGAACTACTATGATATTCTTCGTCGTAATGCCGTTTCTAATCGGTGTGGGGGTATACCTTGTACCGCTTATGATTGGAGCTAGAGACATGGCGTTTCCAAGGCTTAACGCCCTTAGCTTCTGGCTGGTTATATTTGGTGGAATTCTTCTCTATTACAGCTTCCTAACGCAGAGCGGCCCATCAGAAGTCGGATGGTTCGCATATGCACCGCTAAGTGAAAAACCTTTCTCATTAAATAAAGGCCCTACATATTGGGCATTAGGTTTGCTCGCAGTCGGTATTAGCTCAGTCTCTTCGGGGCTAAATAACATCGTTACAATATTAACAATGAGAGTTAAGGGTATGACTATGAGGAGGCTTCCTCTTTTCGTATGGATGATACTCGTAACCTCCTTTATACTTATTTTTGTAATTCCTATAATAGCTTCTGCGTTCGCAATGATGCTTCTTGACCGGCTGTTAGATGCTACATTCTTCACCCCGGCTCACGGCGGCTCTGCAATCCTTTGGCAGCATTTCTTCTGGGGATTCGGCCATCCCGAAGTTTACATACTGATTCTTCCAGCCTTTGGTATAATCTCCGAAGTCATTCCAGTATTCTCCCGCAAGCCCATTTTCGGCTACTCGTTTGTTGCCGGCTCAACAGTAGCCATAGGGCTTTTAAGCGTGGGTGTATGGGCTCACCATATGTTCGCAGTTGGTCTGGGCAATGTCGCAAACGCTTATTTTTCATTGGCCAGTATGCTGATCGCGATTCCGACTGGCGTTAAAGTACTAAACTGGGTTGCCACTATGTGGGGCGGCAAAATCTACTTTGCGACTCCGATGCTCTTTGCTACAGCATTTATTATAGAATTTGTTATGGGTGGTTTGACAGGCGTTGCTATTGCCTCAGCGCCCATAAACTGGGTGACAACAGACACTTATTTCATTGTGGCGCATTTCCACTATGTGCTCTTTGGAGGCTCTTTATTTGCAATTTTTGCAGGTGTTTATTATTGGTTCCCAAAATTTACAGGACGCATGATGTCAGAGACCCTTGGGAAATGGCATTTCTGGCTCACAGTAGTAGGTTTCAATATGACCTTCTTTATACAACACTTTCTTGGAGTCATGGGAATGCCGCGGCGTACATACACCTACCACGACTTGCCTTACTGGGGATCAATGAACCTACTTTCAACAATTGGCGCTTTTGTACTGGCTATCTCAGTAATCATTTTTGCTTGGAATATTATATGGAGCTTAAAACACGGCAAGAAAGCCCCGGATAATCCATGGAATGCATGGACACTTGAATGGTACACAACTTCACCTCCGGCAGTACATAACTTCAATCTCGTACCACCGGTAAGAGGAAGACGTCCGCTTTGGGATCTTGCTCATCCTGATCAACTTGATGAGCCAAATTCCAAAGTAGTTTAGGAGATTTTTGAATGGCAAATAACAAAATGCTCATAGGATTTTTTGTAGCCTCAGAATCAATATTTTTTGTTATGCTGATTCTTGCCTACGTTAACTTTCATGGAACAGTTACCGACGGACCTACGGCAGCAAATAGCCTAGACCCACTCAGGACAGGCATTTTCAGCCTGTTTTTATTAGCGAGCAGTTTTTCAATGTGGCTTGCTGGTAGAAGTTTAGTATCTAAGAATCATTTTATGATGAAAATTTGGATACTAGTAACCATTATTCTTGGTGTACTGTTCATATACGGTCAGGCGAGTGAATGGATGGGCTTAATAGGTCAAAACATTACTATAAGCAGAAACGTATTCGGCACCACATTTTTTACACTGACAGGATTTCATGGGTTTCACGTGTGCGTAGGATTATTAATGTTAACAATATTATTAGGTTTAGCGATGTTTGGTGATTTCAAGGGACCAAAATCAGACGGTGTAGAATGCATTTCTATCTACTGGCATTTTGTGGATGGAGTTTGGATTGTAGTTTATTCAGTCATTTATCTCTGGGCTTTTTTCTAGAGAATAAGAAATGAAAAAGAGGATAAGATTATGAACATATGGCAGGTACTTAGTTCAACATGGAATATGGAGCCTTGGGTTTTAGTTTCAGCGCTAGCAGTATTGGTAGCCTATGGACTTGGAACAGGGTTTAAATTCACAAAATTATCCGCCTTGTTCATTACAGGAATAACAATATATGTTTTAGCGCTGGTATCACCGCTTGATTACTTAGGCAGAACCTATCTATTCAGCGCCAATATGATTCAACACATATTGCTCTTACTCGTAGTACCTCTTTTGTTACTTTTGGGAATCCCCAAAACTTTGGCAGAAAAGGCTTTAGCAATAGAACCCATCGGTGCTGTTATGAAAGTACTCGGCAATCCGATAGTTGCGTGGTTCCTTGGCGTAGGTTCAATGTGGGTATGGCACTTGCCATCGTTACACGAATCTGTCCTGGCAAACGACAACCTCTACATTGCGCAGCAAATAAGCTTTGTATTAATTGGAATGATCTTCTGGTGGCCTGTATTTGCCCCTGTTGAGTCCAGAAGGCTCTCACCATTGGTGTCTACTCTTTACTTATCCTCAGCGTGCTTAGGATGCACAATTTTAGGGATGTTAATTACATTTGCCGGAGCGGGCTTATATGCTTCATATATGACCCCAGTTGATACGATAGGAATACTGCCTTTACTAAGAGGTGAGTTATGTCTAACGCCAGGCGTAGACCAACAGATTGGCGGACTTACAATGTGGGTACCCGGATGTCTTATCTATCTTGCGGCTAGTATGGTAACCATCGCTAGATGGTACGGCGCACCGGAAGATTATGAAATTTCATCTAATTCCGGGGCAGAGGGGCTTCTTACAGCCACACAGGAAAATAAATGAAGATCATATTAACTATAAAATATTAAGGAGATAGAAAATTTGAGTAACGGCAGCGAATTCGGTGCACCAGGGGCACAAGCTCCAGCAACTGGTAATCAGCCAATTGGAGAAAACACTAGTCCTGCTAGTGGTAATATCTCTCCAGGTTGGCATAAGCCATTGCCTGAACATCTACCCAAAGCCGGTTATTGGCCAGCGATTATGGCTTTAGGAATAACCTTTATGCTCTGGGGATTAGCTGTTGGGTTTAATGAGGTGGTTAGCACTATTATTATCTTGGATCTTATAGGACTGATATTGTTTACCCTAGCGTTGGCAGGATGGATAGGAGACTTAAGAGATGAACGAAAAGACCAAAACGAGTGAAGACTGCTCCAGAAGACAATTTTTCACCCATATAAGCTACACACTCGGAGGTTTAGCGGCTCTTATGGTTGGAATACCAATAGTTGGTTCCGTATTGGCGCCGATAGTTAAACAACCACTACCAATATGGAGACCGGTTGGCGAACTTAAGACATTTACAGTAGGCGATATTGTAAAAGTTTCGTTTATAGATTCATCCCCTCTTCCATGGGCCGGCATTACCGCTGAAACGGCGGCTTGGCTTCATCGTAAAGGTCAAGAAGACTTTACTTGTTTTTCCGTTAACTGCGCTCATCTGGGCTGCCCCGTAAGATGGGTAGCGGGAGCAAGGTTATTTATGTGCCCTTGTCACGGCGGGGTTTATTATGAAGACGGCACTGTTGCCGCAGGACCGCCTCCAAGAGGACTATATGATTACCCTGTAAGAATTAACAATGGACAGGTAGAAATATTAACGAGCCCGATACCAATTACTACGGTGTAGAAATGAAGGAGCTTCGAATCAAATTGAAGAGGGAGTTTACCTGATGGAATCTTTAAGACGTGCTTGGTTATGGTTTGATGACCGTACCGGGCTTGGGAGTGCGCTAGGGCCTGTAATAAAACACCCGGTACCCCCCAATTCTGCTTCCTGGTTTTATGTTTTCGGAAGCGCAACGCTGTTCGCGTTCATGCTCCAAGTTGCAACAGGTGTAGCTCTTGCATTCATGTACGTACCCTCTGCGGGAGAGGCCTATCAGAGCCTTCAATATATTACGGACCAAACTACATTTGGAAGAATAGTAAGAGGTATGCACAACTGGGGTGCGTCTGCGATGATTCTGCTTATCGGCGTTCACATGGTACGTGTGTATCTAACAGCTTCATACAAATTCCCCCGTGAAATGCATTGGATATCAGGTGTTGTGCTTTGGGCACTCGTAGTAATTATGGCGTTTTCAGGTCAGGTAATTAGATGGGACCAAACTGCTGTCTGGTCAACTATTGTAGCGTCTGAGCAGGCTGGCCGAATACCATTTATAGGGGAATGGGTAGCTCAGTTTCTAATAGGCGGTGAAACCATAGGAGGGGCCACGTTAAGCCGTATGTTTGCCTATCACGTATTCATAGTGCCTGCACTACTTTTTATATTTATTGGCCTACATTTGTACCTAGTTATTAAAAACGGAATATCAGAGTTTCCAAAAGCAGGGAAACCTGTAGATCCAAAGACTTATAGAAAAGAATACGAAGCATTAGTTAAGAAAAAAGGTATCCCATTCTGGCCGGACGCTGCATGGAGGGATATGGTTTTTGGGTTTATCGTAATCACAACGATATTAGTAATTGCGTTAATTATTGGTCCTCCCGCTCTTGGTCCTCCACCTGATCCATCAAATCTAGACGCTCTACCGGTGCCGGATTGGTACTTTGTCTTCTACTTTGCGTTCTTGGCTTTAATGCCTCCGCAAATGGAAACATACTTAATGGTATTTGGTCCGCTTTTGGTTGGAGCGCTGCTTTTCTTCCTGCCGTTTATATCAAACAAAGGGGAGAGGAGTCCGCTTCGCAGACCATGGGCAGTAGCAATTGTAGCACTGACTATCGCAAGCATATCTGGGCTATGGGCAATAGGTATTAGTTCCCCATGGTCACCTCACTTTGACGCCAAACCTTTGACGGTTGAGATAATTGGTGCTGATAGTGGTCCTATATACAGAGGTGGTATGGACTTTAACGAGAAAGGATGCCTGTACTGTCATAAAATTTCAGGGCACGGCGGCTTAAGAGGCCCTGATCTGACTTATATAGGCGATAGGCTTTCTTCTAATGAGCTTACGTGGCGTATTATGAACGGCGGGTTGAATATGCCTGGATTTGGCGGAACTCTGACGAACGATGAGCTAAGTGATCTAGTAATATTCCTTAAATCACGTACAAAGCAAAATCAGGAATCCTCATCTTTAGGGGGCGATTGACGACCTTTGATTAAGAACTTGAGCTGAATAATATCTTTTGGAAGGAACATATCTAAAAACCAGTCGATGGCCACTCTAATTTTTCTATCCCATCCCGGGAGTTTGCCAAGATAAATGGCTCTCCACATTAGCCATGCAAAAAACCCTGAGAACTTAATACCTTTTATGTCAGCTACAGCAGACCTATGACCGAGCGGAGCTAGCATTCCTTGAGCCTGAAATACAAACGGTCTTTTTTCATCGTCTTTTTCTTTAATTGCTGCAGCCACATTATGAGCCGCTCTAGCGCCTTCACGAATTGCATGTTGAGCTGTAGGTGGATACGGCTTCCCGGAGTGAGGATCGGGTATCAGAGCACAATCTCCAAGCGCCCAAACACCTGGATAACCCGCAACCTCCATATACTCGTTTACCTCAATTTTTCCATGTTTATCGGCAATCGGGAGTGCTGCTATTACGGGTTGAGGTGCAGTGCCTGCTGCCCAGATAGCAGTGTGGGTCTCTATCTTGCCCCCGTCCTGTATTTCAACAGTATCAGGAGTAACTCCTTCAACTCTTGTTTGCAGACGAAATTTCATGCCCCGTTTCTTAAGCAGCTTGAGACCATATTCGGCAAGCCCTTCACTCATCTCATGCATGATTCTATCACCTGGGTCAACTACAACGACTTTCACTTCATCGGCCTTTACGTGCTTATAAAACCTTTTGCTAAATGATACAAAATCGTTTAACTCAGCGGCCACTTCGATCCCTGTGTAGCCTCCGCCTACAACTGCAAAAGTAAGCAGGCGTTTCCTTACATCAGGATCCTGTTCCAGATCAGCCCTTTCAAACATATCTATGATATGGCTTCTTAAAACCATAGCGTCAGCAAGATTTTTTAGTGGGAAAGAATTCTCTTCGGCACCAGCAATTCCGTGGTAACCAGTTATGGAGCCCATTGCCAAAATGAGGTAATCATATTCAAGATCAAAAGTTTCACATGTATGAAAATGATAACAGCCTACTACTTTGTTCTTTAGATCGAGGCTTTGTACTTCAAGCTCTTTAAATGTGGTTGTCTTAAGACATTCTCTAAGCGGTATAACAACATGTTTAGCCTCAATGCTGCTTGATACAACTTCTGCGAGCATAGAAGTAAAAACTAGATAATTATCCTTACTAACCAAAGTTATCTCTACAGTGTATAGTTCAGAAAAGTCTTGTTCAGAAAAGATTTTCTCGCAAGTTTGAGCGGCCTCTAAGCCTGCAAACCCTCCGCCAAGTATTAGGACACGCTTAGAAGTCTTATCAGCCATAGGGGCTTAACCCTCCTTAGTTATCTTGAGACAGTGATTATCTCGTGACATCTTACTAAAGTACTGCCTTTATATATATCTCCATTGTCACATGAAAGGTTATCTCTTGTCAATAAAGGCTATGTGAAAGCCCAACAATTGCGCCTACAAAAGAACAAAAAAGGGATTTTATTCTTTTTTGTCTTCATTTTCGTCCTCACTAACTCTGATGGCAGAATAGATAGTATTGCTTCCACGTTTAACGAGAAATAATGCCGTATCACCAGATTTCACATTTTCCAATGCTTCTGAATAGTTGTCCAGAGTATTTATAGGCTTTTTATCAATTTCAAGAATTATGTCACCAGGTTGAAGCCCGGCATCCCCAGCAGCACTACCTTGTTGGACATTTGAAATTATAACGCCGTCATCCTGATCCAAGTTGAATCTCTTAGCAATTTCTGGCGTTAACTTCTTTACTCTTATCCCGAGATTCTCTCTAACCTCATTTTCAATCTGTGCTTTTTGATCCGGGAATTCTTCAAGCTTAACTTTTATTGTTTTAGTTTTGCCATCTTCTACAATTTTGACGCCAACGTCACTCCCTGGAGCTGTTTCAGCGGCTAAATTGGTAAGATCGGACACATCTTTAACTTTTTTACCGTTAAATTCAACAACCACATCCCCTCTCTTTATGCCAGCTTTTTCAGCCGGTCCATCAGGCGCTAGATCGCTTACCAAAGCACCTTCATTTTCTTTCAAACCAAAACTTGACGCGATTTCCGGTGTTACTTTCTGCACGTATACACCAAGCCATCCTCTTACAACCTTTCCATCAGACTTTAGCTGCTCAATTACAAATTCCGCTAAATCTATAGGGATAGCAAAGCCAATTCCCTGTCCTCGAGCTACGATAGCTGTGTTAACCCCAACAACTTCGCCTTTTAAGTTAAAAAGAGGCCCACCGCTATTTCCCGGATTAAGAGATGCATCGGTCTGTATAAAATCATCATATACCCCGAGTCCTAAAGAACGCCCTTTAGCGCTTATAATTCCTGCTGTTACCGTATAACCCAAACCGAAGGGGTTGCCGATAGCAATAACCCAATCACCTATTCTAAGATTTTCTGAATCAGAATCTCCGAACTTCACAGCTTGAATTTCTTGATCAGGCTCAAATTTTAAAACTGCAAGATCGGTCTTAGTATCCTTACCAACTACCTTTGCTTCATATTTATCACCGTTTTGTAAAACAACTTCTATATCGTCGGCTTTATCAATAACATGGTTGTTGGTAACTACATACCCGTCTTCGGTCATTATAAAACCGGATCCCAGACCTTGACGCTTATATTCCTTTTGAGGCGAGTCGCCGCCGCCGAAGAATTTCTCAAAAAACTCATTAAAAGGATCATTGCCCCCAGGAGAATTAGGCCCCCTCTGAAATGGGCTTTGTTGGCGAACTGTGTTTGTGGTACTTATATTAACAACAGATGGTTGCAACTTTTCTACCAAATCAGCAAAAGAAGGGAATTGCTCTGTGCCTTCTAGATTTGATTTCACTTGTTTTTTGTTTGAAGTATCAGATGATTTTGCAGGTTGAGAGGTAGTAGTTGTTTTTTCAGTACTTGTTACTTCCTGTTTTTTATCGGAACTTTCATTGGATACATTTACACTATCCGGTCTTTCACATGCAACGGATACAACCAATAATAATAGTAGTGGGATAAGAACAAATATTGCCAGCGGGTGTCTCATAAAGCCTCCTTGTTATTTTGCTATTAGAAATAATATAGCTATGAAATATACATAGGCAAGAAAAATAATCTGTGGAATTTAAAATCTCTCAGGCAACAACAATAATCAAAAAAATAAAACAGTCTAAATAAAGACACTATATTTGAAGATAATTTCCAATATCTGTCTTAAAAACAAGCCTTGTTTGACCTTTAAAATATTAGCGGCAATCACCAATCCTATCGGGAACATGGCTATATTTGCCGGGCTTACCGGAGACAAAACTCTGGAAGAAAAACGGCACTCGGCCTTAGTAGCTGGGATAGCAATACTGATAATACTTATTCTAGTGACGTGGTTCTGGCTATCTGATTCTTAACGCTTGGGATTGATATTGCTTCTTTTGAGATAGCCGGCGGTCTTATAATTGCCCTTATGGGACTTTCTATGCTGCATGCAAAAACCAGCTCCGTTCACCACAACGCAGATGAAGCAGAGGATGCAAAAACCAAGCAATCTGTCGATGTTGCGCCTATGGCAATTTCAATTGTTATCAAGCCCCCGAAAACGAGTCCGAAGATTTAATATTCCAGATTTTACAGATGCGCAAAATGGCTTCCGGACGTTTTAGGAACATTATTTGGCTGAGTAGCAAAGTGATCGAGGGCACGCTTCATATCTTCAACTAGAATGTCGGCCATATCACGTGTTAATCCTTTTTTCACAACAATGCGCTGAACAATCAGGTCATGACGGTTCTTAGGCATGGGATAGGCGGGAACAAGCCAGCCGCGCGTGCGTAAGTGATCGGCGAAATCGAAGAGAGAATAATTTGTCTGCTCTTTCATGCGCCAGCAAAAAACAGGAATGTCGCTGCCATCGGAAATCAGATCAAAGGGACCGAGTTCGGAAATCTGCTTTGACAGATACAAAGCAACATCCTGGCTGTTCTGCTGTGTCTCGGTGTAACCTTCAAACCCCAGTCTTAAAAAATTAAAATACTGAGCCAGAACCTGACTGCCGGGTCTGGAAAAATTCATAGAAAAATCCAACATATCTCCACCCAGATAACTGACATGAAAAACCAAGTCTTCGGGTAATGCGGATTTATCACGCCATACAACCCAACCCACACCCGGATATACCAAGCCATATTTATGGCCTGATGCGTTGATGGACTGCACGCGCGGCAGACGGAAATCCCAGATAATATCGGGTTGCAGAAAAGGAGCTACAAAACCGCCGCTGGCCCCGTCAACATGAACGGGTATATCATTTCCGGTCTTTTCCTGATAATCATCTAAGACTTGACACAACCGCTCAACAGGTTCATAACTCCCATCGTAAGTGCTTCCCATGATTGCAACGACTCCAATGGTATTTTCATCTACTAATTGCACCGCTATTTCAGGGTCGAGTATAAATCTGTCCCCCTCGCACGGAACATATCTGGGTTCAATATCCCAATACTTTACAAACTTTTTCCAACATATTTGAACATTGGCGCCCATTACCATATTCGGTTTAGAAGTGGATTTGCCTTGCGTTTCCATCTTTTTTCGCCATCGCCATTTAAGGGCCAGCCCCCCCAGCATACATGCTTCGCTGGATCCTATCGTTGAAGTTCCTACTGCCTCTTCATGATTGTGGGCATTCCACAACTTGGCAATAATATTTACACACCGAAGCTCAATTTCCGCCGTTTGCGGATATTCGTCTTTGTCAATCATATTCTTGTCAAAGCAATCAGCCATAAGCTGTGAGGCCTCGGGCTCCATATACGTCTGAACGAAGGTAGCTAGGTTTAATCTTGAATTTCCGTCTAAAAATAATTCATCTTTAATTAAGTTGTAAGCAATGTCCGCCCGCATGCTCTGTTGAGGCATTTCATATCTCGGCAGCTCCAAATTCGATTTAGATGATTCGTACACGGATCGCAACGAGTTGTTAATACTTAACTTTGACTTATCATTATTTTTTTTACCTAGCAATTTTTGTCTCCTTACAGAAAAAGTTTCTACATCCTAGAAAGTTGAGAAATGATCGTAACGCATTATTGGTAACCGTAGTGCTTAGAATACATATTAGCTCACTATAAAGAAAGAGGAAAATCTCTATCACAAAAAACCGCATGCTCCTGAGAAGAGAATCAATTGTATTCCCTAAAATAGAACTAAAAATTAATACCCTCCGTATATTTAGCTATTAGAAGCTTCATCATCTTAATAAACAGGAGATGCTAAATATATGAATGAATCCAATGCCGTACGTGAAATATTAGAGGATTCGACTGAGCTGAATAACTATTGTAATAGTGAAAGAGTTACCAAACGCAAATCTGTACTCCAACTCTATTCACTCCCTTTTGATTATAAAGTGAGTTCAGATGAAGTTCTTGTGAGATTATTCGTCAGAAACCGCGATGAAAAAGCTTTTAATGAAATTGTAAAGCGTTACAGCTACATGATTTTGGGTTTTGCTATGAAGCTATGCCGCAACAATCATGATGCAGAGAATATTAAACAAGATGTTCTGCTAATTTTGGCTACCAAACTGCATACTTTTAAAGGAAGCTCAAAATTCTCGACATGGCTCTATAGAGTAACCCTAAACACTTGTTATAAATATCTAAACGATTCAAACAAAAGGGCTAACAAAGAGATTAATTTAGATGAGTCCTTTCTAAGCCAACCACCTACTCAGCCTCAATGGAGCAAAAGACCTGATGAAATACTATTTTATCAAGAAAGAATAAATATTATAGAAAGAGCAGTGAACGAATTAACCGATAGCAATAAAGAAATATTTAACTTAAAAGATCTTAAAGGTTTCTCAAATGCCGAAGTCGGAAAACATACAGGTCTCTCAATCTCTGCAGTAAAATCAAGATTGTTAAGAGCCCGTCTAACACTGAAGGAAAAAATATCGGACTATTTTGAAACTGCATGAGATAATCTAGATTGCAAAAATGGAAGAATGCAGCAAACAAATAAAGGATTTAGAGTTTATAAATATAATAATGATAGCCAAATTTGAAACTTGTCATACAAGTATCCTGAAACCTATACTATCCGTATTAACCATTATATCCGAGCTAAACACAAAACTACCGATTGACAAAAATTATGATTTAACTACAATGGTTCAAAGGTTGGTCGGTACTTTAAATATGGATCAAAAGTCTAATCGCGAACTAGATCAAAAGTTAATTGAACAAGTCAAAAATGGCGACAAAAGTGCGTTTAAAGAAATCTACGCCCGTTTTTCCCAAGTGACATACAATCTCGCACTCAGAATACTTAAAGACAAGGAAGATGCTGAGGAAGTGGTCCAGGAAATCTTCTTACAAATCTGGAATAAAGCATATTCATACGATCCCGATAGAGGTGCTGTATCTACTTGGGTAGTAAATATTGCAAGAAGCAGATCAATTGATAAATTAAGAACTGTGGGATATAGGAATAAGAATGTAGAGATTGACGAAGAAAAAGTGAACTCAAATGTTGATTTGTCTCGTACAATAGAAGATAGGGATGAAAGCAAAAATGTGATCAGACAGGCGCTAGATTCATTGCCTGACAAGCAGCGTATTGCTATAGAGTTGGTATATTTTGAAGGGCTTACGCATATAGAAGCATCAGAAAAATTGGAAGAGCCCGTAGGAACCATTAAAACCAGGATCCGCTTAGGGGTAATGAAATTAAAAGATATAATAATGCCGTATATTGGGGATTTGAATTAAATGGGCCACGATAAAGAAAAATATGAAGACCAGATAACCCTTTTTGCTCTTGGTCTTTTAAAAGGATACGAGCTGAGACAGCTTGAGGAACACTTAGACGCTGGTTGTGACATTTGCGAACAGCTGATGAGAGAAAGCGAGCTTACTCTATCCTCACTTGCCTATTCTTTAGATGATAGCCCGCTTTCTCCCCAAGTTGAGAATAAAATCTTTGATAGAATAGAAGCCCAAGAAACTGCACCTTCAAAAACTCCAAAGTTAAGTTTCTGGAACAGTATTAAACCTATATGGTTAAATCTAGGAAGCGCTGTGGCTGTAGTATTATTGGTATTTCTTTTTGCAAACAATATGTCTTTAAGAAATGAGCTGTCGGTGCAGAAACAAGATATAAAAAACTTGCAGGCAAGCGTCGGAAAAGAAACTGAAATGATGGATTTTGTAATGAATCCCAATGTTCAAACTGTAAAACTCGCGGGAACGATGTCCGAGCTAAACTCTTCGGGGAAACTTCTATGGGATGAAGATTCTACCAGAGCTTTGTTATTAGTATCTAATATCCCGACTCTTGAGGAAGGAATGACATATCAAATATGGTGCATGGAAAATGGCATACATGTGAGCCTGGGGACATTTAAAGTCAATGAAAATGGCGAGAAAATGATGGAGATAAAATCCATGCCTAGGCCTTCAAAAGAAATGGAAGTCCTAATTACTTTAGAACCTGATGGAGGAATGCCTCATCCAACAGGTGCAACTTATTTAGCAGGATCAATATAGAACACATAATTAGGGAGGGTATTAATTATGGGCAATCGAACTAAAGAGATGGATAAACTCAATGACCAACTAAGTGAGCAGATGGAGATAATCCTTAAATGCACAATTGAGAACAAAAAATACGGCAAACTCTTATTAGCCTCCCCACCTACTTCCAGATATCCATACGTATATCCAAGAGACACCAACTGCGCAACGCAGCTCATGAGAAGGCTTGCAGGGTCCACAAATGATTATGATTGCAGAGAGCAGGCTTTTGAAATTTTGAAGTCTATGGCCTATTTCATGAAAGACTGTATTTCCCCTGAGGGAAGCTGGGGGCAGCGTTATAGCCTGGATGGAGAAAACAAAAGTATTTACAAACAGGAAGACAACGTAGCTCACGGTATCGCCATTATTTGCAATTATCTCCTTACCGCAAGGTTTTTAAAAAGACCGGTAGAGAATATGGACGATTTCTTTGTCTGTATAAATAAAGCGCTTGATTACAGCTATACAGTGCTCTACGAAAAAGAACTCAATCTCTTTTATTCAACAACATCAATTCATGAATCGGCTATGGAAGAGGGGTACACATGCTGGGTTAATTTCTCATTCCTATATGCCTACTCACTTGCGAATGAGGTTGCGGACAAAAAAGATAAAAAGAATATTATAAAGGCTGATTTTCTTAACTTCAGGCATCAGTTTCTCTATTCAGTAAGCGAGCTATTTATAGGTGACGACAGATATATTAGAAGGACAGCCCCTGACGGCACAAGAGATATGAGGCCCGATTTCACACTCCTTAGTCCTTTTTATTTCGGGTTCTTGCATTATAAGACACAGATGGAAAACAGTGTTCGTTATTTAGAAAAACAGCTGTGGGATCCGGAGCTCGGAATGATAATGAGGTACCTACCTTTCTACAAAGACTTCTCGACCCATGTTCATGCAGGAAACGGTCCATGGCTACAATACACCGCGGTTCTGGCCCAATTCCACTACTGGAACGGTAATATATCCAGAGGGGATGAACTACTCGGTATGATTGACTCCTATAAGAATGAAAAGGGTGAAATACCCGAGCATCTTTCTACATGTCAGAGGTTTGAGGAATTTATGGAAAGGGAGTGGGATCCCGGAATAGATTTTCAAAAAGAGTTCTACAAGCCGATACTACTGGAAAACGTCGAGTTTGATAAGATTTTAGAAGAAGCAAATAACATGCATAAATCTTATTATGAAACGGGCAAAAGCTGCATTATCAGGGATGACTCCCGCGCTGAAGGCGGATATATACAGTTTGCAGCCCCTCTTATGTGGTCTCACGCTGAGTACGCAAGAGCACTCTTGCACAAAGCCGGCGACTGGTGGAAAATTCATAAGGAAGAATGAATCCGTAACCATATGGCGGTCGTATAGGGTATTAAACACATTTGCTTTTTATTATAAATGGAGACAGAAATTATGAAGCCCTATATTTATATTTTTTCAGCTATTCTTTTTATAATTTCAGCTATAACAAATCAAGGATATGAAGAAATTGAAAGTCCATCTGATCAATTATACGGAAAAGTCTTAGATAATTACGTCCAAGAGGGATTGGTTGACTATTCCGGACTAAAATCTAACCCAAAGGATCTAAAGCAATTCCTGAATCAATCCGCTGCTATTTCCAAAGAAACCTTTAGCGAGTGGAGCAAAGATCAACAACTTGGATTCCTAATTAATCTATACAATGCTCAAACTCTAGATCTCATTGTAGCGAACTATCCTATAAAAAGCATTAAAGATATAGCAAGCGATTCAGGAGGGCCTTGGAAACTGCCGATAGTAAATCTATTTGGAGAACAAATAACTCTGGACGCTCTGGAGAATGAGGTGATCAGAAAAAACTACACCGATCCCAGAGTACATTTTGCATTAGTATGTGCAGCCTTAGGATGCCCGGCCTTAATTAACACACCTTATGAAGCAGCAGAATTAGAGAAGCAGCTAGATCAACAAACAAAAGCATTTCTTATGGACTCGGAGAGAAACTCTATAGATACCGAGCAGGAGATACTCAGGCTTTCACCAATATTCGATTGGTTCAAGGAAGATTTTAGTGCTAAATCAGGCTCAGTACTTGAGTTTGTGAACCCCTATTTCGGCAATCAGGCAAGCAAAGAATTTAAGATTGAATATACAAATTATGACTGGTCGTTAAACGATCAGCCTACAATGAAAAGAGAATCTATATTGTGATATTATAAACCTGTGTGAGAGATAGCGGTTACTAGCCCTAAATAGCTGCCTAGGAGGAATTACATTGTTTGGATTGATCACACGATATACTAAATGGCTCCATACTCAGTGGCCGGCTGGTGTTGTAGAAAAACTCCCTGAGGTTAATAGCGATTATTCGACCAATATCCCTGGGTTATATATCGTTGGAGACCTTACAGGTATTCCACTTCTCAAATTCTCCTCAGACTCAGGCGCCCGGGCAGTAGAATCCATTAGAATGGATAAGAGTTTTTTAAGTCAGCGCGCTAAGGATAAGACTTCTGAGATACTTGATCTGGTAATTGTTGGAGCAGGGGTTTCAGGCATGGCAGCAGCTCTCGAGGCTAAAAAGGACGACCTTCATTTTGAAATATTAGAAGCAACAGAGCCTTTCTCAACAATCGTAAACTTCCCTAAGGGAAAACCAATCTTCACCTATCCAACTGATATGGTTCCTCTGGGGGACCTTCAATTCACTCAAGAAATCAAAGAACCCCTTGTAGAAGAAATAAAAGCCCAAACCCTTGGAAAGGGGATTGTGCCAATAATGTCTAGGGTTGAGAAAATCGAAAAGAAAGGTGACTACTTCGATATTATCATCCCCAAAGGTGAGAATTTAAAGGCCAGAAGGGTTATAGTTGGAATCGGCCGCTCTGGGAACTTCAGAAAACTTGGCGTTCCGGGAGAAAACAAAGAAAAGGTATTTAACCGACTCCATGACCCGACAGACTTTGAAGGTAAAAACGTGTTGGTTGTCGGAGGAGGAGACAGCGCTCTTGAAACATCAATCGCAATAGCAAGAGCAGGCGGCTCGGTAACTCACTCTTACAGAAAAGAAGACTTCTCAAGACCCAAGCCTGACAATGTAGAAGCCATTAACATGCTAATGGCTGACCCAATGGCGGACGTTTCTATTGAAACGCCGTCCTCTGAGCGTGTAACAACATCTACCGGGGATTTCATGCCTGAAGATCATATGCCTGGAAAGATAAACCTCCTTATGAAAAGCCAGGTAAAGGAGATTGAGGATCATGAAGTAACCTTAATCGATAGAGACGGAAACGAGCTTACAATCCCTAATGATGCTGTGTTTACTATGATAGGGCGTGAAGCACCGCTTGATTTCTTTAGAAGAAGTAAAGTAAAGATAAAAAACGAGTTAGGCATATCGGGATTAACTGCGCTCATTATATCTCTTATATTCTTCACGTTTATTTACAACTGGAAAGCTGGGGGCTCTTTAACAAAACTATTTCAAGCCAATCAGTGGTTCCCTTATAACCTGATCCCTTTCTTTGAGAGTTTAGGCAGCTCCAATCTTATAAAAACACTAGCTATTACACTTGAAGAACCAGGCTTTTACTACTCCCTTCTCTATACCTCACTTGTTATAATTTTCGGCATTCTTAGAATTAGGCGGCGCAAAACCCCTTACATCACCTTACAGACCATATCACTTACACTGGTCCAGTTAATACCGTTATTCATTTTGCCTTACTTCATCTTGCCAATTCTAGGCAGTCACGGATTTTTTGACTCAGGTATTGCAAAAACTATTGCCGACTCACTTTTTCCTGAAGCCAACTACGGGCATGGGCGTGAGTACTGGAGAGCGTTTGGATTTATACTAGCCTGGCCGCTATTTATATGGAATGTGTTTAGCGAGCAGCCTCTTTGGGGATGGCTGTTAATAAGCGTAATTCAGACTTTTGTGATAATACCTTTGATGATCTATTACTGGGGCAAGGGCGCTTACTGCGGGTGGATATGCTCATGCGGAGCTATGGCAGAAACACTTGGAGACACACAGCGGCACAAAATGCCGCACGGCGCTAAATGGAACCGCGTAAATATGATAGGACAGGTGATCCTAGCAATAGCCTTTATTATTCTTATAACCAGAATCATTAGCTGGTCTGTGCCCGATACAGCGATTGGACAATATCTAAACGGCATATATACAGGATTACTATATAATTGGAAGCCTTTTGGTATACAGCTTAATTACAAATGGGTTGTAGATCTGGTTTTTGCCGGAATCATAGGATACGGCCTGTACTTTTGGTACAGTGGAAGAGTATGGTGCAGGTTCATGTGCCCGCTTGCTGCGCTTATGCACATTTATTCCAGGTTCAGCCGTTTTAGAATTATTCCTAATAAGAAAAAATGTATTTCCTGTAACGTTTGCACCTCGGTCTGCCATCAGGGAATCGATGTCATGAACTTTGCCAACAAGGGGCTCCCTATGAATGATCCTGAATGTGTTCGCTGCAGCGCTTGCGTGCAGTCGTGCCCAACAGGTGTTCTACAATTTGGCCAAGTGGATAGAAAAACCGGCGAAGTAATAAGCCTAGATAATCTTCAGGCTTCTCCTGTTATTATGAGGGAATATACATCTAAGTAATCATCAGCTAATTTAAGAAAGGCCTAATTTCTATCACCTCATAAGACAGGTACCATATGTCCACAGTTTATTTATGAAAAATAAGATCCTAGTAATAATCCCCGCATATAACGAAGAAGAGTCTATTGGAGAAGTAATTAATGACATTCCCAAAGAACTCGTAAGCGAGATTGTTGTAGTAAACAACAACTCGACAGATAAAACCACTACTAATGCTGAATCCGCCGGAGCCACCGTTGTAAATGAAATGCAGATGGGATATGGATATGCCTGTCTTAAAGGAATCAAATACGCTGAGAACTTAGGGGAGAACGAACGTCCTGACATCATAGTATTTTTAGATGGAGACTACTCGGACTATCCTGAAGATATAAGGGGGCTTATAAAACCAATAATCGAAGATGATATTGATATGGTCATTGGTTCACGCACTTTAGGAAATGCCGAAAAAGGAGCCCTACTCCCGCAACAGATATTTGGAAACTGGCTGGCAACAACCTTAATAAGCTTTCTGTATGGATTGAAATTTACTGACCTCGGACCATTTAGAGCAATAAAGTTTAATAAGCTTCTTGAGCTAAACATGGTCGATAAAACCTATGGATGGACTGTGGAAATGCAGGTCAAAGCAGCAAAACAGAAGTTCAGATGCACTGAGGTTCCGGTTAATTACAGAAAGCGTATTGGCGTATCAAAAATTACAGGCACTGTAAGCGGGAGCATAAAGGCCGGGTATAAAATTCTATGGACAATATTTAAGTATCTTTAATGCAAATTTAGTAAACGTAATTCACTATACTTCCAATACGGAGCCAAAAACCTGCCAGGCCGTTTAAAAGAAATCCTCCATCTGTAAAGACTGAAACGCTAACCGAGGCGCCCACTCTTAGTGGATATTGTTCTTCATCTAAATTTGCAATCTTAAGCCGTACAGGAAAACGCTGAGAAAGATTGAACCAGTTCTCAGGATTTTCCACATCAGGCAAATCACCCGAAGGTATGCCCTGCCCCGCGCGAACACCCCAATCCGCATTTTCCACTTCCGCCGTAAATATTTTTCCCGGATACATGGCTATAGAGATTTCAGCACTCTGCCCTTCTCGGATTCTGCCTATACTATTTTCTCTGAAGTTGGCCACTATCCACCAGCTTTCATCATCAACGAACGTGAGCACAGCGTCACCTACATCCACGTATGCACCATTTACAAGTTGCAAGTTGGATATATAACCATCACTCGGGGCATAAACAGTAGTTTGTGCAAGATTATATTCAGCATATGCTATCTGAGATTCAATTTCCCGTATTATTGCAAACTCGCCTTCGATTGTGTATTCAAGGGCTTGCCTCGAGCTATCAAGTTCAGCCTTGGCTTGACCGAGGGTAGCTTCTTGAGACCTGAGTTGATCTAATGCTGAATCAAGCTCAAGTTGAGCAATATAATTTTTCTCAGCCAACGGTACGAGATCATTATATTTTCTCTGCGCAACCTGAACGACATAAGTCTGAATATAAGCATCGTCAGTATAGGGAGTATATCTATCCAGCAGAGCATAATAGAAGATTAACAGGATAATAAGTGAAACGATTAGTATTATCCAAAACTTCGGTGTGTACTGTATTTTGCTGATCTTAGATTTCAGGCTGCTCATAGCTTATTTTGAGGTATCTAGATAATAGAATTAGCTCATTATACTAATACTATGATCAATCGAATCAAATATCGACTACCAGCCCCAAGGACCGCCCATCCAACCCCACATATTAGACTCAGCCACTTCGTTGCTTATTGCAGCGTCCTCTACTTCGTTTGCTATTTGCGACTCGGTCAAAAGCTGTTCATAACGCTGATAGGCTGCCTGGTCTCCGGTATATACACATCTACATTCAGTAGAGTCGGCATACCAGTACAGAGGCTTATTGTCTTTAACACTAAAGAGAACTTTATGTGGTGTAAGAGTGTTAAGATTTTCAAGCTCAGCAGTAGTAGTTGCAGGAATCATAGCAAAACCGGCTGCGCTTAAGAGCTGCTCTTGTTTCTGTGTTTTATTAGATTGAATTGCAGCGCAACCAATAACCGACACTAATAGAAATAATACCGAGAATACTTTTAATTTATTGATCATAACAACCCTCCGTTAATTTTTGAAATTCCATATTTGCGAGTTTGTAACATAAATATCATACTTTATTAAGATAAGGTATCACTTAAATTGCGGGAATCAAATATCTACTCTAGGCCTACCCTTTTTTTATACCATTTAACAGCAGGTCCCAATGTAAGACCCTGAACCAGAATAGAAAAGACAACTACAATATAAGTAAGAACTAGAAGTATGTCCCTTGGCGAATCATCTGGAAGAGAGAGAGCAAGAGCAATCGATACTCCACCCCTAATTCCGCTCCAGGTCATAATAAGCCCTTTGATCTTTGGTATAGGCCTGAAAAACCTTAAGAGAACCAATGGGAATTCTACACTTACATACCTTGCTATGATAATAATCGGTATTACTAAACTGCATCCAAGAAAATATGTCTGTTTAAAATCGAGAATCAGAACTTCCAGACCAATTAATACGAATAACACAGCGTTTAAAACTTCATCTACAACTTCCCAGAAATCTCTAACATAATGACTGTGCTCGTGTTTTGTTCCGATTGCATCGTGGCGGCTCTTTGCCAAAAACAAGCCTGAGACTACGCTGGTCAAGGGCCCCGATACATCTAGCAGTCCTGCTAACGTATACCCTCCTGACACCAGGCCTAACGTTAGTAGTATGATCACTATGTGATTGTCTGAGCCTTTATATATTATCTGTACGATCATAAAATGTACGACATAACCCAGAACGAGACCAAGAGCCAGACCTCCTAGCGCCTCTCTTAAGAAAAACTCACCTATAGCCATAGTTGTCATCGAGGTAGTACCTGAAGCTAAACCCAACAACAAAACAAAAAGTACAACAGCAGCCGCATCGTTGAATAGAGCTTCACCGGTAATAATAGTTTCCATCGTATTGCCTGCATCAACACGTTTTAAAATTTTGATTACCACTACAGCGTCAATTGGGGAGATAATAGCACCGAAGAGTATTGCATAAAGAATAGGTAGATCAACGCCGAATTGCGACACGATCCAGTACATCGAAAACCCTATAAATAAAGAAGATATAACTATCCCAACAGTTGCTAGATATGCAATGGTCCAAGCAAATTCCTTCAATTTGCCTACATCCACTCTTGAAGCTGCGGCAAATAGAAGAAAGCTTAGCATACCATTCATAAAGAGATGGTTGAAATCAGCGGCAACTATCAGATCTGTAGCCCACCTAGTGTGACCAAAACCTATAGATCCAAGAACCAGAAAGATTATAGAAGAAATAAGAGATGCAAGCATGATCCCAATTGTGCCGGGAAGCTTGATATATATCTCATTTAAATAACTGAAGATTGCTGTAAGTGTTATGACTATTGCGAAGACTGTAAATAGACTCATATGTTCAAACAGGAATTAGTTTATTCCTAACCGCCTATTGGTGATATTCAACAGAATTATATAGAAGCAAGATTGTATTGTACAGAAAACACTAAGCTTCTTTCGTTAGCAATACTGATTTTATATCTGGCTTTGATTGATTAACCTTACCTATCGCTATAGATATTTTACTCAACGTATCGAGCAAGCTGTCTATACTTGTTGCAACAAGAACCGATTGTTCAACATCCTCTGGTTTAAAAGAACGCCAAACGCCGGAATTCCTAAACTCTATTCTATGCTTCTGCATTCCCTCAGCTATTGAGGATATTTCCGCTGCAAAGTCATTATTCAAATTAAATTGACTTGATACTTCATCGAAGGCAGCCGATATCCTTTTGTAAAAAGGCTCCATATTAGCTAAATATAAAGGAAAGAGCTCGCTATCAGTGTTGTAATAAATAGTTCTTTTTAATGTTTCTAAATCCACATACACTTTCTCTATTGACTCTATTATTTGAATAAATTGTTCAGCGTGGAGATCATCTTCACTAATTATATATTCTGCATCGTGCAGTAAAGCCGTGTTCGTCGGCAGAGTTGCGGCTAACGGGAGAACCAGTTCCCCTATTTTTTCTTCTTCCTTAATATCGATGATAAGAAGCTTAAACAAAATTTGACCTGATATAGCTACTGCTTTTGAGATCTTTTGTTTCAGTAGGCTAAGCGGGTTATTTGGCCATAACAAGATATGAACTATTGCAGCAATAAAGGCTGCAGACAATAATGCCATACATCTTGTAAATGCAGTATCAAGATCTACCTGAGGACCGGTATTGAATAACATGCTATATGGAATAACAAGACCTGCCTGGAGCCCTGCAAAAGATATATCCTTACTACTGCTCGCGAAATACGCAGCAATAAAAGTACCTAGACTGTATAGAGACAAAAAAATCAGGAAATGCTGAATTTGAGAAACTAATATCAAACTGAAAAGGCCAACCATTAATCCCGAGAATATACCCAAAATTCCATATCTGCTTTTCATATATTCTTGACCCAAATTAGGAATTACTCCAAATAATATGGCATAAAATGCCACTTGACCGCCTCCGGGTAGACCGACAACAAACTCGCCGAATATTAACAGCATGAAAATTATTACAGTCTTTATTCCTACTATTGATGTCTCTTTATTAATACTAAAAAAAGATATTGCCTTGGTTTTTTCCGCTTTATTAATATGAGTAACCCGATTTTCCATCATTTTCTGGTACTCATTTCCGTGAAAAATATTTATAGCTTCTACAATTCTAGTTATCTTGTGATATATGTCATCAAGCACAGGCAGCATTGCTCCAAAGGCAAGCAAATCTTCATAATACTCGTCTTCCATCCCCTTTAATTCATGCCTGTTCCTATATAGCTCATGGAGTGAAGAGATTGAGTCCTGAAGCTCTTTATCCTCAATATTTACAATATTTTTAGTTCCTATCGATTGAGATAAGGTTGCAAAACTTTTAGAAAACAAATTGAAGATTTGATTTACATCTTGTTTTACTTGGTCATCTTTTAGAAAAGAGTGCTCTTTTAAAACAAACTCTTCCAGCACTTCGGTTTTGATAAATATTCCCCGGCTGAAAGTAACAATTTTCAGATAAAGGTCTATGGGAAAATCGGGGCTGCGCTCTTCACTTTGCATTCTTTTTATATAGGTCGTAAGGTTGCTGAATGTATTTAACGAAGTAGATATACTTTTGTGGTTTTTTCTATCGGCAATGTTTTCCTGACTATAACTACTAAAGAGTTCCGAGAAATCTTCATAGATAGTTTTTAAGGTG
>Ga0307377_10001517_pt1 | contig 29150 bp, 29 predicted proteins | sample TR3MG_FD_202535 | JGI IMG/M metagenome (GOLD analysis project Ga0307377, IMG submission 202535) | Soil microbial communities from Risofladan, Vaasa, Finland - TR-3 | ecosystem: Environmental > Terrestrial > Soil > Coastal area > Acid sulfate soil | place: Finland: Risofladan, Vaasa | collected... | reverse complement strand
AGCACTCACCTCTCGCTCCAACACCGCCGCCAGGTAGTCCTCGAAGGACCAGTTGGCGTCACGTGCCTGGGTGGCGAGACGTGACGCCGCTTCGGCGACGCGAGGAGCCTTCAAGGCTGCGGCGAGGTAGGAGATCTGCTTGGTGGAATCGTTCTGGTTCATCACGCTTCACCCGTCAGTCCAAAGGCCCGGTCGTAGTCGAAGAGGTCGCGCGTGAGGTCGTCGTTGTGACTGACCCGAGGACGCTGGAAGTCCTTGCGCAACAACGCCGCGCGCGCAACGTGGGTGTCGTCGCTCAGGGTCATGCCCCGGGCCCACACGCGAGCGTGCTCGGCGACCAAACGTCCTTCGACGCGCACCCGCACGCGCTCTAAGTCGCTCGACACGTCGACGAGGCGACCAATGACGCGCGGATCGACCGAGTAGTCGTTGGTGTCTAAGCGCACGTAGTAGTCGCGCGGCAGGCGAACGCGCTGGTGCCAACCCAGGTGCAGCGGTCGCGGCGGCAGTGCGCGCATCGCCGCCAGGTCGGCCTCGAGGCGCTCGAGTGGAGCGGCGCGCGTCGTTCTCAGGTGAAGTCACGTCCGGGAATGAAGGACGTCTCGAAGTGGCCGTTGCGCCGTTCCACGATCCCCTTGGACTCAGGGTCCCTCGGGGGCAACGTCACCAGCGTCGTGGCGAGGGTGCCCATGAAGGAGTCGACGCCTTCGGCGTGGCGTTTCCCGCGTCCGATGCCGCCCTCGTTGTCCCAGATGAGTCGACGCGGCACCCGACCGAGTTCGTTCAAGAGTTCCCAGGTGCCGAGCAAGAGGTCCTCGGTGGTGCGCGTGGGGATCATGCGAGCGAGCACGTAACGCGAGTGCGCGAGTGTGATCACCAGCACCGGACACAGCCGTGAAGAGCCGTCCTCGAGGGGAATCTTCCTCGGCGGGAACCACAGATCACACTGAGCAGCGTCACCGGGGTCCCACGTGAGACGGTCGGCCGGGTCAATCTTGCGATAGTCAGGTCGAAGCCGCGCCACGTTCTCGCGGAACCAGGTCATCGACCCGGTCCACTCGACGCGCTCGGCGAGCACCGAGCCCGGCATTTCGGGGAACTCCTCCAAGAGCGCCCTCACCCGGGGCTCGAAGGTGACGAAGGACGTCGCCGTCGGGGTTCGTTCATAGTTCGGCGGATTCGACGATCGCACCGCCTTGATCACGGTCGTTCGCGAGATGCCCAGCCTCTGCGCGATGCGAGCGTTAGGGATTCCCTCAGCCGCCAACCTTCGAATAATTGCCCAGTCTTCCAAAGTGATCACCCTCCATTTTCAGGTGTTCACTTTTCACCGTCGAAAGTGTTCAGTTTTCGAGCGTTGCCGACACGCGCGATTCTTGGCGGTTGTTGATTCAGTACTGAATATCGAGCGCGTAGCGCAACGCGTGGTCCAACTCGGCACGTTTTCCAAGGCTGAGATGGCCGACCCGGCTGCTGGTGAGCATGCCTCTCGGCAGCGTCACGATGTTGTCGCAAGTGATCACACTTACCTCGGGGAGCCCTTCTTCAGGGCCAACTTCAACCTCGGACCGAATTCCGCGAACTGTTCGCGTAATCGGTGCGCAGGTCACGGCTGAGAGAACTTGAATGGCAGCGTCTCGAGTCAACACGCATACCGGGCGCCGGCCAGCGGGGCTTCCCAGATCGGCCCAGATGATGTCGCCTCTGACTACCAATTCGGCATCGTCTCGGTGGCAAGTCGAGCGGCAACCTCGACGACAATCGGGTCTTGTGGAGTGAAGCGATATGACGCTTGCAGTTCGGCATCAGCCTGACGCAGCTCCTCGGCGTCGAGCACCGCGACTGCGCCCCTGCGCAGAAGTTCCGAACGGTTGGTTCCACGTTCAGCGGCAAGTCGATCAAGTCGCGCGACAAGATCGTCGTCCAATTGCACCAGCACCTCGCGTCGTCCCATGAACCATATGGTAACACATATGCATTGGGTTGTCGCCCCCGCTTGTTACCTAGGGTGCCAGGGTCGTTACAGCGAGTAAATCAGCGAGTATTGGCCGAGTCGAGGGGTTCGAACATCGTCTCGTTACCTCCACCAGAGGACCGACACCCAGCGATTTTCTCGTTGGGCGTCGGCTGTTGTGGCAGGCTTGGCGCAATCTCGCCGAATAGCCACCACGAAGAAGCCCGTCGCTTCGACCTGACTTGACGGGACTTCACTGCCGCACCGAAAGCATTTTGAGGGAAGTGCCATCCTGCGGATCCTCGTGACAACAGGGAAGGGGCGCGAACTGTTACCACGAGGTACCGGTCCGCTTTGCGTCCCTCAAGATCCCCCGTGCGCGTTGACCCCAGCAGTTGGACAACGCTAATTAGGATGCGGTGAAACTTCGTTGTCTGTCAGGCGATTAGGAGAGTCACGTATGCCGCAAGTGGTCCGTGTGCACAATTTCATGGTTTCGAGCGATGGCTACGGCTCCGGTGCAGGGCAAAGCCTGGAGCACCCTTTCGGTCACGCGAATCCTGCCGAACTCTTTTCCTGGGCGGGAGCGACCGCGCACTGGGTCAACCGCACTGATCCGGGCGGGACCTACGGTCTTGACGACTACTGCACTCGCGACTTCACCCGGAACATCGGTGCCGAAATCATGGGCCGCAATAAGTTTGGCCCTCAGCGCGGACCGTGGGAAGACCTTGACTGGGAAGGGTGGTGGGGCGATGATGCGCCGTTCCATACGCCTGTGTTCGTACTGACACATCATGTCCGCCCTTCAATCACCTTGGGGGACACCACGTTCCATTTTCTCAATGCCTCACCACAGGAGGCACTCGCGCAGGCGTTCGAAGCGGCCGATGGCAAAGACGTCCGCATTGGTGGGGGCGTCGCCACGGTGCGCGAGTTTCTGGACGCTGATCTCATTGACCAGATGCACTTCACTGTCGCGCCCATCGAGCTCGATCGCGGCGAAAGGCTGTGGAGCAGTCCCGAGGAACTCGTCGACCGCTTCTTCTTGGAAAAGATTCCGAGTCCGAGCGGAGTGACGCACCTATTCTTCTGGCGCCGCTGAGCGCCAAGCGCGATTGAATGCACGGTCACGTCGCCCCGGCTCAGTTTCACTCGTGGGAGCTGATGGTACGAATTGAGTGGTACCTGAAGCAGCCTACGAATTGCTCGTTTCGGCGGTGAGTCTCCTCGAGCGTGGGAAGGGCATTGGCGTTGTTCCGCCGAGCGCCGAGACGCATGAGTACCCATCTCGCTTGTTCGACGAATCCACTCGTCGACCACAGGCAACGGCCGGGAACCGTCAGCGCGCGACCGAAGACTCTCCCTGGCGGAAGCTGGCGCAAGAACCCGCCACGACGTAGGCGGGTGGACGGCTAAATCTGCCAACCGTCGAACACGGTCTAGAGATGAATCGTACCGTCGGCCCGCAGACCCCAGTCAGGGTTGTGAGCCACTTCCCAAACGTATCCATCGGGATCGGCAAACGCCCCCGTCGTGCCTCCCCACTCGGCGACTGAGGGAGAGCGCACGATGGAACCCCCGGCTCGAGCAGCCTCGTCGAGCACCTCGGCGACTTCCTCGGGCGAGCGCACGTCGTGGGCCAACTCAATCCCGGGTGCGCCGTGGCCGCCGAGCGCAGCCCACAGGCCAAAGACCATCCCGCCGGCTTGAAAGAAGCACACTTCGTCATCGGGTTGCTGCGCACCGGACCAGCCCATGGCTTCGTAGAACGTCCGAGCTCGGGCGAGATCGGAAACGCCGAGGGTGACCATGCTGATGCGCTGCTCCATTTCGCCATCTTGTCACGGGTCATCGTATTCGTGGTCGACGTCGGGAGTGGTGAAGGGCTTACGTGGGTGGAGAGCAGATCGGACGTCAACGGTTGGCCATCACCACCGCCTCACCGGCCGCCGATTCATCCGTGCGCCCACCAGACTCGCCACACAGTCGGCCAGCCGAGTCTGCGCCGACGATGGATCACGCGGTAGTGCCATCGTTGAGCAGCACCTCGTAGTAGCGGAATTCCGCGTTGGAGTTCGTCAGATGGAATCCGGCCCGAAGCAGGGTTCGCTGCGACGCAATGTTGTCTCGCGTGGTGTCGGCAATCACGCGAACGACACCGAGGTCGGCGGCCACGGTCAGGAGGGCGCCGACCGCCTCGGCGGCGTAGCCCCGACCGCGCCCCGAAGGCGCCAAGCCGTAACCGATTTCGACGACCCCGCTGACGGGCGGGCCCGTGAAGCCGAGTCCCCCGATGGCCCGCCCGTCGATCGCGCGCGAGATCCGGCAGTAACCGAAGGGCCGTTGTTCCCCCTCGGTGGCGGAAGCGTGTAGGAACCTCCCGAGCGCGCCCACGTCACCGTCGAAGGGGAAATCGTCGGCCCACGTGTCGACTGGTCCCGCACGACGAGCGACGATCCGCTCCGCTTCCGCGACATCGACCGCGTGAAGCTGGAGGCGAGCGGTACGAATGTCGGTCATGGCGGTGGGGTCTCAGCCTCGTCGCCAAGCGCCGAGCCGGTGGCGGAGGTCGCGGGTAGTTGGCGGAACGCGCCGTCACCGCATCGACCGTGAGTTACGTCACCGTTCTGGGATCTCGGGCACATCCTCCCAAACTACGAGGCTCCTCGCCTCGCGATCGGCACCTCACCGACGCCCGGTCAGTGGGAACCCCGCACCTCACGAGGCAGCGCCGTTCATCGCGGCGAATGACGTCGCGCCGTCGGGTCGAGCCGCCACACCACTAATCACCATCGGTCCGCTCAACCCGCTCACGACGAGGGGAGCGGTGTGTAGATTCTCGCTATGAAACTCACCACGTGTCTATGGTTCGACGGCAACGCCCGTGCCGCCGCTCAGTTTTACGTCGATAACTTTCCCGACAGCAGTCTGGGCGGTAACTGGACCGCCCCGACGGAAACGCCGAGTAACGAGCCGGGATCCGAGGTTGTGGTGGATTTCACCATCTTCGGTTCACCGTTCATTGGCTTGAATGGCGGTCCCGCCTTCCAGTTCAGCGAGGCAATTTCATTCCAGATTCCCTGCGCCGATCAAGCGGACATTGACCACTACTGGGAACTGCTCACCCGCGACGGCGGCGAGGCCGGTCGCTGCGGGTGGCTCAAAGACAAGTTCGGGGTGTCCTGGCAGGTCACGTCGCCGGTGATGGGGAGATTCATCGGAGGACCGCATCCGGAGGGTGCCCGGGCCGCGACCGAGGCGATGATCGCCATGACGAAGATCGATCTGAATGAGCTGCAGCGCGTGTACGAGGATGCCAGCTCGTCTTGAGCGCCACGTCGCGCGCCGCGACGCAGTGAGACGCGCGCGGTCGTTCAGTGATGCGCCGTCATGAGCGCGAGCACATCGCCGGTGGTCGTCACCTCGCCCAACCGCGGGAAGATCCTCTCCACGCTGTTGAGGTGAGCGGCGACGTCGGTGTCGGTCATGGCGTCGGTCACCAGGACCACGTTGTAGCCGTGCTCGAACGCCGACCGCGCGGTCGACTCGACGCCGATGCTCGTGGAGACGCCCGCGAGGAAGATCTGGGTGACGTCGTGTTCGTGGAGATACTCGTCGAGGGTGGTGCCGTGAAAGGCGCCCCAACGCTGCTTGGTCACGAAGTAGTCGCCGTCCTGGGCTTCGAGTTCGTCGATGAGTTCGATCCAGTCGGCCGGGCGCTCCTGTGCGGGGCGCGTCGCATCGACCCGCCCCGGCGCTCCACCGGTCACGTTCACCATGACCACCGGTGCGCCGGATGCTCGAAACGCGGCGGCCAACTGGGTGGCGCGGCGAGCCACGTCGGCGAAGGGATGCACCGTAGGCAGCGTGGCGATCCCCTTCTGGAGATCGATGAGGACGAGGGCCGGTCGCTCGTCGATGGTGCTCAGGGTCACGTTAGGCCTCGTCTCGTCGGGGTGCAGTACTGAACGTCATCTCAGATCACCGGTGACAGTCCACCGTCGATACTGAGCCCCACGCCGGTGATGTAGCTCGCGCGCGCGGAGAGCAGGAAGGCCGCTAGGTCGGCGAACTCCTCGGCGCGACCCAGTCGCCCGAGGGGGATGTTGGAGCGTTCGGCCATCGCCGTGTAGAAGTCGGTGAGTTCCACTCCGGCCTCGTCCGCCCGACGGACCCATTGACCCGACTCGATGAGTCCGATCAAGACCGCGTTCACGCGAATGCCCCGCGGACCGACTTCGCTCGCGAGGGCCTTGGTGAAGGCGAGACCCGCGGCGCGCGACGCCGCAGTGGGCGTGGAGTTCGCGTGGGGCGTGCGCGCCATGATGGCGAGCACGTTGAGGACTGAACCACCGGTCACCTCGAGGGCGTCGAGCACCCGACGTGCGACGTGCACGGCCGAGAGAACTTTCAGTTGATAGTCCTCTCGCCACTGTTCGTCGTCTGACGTCGCGATGGAGAAACTCGCGGCCCGGCCCGCATTGTTGACCGCGCCGTCGAGACGAGAGAAACGTGTCAGCGTGGCGTCGATGAAGTCGTCGAGCTGGCGCGAATCGGTGACGTCGGCTTGGAAGCACAAGGCGTCGGCTCCGAGGAGTTGTTGGGCCCGGTCGAGTCGGTCGCCGTCGCGTCCGCACACCGCGACCCGTGCTCCTTCGACGACGAGCTTGTGGGCGAGGGCCAGACCTAATCCGTCCGTTCCGCCGGTGATCAGAAAAGCGCGGTCTGCGAGTTCAAGGTCCATGCGCTCATCCTACGAACCTCGATCCGAGTCAAAGCCCGTGATCAGGGGGCTCGACGGGCATTCGGTCTGTGGAAAAGATGCGCCTAAGTGGTTGGATACCCCGTCCACAGGGTACAAATCAGTGGAAAAACCCCCCGAATTTGGGTAAAAGCCTGTGATTTTGTGTTCTGCCCTGTCCGCGAGGCGAAATCTCTGGCACTGTGTCACTTGTAGTCCACGCAGTACCTGTCAGCGAATCGGCAAACCGCAAGGGGAGCCGGAGCGGGAGGGGAGAGGGACCTCGCAAGAGGGACGGATCCTCACCAACGGGCAGCGGAGTTCGGTCCGCGGTTCGTAGTGACGAAGGGCGTGGAGTACCCGCCGTCAACCGGTGGCCTGTCCGACACGGGTCAACGGGTGATGTGCCTTCGGAAACCCCGAGGGGCGGGTGAGTCTCGACTCACTGGTCACTCGGGGTTTTCGTCTTTTCCGACACCATTTGATGCGCCCTCACGCGAACGTGAGAGACCGGCGTTCACTTCGGTCGGTGGGCGAGGACCGTGAAGGTCAGGGGAATGCGCGCGCGACCTTCGGGGATCGTGAAGCGGCCCCGCGACGTCTCGGCCAACCACGGATACTGCTGGAACTCGGTCCACTCGTGTTCGAGCAGTGAGTCGAGCACCAGACCGTGCGAGAGCAATCCGCCGACGATCTCGGAGAGGGAGTGGTTCCACTCGTAGGTCCGGGTCGCCCCGAGGGATCCGCCGTCGGTGTAGGTCGAGGCCCCGTCAAAGACGATGGGGTGGTCAGGGCTTTCGAAGTAGTCGTAGGCGACCCGCTCTCCGTCATCGTCGAGGCACGAGGCGAGCGGGTGGACGTCGTGTAGGTACAACTGTCCGCCCGGCGCCAGGAGCTGGGTCGCGACTCGCCCCCACGATGCGACGTCCGGCAGCCAGCACAGTGAGCCGAGGCTCACGTAGACGACGTCGAACGACCGACCCGACAGCGCCTCGGGGGCGTCGTAGACGTTGGCGCAGACGAAGGACGCCGACGCGGACAGTCCGGCGCGCCGCGCGAGGTCGGTGGCCTGGTCGATCGCGGCCGGCGAGAAGTCGACGCCGGTGACCAAGGCTCCGGCCCGCGCGAGCCGCAGTGTGTCCATGCCGAAATGGCATTGCAGGTGCACGAGGGACTTGCCCTCGAGGTCGCCCAGTGCGGCGCGTTCCTCGGGCAACGGTCCCGGCTCGTCACGCAGCCAGCCTTCGACGTCGTAGAAGTGCGACGCGACGTGGATCGCCACCCGGTCTTCCCAGTTGGCGAGGTTGGCGGCGAGTCTCGGTTCCATGCCTGCAGAGTACTTTGACCACTTCGGTGACGGCTATTGGAGAGCCGCTCGTAATCAGAAGAGGGCGCTCGGGGCCACGGGCTCGATCAACTCGGGTCCATCGTTCTTCACAGAACCGACGGCCGCGTCGACGGCGTGGTGGGAGAGCGTGCCGCGTGGCGCGGGCCGCAGGAGCAGCGCTCGCTCACCGGGTTCGTGGTCGTCCACGTTGAGCCAGGTCTCGACGTCGTGGGGGTCGAGCACGACGGGCATGCGGTCGTGGATACCGTCCATGTCGTCGCCGGGCTCGGTGGTGATGATCGTGCAGGTGGCGAGTGGCGCGGCGTCCTCGGGGCCGTTCGGGTCTCGCCAGTGCTCGAAGAGCCCCGCGAAGAGGGTTGGTTGGTCGTCGGCTCGGGTGAAGTAGTGGGGCTGCTTGGCGCGACCGGCGCGGTGGTCCCATTCGTAGAAGCCATCGACGGGGATCACACACGGACGTCGAGCGAAGGCGCTGCGAAAGGAGGGTTTCTCGGCGACGGTCTCGCCGCGCGCATTGAAGAGCCGGTTACCCACGGCGGGGTCCTTCGACCAACTCGGCACGAGACCCCAGCGATAGCGGTCGAGTATCCGACCGGTCTCGTGCTCGGCGACCGCAAAGAGGCGACGCTGGGGGCCGACGTTCCAGCTGGGGCGACCGTCGGGATCGATGCCCGCGGCGAGCGTGGCATCGAGTAACCGGGCGAACCGGATCGGTGGACTGAAGAGGGCGATGCGTCCGCACATAGGCCCATTCTGCCTCCGATCGGGGCCTTTGGCGGCTCATCGGAAATCAGCGGGGTGTGATGGACTTCACCTTGGTGATCCGCAGTTGGACGGCGAGTTCGGCACCCAATGGGAAATCTGCGACGAGCGGTGGCCCTGCCACCCACGTCGGCTTCAGAACGGTTGGGTCAACAACGAAAAGCAGCCCTCTGCGCCGTCTTGGCGCAGAGGGCTGCTTTCTTTACCAGCCAAATCTACTGGTTGCAGGTGGCCGAGTAGCTGGAGTTGCCCTGGCCGGTGTTGACGCCCTGTGCTTGGCCCATCGCGTAGCCGCCGTAGCCGCCCCATGGGCCGGGCACGATGAAGTAGGGCGAGTTGGGGCCGAAGCCGCCTGGGGCGCCATGTCCGGCGTCACAGCTCGTGGAACCGGCCGCGCTGGCGCTTGACGCGCCGAGGGCGATGGCTGGCACCACAACTGCCGAAGCCATCGCCATTGCAACAATGATTCTCTTGATCTTCATAAGTGAATTCCCTCTGCCCTTGCATTCGGGTCCGTCGGTTTCGCTATTCGCTCGTCGCAGGTCGTTTGGCGACCAGTTGGGCCTGCGAGTCAACGCATCATTCCCCCGCCGAGAAACCTTCCCGACCAAGCGAACCTATAACTGATCTCTTCGCCTGTCAATCACGGTTATGTCCAGCCAACCGACGTTGCACATAGGGCAGTTTCCTCCAATGAAGAAAGTTCTTCAGGCACTCACACCCCGCTAATTTCCGATGAGCCCCTTTGGCGCGTGTGACCTGGAGTGGCTACTCTTACGAACATATGTTCGCTTTTTCACCCAATCGCCCCGTATTACCCCCCGATTTGGTGGCCCGACTTCGGCCAGTCTCTCTGGCTAGAACCCGCACGCTCCCCCTCGGTGAGCCGTGGACAGGCCTGGTTCCCGGGGGTGGACTGCGCCGTGGTTCGACCGTCGTGGTCCAAGCCCCTCCGGGGTTGGGGGGGCTCAGCGTGGCCCTCAGCCTGCTCAGCGAGTCGAGTGCTCGGGGCCACTGGGCCGCGGCCGTCGGCGTGGACGATCCAGGCGTGGTCGCGATCGCCGATCTCGGAGTGGACCTTCGTCGGGTGATCTTCGTGCCACGCCCGCGCGGGGCGTGGGCGGAGTCGGCGGCGGACCTGCTCGACGGGGTCGATCTGTTGATCGTGCGGCCGCCTTCGCGGGCGGCGCACGGAGCCGCACGTCGATTGATGGACCGGGTGCGTGAACGCGGGACCGTGTTGATCGCGCTCACCGAGTCGGGGGCTCCGTGGCCCCTGCCCGCCGACCTCTCCTTCGACGTCACCGCCGCGCAGTGGGTCCGGTCGTCGCGCCTCGACGCGCGCTACCTGACGGTCCGAGTCGCCGGCCGCGGCGAGGCCGGACGGGCACGTGAGCATGTGGTGGTGTTGCCGAATCAGCGAGGCCGCGCCGAGGCGAGTTGAGTGGAACGTCTTCTCGCCATCTGGATCGAGGCGTTCAGCGTGGAAGCGCCGGACGGCTCGACGCTGCGTACCCACGTGGCGATACTCGACGGGCTTGACGTCCTGTGTCCCTTCACCGAATCGATCCGTCTCGATCTGCTCGTGCTGCCGCTGCGGGGACCGAGCCGATTCTTCGGCGGGGAGGACGCCGTACTTGACGCCGTGCGTCAGACCGTGCGTGACATTGGTGGGTGCGAGGTGCGGCTCGGGGTCGCCGATGGACTCTTCTGTGCCGAGATGGCCGCGCGGCGGGGCCGCCTACTCGCCCCCGGCGAGACCGTCGCTTTTCGTCGGTCGTTGCCCCTCGGGGTACTCGGCCGCAAGGACGTCGCCACGACCTGTCAGCGACTCGGTCTGCACACGGTCGGTTCCTTCGCCGACCTCGAGCGCGCCCGGGTGGCCGAGCGCTTCAACAAGCACGCGCTGGTGTTGCACCGGCTCGCGCGGGGCGAACTGGCTGAACTGGACGGCCAGCGCGACCCTCGGCTCGCGCAACGCGTGACCCGACTGCGGGGCGGGGGCGGGCCACGCGAGGAGCAGATCGGTTTCTTCGGTCAACGCGGCGCCGGCGACGACCGCGCCGAGGCGGCGGTGCACCGGGTCCGTCACCGCCTCGGGGTCGATGCGGTGGTGGTCGCATCACTGCGCGGAGGACGCGCCCCCGGCGATCGCGCCACCCTCGTGCCGTGGGGCTCACCAACATCGGGAGTCCGCGACTCGGCCCCGTGGCCGGGACAACTGCACGCGCCGTCGCCGGCGACGACCCTGGGCCATCCGGTCGTGGTCCAACTCCACGACGACGCGGGCCACCCCGTCGTCGTGGGGTCACGGGGACTCTTGAGCGGTTCCCCGGACGTGATCGTGTTCTCCAATCAGACCCATCGTGACGTGGTCTGGCACGCGGGCCCCTGGCCCCTCGTGGAGCGGTGGTGGTCGACGAGTCGCCGTCGCGCCTACCTGCAGGTGCTGCTCGCGGCGGGCGAGGGATTGTTGCTGACGTCCGAATCGGGTGAGTGGTTCCTCGTGGGGATCTACGACTGATGGCGACGTACGCCGAACTTCACGCTCACTCGGGTTTCAGTTTCCTCGACGGGGCGAGCGACCCCGAGGAACTCGTCGCCGAGGCATCACGTCTAGGGCTCTCGGGTCTGGCGATCACCGACCACCACGGCCTCTACGGCGTGGTGCGCTTCGCCGAGGCGGCGCGGGCCCTCGGGGTGGCGACGATCTTCGGGTGCGAGGTGACACTCGACGCCCTCGACGACCGTGTGGGGATCCCCGACCCCTCGGGGAACCACCTCGTGGTGCTGGCACGCTCACCCGAGGGGTACCGCAGCCTCTCGTCGATGTTGGCCGAGGCCCACCTGCGCCGAGGGGAAAAGGGTGCTCCGCGCTTCACCTTCGACGAGGTCGCCGCCAACGCCCGCGAGTGGCTCGTGCTGAGCGGATGCCGCAAGGGGCCGCTCACGCGCGCGCTGATGGACCACGGCCCCCGCGCCGCCCAACGTGAGCTCGAACGGCTCACCGACGCCTTCGGCCGGGACAACGTCGCGGTCGAACTCTGGGACCACGGCGCCCCCGACGATGTCGCCCGCAACGACGTACTCGCCGAGATGGGGGTGCGTCGCGGGGTGGCGGTGGTGGCGACCAACAACGTCCACTACGCCACTCCCGACGCGTTCGCCCGGGCCAACGTCCTCTCGGCGATCCGCGCTCGGCGCAGCCTCGAGGAGATGGAGGGGTGGCTGGACGCGTCGCCCCTCGCGCACCTGCGCAGTGACGCCGAGCAGCGTCGTCGCTTCGTCCGCTGGCCGGGGGTCGTCGACCTGGCCGGAGAACTGGCGGGGGAGCTGGCCTTCGACCTTCGCCTCGTCGCGCCCAATCTCCCCCCGTTCGAGACCCCGGCGGGACTTGATGAACAGGCCTACCTCGAGCACCTCGTCGCCGAGGGCGCGACGCGGCGGTACGGCTCACGCGACGAGGAGCGGGTGAAGGGGGCGTGGCGCCAGATCGACCACGAACTCGGGGTGATCGGCCAGCTCGGCTTCGCCGGTTACTTCCTCACCGTCTGGGACATCACGGAGTTCTGTCGACGCGAGAACATCTACTGTCAGGGCCGCGGGTCGGCGGCGAACTCGGCGGTCTGCTACTCGCTGGGCATCACCAACGCCGACGCGGTGAAGCTCAACCTCTTCTTCGAACGATTCCTGTCGCCGGCGCGCGACGGTCCACCCGACATCGACGTCGACATCGAGTCGGGCCGACGCGAGGAGGTCATCCAGTACGTCTACGGACGTTACGGGCGCCGCCACGCGGCTCAGGTGGCCGCAGTCATCACGTACCGGTCACGCTCGGCCCTGCGCGACGTCGCGCGCGCGTTCGGCTTCTCCGAGGCCGCCGCGAACGACTTGCGTGACCGGGTCGACCGCCATTCGATGACCCCCCTCGGGCCCGACGTGCCCGAACTGGTGACGACCATGGCCGCGCAACTGCTCGACCGACCACGCCACCTCGGCATCCATTCGGCCGGCATGGTGCTGTGCGACCGACCGGTCATCGAGGTCTGTCCGGTCGAGTGGGGGCGCACACCCGGGCGCACGGTGCTGCAGTGGGACAAGGATGACTGCGCGGCCATCGGGCTCGTCAAGTTCGACCTGTTGGGACTGGGGATGCTCGAGGCGTTGCACCGGGCCGTCGACCAGGTGGAGGCCTTCCACGCCACGACCATTGACCTCGGCGCGTTACCCCAGGAGGAGGCGGTGTACGACCTGCTCTGCGAGGCCGACACGGTGGGCGTCTTCCAGGTGGAGTCGCGCGCGCAGATGGCCACGCTGCCACGCGTGCAGCCACGCTGCTTCTACGACCTCGTCATCGAGGTGGCCCTGATCCGACCCGGCCCCATTCAGGGCAACGCGGTGAACCCGTATATCCGTCGGCGCCGTGGAGACGAGCCGGTCACGTATCTGCACCCCCGACTCGAGCCGATTCTTTCGCGCACGCTCGGGGTGCCGCTCTTCCAGGAGCAGTTGATGGAAATGGCGGTGGCGGTAGCGGGTTTCTCGCCGGCCGAGGCCGACGAACTGCGCCAGGCCATGGCGGCCAAGCGCTCGGAGTTGCGCATGATGAAACTGAAGAGCCGTTTCTACGCGGGCATGGCGGTGAACGGCATCGTCGGGGCCGCGGCCGACCAACTCTTCGACGCGCTGTCGGCGTTCGCGAACTTCGGCTTCCCCGAGTCGCACTCGGTCTCCTTCGCCCACCTCGTCTACTGCTCGGCGTGGATCAAGCACCATTACCCGGCGGCCTTCCTCGTCTCACTGTTGAACGCCCAGCCCCTGGGCTTCTGGTCGCCGCAGAGCCTGGTGGCCGACGCGCAGCGTCACGGCGTGGAGGTGCGCCGTCCCGACGTCAACCGTTCGGGGGTGCTGGCCACCCTCGAGGGCACGGCGCAGCGTCCGGCCGCGCGACTCGGCATCGCGTCACTGCACGGCCTCGGCACCGAGCTCGCCGAACGCATCGTGGAGGGCGCACCGTGGCGCGACGCGTCGGACCTCGTGCGCCGTGCGGGCGTCCAGGAGCATCACCTCGAGGTACTCGCCGCCGCCGGGGCCCTCGACGGATTCGGGCAGAGCCGGCGCGCGATGGCCTGGACCGCCGGGGCCGCGGCCCAGTCGACACCCGACCGGCTGGCGGGCGTGGTCACCGGGCTGCGGGCCCCGACGTTGCCCCCCGTGAGCGCCATGGAGCGGGTGGCCGACGACCTGTGGTCGATGGGGCTCACCCCCGAGGCGACCGCGATGGCGCTGGTGCGCGACGAGCTCAGCGCGCGTGGCGTCACTCGGGCCGACGCCCTGATCGCGGTGGAGGGGACCCGGGTCGTGGTCGCGGGCGTCGTCACGCATCGTCAGCACCCCGAGACGGCGAACGGGGCGGTCTTCATAAACCTGGAGGATGAGACCGGCCACGTCAACGTGATCTTCTCCAAGGGGGCGTGGACGCGCTGGTCGTCGGTCGCCCGCGGCGCACCGGCCCTGCTGATCCGGGGGTCACTGCAGCGAGGTCAGGGCGCCGTGGCGCTCGCGGCGGAGTTCGTCGAACCGCTCACGTTGGGAGCGACGACTCCATCGCGGGACTGGCGCTGAACACCTGTCCCGTCACCCGCACGAGGCGTGCGTCAAACGAACGCGAACTCTGGTCGGTGGCCCGACTCGATCTCGAGGCGCACGAGCAGTTGTGCGATACGCAGGTCCTCGGCGTGGGTCACACCGATGCAGCGTGAGCGCGTCGGCAGGACATCAAAGCGCATGGGCGAGTGGTGCAGGATCTGACCGACGAAGGTCGAGAGCTGCATCTCCGCTTCCAGTTCGAAGTCGTGACGACTCCTCGCGTCGTGCATCAGCGGAATGATCGAACTCTGGAAACCCCAAAGGTTCATCGACACGGTGGCGAGCGGGGAGAGCGCACGCGGCTCGAGGCCGTCGTCGGCGTCGTAACCCGCGAGCGTGGTGTGGACGTTGCGCCGCTCGATGATGTCGGTCAGGTGGCCGTTCACCACGTTGCAGGTGCCCCGCGAGACGGGCAGGTCGCCCACGAGGGCCCGGTCGAGTTCGAAACCCACCAAGCACGAGTTCGCACTCGACTTGAGGTGCTCGCCGAGCAGCAGGAAGGCGGCGCGTCCGTAGAGGTCGTCGGCGTTCGACACGCCGAAGGGTCGAGAGAGGTCGAGGTGGGCCTCGGCGGCGAGCACCGCGTCCACGGTGCCGCGCAACTGCTCCTGGACCGCGAAGGTGACGTTGCGCCCGCGGGGCCAGTGCCGCTCCACGTGCTCCTCGATCGTCGGACCGGTGTCGGCGTTCACGACGATCACGATGTCGTCGAAGCCGGCCGCGTAGGCGTCTGACGCGATGAGGTCGATGACCCCTTCACCGTGGAGTCCGATCGGGGCCAGTTGCTTCAATCCGCCGTAGCGGCGGGCACGACCGGCGGCCAGGATGACCAGCGACGGTCCGCTCACCGGGACCATCGCATCACCGCGGAGGCCCACGTCATGCCGGCACCGAAGCCGGTCATCAGCGCGTACTCACCAGACTTGACGCGTCCGTTCTCCCGTGCGTCGTAGAAGGCCAGGGGAATCGACGAGCCCGAGGTGTTGCCGTAGCGGTCGAGGGTGATGACGGCCTTCTCCATGTCGATGTCGAGGCGCTGGGCCGCGGCCTGGATGATGCGGATGTTTGCCTGGTGGGGGATCATCAGGCTGATGTCGCTCGCGCTGACGCCGGCCTGCTCCATGGCCTTCTGCGCGGAGTCGACGACGACGCGCACCGCGCGCCGGAACACCTCACGGCCGTCCATCTGGAAGTAGCCCCCGTGCTCACAGGTCAACAGGTCGGCCGCCGACCCGTCGGCGCCCAGGACGAAGGAGAGCACGTCGCTGCCGTCGGGGTCGTACTCGAGCACGGCCGCACCGGCGCCGTCACCGAGCAGCACCGCCATGTTGCGGTCACTCCAGTCGACCCAGCGCGAAAGGTGCTCCGAGCCGATGACCAGGATGCGCTTGTTGCCGGTCTCGAGGAGCCCCTGGGCGGTGCGCACCGCGTACATGAATCCGCTGCAGGCCGCGTTGACGTCCATCGCGGGGCACTTCAGTCCCATCCCGTTGGCGATCATCGGCGCGGTCGCGGGGCAGACCCGGTCGGGCGTGGTGGTCGCGACGACCAGAAAGTCGATGTCCTCGAGTGCGACGCCGGCGTCGGCGAGGGCGTTGTTGCCAGCGATGATGCCGAGCGACATGGCGGAGCCACCGATACGGCGTTCGCGGATGCCGGTGCGCTCGGTGATCCACTCGTCAGAGGTGTCGAGCGTCAATGACAGTTCGTCATTGGTCACGATGCGTTCAGGTACGGCAATGCCCCAACCCGTAAATCGAACACCCATTGGTCAGCTCCTCTGCCGGTCAGTTACCCCGAAAGTCTAGGCGTTACCCCCCGATTGACGAGGGCGCCTTCAATACCTGCAGTGAGCAGCGGGCCACACAGATCAGGCGATCGCGGTCGTCGGTGAGCTCGATATTCCAGACGTGAACCGTACGGCCCTTACGGATTGGCGTCGCCGTGGCCCGCAACATCCCCTCGGTCATCGAGCGAAGGTGAGAACAATTCAGTTCGGTCCCCACGACAATGTGGTCGGGTCCGACGCTGACGGCGCCGCCCAACGACGCGGCGCCCTCGGCGAGCAGTGCCGAGACCCCACCGTGCAGGATCCCGTACGGCTGGTGGACCTTAGGTCCGACTTCGACCTGCAGGACGACTTTGTCGGGTGAGACGAAGACCGTCTCGATGCCGAGTTGGTCGTTCACGTTGGGTCGTACGGGAATCTGGTCCACAAGGTTGTCACTCATATTCTCAGTGTACGAGCGCAGGTAGCCTCATCTCCATGACACGTCGAGTGGACCTGCGCAGTGACACCGTGACCCAGCCGACCGCCGCGATGCGCGACGCGATGGCCACCGCCCTCGTCGGTGACGACGGGTACGGCGAGGACCCGAGCATCAACGCCCTCGAGCGTCGATTCGCCGATCTGGTGGGCAAGCCCGCCGCAGTCTTCGTCCCGTCCGGCGTCATGGCCAATCAGATGGCGGTGCGGGTGCTGACGAGGCCCGGAGACGTGATCGTCGCCGGGCGGGCCCAGCACGTCGTCAGTTTCGAGATGGGCGCGTCAGCGCGCAATTCGTCCGTGCAGTTCGCCACCGTCGACGACTCGCGTGGAGCCCTCGACCTGCGTGAGGTGCTCGACGTGATCGACGCCGAACTCGACCACCAGCCCCACATCGCAATGGTGGCGGTGGAGAACACGCACATGCCCTCGGGCGGCGTGCCGTGGGACCTGCACGACCTGGAGACCTTGGCGACGGCCATCGGTGAGCGGCCACTGCACCTCGACGGCGCGCGCCTCTTCAACGCCGTGGTCGCCACCGGCACCAGTGCGGCCCAGTTCGCCGCACCCGCCACGACGGTGATGGCTTGTCTGTCCAAGGGACTCGGGGCACCGGTCGGATCCCTGCTGGCGGGGCCCGACGACCTAATCGCCGCCGCGCGCATCGAACGAAAGCGGCTGGGTGGCACCATGCGTCAGGCCGGGATCCTCGCCGCCGCCGGACTGGTCGCACTCGACACCATGGTCGAGCGACTGGCCGAGGACCACGCGAGAGCTCGCCAGTTGGCCGAGATGTTCAGCGCCGCCTTTCCCGAGGCCGAGTACGACCCGTCAAGGTGTCGCACCAACATCGTCGCCTTCGACCATCCCCAGGCCCGACAGATCGTCGAGGAGCTCGCGCTGCGTGGTGTGGAGGGAGGCACCGTGGCACCGCGCCGGGCGCGGTTCGTCACCCACATGGGCATTGGCGACGACGACGTCGCCTACGTCGGCGAGGTCCTCTCCGAGTTCACCCCGTCGTCACGCTGAGTCGGTCCCTGCGTTCGCACGAAGTTCACGGGCTCACACTGGTCCGGTTCTCGTCGGACGGGGTAGCCTTGCAACGTTGTAAAGGCATCGCGTGACTGAAATTCTCCACCTCTCTACGTTCCTGCACCGACCGATCTTCGATTCCGGCGGTGGTCGGATTGGACGCGTCCAGGACCTGGTCGCGCGGCTTGGCGACGACGCGCACCCGCCGATCGTCGGGGTCGTCGTGCGCATCGAGGGTCGAGACCTGTTCATTCCGGTGCGCAAGATCGGCGGTCTCGCCGAGGGCCGCATGACCTTCCACGGCAAGCGCGTGGACCTTCGGCACTTCGAACGGCGTCCGGGCGAGTTGTTGCTCGCCGAGGATCTCCTGGCCCGTCACCTCATCAACCTCGTGCGCGGGCGCCTGATCATCGCCAACGAGATCGAGATCGCCCAAATCGATGGACGCTGGGAGGTGGTCGGAGTCGACCCCGGTCGACGTTCGTTCATGCGTCGCGTGCTCGGCCAGAAGGTGGGCCAGCGGGTCAAGACCGAAGCCATCGTCGACTTCGCGTCGATCGAGCCCTTCGTCTCGCACGTGCCGTCGGCGCGCCTACGCATTCCCTACCGCAAGTTGGCCAGGCTTCACCCGGCCCAGCTCGCTGACCTCGTGGAACAGGCCAGCCACGAAGAGGGTGAGGAGATCATCGAAGCGGTCGGTCTCGACCGCGAGCTCGAGGCCGATGTCTTCGAAGAACTCGACGTGACGCACCAACTGGAGTTCCTCGAGTCGCGCACCGACATCGACGCGGCGCGCCTGCTCTCGCGAATGGAGCCCGACAACGCGGCCGACCTCATCACCGAGATCGAACAAGAGCGTCGCCTCCCAATCCTCGAGCAGATGCCAGCCGACCACCAGACCAAGATTCGCCAGTTGCTGAGCTACAACGCCGACACCGCTGGCGGGCTCATGAATACCGACTTCGTGTCGGTTCCCTCTACGGCCACGGTGGCTGACGCGCTCAATGCGGTTCGTGACTCCAAGGTCCCGGGTGAATCGGTTCACGCGGTGTTCGTCCTCGACGAGCAGGGCCAGCCGGTGGGCGCCGCGACACTGGCGCCCTTGGTGCGCGCCCGCGGAAGTGAACTTGCACTCAGCGTGGCGCGTACGCAACTCGCCCACGTGCACCCGCACTGGGATCTGCATCGCATCGCTCGAAAGATGAGCGACTTCAACCTGACCGTCCTGCCCGTGCTCGATGATGAACACCGTCAGATGATCGGCGTGATCACGGTCGACGACCTGCTGGAGGAACTCTTGCCTCAGGGTTGGCGTCGGGAGTTCGGGATGACGGCGGTGGAGGAATGACTCCGTGCGTCGCATCCGAACACGTTCTAAGGGGGCCTTTCTGAAACCCCCTAGTACCAGTTCCAATATTTTCCAGACCCAACAACAACCCCGCACGTCTCCGGAGGCCGGCCGCTAGTCCGCCGCCTGGTTTCGCCGTGGTTGTTGTGCCCCACGACCACGACGAGACGAAAGGAGGTGAGACATGCAGGAAGAGCAGCACAAGGAAGCTCAGATCAGCGGGGCCTTTGGCACCATCAAGGCCCACGACGTGGGCCACCGCAAAGGCCTGCGGGCTCGCTTCTTGACGCTCATCGCCATCATCGGACCGGGCCTGATCGTCATGGTGGGCGACAACGACGCCGGTGGCGTCTCCACGTACGCCCAGGCCGGGCAGAACTTCGGGTACTCCCTCCTCTGGACACTGCCGTTGCTGATCCCGGTGCTGATCATCAATCAAGAGATGGTGGCGCGCCTCGGGGCGGTCACCGGTGTGGGGCACGGTCGTTTGATCCGGGAACGGTTCGGACGGCGCTGGGGCAACGTCTCGATCGGCTCGATCCTCCTGCTCAACTTCCTGATCATCATCACCGAATTCATCGGCGTCTCGCTCTCCATGGAGTACTTCGGCGTCAGTCCCTATATCTCCGTGCCCGTCGCGGCGGCGCTCTTGTTCGCGGTGACGGCGACGGGTTCGTTCCAACGATGGGAGCGCTTCATGATGCTCTTCGTCGCGGTCAACTTCTTCGTCGTGCCGTTGTTGTTGGTCACCAAGCCGCACTACGCCACCGCACTGCACCACGCCACCGTGCCCGGCATCCGTGGCGGCGCATCCTCGGGCGCAGTGCTCTTGATCATCTCGATCATCGGCACGACGGTCGCTCCCTGGCAGCTCTATTTCCAGCAGTCGAACATCGTTGACAAGCGCATCACGCCGCGCTGGCTCAACTACGAGCGCATCGACACGATCCTCGGATCGGTCATCGTCGTCATCGGGGCATCGGCGCTGATCGCGGCGAGCGCGGCGGGTCTGAGTGGCCACGGCGGCACCAACGCCTACACCGACGCGCTCGGCGTGGCGCGCGGTCTCGGTCACCACGTCGGCCACGGTGCGGGCACTCTCTTCGCAATCCTGCTGCTCAACGCCTCGGTCATCGGGGCGGCGGCGGTGACGCTCGCGAGCACGTACGCCATGGGCGACCTGGCGGGCAGTCGCCAGTCACTCAACTCGAGGGTGCGCGAGGCCAAGGGCTTCTACGGCGCCTTCGCGGGTCTGTTGACCGTGGCGGGCGTCGTCACGCTCATCCCCGGGGCCCCGCTCGGTCTGATCACCCTGGCGGTCCAGGCGATGTGCGGGCTGATGCTGCCCAGCACGACGATCTTCGTCCTCCTGCTCTGCAATGACCGCGAAGTGCTCGGTCCCTGGGTGAACGGGCGCGCGCTGAACATCACGGCCACGGTCGTCGTCAGCGCGTTGGTGGTGCTCTCGGTGACCATGATGGTCTCGACGCTCTTCACGTCGGTGAACGTCGTGGCCCTGCTCACGATCCTGTCGGTCGTCGCGGGTATCGGACTGATCATCGGCCTGCCGATGGGACTGCGCCGGGCGCAGGCCCGACCGGTCTACGACATCGACAAGCGCGACTGGCGCACCCCGCGACTCACGCTGTTGGCCCCGGTGCCCACCACCTTCGCCCGGCGGATCCTGCTGCGCGCGGTGGGCTCGTACCTGGCCGTGGCCGGCACGCTGCTGGTCGTGCGTATCGTCCAACTGGCGACCTCCTAATCTTTCAGGGTGACCACTCGACCGACTCTGCTCTGCGTGCACGCGCACCCCGACGATGAGGCCCTCTTCACGGCGGGCACCACCATGCACTACGCGGCGCTCGGCTACCGGGTGGTCCTCGTCACCTGCACCAACGGCCAGTTGGGCATCGATGACGGGCACCGCGCCGGGTCTGACGCGGCGCACCACACCGACCTCACGAGGAGCGTGCGCGCGGGCGAGTTGCAGCGCGCGGCCCCCCTCGCCGGATTCGATCGGGTGATCACCCTCGGCTACGACGATTCGGGGATGATGGGCTGGCCCCAGAACGACCGGCCCCGGGCCTTCTGGCAAGTCGACGTCGAGGCGGCCGCGCACACCTTGGCGGCGATTTGTGACGAGGTGAACGCGTCAGTGGTGCTCACCTACGACGAGAACGGCTTCTACGGGCACCCCGACCACATCATGGCCAACCGCATCACCCGACGCGCGGTCGAACTGGCGGCGTCGGTCGAGCGTCTCTACTACCCAATCGTGCCCCAGAGCATCCTCACTAAATTCGTCCCCGACGCCCAGGCGCTCGAGGTCTTCCTGCCCGCGTGGGTGCTCGACGCGGGGATCGGTGTCTCGGACGACCTGGTCGCCACGACCATGGACGTACGGGACTACGCCGCCCGCAAGCGCGAGGCCATCGCGACCCACGCCTCCCAGATCGATAACGCCGACTTCATCACGCTCGACGAAGACCTCTTCCTCGCGTTGTTCGGCACGGAGTACTTCCAGCGGGGTTGGAGCCGCCGACCGGCCGTGGGGGACGCGACCGACCTGTTCGGGGGACTCTCGTGAGCGATGGCCTGACCTTTCTCGCGGTCCACGCCCACCCCGACGACGAGGCGAGCTCGACCGGCGGGATGTTCCGCCAACTGGCCAACCAGGGCGTGCGCACCGTGCTCGTCACCTGCACCAATGGCGAGTTCGGTGATTCGCCCGAAGGGGCCAAGCCCAACGAAGACCACCACGACGGTGACGAGGTCGCGAAGATCCGCGCCGTGGAGCTCGAGGACGCGGTGCGGATCTTGGGAATCGACCGATTGGTGCGTCTCGGCTACCGCGACTCGGGCATGAAGGGCTGGCCCCAGAATGACGATCCGGAGTCGTTCTGGTCGACGCCCGTCGACGTCGCCGCCGCGCGCCTCGCCGCAATCCTCACCGAGGAGCGACCTCAGGTCGTGATGACGTACAACGCCATTGGCTTCTACGGTCACCCCGACCACATCCAGGCCCACCGCATCACGCTGGCGGCGTTGGAACTCATCGACTACGAACCGACCCTGTACTTCAACGCGATTCCCGACTCGGTGATGGTGCGCTACCGCGAACGCTGGGCCCTTGAAGAACGTGAGCGTCGCGAGGCCGACGCGGCCCGGGGCGTGACCCGCGAACCCGAGGTCCGCGACCCCGACGAAGAGGAGATCAACATGGGCACGCCCGACGAACTCATTGACGCGACGATCGACATCACCGGCGCGACGAACGAGAAGTTCGACGCGCTCGCCGCGCACCGCTCACAGATGAGGGATTCATTCTGGATGAAGATGGGCCGCGAACAGTTCGCTCAGGTCATGGGGACCGAATGGTTCGTGCGCGCGACGAATCCGCGCGGCCTCAGTGGCCACGTCACCGACATCTTCGCGGGTTACCGGTAGGCCCACGCGCCGACGGCCCCTGGGCGGTCGGGAACGAACCGGCCGGTGGTGAGGTTACATTTGTCCGGTGACGGATAACGTGCTGCTCGAACTTCGAGACGTCGGCAAGGTCTTCGCCGAGACCGTCGCCCTGTCACCGACGTCGCTCGCCATCGAGGAGGGCTCCTTCGTCGCCATCGTCGGCCCGTCGGGTTGCGGCAAGTCGACGCTCTTCAACGTGATCGCCGGTCTCCTGCGCCCCGATTCGGGGGAGGTGCGACTGGCCGGCGAGCCGGTGACCGGCGCCACCGGCCACGTGGGCTACATGCTGCAGAAGGACCTGCTGGTGCCCTGGCGCACCGTGGAGGACAACATCACGATGGCCGCGCGCCTGACCCGCCGGGTCACCGCCGAGGACCGGGCCGAGGCCCGGCGCGTCGCGGTCCAGTACGGGCTGGGCGACTTCCTGCGCCACTACCCGAGCGCCCTGTCGGGCGGGATGCGCCAGCGCGTCGCGTTCATGCGCACCCTCGTCACGCACCAGCGACTGCTCCTGCTCGACGAACCCTTCGGGGCCCTCGACGCCCAAACGCGTCTCGAGATGCAACAGTGGCTGCTCCAGGTGTGGCGCGACACCGGTCGCACGGTGTTGTTCATCACCCACGACGTCGACGAATCGATCTTCCTCTCGGACCGCATCCTCGTGATGTCACCTCGTCCCGGCCGCGTGGTCGCCGATCTCGCCAACCCGTTGCCGCGTCCCCGTGACATCGCCACGCTCACCGATCCCCTGTTCAACGGGCTGAAGAGCCGGATCATGGGGTTACTGCACGGAGTCGCGACGTGAGCGGGGCCCGCGATTCCGACACCACGGCGCTCGCGAGGTACATGACGCGCCGAACGGGTGACGGGCTGGCCCGCAACACGTCGCGCCGACCGGGGACGTGGCGTGCCGTGGGACGTAACGTGGGGATCCCGATCCTGTCGATCGTCCTGCTCGTGCTGGTCTGGGAGTGGATCGTCGTCGGATTCCACATCGCTCCCTACATCGCTCCGCGACCGATGCAGGCGTACGAGGCGGTGCGGGGTGATTGGGTCACCCTCTGGCCGTTGGTGCTCGCCACCCTTCGAGAGACGATCTACGGGTACGTCTCGGGAGCGCTGCTCGGGGTCTTCCTCGGCGTCGTCATGGCCAAGGTCCCGTTCCTGCAGCGCATGGTGTACCCGTTGCTGGTGTTGTCCCAGGCCGTGCCGATCATCGCGCTGGCGGCACCACTGGTGCTGATCCTCGGTTTCAGCGTGGTACCCATCGTGATCATCGTGGCGTGGATCGTGTTCTTCCCGGTGACGGTGAACGTCCTGGACGGCCTGAGCCACGTCGACCAGGACCTGCTCAACCTCGCCCGCGTCTACGGGGCTTCGCGCTGGCGCACGTTCGTCCAGATCGAGATTCCCGCCACCACCACGCCCCTCTTCAGCGGCCTGAAGATCGGCGCCACCTACGCCGTCACCGGGGCCATCATCGGCGAGTTGGTCGCGTCCAACGGCTCCTCGTTGGCGCTCTATCAGGAGCACGCGAACTCGAACCTCAACACGGCGGCCGTGTACGGCACGACCATCCTGATGACCATCATCGGGATCAGTTGGTTCCTGCTCGTGGTCGGCGCGGAAATCCTCGCGACCCCGTGGCAACGACGCAGCGTGGCGCGCCGTGCGTGGCGCCGACGGCGCGAGACCGCCCTGACGACGGCCCAGGTCGAGAACTAGTATTCATCAACTCCAAACTCCGGGGAGATCGTCATGAGATTCAATCGTCTGGGTGCACTGGCCGCGGCCGGTTCGCTGCTCGCCACTTCCGTCGTCGCCCTCGCGGCCGGCCCGAGCGCATCGGCGGCGTCACTGACCAAGGTCACCTTCGCCTACGACTTTCCGGGTCCGGACTTCGAATTGACCCCGCTCGTGGTGGCCCAGGACCAGGGCTTCTTCAAGGCCGCCGGCCTCAAGGTCTCCGTGGTGTTCCCACCGAACACCTCGACGACCACGAAGATGCTCGCGACCGGGAGCGCCGGCATTGGCTTTCTCACCACGACCGACATGGGAGTCGCGGTCGACGTGGGCGTCCCGGTGCGGTCCGTGGCCAATTACTCGATGCGCAATAACTGGGCGCTCTTCGCCAAGCCCGGCACCAAGCTGACGGCGGCCAACCTCACGTCGGCGCTCAGGGGCAAGAAGATCTTCTCCTACGGCGACACCTGGACCGAGGCCATGTTGCCCTTCGTCCTGAAGAAGGCCGGCCTGACCACCTCGCAGGTGAAGATCATCACGGACCCGACCGGCAACGACCTCACCGACCTGTTGGCCGGGAAGGTCGACTTCTCGACCTCGACGACCAACTACGAGATTCCCGGATTCCAGGGCTCGGGCCAGAAGGGTCAGTTGACCCAGTTGCTCGGCACCGCCGCCGGAGCGCCCGACGTCCCGATCTGGGTCTACGCGGTCACCAACAGCTACGCCAACGCCCACGGCGCCAACGTGAAGGCGTTCCTGTCCGCCATGAAGAAGGCGACCGTGTGGGCGGCGAAGAACCCGACCAAGGCCGCGGCCGAGTTCACCAGGGCCTACCCCAAGAGCGGATACACCCCCGCCTACAACCAGGCCGGATGGAAGTTGACGATCCCCTTCCTCACCAACGCCCATGGCCAGTACTTCACCCAGACCAACGCGCAGTGGACGACCTTGTCCAAGGCGCTGAAGAGCATCAAGTTGATCTCCAAGGTGCGGTCGCCCTCGACGTACTTCACCAACAAGTTCCTGCCGTAGCCGTGTCCGCTGTCCGCCGCGGTCCCCGCGTCGGGGTCGTCGGGAGCTGCAACGTGGACCTGGTGGTCCGATGCGCCCACCTGCCACGTCCCGGCGAGACCGTGATGGCGGGTGACGTGGTGCGTCTCCCCGGTGGTAAGGGGGCCAATCAGGCCGCCGCGGCCGCCCGACTCGGTGCTCGCGTGTCACTGGTCGCCTCACTCGGCGACGATGAGGCGGGGGACTGGCTACATTCGGTGCTCGCGGGCTACGGAGTCGACCTCGGGTTGATTCAGCGTTCGACGCGCCCGACCGGCACCGCGTTCATCGCGGTCGAGGACGGCGGCGAGAACGAGATCGTGGTCTCGCCGGGTGCCAACGCCGATTTGGACGTTTCCAAGGTCGTCCTCGACAATTTCGACGTGGTGCTCGCCCAGATGGAAGTTGCTCCACATGTCGTGGACGAGGTGGCCCGGCGCGACGCACCACTGGTGCTGAACGTCGCACCGGCCGGCGAGGTCGACCCCGACACGTTGGCCCGCTGCGCAGTCGTGGTGGCCAACGAGATCGAGGCCGAGCAGTTCGACCTCGCGGTCATCGAGCACTGCGTGATCACCCTCGGTGAGCGCGGCGCGGTCCACTACCGCCGGGGACGCGAAGTGACCAGCGCCCGTGCGCCCCGGGTCGAGCCGGTCGACACCGTCGGTGCCGGCGACGTGTTCTGTGCGGCGTACGCGCTGCAGTTCGCCCGACACGCCGCGCCCGACCAGGCGCTGCAGTTCGCGGTGGGTGCTGGGTCGCTCGCCACATTGGCGTTGGGCGCACAGGGCGCCCTGCCGACGGAAGAAGAGGTATGGCAATGGCTCGAACGAGGGTGATCATCGACACCGACCCCGGCGTGGACGACGCCGTGGCGATTCTGCTGGCGCTGGCGAGCGAGGAGCTCGAGGTCCTGGCGGTCACGACCGTGACCGGGAACGTCCACGTCGACCGCACCACGCTCAACGCGCGGCGCCTCGTGCAGATGGCACATCGTCCGGACGTGATCGTCGCGCGCGGCTGTGGCGAAGCGCTCGCGGGACCCCTGGAGTCCTTCGAGGTGGTCCACGGCGCTGACGGACTGGGTGACATTCTCTGGGACGAACTGACGGTTCCCGAACATCCCGTTCACGCGGTCGAGGTGATGCGTGAACTCATCGAGCAGGGTCCGCTCAGCATCGCGGCGATCGGTCCCCTCACCAATCTCGCTCTCCTGCTCGAGCGCTACCCCGGCATTGACCAGAGGGTCGAACGGTTGGCGATCATGGGTGGGGCGTCCTTTGAGGGCAACGTCACCCCGGCCGCGGAATTCAACATCTGGGCCGATCCCGAAGCCGCGGCCCGGGTCTTCGCAGGTGTCTGGCCCATCACGGTCATGCCCCTCGATCTCACGCATCAGGCGACACTCACCGACGACGACCTCACCTACTTTCGGGGACTGGGCACCGAAGCCGGACGGCGCACGGCGGACATGCTCGAGCCTTACGCGGTCTTCCACGACGAGTGGTACGGAAGCCGCGACGTCTTCATGCACGACGCGATGGCGATCTACGAATTGATCGACCCCACCGCCATTGCCAAGCAGGGGGTACGGGTGACCGTCGAGACCCGCGGCGACCACTCGCGTGGCGCGACGTGGATCGACCGTCGGCGCGAACACGCTTCGAGCCCGGTACAGGTCGGGTTGACCCTCGACAATCAGAAGTTCGTGGCGCTGCTGAGGCGACGACTCGCCACGCTCCACTAGGCGTCGCGCGACGCGATTGGCCGACCACGCGGTGGCTACGGCTTCGTGTCAATCGCTCGTTCACCAGTTGTGCCATATGTTGGTGACGGGGGGGTAGCCATGTCACTGCCGCGCGCCGATTCGATCGCTACCACGACCCCGGCGGGTCGTGTGGTCGTCTTCCGATGGAGACCACGGGGTGGCGAACGAGCATCGCGAACCCAATCAGGTGGCCGACCGGACCCACCGCTGCGTGGCGTCCGGTCCCCGGTGACCCTTCATCGCGCGGACGGGTCGCCTCCAACTCACCGCGGGCGAAAGCAGAGTGTGCAGTGATCTACCTCGTCCTGGTGGCCGTGGTGACGATTCCCCTGCTGGCCGTCGGGTCGTTGCTGCTGATCGGGTTGCGGTACCCCGAAGTCCGCAGAAAGGGTCTGCGGCAACTGCGTCAGCCCTTTGCCCTGCGGGGAGGGATGACGAGCGCATACGAGTTGAGCAAGGGGCGTCGGTCCCTCGAAGACGAAGCCATTCGGCGCTTCGGCCAGCCCGACCACAAGAGTCAGCCGCGCGACTGATTCGTCGGTACGACCAGTGGTGGCCGATGCCGTCGCGACGCCATGCCGTGCCTTGGCTCACCCCCTCTCCTGGGCGGTCCGGTGGTCCCTCCCTTCAGGGAAATCAGACGTTGTTTGCGTCAGCTTGACTTGATATCAAACTGATGTCATAATCTGGTCATGTTGATATCACACTACGTCGAAGGAATCCGCTCGGACCTTGCGAGTCTCGGTCGACTGGGCGCTCCAGAGCTCGAGGAGTTCGCGAGTCGACTCGCTGACGCCGCGGGGCCGGCACTGCGAACGAGGCTGCTCGAGGCCATTGATGGTCTCATCGCTGAAGCCAACGCCGAAAGTGACCGCCGCGATCTCTCCCTCGGGCTGGCCGGTGATGAAGTGACCGTCGTCCGTGCCGGAACGTCGCCCGATGGGGTGGACGCGCCAGGGGAGTTCACGGCGCGATTCGCGCTACGCCTGCCTGACGAGTTGAAGGCTCAGATCGAGCAGCAGGCTCAGCAGATGGGGGTGTCAGCCAATAGTTGGATCGTTCGAGCGCTCGCTCGTGAATCGGCTCAGGGCGTGATGCGTGGCGCCAAGGTGACGGGGCGTCAGCTCCGTGGATCAGGAAGGAGTTGAAGGATGGAGACCAATGGAGACGCTCGAATGGGTGAGGACTCGTCGACCGGCGTGGGCGGGGATGGTGTCGTCGGGTTCGAGGTGGCGGCGGGGCTGCGGTGTGACGTACGCACGGCGTCGGGGAACCTTCGGATCAGCGAGGGCCAGGATTCGTCGTGCCAGGTGAGGATGTCAACGAACGACCCCGATCCCCAACAGCGGTTCAGCAAGGTGAAGTCCACCTACGATGCGGCGACCAACCAGTTGCTGGTCGACACCAATCCCGGTCAGGCGATCACCGACGCCGGCGCCGGGATCAAGAAGGTGTGGTCGCGTTGGATCGACAATGTTCGTCACGACGTCGACCTCGAACTCATCGTGCCCGCTGGTGCGAGCGTGAAGTTCCGAACGGCCTCCGGGGACTTGCGTGCGGACGTGGCGCTCGATGACCTCGACATCGCGAACGCGTCCGGTGATGTCAGCGTCTCATCCGTTGCGGGGTCGCTGAGGTGCCGTTCCGCCTCGGGCGACGTCGAAGCGGGCAACGTGGGCGGAGGGGTCGAGTGTAAGACGGCGTCGGGTGATGTGCGCCTCGAACGCGTCGGCGGCGACGTGAATATTCAGGGGGTCTCGGGTGACGTGTCACTGACGATCGACCAACCCGTCGCCGCCCGGATCAACACCGTTTCGGGCGACGTGAGGGTCGGTGTGGCCGCCGGTCTCTTCATCGACGTCGACGCCAATACGGTGTCGGGTGACCTGGCGTCAGAGATCCCTCTTGACGGGGACCGAGGTGGCAGCGCCGAAAAGGCGCTGGAGCTCAAGGTGCGCACGGTTTCGGGCGACGTGAAGATCCATCGCAGTTGAACGAACTGTCGATGGAGTTCG
>Ga0307377_10001516_pt1 | contig 29151 bp, 27 predicted proteins | sample TR3MG_FD_202535 | JGI IMG/M metagenome (GOLD analysis project Ga0307377, IMG submission 202535) | Soil microbial communities from Risofladan, Vaasa, Finland - TR-3 | ecosystem: Environmental > Terrestrial > Soil > Coastal area > Acid sulfate soil | place: Finland: Risofladan, Vaasa | collected... | reverse complement strand
TTCTGCCAGAAATAGAAAAGAGCGCAGCAAAATCGGGTTCACCTGGTATTTTTTTCGGCTCTGGAAGTTCTATAGTCATCTTTACTACTTCAATGCTCACCGCTGAAATGTCGTCTACAATTTCTGTCCTTCCAACTTCTCTCATAACCGGTGCGATATCTGGTAAACCAAAAACTATTCCAAGATAGGTTTTTTGAAAGGGAGGATTGGGCCATAATTGAACCGCACACTTAGTTACTAACCCTGACATTCCTTGCCAGTTTATAAATAAGCCCATTAAGTCTGGCATTGGATACCTACTCCACCAACTATCTTTATCCGCTTCGTATTTTCCATAAAAACAAGAACCAATTCGAACAAGTTCCCCATCAGCTGTAATAACTTCCAGACCATTAATAGAATCACCCATTGAGCCTAATTTACACGAAAGATTGTTCATGCCGCTCAGAATTACATTTCCAACAACTCCGGCGTAAGGTGGAGCGAACGGGTAACTATATTTTAGATGTGGATACTTTTCGTCTAAATGTTTTTTTAGTTCTCCGAAGGTAACTCCCGGTTCTAGGAGAGCATACATCATATTTTCGTTGATGTGAAGAATTTTATTCATTTTCTTCCCAAAATCGACAACGATACCACCATGTTCTGGGATCGTTAGACCACCTACATTATTTCCAGATATGTAAGGTACAATTGGTATTGAATTCTTGTTGCAAAATTTCACCAATTCTATTAGTTGCGTCGAATTTTCAGGAATTACTACGAAATCAGGCATATGAGGCTCACATTCCGTCATATCGTAAGAATAGGGATATAAATCTACCGACTTATCTGTTACGTTCTTGCTTCCAAATATCCCCTCTAATATTTTAAGCACATCCTCTTTACTAATCCTCTCGTACAAATTTCTTTGTTTTGTTTCAGTCATATGTTTTCTTTCACCATCTTACCTAGTTTCTTTATTTAATTCGTAATAATTATTGTTAGGGTCTGAAGCGACCATTTGCATACTTTTCAGAAAAATTTTTATAAATTTCAAAAGAATTCCAAATTTGAATAACCCTTTTATCCTTATTTTACGTTGAAAGACGGCTTTTATAGGTCCTACCCTTCCATAAGCTAGATCTAAAAGAGTATAGATGTTCATACTAACTTTCAGATCTATTTTATTATCAATATCACTTACTTTGAATCTAATTTCATCGTGATCAAATATAGTTTCAATTGGATAAAAATCTACAATCTCAATTAAAATCTTCTTGTTCCAATCTAACACAAGTTTCTGAAATTCGGGCTCATTCTTCCTGTAGCTTAAAATGGTGCTTAAGGAAATTGAGAGCAAATCCTCCCCTTTTTGAATTGAAATCATTTTTATAACCTAAAATTTATTTTTTTGATATATAGGTGTAAGTTAAATTTCAAAATTTAAATAACTATTCGTTAAAAGAATCTTAAGTACAAATTTATCTATTTCACTTCTATTTCTCAAGTTCTTTCCGTTTCGTCTCACTAAGATCCATTGAAAAGAAAGTTTTACCATAGTGATTGAGCAAACACGCGGCTGGATTATGAGGTGAGGATCTATCTTTTGCGATCAATGTGGTAACTGGTGCGTCCGATAAATGAGTAAAGGTTATATCGTGTCCTACGCATAAACCGATAATAATATTCAGGTCTGTTTTAGCTTTATTAAACAACAACGCTTGAGCTGCGGGATTACAAGTAATGATTCCGATAGGGTATCCCGTCTTAGAACGCATTGTATATTCCTCAGGGACGCCTACCTTTGTTTTTGGGACGCTACCTGTTTTACAGCAAACCGATACGACCTTAAAATCATAATCAATTAAAATCTTAGCAATTTGCTCTGCTTCAGCGTGTAATCCTACACAGAATGCTAAACCTAATCTATTATACTCCATTCCTTTAGCGTATTCAATCGTGTCTTTTAATCTCGGCCATTTTATATATCCTTTAGCCTCTACAATAGAAGCTACGCCAGTCGATTTTTTTACGAAATCATCTTTTTCATACAATTCAAGAGCTTCTTTCTCAATTTCCGGAGAAATCTTCATTGGACAGTTATCTTTTTTATTATTCGCTCTACCAATAACACAATATTTAAAACTATCACATTGGTGACAGGTTGGATTTTTCTCCTCCTCCTCTTCTGAAATTATTATCGTTTTTTTCATTTTTTCAAGTTAAAAGGTTTTTTTCTGTTTTATTTTTATATTTTATTCTACTTTCGAATATAAAAAACTTCTTTATAAGGTTGGAACTAATTCAAAAAATACTTATTACATGCAAATTCGAGAATACAAATCTTAAAAAACGGTTAAAACCTAAATAAAGATTAATACCCGTTTATTATAATTATATAAAGGATTATACCCGATAAGGTAACAGATTTAATGGAAAATAAGTCTACTGTTCAAAAGATAAGAGATTTCTTAGAAAAAGAACAAAATAGTGGTAAACTCTTATTTTCCTACCAATCACTTTTAAGCCAAAACAATTCGTTAATTAATTCCAAAATTAAAATAGGATTGAATGAATATAACGAAATAATACTTGAAGAGGAGACGGGTTTAGAACTTGGTGGCATGAATAGAAAATCATTTTCAATGGTAATTCCAATTAATAGTAGTAATTTAATCGATCATGGAAAGATCACATTATTGGGAAGAGAAGTAAATAAGATTACAGAGCCAGATATTGATTTTGGTATTATATTATTATTAGAGCTCTATGATAATCTTGATAATGATGAAGATGAGCTAAGACAATTGAATTTTATATCAAATGGAATCGAAGGGTTTTCAATCCGAACCATTCCTCGTAGATTTTGGTGCAGAATAAGTAAATCTGCTCTCCAGAAAGGATTTTCGTTCGAATTCTTGGGAAATGCGATTATTTATTTGTATAAACGAAAATTCAAAGAAGTAGTTAAATCAATAGAAGTAATTTTTATTAATTCTTATCCAAGTTCCATTGAGCAATTTGTTGTGCTAACTTCAGATATTTTATCAAAAGAAAAGGAGAAATGGAAGAAAAAGTTTGATGAGTGGAGAAAAAAAATTGATTGTGATTACGATTGGGGATGCGAAATATGTCCTTATCGAGAAGAATGCTACAATGTCAAACAAGTGTTAGTTTCTCGAGAAGAGATTTAAATTAGAATAAATAAATAGATGGACTTATATAATGGAGCTGAAAAAAACCCCACTTATAATTGCTATTGCCGGAAAAGGAGGAGTCGGTAAAACAATTATAACTACACTTATCGCTAAGGCTATTTCTACATCTTATACGTTTAAATTACTATTGATTGATGCAGATCCAACCCATCCACACCTCAGTAAAATGGTTAAATTAGTTTCGGAGATAAGTCTAGAAAAGATAAGAGCTGATTTAATCGATAACACAATTGCTAAAAAAGAGGATCTCCAATCAATAGCGGAGACAATAGATTTTAAGGTATATAATGCCATCGCAGAAAGTAAAGATTTTAGCTTGTTTTCAATAGGTCAACCTGAAGGACCAGGTTGCTTTTGCCCTTCCAACACTCTCTTGCGAAAAGTTATTGAATCTATTTCAAGTGATTTTGACATCGTATTGATTGATTGTGAAGCAGGTCTCGAGCAAATTAATAGGATGGTTATAAAATCCGTTGATTATGTAATAATTGTAACAGATATTTCTCTTAGGAGCGTAGAAACGGCAAATTCAATAAGTCAAAGTGCCAAAAAATTTACAAATTATAGAAAAATCGGCGTTATTATCAATAGAGTTAAAGGAGACATTGCTAAAATCACAGATAAGCTTAAAGAGTACAATCTAACTGTGATAACTTCGATTCCCGAGGATGAAATCTTAACAGAATTTGATTTGGAAGGTAAACCGATAATAGATATTCCCGATAAATCAACAAGTTATCAGATTATAAAAGATAATATTCATCGGATATTGGAATAATGGTGAATTCTTTTTAAAATTAGTTCGGCTATAAGTTAACAAGGCAATATTCTACAAATTTTAATGGTTCTATGGCACAACCGCCTGAATCCAATCCGCCCAATTGCACTAGCAAGATTTCGTCAATCTTATTTTCCTGAAGCCATAAATCCTTCAAAACCATTAAAGATTCTAAACCTCTTATAACCTTAATATGATTATTCCCTAAATCTAAAGTCTCTAAATTTTGGAGGGTTTCTAAACCTTTAATAGTAGAAATGATATTGCTAGATAAAAATAGTTTATTTAATTTAGTTAGCGGATATAAACCACTAATTTCAGATATATTGTTATCTTTCAAATTAAGAACTTGTAGTTTTTTACATTTATCAAGGTTGTTGATTTTCTCAATTTGGTTTGCTGTTATCCACAGCGTGTCTAATTCTGTAAGATTATCTAAACCTTTGATTTCTTGTATTTTATTATCATTAAGATATATTTCACTTACATTTTTTAATTGATCAAGTCCTTGTATCTCAGAAATTTGGTTTCCTGCTAAATTTAAAACTTTTAATTTTTTCAACTTTTCCAATCCTTGGATTTTTGTGAGCTGATTTCCTGCTAACCACAAAACTTCTAAATTCTCCAAATTATTGAGTCCTTCAATGGTTTCAATCATGTTCCAAGATAAATCTAATTTCTGAAGCGAACTTAAAGAATCTAAACCTTTTAAGCGAGTTAATGTATTTGCTCTTAGATACAGTTCTTTTAAATTAGATAGCTGATCAAGCCCGTTAATTTCGGTAATCTGGTTAGAAGCTAAATGCAGAATTTTTAAATTTATTAAATTTTCCAACCCAGATATCTTGGATAGGTTATTACTTCCACAATTAAGAATTTCTAAATTTTGAAGCTGTTCTAAACCTTTTATTTCGATAATTTCGTTAGAACTCAGCTCTAAATGTTTGATATCATATTTATTTAATCCTTTAATGTCAGAAATATCTTCAATTTCAAGAAGACCAAGGTCTAAAAATCCCTCTTTCACTTCGAATTTTTCGCCCTTGTATTCCACAACTTCCATATATAACACTTTATATTATAATTCAGTATTAAAATAATATGATATGTCTGAGATTAATTATAAATTATTTAAAATATATAGTTTTACCTTAAATGCCTTGCTTTTTTAAATATTAAGAAAGCCTATTATCCACCTATATCTTATAAATTCAAGCTTTAAAACGAATCAAGTGCTTTAATAAATGATTAAAATGATATTTTGTCTTAACTGTAGTACAAAAGCTAGTGGCTCAAAAGAAGGCTACTATTATTGTCCTGTATGTGAAAAATTTACTAAGTTCTTTACATTAAGATTTAAATGATAAGGAGCTTTGCGTTATACTAAAATGAATTACCCTCTGCAGAATGAAACAAATATAAAAAATTATAGATGTTTGTTGACAACCTCGCTAAAGGTTAAGGGGTATAAATTTACTATTTTTTATGATTTGTCTTTTATATTATGTATTTAAACTTAAATAAACTTATTTTTCAATATAAAATGAAATGAATCATCTTCTTTTCTTAATCAGAACATTTTAAAATTCTAATCCTGATAAGATCAATATGAAAGCTGTAGCTTGCAAAGAATGTGGTTATTCGTTTGGAGATAAAGAACCTGGAAAAGATTTTTGTCCTAATTGCTCCAAAGAGATGAAATTCATGAAGATTGAGGCTTTTTGCGGTGCGAAACCAGGAGAACTTTACGAGAAAGAAGAATAAAATAAAATTAAAATTAAAAAAAAAAAAAGAGATTTTTTGGTTACTTTTTCCTTTTTTTACGCTCTACTAATAACATCGTGACAATTCCAATTCCAATAAATAGGATGTAATAATCACCAAATGGAATACCTCCTCCAGGTGTTCCATCATCACCGATTGAATCAATAGTTACCGTAACTATGTTTGAGATAGAATTTCCACTTTCGTCTGTAAAAGTTATGCTATATGTATATACTCCAGGAGAAAAACCATCGGGGATGTTGTAGTTAATTGCGCTTCCACTCGTCCAAGCAATAGAATCTGCTACAATTCCTGACCCTTGCAGTTCGATTGTGTAAGTGTCTGGATTCGCATCAGTTGCCGTCCAAGAAATGCTCTGCCCAGTATATCCCACTTCAACCGTGAAGTTATTAGGGCTGACGGTTATAACTGGATTGGTCGCATCTTTTGTGATCACATTTAAAACGCTTGCAGTATTCCCGCCAGAATCGTTTACGTAAAAGGTCATCAACATTGATCCATCAGAAAAAGAATCCCATCCCGTTTCATCAATAGCGACGACATTAATTCCATTACTAGGTGTGAAAAAATATCGAGTTGCTGAGCTATTTAGAGTATACCAGGATGTATTTAAGTACAAATCAAAGATATTTAGACTATACGTAGGAGCATCAGTTCCGAATACAGATCCTCCTGAGGGAGAATTAATTGATATCGTAGGGTATATATCGTCACTTACATCCCATATTGGATAATTATCCTGACTATTAGCATCACCACTGATTAAATATGGAGTATCTCCAATTCCATCGCCGTTATTATCGGCCCCTCCATAATCACTCCAGAAATTTCCATGTGTCCCATTATCCCATTCAGAGCTTGATCCGTTATCGTAAGCGTTAATCCCCAGAGGATTTATGAGGCTGTTATTGTAAAATACGGAATTATTACAATTTCTAGTAAGATCTTGTATCAGAACGCCATATTTTGCGTTGTTATGAATTACATTGTCATAGAATTTATTACCATGGGAATTATCAGTAATTCTAATTCCTTGTTCGTTATCGCTTAACAGATTTCCTGATACTTCGCAATCGTTGCTATAACTTATCTTAATTCCCGAACCATATCCAACAGCCCCCTTATTATTGCCAAAAGTGTTTCCTTCAATCGTATTATTATTACTTTGGGCATTAATTAATAGACCATAATAATTACTGTTGTTTGCAATATTACCCTCAATTACATTATATTCGCTTTGTGAAAGAACTATTCCTTGGCCTGTATTATCGTAAAGATAGTTTGATGAAATCGAATTATTATCACTCTGTATTAATTTGATACCGACATAGTTATCTGTAATATTATTCTCAACTATTTTTCCATTGTAAACGTCTTCAAACTTAATACCCGCGTCGACTCCTGTTGCTTGAGAATTTGTCAAATTACAATTTCTTATAACGAAATAAACGCTTGAACTTTCAATAAATATAGGTGAACCAACAGTACCGGCATCAATTGCTATATCTTCGATGGTGTAAGGATCATCGTACGTTCCGGAACCAGTACACCAAGAAGTCCTTTTAGATGCCCATTCCCAATCAAAAGAATTAAGACCAGTATCGTCGATATGAATTTTTGAACCATCAAAACCATCGTCCCAGATTGGATAATTATCTTGTGAATTTGCACTCCCGGGTATATCATATGGAGCATCTCCAATCCCATCATCGTCTAAATCAGATCCTCCATAATCATCCCAATAGTTCCCTAATGTTCCATTATCCCATCTACTATAATAACCATAATCCGCTCCATTCAATACGCTATTATTAGATAATATGTTTCCATAGATAAGGGAACCATTTGCATTCCCTCCTATTACCACTCCGTAGGAACTCCCATTTATATTATTCATCTTAATGGTATTATTATTACAATCAGCATTAATTAAAATCCCAGTCATAATTATGGCGTTTAAATTATTATTGACAATAGTATTATTATGTGACCCAGTGGAAGCTTGAATGCCGTATCTGTGAGTAGTTATTGTATTATTCATGATCGTGTTAAAAACACTATTATGATCTATATATATTCCAAATGAGTCGCTTGAAGCACCCTCCAAAATTGTGTTATCTAATACTATATTATGAGCTGACTGGTAAATTCTAATTCCATGGATTGAACTGTTATAAATATAATTATTCTGGATTGTGTTATAGCTGCAATCAGTCTGAAGATAGATACCCGTTTTTATGTTATTCAAGCAAATATTGTCCTCTATCGTTCCATTTGATGTATACATTAACTCAATTCCAGCGTTGGCATCAGATTGTGTCCCCGAATTCATCACCGTACAATTTCTAATGGTAAAATGCTTATTATTTGAATGTTCAATTAGAATCCCATTGTCGAGCCAATTTGCATCGATTGTGATATTTTCTAGAAGGTAGGGATTAAGAAGCGATCCATTTCCGCTGCACCAATCTAGTAACACTGCTTGTGCCCAAGTATAGCCACTACCTCCAGTATCATCTATGTGGAGAGGTCCCATTATCCAAAAACCTGAAGATTTTGGGAGGTTATTTTTATCTTCATTTACATCCAATATAGTGCTAAATAAAGGTGAAATCAGAGGTAACAAAAGCATCAAGAGTATCAGTATATAAATTTTAGATTTTCTAATTGCTGTCATTTTTTTATAAATTTTAATAATTTTGTTTGCATTGGTATTCTTTTTACTCTATTTAAGATTTTTTATGGTCTTTACATCTTGGTACATTTTAATTAGGTATTAGCTGAGTTTTTCGATTAATTGTCAGATGGTTTTAAGATTAAAAATATAAGCGTAACTACTTTCTTATACTCTATGACTGAAGTATTATACATGGATGATTCCTATTTAAAGAAGTGGGATGCTAAAATTGTTTCTGTGAAAGACGATAAATACGTTGTCCTTGATAAAACCGCTTTCTATCCTAAAGGAGGTGGTCAACCATGGGACGAAGGTTATATAGTCAAAGATGGTGAGAAGTTCAAGGTGGTGTATGTAGGTAAATTTTCTGGAGAAATCAGCCACGAAGTAGAAAAACCAGGATTAAAAGAAGGAGATACAGTTTCGTGCGAACTCGATTGGGAGAGGCGATATACATATATGCGATACCATACTGCTTGTCATCTCGTCTCAAATCTACTATTCCGGAGAGCGAACGCTAAAATTACGGGTAATCAGATTGAATTGGACAAAGCAAGAATGGATTTCTCTATGGAGGATTATTCGCCAGAAAAGTTGCGGGCCTATGTTGAAGAATCTAACGAATTAATTAAACAGGACCTTCCAATCACTATTGAGACGATGTCTAGAGCAGCTGTCTTAGAAGAACCTGAGCTTGCGAGATTAGCAATTGGCTTACCTAAAAATTTACAAGAATTCCGCATAGTTAAAATTGGAGAAATCGATAAACAAGTTGACGGTGGAACCCACGTTAAGAGTCTCAAAGAAATTGGTGAAATTGAGATGACCAAAACAGTAAATAAGGGAAAGGATAATAGGAGATTATATTTTATACTCAAATAATTTTAATTCAAGAAAGCGACAATCCAAGAGCGTTAATAGTTGATGGCAAAAATAAAGAAATAAGTTCCATATTGCATTTTCATTTGTTCTTTAATAACTTCTTCCTCAGAGTCTTCAGCTTTATTGAATTTGGCTGGTTTGAGTTCTTCAGTCATTTGTTTATAGTTACTTTTTTGATGATTGAAATATAATTAAGATCAAAGACTACATTTATAATTTAAAAAATTTAATTTTTACTTTCTCAATAAGACTCTAATGGAAAGTCGTATTGAAAAATTATTACTTTTTATAAAGACAATAACGAGCTTTAAACAATTATGAAAAATATCTGTAAGGATTGTGGAAAATGCTGTATTGAAACAGAGATGCTCTTATCTACTAATGATATTGATCTTATTAAAAATAATAACCCTAAACATTTAAAAATAGCCGATTTTGTACGAAAAACCGAAGAAGGATTTAACCTATTGAAAAATGTTAAAGGTTACTGTGTGTTCTTTGATAGTGCTGCTAAATTGTGTACAATTTACGATGTGAGACCACAAGGGTGCCGTTTTTACCCACTAATTTATGATTCGGACAAAAAGCAATGTATATTTGATGAAGAATGTCCGAAACCCAAATTATTATATCCAGATAAAGAGATCGCCCTAAAAACATGTGAGAAGATTAAAAACTTTTTAGAAAACCATATTTTATTCGCTAAATTAAAATGATGGTCTTGATGTGATCTCTACTCTTCTTATAAGAATTAAAAGCATCAGCTATATTTTCTAATTTAAATTCTTTCGAAATTAGATCTTTAACATTTATTAATCCCGAACTTAATCCATCAATAGCTTTATGAAATGGTCCACATCTACTACTATATATGGTAATTTCTCTTACTACGATATCAGTAAGATTAATTGGAGTGTCTATCCCATGAGTACTTTTAATATGGATTTTACCTCTACTTCTACAGGAAGAAACAATATCTTTAAGAGCATTTGGATTACCGGTGGTGTCAACAACGATATCGGCACCAAGATTTCCTGTTATTTTTTTTATCCTACCTTCTACACTCTCATTTTCATTATTATTAATTAAAAGCTTTACCCCAAAATTCTTAGCTAAATTAAGTTTTCTATCTGAGTGATCTATTCCTATTACCTCTAATCCTTTAATTACAGCAACTTGACAGAGCAATAATCCTAACTTTCCGAGTCCGAAAATTGCAATTATTTTATCATCCCTTCCTAAAGGCATCATTTCGAAGGTTTGATATGCTGCCGCTAGTGGTTCGATAAATGTAGCTTCTCTATACGATATATTATCGGGTAATTCGTGTAGTAGATAAGAGTCAACAGCAATAAACTCAGCAAAAGCTCCATTGATATCGATTCCCAATGCTTTCCGAGATTCGCATTGTGATGTAATATCCCTTTGACAGAAAAAACAGCTAAAATCAATATTGCTATTTATTTCAGAAGTAACTCGTTTTTTCAACCAGTCGGGATTCACTTTTTCACCAATATCTACAACTATGCCCGAAAATTCGTGTCCTAAGATTAGAGGTATTGGTACAGGGAGATGACCGTTCGCTATAGCCAAGTCTGTTCCACAAATTCCTGCTGCTTTAACTTGAATTAAAACTTGAGTATCTTTAAAAACGGGCTTAGGAATTTCCTTGATCTGAATCCCTCGCCCGTCAAATATAGCAGCCTTCATGAGTAAATAATTTATTTCATGTGATAAAATTCTGGTCTTCGATCTTTTAAAAGATTGTTATAAATGTTAATGCTCTTATCCCTAGCTTGATTTACATCGATTTCAGTAAAATCTACAAAAATTTGATCAGTTGGCGCTGAAGATATAATACTCCCCTTATGTGAAGTTATCTGACTACCTCCCGTAAAAATAAAACTATCTGTTCCTCTGGCTTCGCGTCCTATTCTATTGGCAGTTACTGCAAATACATGGTTAACTAAACAATGGGTTGTCATAGCATTTTGGCAATAAGGAAGCACTAAATTAGCGGGATGAGCTATAATATCTGCTCCTAAGAGAGCAAGAGTGCGTACCGTTTCAGGAAAAAACCAATCGAAACAAATCATAACTCCTATTTTAGCCTTACTAACGTCATAAACCTTTAAAGGCAGGTTTCCAGGTGAAAACCATAGTTTTTCTTTGTAATAAAGGTGGAGTTTCCTATAAGTGCCAAGAACTTCCTTACTCGAAACAATTAGAGAAGAGTTATATATCTGACTATTTTCTTTCTCAATAAATCCTCCAACAATAATTGCTTTTGTTTTATGTGCAAGTTCTATTAAAAATTCAGAAGTTTTCCCAACAGGAAGTTCCGCTAAGGATTCTGCTTCTTTTTTTGATACAAAAGTGTATCCTGTAGCAAATAGCTCTGGTAATACAATTAAATCCGCTTTAACATTGTCGAGTAAGTCTCTAACTTGTTTAAAGTTTTTCTCCTTGTCCCCAAAAATTGGAGAAGTTTGTACGTATCCAATTTTCATGTTCATTCCTTTTCTTCCGTGGCATTTTCCTCTTTATCTTTTCGACTAAGAAATTTACGTTGTTTCGTTTTCCTCTTAACATATTGTTCATCGTATTTCTTTAATAATCCGTCCATGTCTCCGATAGTTTTAGTAAGTTTTTCAATTGGAATATCTTCAAAAAACCTATTTTTCTTAAATTTTTTTGCTGGACCGCCATTGTATATCCACCCTTCTTCTAATTCCTGTCCTACCATTGTAGAAGACCAGGTATTTAAAATGCAGTTTTTTCCTATGTGGGTTCCAGGCATAATTATTACATGTGCCCCAACTCGTACGTTTTCTTCGATAACTGTTTTTCTGATAATTAAAAAGTTTCCTATAATTACCGAAGATTGAATGATTGCGCCTTGTCCTACCACTACATTCTTTCCAAATTCTATAAATTCTGTGTCGACCCATCCTTCGAAAAGGGAGTTAGAAAATTTAGTTTTTACGCCAAACACTTTAAAACATATATTATCTAAGAACGGAAATGGAAATTTATGTGAGAGCCAAGTTGGCCATTTTTTTATCGTGTTTCTAAGACTCCAATAACGGTAATCTCTATCAGAAGGATCTCTAAGGAACACCCCCTCTCTAGGTTTATGGAAAATGTTAACGATCACTAATATAATTTTTGCGAAAAAGATGGCGGCAAAAACAGTTGTAACATAGATAACGAACAAATAAAGGGGTAGAAATATGTAAAAGTGGAGTGGTCGCGGCTCGTACCATAACATCTGCCAGTACCACCAAATTTCTAAAATAGCTGGAAGTAGGCTTATCCAAATTAAAAAAATGTATGATATCAAGTACTTTTTTTTAACTAAGACTGTTGCACAAAAAGGACCTACACGCATAGAATTAGGAACGCTCATTTCAATCATCCTCGCTCTTTTTTTTAATTAAATACTTTTTATCTTCGTCAATATTAACTTCAAACTCGGTTTCGACTTTTTCTTCTTCGTCAACATCTACTTTTTGAATTACATCTCTCCGCATTTCCGCGTATTTGTTAGGTTTTAATTTCCTTGCGGGGATTCCAGAATAGATCCATCCATCCTCTAATTCTTGATTTAAGGTTGTTACAGACACCGCACCGAGCACTGTATCTTCACCAAAATGCGTTCCAGGGGCGATAGTACTCTGACCTCCTATAAGCGAATAGTCATCAAATCTGATCTTTTTAATGATAAGATAATTACCTACTACCATCGAACTCATAATAGCAGCGCCCTGGCCAATAGTAACATTTTTTCCAAAAGAAATGAATTCAGCATCACACCATGAATCATTTAAATGGCTTGAAAAATCCATCTTTATTCCAAACCAACGAAAAGCTATCACATCAATCCAGGGTAGAGGCCAATTTCTTATTAGCCATAAAGTTATCTTCTTTATCTCGGTTCTTAATCTCCAAAATTCAAAGTCAGTATCACCTTTTTCAGTGCGGAATATTCCTTCTTTGGGGACGTGAATAAGGTTTATAAATATAAGCAATAATTTACTGAAGAAGAAGCAGCTAAATATGAAAAGAAACGAAAATGCTATCAATAAAACGGGTAAAAACAATAATTTGATAACCCAAGGTACTGGACTTATTGTATAACCATACCATAGGGTAGCTACAACTAAACCGCTAAACCAAAATATAGGGATATACACAACTAAAAATTTCAAACTTACTCTATTTATGGCTGAGCTTGTTGTAAAGTCTATAATAAGTTCATCATCATCATCTTCCTTAAGAACTTTTTGTTCATCTTTTTCTTCTTCTGTCATTTTATTTCACATATGTCTTTAATTTAGCTTTTCTTTACTGTTTATTTCTTCTTTATTTGAACTGTTGAGTTTCGCTTTTACTTGCCTAATTCTTAGTTCTTCTGCCCTATTCAAATCATCTTCACTAACTTTTATGTATTCCGTTAGCTTCTTTTTGAAGATCCGCCTAAAAGGGATACCATAATAGTAATTATCTCCCTTAGTTGTATTAAATTTTGTTGCTGCAGCCATTGGCAATAAATAAGAACTATCGCTTAACTCGCACCCAGGAGCTATAGTATTAAAACCTCCGAGCGTTACATTATCTTTTACTGTTACTTTAAAATAGACGATGTTACCAAAAATACCTTCAACAACATGAGAAGCTAATACCGAATTCACTCCAATATAACAATTTCTTCCAACATCAATATTTCTATCATTACCTACAGATTCTTCAAGGGTGGATTCGCCTCCAATTTTGCTTGATTTAACAAAGTTAAAAAACCAATTTGCCAGCCAGGGGAAAATTCCTTTCATGAAAGCATTCTTGCCGTATTTAATCATAAAACTTCTGTAGTGGTAATAATCTGCTGTTTTTGAACGAATATCACGAGGAATTATGCCATCTTTAGTCGGAGATCTCTTCTCTGTAAATCTCCATGAAATTCGTGTAAAAATTCCTAAGAAAAATAGGTGAGATAAATAGAAGAAAACAACCACAAGTGGGAGGGTTAAAAAAATAATCAAAGAATCAAGCCTAGTAAGAATAATATAAAAACTTTTCACCTCTAAGAAAAAGGGTTTTAAAATTAAGAAAAGGTAAAACATTAGAGCTATAACTGGCGCTAAATAAGAACCAATATAAATAAAAAAGAAGAAGGCTATGTATTTCTGATACTGGAATTGAACTATTTCCCGTTGAAGTTCAGGTCTAGAATCGCTTGTATCTTCAATCATAATCTAATATATTCCTCTCCATTTCAAATAAAATATTACTAAATCGCTCTATTTTGTCTTTCTAATTTTTCATTTTCTTGTCTGACTCTTAATTCTTCAGCTCGAGATAAATCATCTTCGCTTAATTTTAAATAATCCATTATTTTCTTCTTAAATATGCGACGTAATGGCATTCCGAAGTAGTAATTATCTCCCTTAGTTGTATTAAATTTTGTTGCTGCTGCCATAGGTAATAAATAAGAATTTTCTTTTAATTCGGCCCCGGGTCCAATTTGATTGAATCCGCCTAGGGTGACGTTTTCCCCTAATATAATTTTAAAGTAAATAATGTTTCCAAAAATACCTTCCACTACATGAGTACACAGCGTGGAATTTACTCCGATATAGCAATTCTTACCCACAACTATGTTTCTATCGTTAAGTACCGATTCTTCAAAAGTTGTACCCTTGTCAATAATACCAGCACCCACAAAATTATAAAACCAATTGGCTAACCATGGGAACACTCCTTTCATAAATGCGTTTTTGCCGTATTTGATCATAAAACTTCTGTAGTGGTAGTAATCTGCTGTTTTTGAATGAATATCACGAGGAATTATCCCATCCTTCGTAGGGCTCTTCTTTTCAGTATACCTCCATAAAATTCGTGTAAAAATTCCTAAGAAAAATAGGCGGGATATATAGAAGACAACGACCACAAGTGGAATGGTTAAAAAAATAATCAAAGAATCAAGACTTGAAAGGATGACAATAAAACGCTCTACTTCTAAGAATAAGGGTTTTAAAATTAAGAACAGGTAAAACATTAGAGCTATGACTGGCGCTAAATAAGAACCGATATAGATAAAAAAGAAGAAGGCTAAATATTTCTGATACTGGAATCGAACAAGTTCCCGTTGAAATTCAGGTTCAGAATCACTTATAACTTCACTCAAAATCTAATAAATTCCTCTCCATTTCAAATTAAATATTACTAATTAGTTTTATTTTGTCTTTCTAATTTTTCATTTTCTTGTCTAACTCTTAATTCTTCAGCTCGAAATAAATCCTCTTCGCTAACTTTTAAGTATTCCATGACTTTTTTCTTAAAAATGCGACGTAATGGCATCCCGAAGTAAAAATTATCACCTTTAGTTTTATTATGTTTTGTTGCAGCCGCCATTGGTAATAGATATGAGTTATCGCTTAGCTCACATCCAGGCGCAATATTGTTAAATCCTCCGAGCGTGGTGTTTTCTCCCAATTTGATTTCGAAATAGACGATATTACCAAATATTCCTTCTACAAAGTGAGACGATAATGCTGAATTAACACCGATGTAGCAATTCTTTCCAACATTTATGCGTTTATCTGTAACAACGGATTCTTCTAAAGTGGAGCCTTTTTTAACTATTCCAGTTCCCACAAAATTAAAGAACCAATTTGCTAACCAAGGAAAAACACCCTTCATAAATGCGTTTTTTCCGTATTTTAACATAAAAGATCTTATATGGTAATAATTAGCGATTTTGGAAGGGATATTTCGTGGAATTATGCCATCTTTCGTCGGGCTTCTTTTCTCAGTTAATCTCCAGAAAATTCGAGTTATCAAACCTGTGATAAATAAGCGAGATAAATAACTAACAATAATAACTAAAGGTAAAGCTAAAAAAGCTAATAATGATCCAAGATTAGTAAATATCGTTATGATGTTATCTACTAACAAGACATTTGGAATAAATATAAAAATTATATAACTCAGAAAAATGATTCCAGAGACAATATAAGATAAATAATAAATTATAAAGAGTATGCTCAAATACCAATGAAATTGGAGTTTAATTTTTTCTCTTGGAACTTCCGTATCAGAATCGTCTTCATCATTCACTTCAATTTCATCTAGCACTTTTATTTACCTTGCTTTTAATATTGTTATATGTTGGTTTTACGAATTAAACCTACTAGATCAAATTTGAATTAGTTAATATATATAACGCTATACTTAATTTCAGTATTTTTCTTTTAAAAATGTTAATTAATAAAAAAAATGAGTAAAAAATTATAAAATAAGCGATCATTTTTTGTTTAAAAACGCCTCCTCATTATAATTAATCCATCGAATCGACATAATTTCGACTAAATTGAGAATATAACTTTATACAAATAATGCGGTGATAATTAATAGACGCATTACTATTTAATGCATGGCTTCAGTAAATTAACTAGCGACTCGAATTTAGTAGTTTAATCAATCGCTTAATATCTTCAATACATTAATTTTAAATGAGTAAAAAACTTAAATTAAGAATTAGGTTAAGGCAATATAAAATTGGATTTCGTTAAAAACGCCGATAAAATTAATTAATTGAGCAAAATCAAAAATATAGAGTGAGATAATGACAGATAATTCATTTTCGTTAGTAGATTTATATCCTAAGCATGTAATTAACTCTAAAGGTGAAAAAAAAGAGTTTGATGTTTCTAGTATTGCTAAGGTTTTAAATAAGGAAACAGGGCTTGACATACACATCGCAGAGAAAGTTACAGAGGATGTAGTGCGTAAAATAATTGGACTTGGTATTGATGAAATAACTACTAACCACATAAGAGAATTAGTGTGCGTAGAACTAACTCAACGAGGTTTGAATAAATACCGAAATTTATTTGCTCGTGCTATCAATTTAGAAAACATCTCTTTTAAGTTAAATGAAGACTTCATTAATAAATTCAAAGGAAAACAACCAGATTGGGGACCATTAGGACAGATTACATATAAAAGAACTTATGCCAGATTTATTGAAGAAGAAGGTAGGAAAGAGGAATTTTGGGAAACTATTAGGAGAGTCGTTGAAGGGTGTTATTCGATACAAAAAGAACATTGTATGACGTTAAGCCTGCCTTGGAGCGATTCAAAAGCTCAAAGATCAGCTCAGACAATGTACCAGAAAATCTGGAATTTTAAGTTCTTACCTCCTGGAAGAGGTCTTTGGATGATGGGTACTGAATTTATTGCCCGGCATGGGTCAATGTCGTTGAATAATTGTGGCTTTGCTTCTACTGAAGATATTGATTTGAAATACTCAAAGGCATTCGAGTTTGTAATGGACGCTCTAATGTTAGGTGTTGGTGTAGGGTTCGATACAAAAGGTGCAGGAAAAATAATTATTAAGAAACCTCAAGAAGGTACTGTTGATATTAAGATTCCTGACAGTAGAGAAGGTTGGGTAGAAGCACTTCGAAGCGTTTTAGAAGCTTTTTTTTTAGGAAAACAGCTCCCTGCTTTTGATTATAGCTTAATCAGACCTGCAGGTGAACCCATTAGAGGTTTTGGAGGAATTGCTAGCGGCCCAGCTCCATTAAAGGATATGCTAGAAAACATTCAGAAAATTCTGGAGGTTCGAACAAATAAACATATAACTTCCATCGATATTTTGGACATCATGAATTTAATTGGAAAATGTGTCGTAGCAGGAAATGTTAGGAGGAGCGCTGAAATTGCTCTTGGAGATGCTACTGATTTGGATTTCATAACCTCTAAACAAGACGAAGAAAAACTTTATTCTCATCGATGGGCAAGTAATAATAGTGTTTTTGCTGTTAAAGGATTAGATTATTCCTTTATTGCTGATCAAATTGCAGTAAATGGAGAACCTGGAATCTTTTGGCTGGATAACGCAAAGGCATATTCCCGGATGGGAGATAAGCCAGACAATAAAGATAAGAAAGCTGCTGGCGTAAATCCTTGTGGAGAACAGACACTCGAAAGCTTCGAACTTTGCTGCCTTGTAGAAAGCTTTCCATCACGTCACGATTCGTACGAGGAGTTCCAAGAGACATTGAAGTTCGCTTATCTCTATTCTAAGTCCGTAACCCTCGTTAACACTCATTGGCAAGAAACCAATGCAGTAATGCTTAAAAATAGAAGAATGGGAATTTCACAAACAGGAATAATTGAGGCTTTTGTTAAAAACGGCAGGAGAACTATGTTGGAATGGTGTAATAAAGGATATGAATATCTTCAGGCTTTAGACGAACAATATTCTGGTTGGCTTTGCATTCCAAAAAGTATTAAAATAACAACTGTTAAACCGAGTGGAACAGTAAGCCTCCTTCCAGGTGTCCCTCCTGGAATCCATTACCCTCATTCTGAGTATTACATTAGACGGATACGTATTTCTAAAAATTCAGATTTAATAGTACCCATAAAAAAGGCAGGGTACTTTGTTGAAGATGATTCCTATTCCCCCAATACCATTGTAGTTGAATTTCCTGTGCACGAACAATATTTCGTTCGCTCTAAAAATGAAGTTTCTATATGGGAGCAAGCAGAAAATGCGGCAGATTATCAGAAATATTGGTCTGACAATCAAGTGTCTATTACAATTACATTTCAGCCACATGAAGCAAATCAGATCAAACACATTCTTGAATGCTTTGAAGATAAGTTAAAGAGCGTGAGCTTCTTGCCAATAAAAGAGCACGGATACAAACAAGCGCCTTACGAAGAAATTACGCAAGAGAAATACGAAGAAATGATGTCTAAAATAAAGCCGATGTTTTTGGATGAGACAAAAGATAGGGCAATCGGCGAGAAATTTTGCGATTCTGAGAGGTGTGAAATAACTTTCGAACCTTAACTTCACCTTACTTTAAATTTATTTTAGTATAAAGTGAATAAGATTTTTAACCGCAAATCATATTATTATTACTAAGAAATTTTATTTATAAAATAAGATTCTAATCAAAAGTGATTATTTATGGAACAAGATCCAGAAGAAGATAATAAAACTATTAAAGAACGCGAGAAAGCAAGAACAACTCCCACAAAGAAGAAGGAAGCAACACCTAAGAAAGAAGCAACAATAAAACCAGGCGATGCTCCTAAAACACCTTCTAAAAAAATTGTTTTTAAAAAAATGAAAATTAATTTTTGGAGGACTCGACTACACGACGAGGAATTAGGAGTACACCAACAATTAAAGTATACAGCGAAAACGCGATGGTTTTCTAAAAATTTTGACATCGAAGGTATCGTCGAAATTGATGGGAAAAAGAACAGTATTATTGCTTTTAATAAAGAACAATGGGAAGAAAGCCCACTCGAGGAAAAAAGGCTTGTTTGCAGATATTTCACCATAATGGAAGAAACTATGGATTCTAAAGCCAGTGGTGGTAACTTTAAAGGTGGTATTGAGCTAAGCATAACTCATTCTCTTATTCAAAGTTATGAAATAAAACACACAGCTCCAGTTTTCTACGCTCAAATTCCAGGTGTAAAAGTATTAGTTCGATTCGTTAGGGGTTGGAGATTCATTGGTAGTCGTTGGACATTCCCTCTCCTTCCAGAAGAAAAAGATGATAAACTCCAAATGATCTTAGCTAGAGGAGTTGTTGGTCCGGGCAGAAATTATAAAATGTATCTCGGTAAGAAATTAATTGGAAGAGTTGACGGGCACCCTATACAAAAAGAATACGAAATTGAAATATACGACGAAGATTACGCTAAAGATAAAACTTTCGTGCGTTATATGATTTTGTTTGGTTTAGCATGTAATTTTATGGACGGTGCTAAGAAAATTATTAAGAAATTGTATAAAAAGATGGAATCTACCGGTACTTCTGATTACAAGCCGCCTAAGAATGAAATGGACCTATTCCGCAACCCAAGAATGATGAGGCGTTAACTTTTACAGTATTTAGAGATATCTCATAATCTTCAAGATTATTGATAAAAAAAATAAATTTTAAAAAATTTTTTTATTTCTTAATTTTTTAAGAAAGCATACTTCTTTTCCAACTTATATATCCTTTCGTTTCTTTTCCTCGATAAATAGCTTTTTTACCAGTTTGTTTGTTGTATAGTTTTTGGAGAGTTTCTTCATCGGCTCCTTTCAATTCATCTCTCTTTATTTCTTCTTCGACTTCATATTCCTCTTCTATTCGTTTAACGCGTTTTAGTACTGCGAATACTCCATGGTTCCAAAGTACAAATCCTAAGTATACTAGAATTACGATTATGAATAAGACGATTCCAACAAATAAAACCCATTCTCCAGCATTGAAATGTGTTCCGATAAAAATCAAGATACCCCATACAAAATTCCAGAATATTGATGGTAAAATTACTAGTGCGAGTGTAATTAGAAACAGGTATACGCTAACAAGAGTCACTGCTAATAAAAGTCTAAGAGTAGTGTAGTCTTCGTATTTTTTAGCGAGCACTCTGTCCTTGAATACTCTTTGGCATAGCTTTAATATTCCTCCTCTGAATAACACATAGAAAAGAACGAGTAAGAAAAGATGGAGAACTATTATTCCAACAATAATAAGAGCTATAGCACCTAGCCCCCAACTTTCAATAATGGCCCATTGGCCTGATTCTATTAGCCACCCTATTATTGTTAACCATATACCTAAAATCGTTATAGCAGAAGCTAAGATTATCGAATAATAAATCATTTTAGCAATGCGTAAATCCCATGTACTATACTGATCTAATGGATCAGGCGCTCTAGTAGGTTCTTTTCGAGCTTTTCTTGGCATTTTCAATTCCTCTTATTATATTAGATTTTCAAATTTTATTATAATATTTCTATTTTAGTTTATTTGTATAGTTTATCTATTTACATATTATGTGATTGATAAGATACTAAAAATTGAAATTAATAAGGCGTTTTCAGAGTTGAATGGCAATTTGGACACTTACTAATCCCCGCATCGATGTCCTCACCACAATAAGGGCAAAATTTCTGTTCTTTTTCAGCTTCTTCTGAGACTTCTAATGACGCGTCTTTTTCTGATTTAATTTTCTTCTCCTTAGCTTTTCCAGCTTTTTTAAGGACTCTTTCCCTTTGAGTTAAGGGTTCCTTTTCTTCTTCTGGTTTTGCATGTGGTTTGCTTGAAAATTCTACTTTTGATCGACATGTAGGACAATGTATCTTCTTCCTATTCGCATAAACAATAGCATAAATTATCAAAGCGACTCCGACCGTCGCTATTGATAAAATAACCCAGATTACTTTTTGAAATGTCTCCATTGGCTTTCTAACGGGGTTATCTATTTCTTTATCACAAATCTTGCAGTACGCGTATTTTGTCATAATCCACTTATTAATTAAAATTTCTTAATTCTAATAATAGAATGTTTTAATTAAAAGAATTTCCTTTATATCACGATTTTAGGTAAAATTCCAATTTAAGAAAAAGATCTACATACATAAATTCGCTGAACTCATAAACTTTTTACAAGCTTTTCATTTATATATTTAAAATCCCACTTAGATTTTGCTTGAGCATGGAAAAGAATTCTTTTTATATCGAAACATACGGTTGTACAAGTAATAAGTCAGACTCATACATTATTTCAAGCGTCTTAAACAAATCTGGATATGTCTCGTCTACGATTGAAGACGCAGAGTTTGTGATAATTAATACGTGTGCTGTGAAACAGCAAACTGAAAATAAAATCAAATCTCGTTTGAGTGAACTATACAATAGATTTAAGAGCGAAACAAATAAGCATTTTATTATAGCGGGGTGTTTACCTCATATTGAACCCAAATATTTAGATATCGTTAAAAATTTAATACCTAATTTCTCAGCAATTATCGGTCTTGATAATTTAAACGATATCTCACTCATTTTTGAAGAAATCAAATCTGGAAAAACAAATCTCATTTATAAATCAAAAGATTCAATCGACAAATCTGAATTCTTAATTAATTATCCTAAAGGAAAAATAACGGGAATAGTTCCAATATCTGAAGGTTGTTTAGGTTCTTGTACATACTGCTGTGTTAAAAATGCAAGAGGAAAATTATTCTGCTATAATCCAGATAATATCTTAGATAATGTAGAACATCAACTAAAGCAAGGTATTAAACAAATTTATTTAACTTCTCAAGATTGTAGTGTATATCAATATGACAATATTAATTTAGGGGACTTAGTTCGAAACATTGTAAATTTAGATTATAAATTCTTTTTAAGAATTGGAATGATAAATCCGAGTTTCTTAGTCAAAAATTTCGACCAGCTAATCTCAATTTTCAAACATGAAAAAGTATATCAATTCCTACATGTCCCTATTCAGTCTGGAAGTGATGTTATTCTCAAAAAAATGAAACGTACTTATAAGATTACGAAGGTCTTAGAAAGCTTAAAAATTTTAAGAGAGAAAGTTCCCAACCTGACTATTTCAACGGATATCATATGTGGATTTCCAGGAGAATCTGAAGAAGAATTCGATGAAACTATAAAGTTAATTGAATGGCTTAAACCTGAAATTCTCAATATTTCAAAATATACACCTCGACCAGGAACTTTGGCTAAAAATATGGACCAAGTTGATAGTAGGGTAATAAAGGAGAGATCAATTCGGCTATCTAAGATTTTTCGGGCTTCATTGGATAAAATTAACCAAGAGTGGATAGGATGGATTGGGGATGTAATAATTTTACATGAAGGATTCAAACCTAACCAAGTATTTGGCAGAAATTTTGCGTATAAGAATGTATTTATAGATGATTTTGATGGTGAAATAGCAAAATTTATTCAAGTTAAGATTGAGAAAGTCGAAGGATTTAATTTATTTGGGAAATAGAACTAAGTTTTGTAAATTAAAAAACAAAATCTAAAAAAAAAAGCTTAAAATTGCTTACTTAAGCCCAAACTTTTCAAGAAAACCGGATATTCGAGCCCGATGGAATTTCAAACCAAGATCATCAGAATTGAATCCGAAAGCTAAAGCGTATAGTTCGGTTAAATAGAGAATTGGAATATCAAATGTGTTGTTAGATTGAGTTCCTGCTTTCTTTTGATTTGTGTCTAATTGTTGAAAACAAGCGGGACATATAACAACAAAAGCATCTGCTCCGGCTTTAATAGCACTGGATAGTTTATTTGCTAATATTTGCATTGATGGTTCTTCTTCAGTATTACCAACTCCGGTTCCACAGCAGACAAACTCTTCGTCGTATTCAACTGGTGTTGCTCCAGTCGCAGCGACTAACTCTCGTAACTTCTTGGGCTCCATTGGGTCATCAGTTTGAACAATTTCTGAAGGTCTGTTGTAGTGACACCCTGTGTGGCACGCTATTTTTAATCCGGTAAAGTCATGGGTGACGAATTCTTTTATCTTTTCAAGACCATAATCGTGCAAAACTTCGACAAAATGCTTTACATTAATGGTACCCTTAAATTCTCTTCCTACTTTACTTAAAATGTCATTTATCTTTTTTCTCTCGTGATCACTATCATTCAATTCATGATTTACCAACTTTAGAGTTTGAAAGCAACCATTACAGAGGGAGATGATATCTTTTCCTTCGGCCTCGGCAAGCGTAAGGTTACGTGCTCCCATTGCTAGCCAACTGGTATGATCTATAGCATGAAATCCTACGGGATCAGGGCAACACGCAAAAGCAGCATCGGAAGTTTTTATTCCCAGTTTATCAAATACTTTTCGTGAGCTAGCTTCAATGAATGGAATCCGATTTCCAATTGTGCAGCCAGCGAACATTTTATATTCATCAACTTTTGCCATAATAAATCCTTTTTTTAATTTTGGAATAGTTATAATTATTCAAGTGCTAAATTTTATAAAAATATTGTTGAATCAAAGCATATTTAGTTTGTCATGTTTTCTTTGTATCTAAATTTTAATTCATCTTCACTAAGTTGTAAATTATATTCAGCACGCTCGAAAGTGTCAATATAATTAATATTTTGTCAAGTACTATTATATGTATTAAAAGAAAACCTAACTGATTTTTAAAGAAATTTCAATTAGGTCAGGATTACCCGAACAAGTGTTATTGGCTCATAAATTGGTAGCTGCTTGGAAGTAAATTAGGAGGGAAGTGGTTAATGGCTAAGAAGAAGAGTAGCAAAAGTAGTTGTAATCGAAATAATAGTATTAATAACAAAAAATGTGCTAAATGTGGTATATTCGTTAAATCCTATTCATATGGGCATTTCTGTAACTCATGTGCAGAAGAAGTCTGGGATATTGGTTTCGACTCAACAACACAGCATGCTGAGGAGTTATATGAACAAGATCTGAATGCTAGAGAGGAGATCAATAAGAAAATCAATAAAACCAAAATTAGTTACAATATCGTTCGAAATTTGATTGAGTATAAGTCAGGAACTTTTCGCTGTTCAAAATGCAATAAATTAAGATTGGAATGGATTCATTTCCCCAATTCACCCATTAAAGACGAAAAACTTCGATTATTGCTTAAAACACCATGTCCTAAATGTAATGTGGTGGGTTTTTTAAAATTCGATTAATTTCTTATTGTTTAAAGAAAATCCGAAAATCTTTTTTTCAGCTATTACTAAAATGTATATCTTTTTCCTTTTTCAGGCAAAATTACTTTACCAGATAATCCAAACTCTTTAAATGCTTCGGGGTGTTCCGTATGAACGGGTATTATATCTTCGGCATCAATTCTTTGAAGAAAATCTATTAAATCATCGACGTTACAATGACCAGACGAATGAATTGTCTCACTTTTCGAAATGTTAAACCTCTTAAGCCAAGCGTTTAATTTTTCTTCTTTAATAATCATTTCTTCACTAAAAGGATCTGTAGTTGAATTTAAAAAGAGCGTCGTTCCTGGTTTTTGATTTAGATCAATCAACTCACTTAACATAAAATCATCGAGATAAAGTAAGTATTTATCAGGTTCTTTCTTGACATCCTTATAAGTTACATAATTATCGATGTTAAAAATGTCATTCTGATATCCTTTATAATCAGCGGATTCAAAATTGCCCCAACCTTTTCTGGGTAAATATACTACTAAGTTTTTATCGCTATAATTCGGAAGATCGTAGTCTTTGTAATATTGTTTTATAGTATTTTCCTCCATACCATCAAGGTTCATTCTAAAACTATCAATATAATGGAATATCTTAGGGCTAATTGCGAACCTCCTTTCGAATTTCTTAGCGAGTGAGTAATATAATAAAAATCTATCAAGATTTCTGGATGGAAATCTCACAAGGATTAATCCCGGATGGTTTTGTATGATACTTTTTGATCGACTTTTTACAGTATTTCAGATTGTTCATCATCATGATAAGTTCCTCTCCTATATGATTCAATATCAGGAACTCTTGTACCTTCCGTAATTATTGCCATGGGATTGGAATTTTGAGCGTGTGAAATGAACTTATTCACCCACTCAGAATGGAATCCATGCCTTCTAAAATCTCCCGTATAAATAAGACTTCTTCCGTCGTATTCAACTATGTATGAGCCCGCTCCGGGAATAGAGTGATCTGTTTGGTATTGAGTGATTTTAATCTCGCCCTTAGGAGAGTTAAAATGAATTGACTTGCCATCTTTAATAATTTTTATTGGTCTCTTCGTTTCTGAGTGTTTGTAATCTGGTTTCTTAGCCCTTTTAAATTCAATTTCACCGTCAGCACTCTTTTTTTTTTTAGGAACCATTTTAAATGATTCATAAAATTGTAATACTTCGGGCAAAAGGCTGTCAGTTGAGGTATCAGTAAGATGCTCTAAAATAGTTTTTGACATCCAATTCAAATAAATCGGTGTATTTTGCTTAAGAAATCCCATAAATTTATAGTGGTCCAAGTAAGCGTGGGTAAGAAAAAAAGCGTCAACTATATTTTCTTCTGTCTTAATTATATTATACGGTTCTTTGTTCAAAACATCAGAAAAGGGGGTGATTAAATCGTTTCGATATAGTTTATTTAGTGGGGGAAGTAACTCTAAGTATAAATAGTCTATTATACCATTAAATTTGCGAGGATTTAGAAATTCAGAAAAATATCGTTGATTTTCGCCAAATGATAACCCAAAATCAAACAGGAATTTCTTATCTCCTACATTTATGAAGATTTTGTTGCCGCCAATCTCATTCACTCCACCAAAAATTTTAATTTCCATTTTCTTAAAAGAAAAAGCCAAATAAAATAGTTTAAAACAATCCTAAATATAAATATATAAAAATTGAGATATAAAGCTTAGTAATTGGTTATATTAATTATCTTAAAGATGTTCCTTTAATTTAACTACTAATACTAGTTTGATTGTTTGATTTATCGTTAATTCAATAAAAAAGAAAAGAGCGGATTATTTAATTAAAAATTTTTGCCACACTTATTACAAAAATTTGCTTTAAGAGGAAGTTTCGCCCCACAATTTGGGCAAAATTTACTAGCGTTATTTGAAGATGATATGTTTATGCCTTTTTCTTCGCTCTTAGAGATTTCTTTTTCCTTTTTCTCGGATTTCTTTACTCCATAACGTCCAATAACGGCGAGTACTGTACCTGTAAATGCCATTCCCGAATTATATGTAAACAAGCTGTGGATTTGAGTCAAAATTAATTCTACCTGTGGATCCAGAGGTATCCCTAAAGAACGCACTATCCATGTTATTGCGTATATTATTAATCCGAGTATTCCGAAACTCGTAGCAATCATTATGATAATTTTCCCTAACCTAGAGTGTTTAATGAGTATCAAGAATGTTCCTACCAAAACAGAATAACCTCCGTAAAATGAAATATATTCTAAGACCGTTAATATTGCTTGAACAAGAGGTAGAAAGTCTGGAGCAATGTAAGGTGAAGCAAGACTATAAAGATATCGATAAAAAACACTTCCTGTGGCAGATCCAATAATCATTAAGATACCGCCTAAAATACATAAGAAAATCCAAAAATATTTTTTCATTTATCTCACTTTTTTTAATATAAGTAATTTACTATGAACTAGATATTATAATATATACTATAAAGTTTTTACATCCATTTTTGCTTCCGTTGATTTTTGACTAAAGCTTAAAAAAAAGAAAATCTTTTGTTTTCTTGAATGTAGAAAAAGAGAAAAGCTATGATAGAGGAAATAAAGATCACTTCAATCGTCCAATTCATTGAGGAATCTCCTGTAAATAACCATTATAGCATATTCAATTAAATCCTTATTCTGTTTGGTTTTGTATAGATGTTCATTCTCTTGCCTCGAGCAAAACCAATTAAAGTAATGCCATAAGAAAAAGCTAATCTGATACCAGATTCAATGCCGGCTGAAAGAGATGCCACTATAGGGATCTGCGCCCTAACCGCTTTCAAAACTGAATCACCTGTCAAGCGACCAGTCGAGGTTAAAATTTTATTATTGAATGGCTCCCTTTTTAATAGTAAAGCACCAATCACTTTATCTATAGCGTTATGTCTTCCAATATCTTCGCTAGCGACGACAAGGTTTCCTTCTAGATCGAATATTGCTGCCCCATGACATCCACCTGTTTCTTTAAACAGTGGAGTTTCTTTTTGCATTTTGATCATCGCAGAAAAAATAATCTCAGCGTCAAGAGTAATGCTTTCTTTCGAATGATCGGAATTTTTTATTTCCTTTAATTTATCCTTAATCAAATTACGCCAAGGAGAAGGGATTCCACAAGTAGTATCAATGACCCTACTAACTGGATTCATTTCTAAAATTTTAGAGTTATCTATGGATTTTTCAAGCTCAACGTAAACTTTTCCTTCTAATTGATCAATCTTAATTATAGATATATCTTCAATATCATTAATAATTCCAATAGAAAACAAAAACCCTACAGTAAGTTCTTTTAAATCTTTATTCAAACAAATAATATTGACCAAAGGTTCCGAATTTACAACGACATCAATTGGACTCTCTATTAGAACTAAATCAATTTCGTCTTTTTTGACACCCTTGTGGATTTTAGTTATATTAACTTTTCTCTGATACATGTTTCAAACCTATTCTCTCTAGGGAGGAAAATTAGGGTTTCTTAATAAAATATTGATTTCATAACCAATAAAACCACCTTTTATTCAATATAAATCAATCAGTCAAGTACAAAAGATATTGAGTTCTATTGTCTAAAGTTATTCTACAAATAATATATGAAAAAAGAATTAAGCAGCTAAATATAATCTACCTTTAGTTTCTTTCGTAATTGTGTGGTCCCCGCTATATTCGATAAATTTTCCCTTAATCACTTCACCATTAGGGAGTTGAACTTCTTTAACCTCGCCAACTTTCTTATAAGAAGGTAAGAGCCTTGAGACTTTTCCTTTAATCACAATACTTCCCCATGCTTGGTCCGCTCCTGCACATCGGTCAACATCTCCTTCAACAACTATAGTTCCACCATGATTATGAATCCCTAAGAACGCATTGGCACTTCCACAGTATAAGGTTGGCCACATGTTTGAGGGTTTAGAACTCTTCGCCCATAACATTGATTCTACTCCTACCTTTCCTTTGACTTTTATCGTGCCATTCTTCATACCTTGCCAATAGCCTCTATAAGCTGATCCAACATAATGTCCTGCGTCGCCTGTAATTTCGAGTTCCCCTCCTTGAAGCATGGCACCAGCCCAATCGTCAGCATTTCCATTAACTGTAATTTTACCACCAGACATGTGATTTCCAACATGCATTCCGACAGCACTGTTAATAACAATTTCACCACCTGTCATGTTTTCCCCAATTCTTTTTACATTAGATACATCGCCATCTATAATTATCTTAGTATCAGCCAAATCTGTAGATTTACCAGTTACATCAAAGAAATCACCAATA
>Ga0307377_10001514_pt1 | contig 29156 bp, 20 predicted proteins | sample TR3MG_FD_202535 | JGI IMG/M metagenome (GOLD analysis project Ga0307377, IMG submission 202535) | Soil microbial communities from Risofladan, Vaasa, Finland - TR-3 | ecosystem: Environmental > Terrestrial > Soil > Coastal area > Acid sulfate soil | place: Finland: Risofladan, Vaasa | collected... | reverse complement strand
TCGAGACCAATCCTGAAAGAATCAAAGCCTTCTTCAAAGATCCACTCGTCGCATATGCCGCTTAGCAGTATTTGCTTGCCGGATCAATAGAGTTCCATTTTCGAAAATAGAATGTCATTCGCGCTTTCCTCCCAAATATGATGGGCGTCTGCTCAAGTTTGAGCACCCATAAGTCGATAAGAATGCACAGTGGAAGAACTGGCGTCCATTTCGGCTGGTGCACGTAATACTGCCCATTTTCATTGCCCTTTCGATCGCCCTCAAGTGAGGGATCTGATGCGATCGGCGGCCTTTCTCTGCTTTTTTTTGACTGTCACGGGAGCGGTGTCGGCCCAGGTACCCAGCCATCACAGGTCGCTTAGGCGTTTACGGACGCTGATAACGGCGCGGGCGGTTCATAGTCTTCCCGCTCAGGAAGCAGTTCGCGGCTATCCTGTTCGTCTGCGGGCCGTGGTCACGTACTACGATCCTTATATTGACCCGCGGCATGGCGCCTTATTTGTACAAGACAGCACGGGGGGAGTTTTCGTCGCTGTACCTGTGCGCCCAATTCTGCCGTTGAAGCCGGGCTCTGAGGTGGAAGTAACGGGTGTGACGGGGCCGGGTGACTACGCTTCTGTTGTGGATAGAGGCCACGTGGTGATTGAGGGCCCTCCGCATCTGCCCCGCAGGGCGCCCCGCGTGACTCTTACGCAACTTCTCTCCGGCAGCGAGGACTGCAAATGGGTTGAGGTTGAGGGTCGCGTCCATGAAGTGCGGTTTGTGAAGAACAGGGTGGCTCTGGAACTTGCGACGATTCAGGGGCCGCTTACCGCGCTTTCGACGCGCGTTGCCGGAGCGAACTACGATTCGTTTGTTGACGCGAAGATCATGGTTCGTGGCGTGGCGGCGCCTGTGTTCGACCAAAGGCGTCAGATGGTGGGGGTACACATTTACTTTCCATCTCTGAATCAAGTGAAGGTAGTGAAGGCTGCGCCGCGCGATGCCTTTGCGCTGCCTGTTGTTCCGATTTCGCAGATTTTGCGTTTTTCACCGAACCTGACCCTTCCATCCCGGGTGCACGTTCGTGGCCGGGTGACGCTGCGCTGGCCGGATCGGATGCTGTGCATCCAACAGGGGACAGACAGCCTCTGTATGCAGACGACCGACGGCTCGAAAGCTCCGGTTGGAGATTCGATTGATGTCGTCGGGTTTCCCGTGGTGAAGGGCTTTAAACCGACGCTCGAGGATGCGACGTTGCGGCTGGGGGGCGACGTGTTGCCAACCGCGGCGAAGCTGGTTACGGCACGCGAGATTGTAAAAGGCGATCACGACAGTCAACGAGTCCAGATTGATGCGGTGTTGATCGGCCGTGACCTGACTGCGGAGAACCCTACCCTGATGCTGCGCTCCGATGGCGTTCTTTTTCCCGCCGCTCTTCCGAAAGACCTCGCAGGCGACGGGAAGTTGACCTGGAAGGATGGGAGCCTGCTGCGCCTTACTGGCATTTGTATCGTAGATGTGGATGCGGTGGCCACGGGAGTCAATGAAGGTCAGGTGCGGCCTGACTCGATCAAGTTACTCCTGAACTCTCCAGACGATGTCGAGGTGGTCCACTCGCCTTCGTGGTGGACGCCGGCGCGCGCCCTTGAAGCTTTCTCGATCGCCGTCTTTGTGGCCTTTGTGGCCCTGGCATGGATCTTTGTGCTGCGCAGGCAGGTGGAACAAAAGACTGAGGCGCTGCGAGACAGCCAGGAGCGGCTGCGTCACCTGTCGGAGCACGATGCACTTACTCGCCTGCCGAATCGTCTGCTCCTGAACGACCGCCTCGAGGTGGCGCTGAAGCGGGCGGAGAGATTTGAGGCGTGTCTCGGCCTTCTGATTGTGGATGTGGACAGATTCAAGGAGGTAAACGATGTATATGGCCACTTAGCAGGCGACAGCGTTCTATGCGAATTGGCCAACCGCCTGACCAGCTCGGTGCGGGCAACTGATACGGTGGCGCGGATGGGAGGCGACGAGTTCATTGTGCTCCTGTCCGATCTGCGCATTGCGGTTGAAGCGGAGACGATGGCTGCAAAGATTGTTGCCGCGGTATCCGTTCCCATGGATATCGGGCAAGCGTGCGCCGCTATCACCGTGAGCATCGGTGTGAGCGTCTATCCTGATGGCGGCACCGACATGAAAAGCATGCTGCACGCCGCGGATGTTGCGCTGTACCTTGCCAAGGAGCGCGGAAAGAACGGATTCCAGGTTTACAGACCGAATATGGAGCGCGCTGCGAGGGGTACCACTTCGTACCAAAGCAGTTCGCAAGCTCCTCTGCCGATCCTTGGGAGTTGAAATTCCATCTCTCCGGAAACTAAATGTGACCGCCCGAGCTTGCTACTCTGCGCCTGACGGCAACCCGCGCAGACGCAATTCGGCAAGCACCCGCTCGACCTTCCAGTCGAGTGCGCCGGTTCCGTCTACTTGCAGGTCCGCATTGACCGCCGAAGGCCTGACGAAGGCTATGCTCGATGGCCGCACGGTGGCTTCATACTGCTGTCGTACAGACTCAGGCGTGCGACCGCGCTGCTCGATGTCGCGCTTCATGCGCCGCTCGAAGCAGAGTTCGTCCGGCGTGTCGATATAAACGCGCAGATTGTAGAGCGGAAGCAGCTCGGGGTAGTAAAAAGCAAACAATCCCTCGACAACCAGGAATCGACCCGCTGTGACTTGCTCTGTGCGGCCCACTACGCGGGTGTGGGTCGAGAAGTCGTAGAGAGGCCGTTCGATGGCCTCTCCCCGCGCCAGCGCGGCCACGTGCGCTGCCAGTAGCGGGCTCTCGATCATTGCCGGATCGTCGAAGTTACAGAGGATGCGCTGACTGTACGGCATGTGACTGAGGTCGCGGTAGTAGTTGTCGAGATGGAAGTGAATTCCGCCCAGGGCGTGCGCCAGTTCGGCCGCCAGGGTGGTTTTGCCCGATCCCGAACAGCCGGCAATGCCCAGCACGACGGGCGGAAAGGGCAGGCGTGGCGCTGCCGTGGCAGGTTCGCTCATGCTTCCGATTCCACGGCTGCGGCGATCTTTGGCGCGAGACGCGCGAGGAGGCCGGCCAGCCTCTGCTCCACCTGCCGTCCGGTCTCTGAGACCTCTTCGTGGCTCAGCGGTGTTGCGCCGAGGCCAGCGGCGAGGTTGGTGACGCAGGAGATGCCGAGGACCTGGATGCCCATGTGACGGGCCACGATGGTTTCCGGCACGGTAGACATGCCGACGAGGGTTGCGCCGAGGGCGCGAAAGGCGCGAATTTCGGCAGGCGTCTCGAAGCTTGGTCCGGGCGTGGCGAGATAGACGCCTTCTTCGAGCGCGAATCCTTCTTCAGTCGCGGTTTCCTTCGCCAGAGCGCGCAGGCGTTTTGAATACGCCTCGGTCATGTCGAAGAAGCGCAGGCCGGTGCCCTTGCGCAGGGTGAAGCGAGGCTCATTTGGCCCGGTCAGGGGATTCCAACCCATGTGGTTGATGTGGTCGCCGAGCGCGACTAACTGGCCGACGTGGTAGCCCTGCTGGATGCCGCCGGCCGCGTTGGTCAGCACTACGGCCCGCACGCCGAGCATGCCGAGCACGCGCATGGGGAAGGTTACCTGCAGCGGCGTGTAGCCTTCGTAAGAGTGTACGCGGCCCTGCATTACGACAGCGGGCACGCCGCCCAGCAGACCAGCGACGATGCGTCCGGAGTGGCCTTCGACGGTGGATTGCGGAAAATGCGGAATCTCCGTGTAGGGAACGAAGACGGGATTGGTGACGGCATCGGCCACCGCACCTAATCCCGAGCCAAGCACGAGGCCGAGGCGCGGAGTGAGCCCGCTAAGTTTTTCCCGAAGGAACTGTGCCGCTTCAACTACCTGGTCAAAATAGGTCATGGTAAGTGATCTGGAAATCCTGAGGGTGCGCTTTCGCCATTCTACAGGGAGCGGTAGAGTGTTGAAGAAGGGATGAGGCCGGATGCGCGTCCCCCATCGATGGAGGTCTCGGGCAATGTGCCGCAATATCAAGATGCTTTTCAATTTCGATCCGCCGGCGACGGAGGAAGAGATTCGCGCGGCCTCGTTGCAGTTTGTGCGCAAGGTCAGTGGCTTCAACAAGCCTTCAAAGGCCAACGAGCCGGCATTTGATAGGGCAGTGGACGAGGTTGCCGCGGTTGCGGCGCGCCTGCTTGGTTCGCTTGAAACCGCAGCGCCGGTGCGCAGCCGCGAAGAAGTGGCGGCCAAGGCAAAGGCGCGCAATGCGGGGAGATTTCAGACGGAGAGGCGTACGGCATGAAGCAGATTGTCGCCATCATTTTTGGGCTGGGACTGGGAGGCAATGCGCTTCTGTTCGTTCCGCAGATTGTTGCGGTGTGGCGGAAGAAAACAGATGAAGGGATTTCGCTGATTACTTTTGGCGGGTTCAGTATTTTGCAGGCGATTGGGATCGTCCACGGGCTCTACCAGCAGGACCTTTCGTTGACGCTTGGCATGGCAGCGAGCTTGCTGACGTGCGGCACTGTGACGACTCTGACGATTTTGTATCGGATGCGGCGGTTGCGTGGATGAGAGCGCGCGGGTGATTCCAGCGGCGCAACAGACCAGTGCGAAAAATGCCGGACAATACGGTGGCTGCTTACGGCGTCTCCGAAGGATCGGGTGAATTAGCCGTGTTCAGGTCGACGAACGTGTTGGCGCTGGGCGCGACGCCGGGGGCGTAGCAGTTGCCGTCTGGCGCGTGGTTTGCGGGGCAGGCGGCGCTGAACTGCGCGCGGCGCGGAGACTGCGCGTATTGCCAAACTACTGCGGAGGCGGCAACGGCTGGTGAAAATGCCGCAGTCAATTGCGTCGTGTTCGCGAGCGTGCATCCGGGCGAAGGCGGGCATTGGTCGTTTGCAATCCAGAGCGCCAGGTGCGCCGCACTTTTATCTTTGGACAATTTTTTTGCGATTGCTTGCTCGCGCTCGACAATGTTCTGCGCCGTGCTGATGGTGGCGTTGCCATCGGGTACGTCGATGCCGGAGCAGTAGACGCCGGCGCGCGCGCCGCCTGCCCGCACCGCATCCACCCATGCAAACAGATAGGCGGCCTGTTCCGGCAGCAGCCTCCCGCCCTCTTCCTGATCGAGAAAGATGAGCACGTGTGCGGGAAAGCCTTCGCGCGCAGCCGCGGCTACGGCGGCTTTTCCGTCGGCGGTTCCCAAAGCAGGCGCGTCTGCATTCTTCAGTTCCGCGTAGGTACGCCCGTTGAAGAGAACCAGGAATCCGAAGCCGCGTTGCTTGAGCAACGCGCGCTTGCCTGTCCAACTATTTTGCCTTTCTCCGGGCGGATTATTGAGCCAGTAGCCGGTGTAGCGAAAGCTCTTGCGCAGAGCGGGAAGCGCGGCGTCGCCGGGATAGTTGTTGCGGTCGAAGCCGAGGTAGGAATGCTGATTGGAGGGCGTAGATGAGTGCTGCGCGTGGACGGCAAGCGCTGTGCCCATCAGCATCAGCGCCGCGAGCGCGCAGGTACCTCTTCGCGTCATGGTTGGCACCTAGCCGAGAAAGATTCCGGCGATTGAGGCCGAGATCAGGTTTGCCATGGTTCCGGCGAGCATGGCGCGGACGCCGAGGCGGGCGAGGTCGTTGCGGCGCTCGGGAACGAGAGCGCCGATGCCGCCAATCTGCATGCCGATGGAGCCGAGATTGGCAAAGCCGCACAGGGCGTAGGTGGCGATGATGAAGGAGCGCGGCGCGAGGGTTGCCTTTTCCGCGCCGAGGGCGATGTAGGCAATGACTTCGTTGAGGGCCATGCGCGTGCCGAGCAGATTGCCGATGGCCATGCAGTCGTGCCAGGGCACGCCGATGAGCCATGCGACAGGGGCGCCGACGTAGCCGAGAATCTGGCCCAGGCTTCCGGGAACCCAGTGCATGCCGTTGTGCATGTGAACCCAGCCGAGCAGGCTGTCGAGCAGCGCGACGAGTGCGAGAAAGCTGACGAGCATGATGGCCACATTAAGGGCCAGCTTGCCGCCGTCGATGGTGCCGCGGGCGATTGCACCGATCAGGTTCTCTTCCTTGTGCATCTCGTCCTTGGGGATGACGACTTTGCCTTCGGTGGCGGGAACTTCGGTCTCAGGCACGAGCATTTTGGCAACCAAAATGGTGCCGGGCGAAGTCATGATGACGGCGGCGAGCAGGTGGCGGGCCTCGACGCCCTGGGCAATGTACATGGCCATGATGCCGCCGGAGACGTGGGCCATGCCGCTGGTCATGATGACCATCAGCTCGCTGCGCGTGGCTTTGGAGAGGAACGGGCGGATGGTGAGCGGCGCCTCGGTCTGTCCCATGAAGATGCTGGCGGCGACGTTCATGCTTTCAGCGCCGGAGATGCGCATGGTCTTGAGCATGACCCAGGCCATGCCGCGAATGACGACCTGCATGACGCCGATGTGATAGAGCACCGCGAAAAATGCGGAGATGAAGATGATGGTAGGCAGCACCTGGAATGCGAAGATGGAACCGAAGGAGCCGGTGGGAAGGCCAAGGGTGTTGCCGAAGAGGACTCTGGTTCCGGCGAATGTGGAGGCGAGCATGCTGTTGACCACGCCGCCGGCCCAGGTCATGGCTTCCTGTCCGTAGTTAAAGCGCAGCACCAGAAACGCAAAGCAAATCTGCAGGCTCAGTCCCCAGGCAACGGTGCGCCAGCGGATGTGTTTGCGATCGGTTGAGCCCAGCCATGCCGCCAGCAACACGGCCAGTATCCCCAGCACTCCCGTGAATCGAGCCAATGCGGTGCCTCCTGAAAAGCGGCTTTTAGCTTTTAGCTCCTAGCCCGTGCTTCCGGCAAGAGATTTCTTGCGTCTTCTCGATGCCGCCTTCAGGCAGTAAAAATCAAGGCTAAAAGCTAGAAGCTGTACTTCGATTACCTTACAGTATTGCGCAGAAATTCTTCAGCTGAATCTCGTGTAATGACGCGGCTCACCAGCTTGACCGGATCGGGTGGCTTCTTAGCGAACTGAATAGCTTGGTTCAGAATGGCAATCGGTTCGGCGAGCATCTCATGGTTGGTGGCGTAGACCGTTGCGAGCGGCTGCCCTTTTTCGACATAGGCGCCGCACCGTGCGTGGAAGACGATGCCAGCGTGGGGATCGACGGGCTCGCCTGCCTTCTCGCGGCCCGCGCCTGTTCTCTGCACGGCCCAGCCGAGTGCGGTTGTATCCATCGCCGTTACGTAGCCACGCTCCCAGGCTGGAACCACTTCGGTTGCGCCGGGCGCGTGCAACCCTGTTGGATCGTCGAAAACGGAAATATCGCCGCCCTGGGACGCGATCATCTTGAAGAAAAGCTGTAGCGCGGAGCCGTCCGAGAGAGCTTTTTCGGCGCGCTTGTATCCGATCTCCGGCGAGTGAGCCTGACCACCCAGGTGAATCATCCATCCGGCCAGAATGAGCGAAAGCTCGCGCAGGTCATTACTGTCCGTAGGGCCCTCGACGGGGCGCTTGCCGCGCAGCAACTCGACGGCCTCGACCAGTTCAATCCAGTTGCCGGCCGCGGAGCCGAGGGGCTGGCTCATGTTGGTGAGCAAGGCGACGGTTCGCGTTCCGGCGGCTTCGGCGGTGGCCACCATGAGGGCTGCCAGATATTCCGAGTCGGCGTTCTTGCGGAGGAATGCGCCTGAGCCGGTTTTTACGTCGAGCACGAGTGCGTCGAGGCCGGCGGCCAGCTTCTTGCTCAAAATTGAAGCGCAGATCAGTCCCGGGCTTTCGACGGTTGCGGTGCGGTCGCGCAGCGAGTAGAGGATGCGGTCTGCGGGGACCAGGCGCGGGGTCTGGCTGACGATGGACGCGCCGCACTCAAGCAAGACGGCTTCGAATTCCTGGAGGGTGAGCGCAGTGCGGAAGCCAGGAATCGATTCCAGCTTGTCGAGCGTGCCGCCGGTGTGGCCCAGGGCGCGTCCGCTGATCATGGGCACGGCAACGCCGCAGGCCGCGGCCAGTGGAGCAACGAGGAAGCTGGTCTTGTCGCCGACGCCACCGGTGGAGTGCTTGTCGACTGCCTTCTTGCCCAGGCGCGCCGGCGAAAATTTTTCTCCTGAGTCGCGCATGGCCAGGGTGAGCGCGCGGGTTTCTTCCAGCGATAGTCCGCGCAGCCAGGCGGCCATCAGCCAGGCGGCAAGCTGCTCCAGACGGATTGATCCGGAGGCGGCGCCGGCGGCCAGAAAACCGATCTCTCGCGCGTCGAGGGCGAGGCCGTCGCGCTTCTTGCGGATCAGGTCTACCGTGTGGATTGGAGCGGGGGTTGGATCGGGCATCGCAGTCTGAGCCTCAATTTGCCGATATATGAGTTTATCGCAGGCGGAGCCGTTCCGTGGAAGGACGGGTGTTGACCTAAATGCGGCGCGCCTCGTTCTTGACGGCGAAGTCTTTCGGTGGAAGAATCCGAAGCTGCGACGATTTTGCACTACAAGGAGGGTTGAAGCACAGTTTATCGTGCCCTCCATGGAATGATTGCAACGCCGAACCTTGGTTCACAGGATGAATGCATTGAAAACATCGCGCTTACACTCGCTCGCTTTGGCCATTGTTGGAGCTTTTCTTTCTGTTCTTCCTGCGGGGGCGACATCGTTTGCCCAAGATATCGCCGCTACGCCAAACCCATCGTCTGGTTGTTCCGCGAACGAACCGACGAGCTACCCGAAGGTTGCCATTTCCAATGGCGCGGTGAGCGCCGTACTTTACCCACCGGATGCAAAACGTGGCTACTACCGCGGCGCACGGTTTGATTGGTCCGGTGTGGTTGGCTGCCTCTCCTACAAGGGCCACACATATTTCGGTGTCTGGTTTTCGGATTACGATCCGATGAAGCACGATGCCATCACGGGACCCGTCGAGGAGTTCCGCTCCGGCGACGGCGACAGCGCGCTCAAATACGATGAGGCCAAACCGGGTGAACCGTTTGTCAAAATCGGCGTGGGTGTGCTGCGCAGGATTGACGACGCACCCTTCAAGTTCAGCTTGCCGTATCCGCTGATTGATGGCGGCAGGTGGACCGTTCACAGCAGGCCCAACAGCGTCCTGTTTGAACAGGATCTAAAGTCGCCGATCGGTATCGCCTATGTTTACAAGAAGACAGTATCGCTCGATAAGAGCAGACCAATCCTGATCCTGCACCACGAACTCAAAAATACCGGAACGGAGACGATCGACACGCAGGTTTACGATCATGACTTCTTTATGCTCGACAGCGCTCCGACAGGCCCGGATATGGTCGTGCGTTTTCCCTTCGATCCCAAAGCAGACAAAGATCTGGGCAGCGGCGCAAGAATCGACGGGCGGCAGATTATCTACAACCGTGAGTTGAAGACCGGTGAAACTGCATCGGGCCTGATTACCGGCTATTCAGGCGATGCTTCCAGCTACGATTTTGTCGTGGAAAACCGCAGGACAGGCGTCGGTGTTGAGCAGACCGGAGATCAGCCCATCTCCCGCATTAACTTCTGGTCGATCCGCACTACGATCTGCCCAGAGGCCTATCTCCATTTCAAGATTGCTCCCGGAGAAACCGCGCGTTGGACGATCCGTTATCGCTTCTACGCAAAATAGCGGGGCTCTGGCAGCCTCACTTCAGCTTCATCTCGAAGGCCATCGGCAGCAGTTCTGAGAAATGCATGGTGCGCATTCCATCGGCGGCGGGAAAGATGACGGGCGCGCCGGGCAAGACGAACTCGGCGAGCATCTGGCGGCAGGCCCCGCAAGGCGGGCTGGCGGCATCGTTCAGATTGGCGACAGCGACTGCTTCAATCCGAATTTCCGGCCCGAATGCAGAAACCGCTTTGACCAGCGCTGTGCGTTCGGCGCAGATGGTCAAGCCGTAGCTTATGTTTTCAACGTTCGTTCCGGTCACTATTTCGCCGTTGGTCAGCCGCAGCGCTGCTCCCACTTTGAATCCCGAGTAAGGCGAGTAGGAATTGCTGGCGGCCTGGCGTGCCTGTTGCAGCAGGGCTTCGAGATCCGGTGTGTTCTTTGCGATCATGGCGTTTCAATCCCCACGTGGCCTGAGAGTTGAGGCTAAAGCATTTCTGTCCCTTCTGTACATGGAGGCTGGGGAATAATGACGCGCGGGCCGCAGAGTCTCGCTACGCTCTTTCGAGGAGCCGCGCAACCGCTTCGTGCAACTGCGCGGTGATGGTGGCTTCGCTGTCGGCAGGTGAAAGCCGCAGCGGCTCGCCCACCACTACCTCAATGGCGCCGGAGCGGAACCAGCGGCTTCTTCCGGTCTTCAACTCGCCCAGCCCGCGCAGGCCGACCGGCAGCACGAGCGCGCCGCATTGCTTTGCCAGCAGCCCGATGCCGGGACGAAACGGCGCCAGCTTGCCTTCTGCCGATCGCGTGCCCTCGGGGAAGACCAGGACGTTGTAGCCACGGTCCATCGCCAGGCCGGCGTGCGCAAAGCTGGGCTGAAAATCGCGACGCCGGGGCAGCGGAAACACATTGAAGAGCGCAGTCAAAAGGTAATAGAACAGCGGGCCGGGGAGAAAGATGCGTCCGCTTGGATTGGTCGGCTCGGGGTTGCGGAAATGGCGGTAGTCGGCCAGCATCTCGCCCGACATTGCCACAGCGATGCGCCTTCGCAGCGCCGCCGGCAGCGCGTACTCGATGAGAGGCCCGTCGAAAGTGGACACGTGATTGGCGACGATCAGCATTGTCTCGGGGGCATCGAGTCTGCTGGGAGTGACGACGCGTGGAGCCGCCAGCAACCACACCAGTGGGCGCATGACGGCCTCGACAAATGCAACGCGCGCCCAACGAAACGGCAGCAGCCAGGGCCAGCGCGGATAGACGTGCCGGCTGCGCGCAGGCTCGCCTTCGGTGCGCGCGGGGGCTGGCGAGGGTGTCTCGTGCGTGCCTTCTTTGTTGCGCAAAAACTCACTGCGTGCTCCGTTTTTGTGCATTTGCTGAGGCGCAGAAGTGGGCGGCGCTGACGTCTGTTCTTCATCGACCTCGCCGCTCACCAGCCGCCGCAGTTCGCCCAGCGTTTCCACGCGGTCCAACATTCCGTCTTCTGAGACAATGCCCAGGCGGTCTTCAATGGCCGCCGCCAACTGCACGCGTCCCAGGCTATCGAGGTGCAGGTCTTCTGTCAGGTGCAGCTCGTCGCCCACGCCGCGGTGCGGCTCACCAGAGATTTGCGCAATCAGCGCCAGCAGCCAATCCTCCGAGGCGCCAAAGGCCGGGCTGGCCTGGGGTTTCGCTGCTCCGTTGCCATTCGTCGATGCCGCAGCCTGGATCTTGGTGAGCCATTGGGCCACAGCTCTGCGCCTCACTTTGCCCGATGAGGTGCGCGGCAGATCCGGCTCCGGCCACAGCACCCAGCGCCGTACACGCTGGAACTCCGCCAGTCGGGCATTGGCGCTTTCGATGGCTTCCGCAGCCTTGCAGCCTGTTCCCCGGCAGGCCAGCACCGCGCACGGCTCCGTTCCCTCGGCCGTTTCCATGGCCACCACCGCGCAGGCCGCTACGCCGGGCTGTCCCTCGATGGCCGCTTCCAGGTCCTCGGGGTGAATGTTCACGCCCGCCGCGGTGACAATCACCTCGCTCTTGCGGCCCAGAAAACGCAACTCGCCGGAGGGCTCGGTTTTCGCCAAATCGCCGGTCGCAAGCCACTCATCCGCGCGCTTGTGCAACCGGCCGCCGGACCATGTTGCTCCGGAGATGGACGCGCCGCGCACCAACACCTCGCCGTCGGGACCGAGCTTCACTTCGCGCCCGGCTAGAGGCTTGCCAATGGTTCCCTCAGCCACGTGGAACGGATGATTGAGCGTGATGAGCGCGGTGGTTTCGGTCATTCCGTAGCCCTGGACGAGGACGAAGCCGAGCGCATTCCAGAAGTGCTCGAGCGGCCCCGGCAGCGCGCCGCCGCCGGAGATGAGCGCCCAGAACTTGAGCCCGAAGGCGCGGTGAACCTTGCGGAAGCGCCACCAGCGCTGCGCTGCGCCGATGTTCCGCGAGGCAATGACGGTCTCGGCGAGACCTGGGTGGGTCAATTCCAGATGGGTCTTGAGCAGCGCCAGCACCCTGGGCACGGCCGCCAGCACGGAGATGCGCTCGCGGCGAATGGTCTCGACCAGCCGCGGAGCAACCAGGCGCTCTTCAAAGTGCAGTTCGGCTGCAAGAATTGGAGGAATCCAAAGGCCCATGGTCTGTCCGAAGACGTGGCTGAGCGGCAGCGTGTTCAGAATCCGCAATGGATGCACGATCCGCTCCCAGCGCATGTAGGGCTGCGCTCCGCTCTCGATGGGGCCGATGCTTGCGAGCACGTTGCCGTGAGTCAACACAATTCCTTTTGGGTCGCCAGTGGTTCCCGAGGTAAACAAAATTTCCAGCGGAGTGTCGGCCGAAATGCCTGCGATTGGGCCAGTTTCTTCGGCTGGCAGAGCGCTGGGCAAGTCTTCAAAGCAGAGTTGTGGCACATCGGCGGGCAACTGCGCCAGCAGAATGGCATCACCCACGGCCAGCTTTGGCTTTACATCGGCCGCAACGCGCGCGGCAAACTCTATCGTCCCGATCGCATCCAGAGGAACCGCCAGCACCCCGCGCAGCATGCATCCATGGAAGGCCGCGATCCACTCGGCACTGTTCTCGCCCCACAGCAGCACCCGGTCGCCCTGGCCGATTCCACGCTGTGCCAACAGCGCCGCAAAACGGCCCGCAAGCCTCGCCAACTCAGCGTAGGTCGTGACGCGGCGGCGGTTTCCCTGATAGCGAACCACGGCGACATCGCGACCGTTGCGACGGAAGTCGTCGAGCAATGTGGCCAGGTGATCTTGCATGAGGGCCCCGGGACTATGGTAAGCGATGGGTTGGCGCGCCTGGTGTATCGATGTGAAATTACACAACTTGATGCAAAGAATGTTGCATTCGCGCGGTCAGAGGAGTTTCATCGTCAACTGTGGCACATGCGCACAGAGGTCTTGTTTCCATCTTCGCTTCATATTCGCCGCCTTTCACGTTATTCTTGGAAGCACAATGTCTCACGACCGCCCCAGCCCGGACAGGCATATGCACAACCCCTCGGCCAGCCCGGATTCGGCAGCCGATCCGTTTGCCTGTTTTCATCCCGTTACGGCGGCCTGGTTTCGGGTTGTCTTTGACGCGCCCACCGCCCCGCAGCGGATGGGTTGGCCGGTGATTGCGCGCGGAGAGAATGCGCTCGTCCTGGCTCCGACCGGCACCGGCAAGACGCTCGCCGCCTTTCTCTGGTGCCTGGACCGTTTGATGCTTCATGCGGCCGACCCGAGCGACAATTTCACGGGCGCAGCCAGAGTAGGGAATCCGGCGTTGCCAACTTCAAGCCCGGGGCAGGGGTGCCGCATTCTCTATGTGTCGCCCCTCAAGGCGCTGGCCGTCGATGTCGAACGCAACCTGCACTCGCCTCTGGCCGGCATGGCCAACATGGCGCGGCGCATGGGCGTTGCCTTTCGAGAACCCGCCATCAGCGTACGCACCGGCGACACGCCGCAGCGGGAGCGGGCGCGGTTTGCGCGGCATCCGGCCGAGATTCTGATCACCACGCCCGAGTCGCTTTACCTGCTGCTTACCTCTCAGGCCGCCGAAGCCTTGCGTACGGTGGACACGGTCATCATTGATGAGATTCATGCGCTGGTGCCGACCAAGCGCGGCGCACATCTGGCGCTGTCGCTGGAGCGTTTAGAGGCGCTGACGAAGCGGCCGTTGCAGCGCATCGGGCTTTCCGCGACACAGCGGCCCCTTGAAGAAGTGGCTCGCTTCCTGGGTGGCGTGGAGCTGCCTGAACCATCGGATAAAGCCGACATGCCGCGGCCTCTCGAAGCGGAGGGCTCTACGCCCGCATCCTGGTCCACAGATGCGTTCGACGCCGCTCCTCTCCGCTATCGTCCGGTCACCATCGTGAACGCCAGCGCGCGCAAGCAGCTCAAGCTGCGCATCGAGGTTCCAGTCGAAGACATGGCGCGGCTCGGCGAGCAGGAGGAGATTCCTTCGGGCCCCGCGTCGCAGATGCCGCGCCGCGTCTCGATCTGGAACGCGATTCATCCGCGACTGCTTGAGATTATTCGCGAGCGCAACTCGACGATTCTCTTCGTCAACAGCCGGCAGGTTGCCGAGCGGCTGGCGGGCGCGCTCAACGAGCTTGCTGGCGAGCCGATTGCCCGCGCTCATCACGGCTCGCTGGCGGCCGCGCAGCGTTCTGTAATCGAGGAGCAGCTGAAGGCCGGGCAGATTCGCGCCCTTTGCGCGACGTCGACGCTCGAACTCGGCATCGATATGGGCGCGGTGGACCTTGTCATTCAGATTGAAGCGCCGCCATCGGTCGCCAGCGGCATGCAGCGTATTGGCCGCGCCGGGCACCATGTGGACGCCGTCAGCGAAGGCATTCTGTTTCCCAAGTACCGCGCCGATCTGGTCGCCTGCGCCGCGGTGACGCGCGCCATGCACGAGGGACACATTGAGTCCACGCGCTTCCCGCGCAATCCGCTCGATGTGCTCGCGCAGCAGTTGGTAGCTATTGTGGCTCACCCGCCTAACGCAGCAGTGCCTGTGCGCAAGCCAAGAGTGCTGAAGAGCGCACGGCGAATGAAGAATCTCAACGCAGAGTTGAAGTTTGCCGATTGGGATTCCGCGCGAAAGGAGCAAGAGGCGCCGAAGCCCGAGGTGAGCATAGATTTCCTCTTCGATCTCGTCCGTCGAGCAGCGCCCTTCGGCGCTCTTACGCGCTCGGCCTTTGAAGGCGTTCTCGATTTGTTGAGCGGGCGCTATCCTTCTGACGAGTTTGCCGAGCTCAGGCCTCGTCTCACCTGGGACCGCGTGCGCAACGTCGTCACGGCGCGCGACGGCGCAGCCCGCCTCGCGATTCTCAACGCTGGCACCATCCCCGACCGCGGGCTCTACGGCGTCTTCCTCGCTCACAGCGAAGGCAAGTCCGTGCGGGTTGGCGAACTCGACGAAGAGATGGTCTTTGAGACCCATCCCGGCGAGACTTTTATTCTGGGCGCGTCCACGTGGCGTATCGTCGAAATCACGCACGACCGCGTTCTGGTGACTCCGGCTCCGGGCGAGCCCGGCAAAATGCCTTTTTGGAAAGGCGACGGTCCAGGCAGGCCGCTGGAATTCGGCCGCCGCATTGGCGCGCTGGTGCGCGAACTGCGCGCACTGCCCAAACCGGCTGCGTTAACCCGCCTCGTTGCCGAACACGATCTCGATCCGGGAGCGGCGGAAAATCTTCTGCAATTTCTCGGCGATCAGGAGGCCGCCACGAGCGCAGTGCCGGACGACCGCACAATTGTGATCGAGCGCTGCCGCGATGAACTGGGCGACTGGCGCGTCTGCGTGCTGACGCCCTTCGGCAGCCGCATCCACATTCCGTGGGCGATGGCGGTGAGCGCGCGCATCCGCGCCGCAGGCGGACCGGAGGTGGAAACGCTTTGGGGTGACGACGGATTTGTATTGCGCTTTCCAGACACGGATGAGCCGCCGGACCCGGACTGGTTCCTTGTCGAGTCGGCCGAAGCCATGCAGCTTGTGTTACGCCAATTGGGTTCCACGGCTCTGTTCGCAGGGCGATTTCGCGAGGCCGCGGGGCGCGCGCTGCTGTTGCCGCGCCGCCGTGCCGATGCGCGTTCGCCTCTATGGCAGTTGCGCAAGCGTTCTTACGATCTGCTCAGCGTTGCCTCTCGCTATCCTTCGTTTCCGCTGTTGCTCGAGGCTTATCGCGAATGTCTGCGCGACGTCTTCGACATGCCGGCGCTGCTTGAAACCCTGTGCGCCATCGAGCAACGGCAGTTGCGCGTGCATGTTGTCGAAACGCGCAAGCCTTCGCCCTTTGCCGCGTCGCTGCTGTTCAGCTACGTGGCCAATTTTCTTTACGATGGCGATGCGCCGCTGGCCGAGCGCCGCGCGCAGGCGCTGACCATCGATCAGGATCAGCTGCGTGAATTGCTGGGCGAGACCGACCTGCGCGAACTGCTCGACGCCGATGCCATTGCCGAAGTGGAAGAGGCGGCGCAGTGCCTTGCGGAGAATTATCGCGCGCGTTCGGCTGACGGTATGCACGATCTCTGCCTGCGGTTGGGCGATCTCTCGCGCGAAGAGTTGTCCCGGCGCGTGGTTTCTGCGGATTTGCTTGTGCATGTCGATCGGCTCGTCCGTTCGCGGCGCCTGCTTGAATTGCGCATCGCCGGTGAGCGCCGGCTCGTTGCTGCAGAGGATGCAGCACGTTATCGCGACGGGTTGGGGATTCCGTTGCCGCCGGGGCTGGCGGTGGCGCTGCTTGAGCCTGTAGCGCATCCGGTGCTGGAACTGGTGCGCCGCTATGCGCGCACGCACGGGCCGTTCACGCTGCGCGAGGCCGCGGAACGCTTTGGGCTCGACGCTGTTGCTGTCGAAAATGCGCTCCGCCAGTTGGCCGGTGAGGGCCGCGTACTGGAAGGCGGCTTTCGTCCCGGTGGCCTGCATCGGGAGTGGTGCGACGCGGAGATTCTGCGGCAGATTAGGCGCAAGTCTCTCGCGAAATTGCGCCGCGAAGTGGAACCGGTCGAGCAGCACACGCTGGCCCGCTTCCTCACGCACTGGCAGGGGATTCTGACGCCGCGAAAGACCAGCCATGCCCATGCGAGCCACGCTAATCTCGATGCATTGCTAGACGCTATCGAGAGCTTGCAGGGCGCGCCGCTGCCCGCATCGCTTGTTGAGTCAGCGATCTTGCCCGCGCGTATCTCTGACTACGCCCCGGCGGGTCTCGACACTCTCATCGCCGCGGGCGAAGTTGCCTGGGCGGGCGTGGAGCCGATTGGTGAACGCGACGGCCGCATCGCTCTGTTTCTTGCCGACAAGGTGGCCTTGCTCGCACAGCAGCGCCCTATCGTCGAGCCATTGAAGGAGCGCGAAGAGAAGTTGCTCGCCGTTCTTGAATCTACCGGCGCCAGTTTTTTCGAGTCGCTGCATCAGGCCGTGGGCGGAGGCTATCCGGGCGAGACCATCGAAGCATTGTGGGGCCTGGTGTGGCGCGGCCTTGTCACCAACGATTCGCTTCATGCTTTGCGCGCATACATCGCGCGGCCCGAGAGCGCGCGCACGCCGCGGCGATTGCAGACAGGCACAGTGTTTCGGTCGCGCCGCACTACGCCTCCCACCGCGCAAGGTCGCTGGTCGCTGTTGCCGCTGCGTTCATCGCAGGGCAGGGAAGCAGCCGAACCCACCGCCACAGAAGCCAGCCACGCCCTGGCATTGCAACTGCTGAACCGCTACGGCGTGTTGCTGCGCGAGTCGGTTGCCGCGGAAAATGTTCCGGGTGGATTCAGCGCAGTCTACGACGTGCTGAAGGCGCTGGAAGAGAGCGGCCGCATTCGCCGCGGCTATTTCGTCGCCGGGCTTGGCGCCACGCAATTCGCGCTGCCCGCGGCCGTGGATCTGCTGCGCCAGTTGCGGACCGCGCCGCCGGAGGAGAAGCCGGAATTTGTGCAACTGGCCGCAACCGATCCTGCAAACCCGTATGGTTCGGTATTGCGCTGGCCCGATCTGCCGGTCGCCGATGAAGACTCTGAAACTGCGCCGCGCATCCTGACGCGGGCGGCCTACGCTGAAGTTGTTCTGCGCAACGGCCAGTTGGTTGCGTGGCTTCGTCGCGCCAATCCGAACATTCTCGTTTTTCTTCCCGCAGAAGAGCCGGAACGCACGCAGACTGCCGCTGGTCTTGCTCATTTTCTGTGTGCACGCGGGCAAGAGCGAATGCGCATGGGCAGCCATCAGGGCGTACTCATCACCACCATCAACGGCCAGCCTGTTGCGGCGCACCCAATGGCGCGCTTTCTTATGGACGCCGGTTTTCATCCCGGACCGCTGGGCATGCACCTTCGCCGCATTCCGCTGGCGATGGGGCACGTTGCGCCTGAGCCTCATGCGGAAGAGGTGCAGTAGAAAGATGCCCGAAGGAGATACCATCTTTCGCACTGCTCGTGCACTCGGCCGGGCGCTCGCAGGAAAGCCGGTGACGGGCTTCCGTTCGACCTATCCGCTGCTGACGCGATTTAACGACGACACGCCAATTCCCGGACAGGTTGTCGAGCGCGTGGAGGCGCGTGGCAAATGGCTTCTGATCCATTTTTCCGGCGGCGGCACGCTGGTTACGCACATGCTCATGAGCGGCAGTTGGCATATCTACCGACATGGGGAGCGCTGGCAGCAGCCGCGCGTGAATATGAGGATTGTGGTCGAGAACAGCAACTACATCGCGGTCGGATTTCGCGTTCCGGTGGCGGAGATGCACACCGCACAGTCGCTTGCGCGCGACGGTAGAATTCCGCCATCCGGGATCGACGTGCTCAGCCCCGCGTTCGACGCCGTCGCGGCCGTGCGCCGCGTGCGGGCGCATGGCAATGAAGAGATTGCCGATGTGCTGCTGCACCAGGAAGTGCTGGCCGGCGTGGGCAATGTATTCAAGTCGGAAATCTGTTTTGTCATCGGCATTCATCCGTTTTGCAAGGTGTCCGCGCTCAGTGAGTCAGAGGTGCACGCGTCGATTTGTGCCGCGCAAAAGCTGCTTGCCGCTAATGTGCTGGAGAATTCCGGCGACACCATCGTGACCTACGGCGGCCGGAAGCGGCGCACCACGCATGAGTCGGCCCCCGGCGCAAGTTTGTGGGTCTACGGGCGCAGCGGTGAGCCTTGCCGGCGCTGCGGAGAGTCGATCCGACGCCGCATTCAGGGGCCGGACGCGCGCGTCACCTTCTGGTGTCCGCGTTGCCAGCCCATGCCCGATGGCTCCGATGTGGATGGGTGAGATCTAGCGTTGGACAGGGCTTGAATCTGTTCACGCTTTTGTTAATTTCCGGATTTGCCAAGGCCGAAGATCTTTTGCAGGATGTTGCGATGATCGGCAGGATGGCCGCAGAATTCCGTCGGCGCGGTTCCGTCGAGAAACGCGGCGTTGTAGCTGTCGGGGCAGCTTTGGTCGCTCAGCAGGTTGGACGCTTTGTCGATCTGAAGGACCTGGACCCCATCCGGCGGCGTGAATTCATTGGTGTCTGAGTACTGCGGCAGCAGCACGGCCTTCTTCATGAAATCCGCCCAGATGGGCGCGGCGGCGTGCGCGCCTTCCAGATTCAAATTGGTATAGTCGTCGTTGCCCACCCACACAATGCAGAGTAGATTGCTGGTGAAGCCGGCAAACCAGGCGTCGTGGCTGGTGCCGGTTTTGCCGGCGGCCGGCGCAGTGAATCCCATGTTGCGCACCCCGGCGCCCGTTCCGCAGTAATCCCGTCCACCTATCATGCAGCCATCGCTCCCGTTGCCTTGCAGCACAGCCTCCATCATGTAGGTGGTGAGGAAGGCGACGCGCGGGTCCAGAACCTGTTTGGAAGAAGGCGTGTAGTCGGTGATGATGTCGCCGGTGGGCGTGCGCACGCTGGCCAGCATCCACGGGTCAAGGTGCACTCCGTTATTCGCGAAGACAGTGTACGCGCCGGCCATATCGAGCGGCGTCGCGTCATAGGATCCTATGGCCATCGAGGGAGTTCCGCGCACGTTTTTAATGCCTGCATCGCGCGCCAGCGCGGCCACGTTGTCGAAACCTACCATCGCCGCGAGGCTGATGGTGGCGTTGTTGTCTGATCGCATCAGTGCGTAGCGCGCCGTGATGTCGCCGTAATATTCGCCCTCATAATTGCGGGGCGTATATTCCTGGCCGCCGATGTTGTAAGTGGTTTGCGCATCGCTGATCATGGTGACCGGCGAAAACAGCTTGAATTGTCCCGGCAGCATGGTGCCCTGGACAGCGGTGTTGAAAGCCGCGGCATAAACAAACGGCTTGAAGATGGAGCCGGTAGGCCGGCTTGCGACCGCGTGGTTCAACTGCGAGGCGCCGTAGCTGCGTCCGCCCACCAGGGCGAGCACCTGGCCGGTGTGTGGGTCCAGCGCAATCAGCGCCACCTGGGGATAAGGGTAGCTTTGGCCCAGCTTCTTGCGGCGCGCGTAGAGCTTGTCTACCTGCGCGTCAATGTCGTGCATGGTAGAGTCAACCGCGATGGCAGCCACGCGCTGCAAGTCCGGATCGAGCGACGTGTAGATGCGCAGACCTTCGCGGTTGAAGTCGCGGTCGCCCAGCCTTTGCGTCAATTGATCGCGGACCAGATCCACAAAGTAGGGCGCTTCGCCTTCGTCCACGCTGGCCTGCACCAGATGCAGCGGCTGGGCCTTGGCGGCCTCTGCCTGATCCTTTGTAATCGCTCCCGTCTCCACCATCGCATCCAGCACCATGGCGCGGCGGTCCAGCGCCCGCTCTGGATGCCGGAAGGGATTCAGCCGGCTGGGGCTTTGAATCAGACCCGCCAGCAGGGCGCATTCCGACAGGCTGAGCTGGCGCATGTCCTTGCCGAAGTAGGCCTGCGATGCCTCTCCGAATCCCTCGATCGAGAAGCTACCCCGTTGACCCAGCGGCACTTCGTTCGCATACGCCTGGAAAATTTCCTTCTTGTCGAAGCGGTGCTCGAGTTGAAACGTAATCACGACCTGGAGAAACTTCCGCTTGAAGGTGCGCTCTGGAGTCAGGAAAAACATTTTGGCCAGTTGCATCGTCAGCGTGGAGCCGCCTTCGACGAAGCGACGGCTAGGACTAAGGTCGTTGCGGATTGAGCCGAGGACGCGGATATAATCGACGCCGCCGTGTTCAAAAAAGCGGCGGTCTTCGATGGCTACAACCGCCTGCACCAGGTTCTGCGGCATCTCGTTGTAGGTAATCAGGCGGCGCTTGGTGCGGTTGGCATCCTCGCTCAGGCCGGTAATGAGCATCGGCTCCAGTTCGTAGCTCACGAGCGGCTGCCCGCGACTGTCGCTGATGGAACTCACCACTCCGCCGGCGATGTGAATCGTTGCGGGATCCTGCGAGTGGTAGGACTGCGGGCCGGGCCGTACGGTGATTGACTGCGCATTTTCGCTGAAGGTGCCGAGTTGGGATGTCTGCGCTGCGCCGTCGGCCGTGTATCCGGCGTCGCGCAGCTCCTCGGCGATCAGGCGTACTGAAAACTTTTGCCCAGGGCGAACCTCGCGCGGAGCCGCAAAAATTTTGGCGGTGTTGGCAAACAGCGGCTCTTTCAGCCGCGCGTCCACGATGCCCTGGTATTTGAAGTAATAATAACCGCCGATGGCGGCGAACACCAGCACGCAAACCGCAATCGCCGCCAGCGCAATGCGCAGCACAAGCGATGAAAGGGAACGCTTTCCCTTGGGTCTTGCCAGCTTGATCCTCAACGCCATCGCCGCTCCTTGTGAATCAGCATCCCGCTTTCAGCCGATGTTGCAGTTCTGGTCCGTGGCGGTTCGCCGCATCGGAAAAAACGGGGAAACAATCAATTCAAGTGCTGCATCCTTACGATACAACCGCCGTAAGCAGCGCATCTTCCGCAGTGCGCTGTTTCACAAGCTCCGTCGCTTCATCCAGTTTGACATCCACACTGGTTGCCGTGGCTCGCGTGACCAGTTCCACCAGGCCATCGGCGGCCTTCTTGCCTACGTTGATGCGATAAGGAATACCGACCAGATCCGCATCCTTGAATTTGACGCCGGCGCGCTCGTCTCTGTCATCCAGCAGCACGTCGAGCCCGGCGGCTTCAAGCTCGGCGGCGAGCTTCTCGCCGGTCTCCTTGAGCAGCGCGTCGGCCATGTTGGTCACCGTCACGACCACGGCAAAAGGCGCAATCGAGGGCGGCAGCCAGAATCCATTCTTGTCGTTCGATTGCTCAATGGCCGCGGTCAAAATACGCTCGATGCCAATGCCGTAGCTGCCCATGATCGGCGTCACTTCCTTGCCGTTCACGTCGAGCACTTTTGCGCCCATGCTCTCGGAGTACTTGTAGCCGAGCTTGAAGATGTGGCCGACTTCGACCGCCTTGCCGACAAGCAATTGGCCTTTACAGGCGGGCGTTGGACAATTCTCGCCTGCGTTAACGCTGCGGATGTCGGCGGCGATCGTCCACGAGAAATCGCGGCCCGGCACGACATTGCGTAAATGGTAGTCCAGCTTGTTCGCGCCGCACACGAGGTTCTTGCGGTTGGTCAGGCCGAGGTCAATGACGACAAACACCTGGTCGTCCTTTGCATACCCAAATGTCAGTTTCGCGACTGACGGCAACTGGCCATAGATGCGCCCTGCAACCGGCTGGTCCACAGGCGAGATCACGTTCAGGCCAATCGGACCAAGATACCCCGCAGGCGCCTTGAAGTACTTCTCCAGTTCCTCGGCCACCATGGGGCGCAGATCTGCGGCGCCGACGAGGCCCATTAGTTTGGTTTCGTTGACCTGATGATCGCCGCGCAGGAATGCAACTAAAGGCTGCCAGGAGGATTTCCCGTCCGGCATGCGCGCGTCTGCCATGTACGCCACGCACTTGATGTCCGATGCCGGCGAAATCTTGAAGAACTCGGCGACGTCCGAAATCGCAGCGCAACCTGGCGTCGACACCAGCTCCGGCGTGCCATCGCCCGTAGGCTCCATCTCCGCCACTGCATCCAGTCGCGAAGTCCCTTTCTCCAGATTCGCGGCGTAGCCGCAGGCGGGGCAGCTTGCGATGAGGTCTTCGCCGGCGTCGGTGTAGACCATGAACTCCTGGGACTGCGAGCCGCCCATGGCGCCCGAATCCGCCTCGACGGCGACGAATTTCAATCCGCAGCGCGTGAAGATCTTGCGATAGACCGCATCGTGCAGGTCGAAGCTCTTGTCGAGCCCTGCCTTGTCGATGTCGAAGGAGTAGCTGTCCTTCATAGTGAACTGGCGCACGCGCAGCAGGCCCGCTTTCGGCCGAGGCTCATCGCGGAATTTGGTCTGAATCTGGTACCAGATCTGCGGCAACTGCTTGTAGCTGCGCAGCTCATTGCGTGCAATCGTGGTCATGATCTCTTCATGCGTCATGCCCAGGCACAGGTCGGCGCCCTTGCGGTCCTTGAGGCGAAACATGTTGTCGCCCATGCCGGCCCAGCGGCCGCTCTGCTCCCACGGCTCACGCGGCAAGATTGCAGGCAGATAGAACTCCTGCGCAATCTGATCCATCTCCTCGCGCACAATGCTGATGATCTTGTTCAGCGAGCGCTGGCCGAGGAAAAGGTAGTTATAGATGCCAGCGCCGAGCTGCCGGATGTAGCCGGAGCGAATGAGGAAACGGTGGCTGGCCACTTCGGCGTCTGCCGGGGCCTCGCGAAGAGTGGGGATAAACAGTTTGGACCAGCGATGCATAAAAGGAGAGAGAACTTTCCCGCCCGCCACGGCGGACGCAAGACAATTTATCGGCAGCATCCATTCTAAATGTTCGGGGGAGTGAAGAGGTCCGGGTGTCCCAGGTGTCGCCTTTGACTCCTGGAGTGTTCCACGGTTATTGAGCGCTTGTCTCTGCCCCGCGCGCGTTGCATCTAAATCAGTTCCACACCCCATAGATCGTGCAGATGTAGGGCGCCTTCGACCCTGTTTTGGGCGTCTACAACGATTAGAAACGTAATTTTTCGCTCTTCGAGAATCGCCAGGGCTTTGGCCGCCAATTCGCCCGCTTGAATTGTGCGCGGATGCGCATTCATCGCCTGGCCGGCGTTGTGTCCAAGTGCAGCGCCGCCTTCTCGCTGGAGCAGGCGGCGCAGATCGCCGTCGCTGATGACGCCGCAGAGCTGTCCTGCTTCCTGCACGGTCGTCATGCCGAGTTTTTTCGAGGACATTTCGTAGATCACATCGGTCATTGGCGTTGAGGGCGCGACCACCGGCACATCGGCGCCGGAGTGCATGAGGTCGCGGACCTTGGCGAGGCGCTTGCCGAGCTTGCCGCCGGGATGCAACTCAGCGAAATCTTCGGCGTGGAAACCCTTACGCAGGCTGACCGCGATGGCCAGCGCGTCGCCCAGCGCCAGCATGGTGGTGGTGGATGCAGTTGGCGCGAGATTCAGGCCGCAAGCCTCCCGCTCCACGCCGCAATCGAGAGCCACATCGCTTGCCTGCGCGAGCGTTGAGTTGAGATTGCAGCAGAAGCTGATGAGCGCGTCGCCTTTGCGCTTGAGGGTGGCCAGCAGGCGCAGGATTTCTTCGGTCTCGCCGCTGACCGAGAGCGCCACAACGACGTCGCCGGGCATGAGCACGCCGAGGTCACCGTGCACGGCCTCGGCCGGATGGAGAAACAGGGCCGGGCTCCCGGTCGAACTGAGCGTGGCGGCGATCTTCTGCGCAATGATGCCGCTCTTGCCCATGCCGGTAACGACGACGCGGCCGTTGCCGCTTCCGCAGTCAAGGATCAGCTCGACGGCGCGCGCAAACGGCTCAGCCATTGCGTCTTCCAGGCGCATGGCCAGGGCATTCAGAGCACGCGCCTCGGTGCGGACAAGATCGGCGGGTTTGAGTGCGCCTGCTTCGGGACTACTGGAGCTGGGCTTGCCTGCAGTTGACTGGTTCATCGGCCTTTGATGGTACCAGTTTAGAGCTAGTCACGATTGCTGCGCTACGGCAGTGTAATTTTCCTCGCGGCGGCGAGGCTCGTACAATGGGGAAGGAGAGGTCGATTGCCTTGAAGCGCAACACAAAGGTTCTTTTCGTAGTCTTATTTATTCTGGCCGTTTTTGGATGGGCCGGTTGGGCCAACTGGGAGTATCGTCAACAGGCTGCCGAGAAGTTGCTTTCCTCGGCAGGCAAGGGCGTACTGGTGCCAGACCCATCGAGCGGAACGCTGAAGTATTTTTCGCCGTTCATGGGCAAGCAGGCGCCCAACTTTACGCTGGAAGATGTGAGCGGCAAGAAGGTCTCGCTTGCAGACTACAAAGGCAAGGCCGTGCTCATCAACTTCTGGGCCACTTGGTGCGGCCCGTGCAAGGTTGAGACTCCATGGCTGATTGAGCTGCGCAACAAGTACGCGGGGCAAGGCTTTGAGGTTCTGGGCATTTCAACCGAAGGCGACGACCTGGCGAAGAGCGACAAGGCCGGCTGGGCCAAGGACAAGGCTGCCGTTGCGAAATTTGTTGCCGAAGAGCATGTACCGTACCCGATGCTCATGAACGGAGACAGCCTGAGCCAGGCATATGGCGGCCTGGACGCGATGCCGACGTCGTTTTTTGTTGATCGCAAGGGAATCGTTGTTGCGGCGCAGATGGGGCTGACTTCGGAGAGCGACATCGAAGCCAACATCAACAAGGCGCTGGCAAACTAGCGAGTGGGCGCGGTGCTTGCCTGGGTTTGAGAATTTCAGTTGAGGTTTTGGATGAAGAGAGCAGTGAACCTTGCAGTAGTTTTGGCATTTGGACTCGCGGCTATGGCTGCGCAGGGGCAGGGCTTTGGCGCGAACCGCTCGACGGGCACCAGCGACGCCGTGCAGTATCTGTTTCCAGAACAGGTTACGGTTCCGGCCGGCAAAGCGAGTCCGGTTACGCTGCACTTCCGCATCGCGCAGGGGCTGCACATCAACTCTCACACGCCGAGCGAAGACTACCTGATTCCTACCGTGTTTTCGATTCCGGGGGACGCAGGCGTGAAGTTGCAAACAGCCAGTTACCCGGCCGGCAGCACTTTGATTCTGCCGATGGACCCGAAGACGAAGCTCAACGTCTACACCGGCGATTTCATCATTCATGCGCGCATTGTGGCCGCGGGTGGCAATCACCTGGTGCAAGCGAAACTGCACTACCAGGCTTGCAACCAAACGCAGTGCATGCCGCCGACGACGATTTCTGCTGCGATTGATGTGATTGGCAAATAAGGACGCTCGCGCCCGTTTGCCAGGTTAGCCGTCCGTCACTGCACGGGGCTGTCGTCTTCAACGGGCAGAAGCTGGTAGCTGACAAACGCAAAGTGCGCACCGTCGGGGGCCCAGTTGGGTACGTTGTCGCTGCCCCCTCCACCCACAATCTGCACCAGGTCGCGGATTTTGCCGTCGGCAACGTTGAGAATGCGCAGGGTCACGTCCTTGTTGGCCGGGTGTCCCGTGTCCTTCTTGTCATAAGACAGGATCAGGATCGATTTTCCGTCCGGGGAAGGGTGCGCTGTCCAGTTGAGCTTGTCGTCGAAGGTCATCTGCTCGGGCTGGCTTCCGTCTGGCCGCATGCGCCAGATCTGCATGCCGCCCGCACGATCGGAGTTGAAGTAGATCCACTTTCCATCGGGCGAGTAGTCCGGGTCGTCGCTGATACCGGTGCCCGTTGTCAGCGCGATTTCCGCTCCGCCGTCCGCCGGGATGGCGTGGATGTTGAGCGCTCCGTGGATGGAGCGCGAAAACAGGATCGTCTTCCCGTCCGGCGACCAGCTATGAAAATAGGAGTCTGGATTCGCTGTGACCATGCGCGGTGTGCCGCCGGCGGAGGGCACGATATAGATGCGCCTGCCGGGATGGTAGGGTGTGGTGCAGGTCATGGCGATCCAATGGCCGTCGGGCGAGAGGCCATGGCTGCCGGTGCAGTCGGATGCGTTGCCGATATCGATAGGCGTGGCCTCATTGAACGCGCCCTGGCCTTCGCTTGCAGGCACGCTCCATAGCTTGCCGGCGCGGTTGAAGATCAGCGTCTTGCCATCGCGGCTCCAGTTGGGCGCTTCCATGTGTTCTTTACCCGTTAGGATCACGAAGGCCATGCGCGCATTGTTGTCAATGGCAATGGTCTGGAGCGTGCTGTAGAGAGCCATGGGCCCGGCCGTTGACTCGGGCGCGAGCGGCTGCAGTTCCACATGCGCGAACGTGGCCTTCTCCATCCCGTCCTTGTTGTGCGCGCAGACACCGATGCCGGCGTAGAAATCGCCGTCGAAGTGCAGCTTGATCGACGCCCCGGACTGGTGCAGGGGTTCGCCTTTCATGCTGAGGAAAAGCGTGATTGTGTCGCCGCGTTTTTCAAGGCGCAGCCGCTGGGGAAAGCCGATATTGAATGCGATGTCCTGCGTCGTGTCGCCCTGGTTGCGCCGGTATTGGAGCGCCGTTTCGCCGGAGCCATGGATAGCCGCGTCAGCGTATTTGGCGTTGGAGTCAAGCGTCTGCCGGAACATGAGCAGCGCCTTGCGATGCGGGCTTGCGGCGGGGCCGGCGTCGGCCAGCTTTACATCGGCGGTGAGCGACACGTCGCCCGAGACCTTCTTCCACACAAAGTGGAATCCATCCTCGTTGCCCCAGAGGTTTGCGCCGGCCGAGCGGACGCTGTAGACGCCGGTTTTGGCGTCGAAGGTCGCTGCTCCCGGCGGCACAACGCTGCCAACGTCGGACTGGTTGGTAAAGATGCCGAGCGCATTGCCCGATGTTTGGGCGGCTGCGACGCCCGCGCTGATGAACCCAAGCGCGACGGCAACAACCGCCGCACGTGTTCCGCTGATTCCATGGTTGCGATGCACGATGGATCTCTCCCTTGTGAACGGGATCACTTTACTCGAAGAGGGTGGTACTTCGCCAGCGAAGGGCAAAGGAGCTGTATTCGCCGCGCTGGAGAAGGGAATTCGCGGGCGTTTCTGATTCTGTATGGGATCCCGGCCACCCTAAGTCAACCAGAATCGGCCCCAAGGTGGGGGTGCTGAATAACAGGGCTCAACAATGCTAGCGTCCAGTCGGGATGGGGCCAGGGATGGCGATTGCGGACGGCCTTGCTGACGAGGGACTAGCTTGCGGGACGGGGACCTCTGTGCCGGGGATCGCCAAGTTCGCATCAGGTAGGTTTAGGTTTCTGATGGTATCGAGGAGAAATTGGACGGGTGCCATTCCAGCAACATCGTATCCGAGAAATGATGTAGATTGGACGCCCAAAAGAAATGCGCGTCCGCCTTGGAAAGTTGGCGGGACGAAAACAATCGGCGAACCACTATTACCGGGTACGAGACTCGCCGCAATCATCCACTCCGTTCGAAGCTTGCTTGTGCATCCAGGACAGCAGGCAACAGCGATCTTTTCCTCTGGAATACTTGAGACGTAACCGAACTTGAAAATTGGGTAATTGCGTTTGGAGCCCGATGCTCCCAAAAGAAGTCCTGCCGAAACAATTTGCGAGCCGCTGTTGACTTTCTTCAATTCTTCTGGTGAAGGCAATTGCGATATGAGCATCCCCTGGTTTTCGACGCCCATGCTCGAATATACTTGGCCATTCAAAGAAATGACGGCGATGTCTACGGAGTCATCTACAGGGAACGACCATCGGCCAGTTAGCGGTACTTCTACTGTTCCTGTAGCGTCATTTTTTGGATCGTATCCCTTCTTGTTGAACAGGACATCAAGAGTGTCAGTCGAGGCAGGACATCCCGCCCATTGGGGGTCCACTATGTGGCGAGCAGTTACAAGGAGTAAATATCCGCGCTGAGGGTCAGATTTCGTTGGAACCATCAAGAGAAATCCCGTTCCTGCTTCCTTCAACTGGCCAGAAGCGTCGACACGATGGAAAAATACGACTGATTGGCGAACCGCGTCGAGATTGACGCTGAATGGGCTTTGAGCCGTGGCCGGGATGGCAGGGGAGGACAGAACAATCGCTAGCGCAATCAATCGCAATGAAAGACGCATGGCAATACCTTTCATCGACTATTCAGCCCCAACGCTCGATCCCGAATTCATATCACACTGCGCTCGTTGGGCAGCGAGGCTACCATCAAGAGAATAGCATTTTTGGACTCTCGGTGCTTGTCGCCGAGCTGACTCGGAGCTTTGTCTGCTGTCTCCACTGCGAGCTCTCCGACCAGAGCCATTATTTCGCGTCAGCGAGGTCTTGCCGGTGCTGGCGTTCTACTCTATTGCCTTCTTCTCGATCTTGGCCCAGGAGTCTTTGAGCGGCAGCGTGCGGTTGAAAACCAGATTGCCTGGCTTCGAATCGGGATCGAGGCAGAAGTAGCCGACGCGCTCAAACTGGAAGCGGTCTTCAAGCCTGGCGTTGGCGAGTGACGGCTCAAGTTTGGCGTCTGTGATGATTTCGAGCGAGTTGGGATTGAGATTATCGAGGAAGGTCTGGCCTTCTTCCACGTCGCCGGGGTCGGCCTTGGTGAAGAGCTTGTCGTAGAGGCGGATTTCTGCCGTCAGGGCATGCGCTGTCGATACCCAGTGCATGGTGGCCTTGACCTTGCGGCCGTCGGGCGAGTTGCCGCCGCGGCTTGCCGGATCGTAGGTGCAATGCACCTCGACGATGTTGCCTGTGGCGTCTTTGATCACGCTTTGCGCGGTCACAAAGTAGGCATTGCGCAGCCGCACTTCCTT
>Ga0307377_10001513_pt1 | contig 29174 bp, 35 predicted proteins | sample TR3MG_FD_202535 | JGI IMG/M metagenome (GOLD analysis project Ga0307377, IMG submission 202535) | Soil microbial communities from Risofladan, Vaasa, Finland - TR-3 | ecosystem: Environmental > Terrestrial > Soil > Coastal area > Acid sulfate soil | place: Finland: Risofladan, Vaasa | collected... | reverse complement strand
TAAACATATTATTAACTTAGAATTTATATCATGAAAACAACAAAAACTTGTGAAATCAAAAAAAGTACTATTACCTTTTTTGTAATTGCATTTATAATATTATTTGCAGTATTAGTAATGTCATTCTCTAAAAATCTAGATTCTTCGAATGAATCTATGCTTCCTCAATCATCATATAAGATGAGTAATATTAATTCTTATGTTGAAGCACATCGCTTAAATGTAGACGGAGTAACATATATTGTAATTGTTGGAAGAAGCGGAGCTGCCGTATCAATTATTAAGCATCGTTAAATTATTATGATAAAAAACGCATCTTTTTTCTATTTTTTAATACTTTTTTGTGTTCTAATAGTATCGATTGTAATGTTTTATAATCATTGGTATTATTTTGGATTTTTGATGGCTGTTATATTTGTGGGGGGAATATTTAATTATTATGACATGAAAGAACATACCAATGAAGATACGTATAAAAGATATAAAAGTCGAAGAGCGGTTTATTTTAATAAATTAGATAAAAAACAAAAAGAAACACATTTAAATAAGGTTGAAAATGAATTAGAAAAACTTAAAAAATAAATAACAAAAATAAATAATTATGAACAACTATTTTGATAAATTATCCAATGACATTGAAATGGATATTATAGACAGAGCAACCGAACTTCAAACAGATATGAACGCTTTTATAGAAAAAATGAAATCTTATAAAGAAGGAAATAAACTTTCTTATGAAATCTGTATAAGCATATATTTTTTAATAAAGATTGCTGAATTAGAAAAAAAACTTGAAAATCAATACTTATCTTTAAAAAATTAAATTATGGGATTTTACATTAATCACAATTCAAACGGAGTTTCTTTACCAGCACGTGATAAGGCAGATTATCTTATTCTTGACGGAGGCACTGAAATTTCTGAACCAAAGCAATGGGTTCCTAATCTAGTATGTGTTGTTGAAAACGAAATGTTTGACGCTGCTGGATATGTTTATTCTGAGGATGAACTTATAGCATTTACAAATCCTCATGATTATCGACCAAAACAATGGATTATATATCCAAGAGCTGCTGAATTGTCAGGATATACAGAATAAACTAAGTTTTATAAAACTTTATTATTAATAACTATATAATATATAAAATTTTATATGGCTATAAAGATACACTAATTTTTTGGGTACACATTAATATATATAATAAAAATATATTATAATGTTTAAACAAAATATATTAGGAAATTTTATATGTGAAGAATGTAAAAAAGAATGTAAAAATTTAAGATCTTTAAGTAAACATATACAACTTACACATTATCCTATTAAAAAATATTACGATAAATATGTATTAGACAATAATAAAAATATATGTAAACTGTGCGGAAAAGAAAATAAATTTAAAGGCTTAGTTTATGGATATACAAATGGTTGTTGTAAGTTACATATGAATAAATTAGGATACGAAAATAGAAAAGAAAGTTTGTTGAAAAGCTATGGAGTTGAAAATCCGTTTCAACGAACGGATTTAAAAAATAAAATAAAAACTACATGGATTCGTAATTATGGTGTAGATAATCCAAATAAATCAAAAATTGTTAGAAACAAACTCGAAGATACAAATATAAAAAAATATGGAAGCACATGTACATTAGGAAATAAAGAAATTAGAAAAAAAGCAGAAGATACGTGTGAAAAAAATTATGGAACAAGAAATCCATTTTCAAGTAAAATAGTTAAAGAAAAAATTAAAAATACTAACATCGAAAAATATGGGGTTGAAAATCCCTTACAAAATAGAGAAATATTTGATAAAGCGTTTAAAACACGTATTTTAATTAAAAAATATAAAGACACAAATTTATTATATCAGGCATCTTATGAATATGATTTTTTAAATACATTTTTTGATAATTTTCCGGATATTATAAATGGTCCCTCTATAAAATATATGATGAATGATAAATCTAAAATTTATCATTCAGATTTTTATATACCTTCATTAAATTTAATTATAGAAATTAAAAACCATTATCTTTTTAAAAAATATAAAGATGAAATTTTATTAAAAGGTGAAGCAGCGAAATCAAAAAAATATAATTACATATTAATAATAGATAAAGATTATACACAATTTATAGAAAAATATGTTAAAACCTAATTCGAATAATAATAAAAAAATTATTGCATTAGATAATTTTACAGCTATACGATTACGGCCAACATTATATGTTGGCCAAATTTCAGAGATACAAGAAAAATATCCTATGATAATTAATGGAAACCTTGTTAATCTGGAAAAAAAATATTCGCCAGGTTACTATCAACTATTAATTGAAATACTTGAAAATGCATTAGACGAAGCAAAACGATGTAAGGGAAAAATGAAAGAAATTATAGTCAAAGTTAATGTTGATAACAATGAAATAACTATAATAGATGGAGGCTTAGGTTTTCATGATGGTCAAAAGAAACATAAAAAAACAAAGAAAAATACGGTAAGAACCGCGCTAGAAGAACTTCATGCCGGCTCAAATTTTATAGATACATCAACTAATATATTAGGAACTTTTGGTTTGGGCGCTGCTGTAACTAATATACTTTCAGAGAAATTTACAGTTGCAACAGTTAATAAGACACACTCTGTAAAATATGAATGGGAAAATTTTAAAGTAATAAAAGAAGAAATCAGAAAAAAAACAGCCCAAGATACTTTAGGAACTACAATATCTTTTATTCCATCAAAAGAAATATTTCCTAATTATATATGGGATATTGATATTATAACTACATATTTATCATTTAAAGCATTTTTGATAAAAAATGATCCTGTTATTAAAAAACTTAATCTTCTTGGTTTTTTTATCAAAGATAATAAAGAATATTTAATAGATATTACTTCAGACTTTATTCCAAAGGATCATATTACAGTTTCAAATAATTATGGAACAATTTATCTTTGGGAAGCATATGAAAATTCTTGTGCATTATCATTTGTTAATGGATCACAGTGTACAGGAATACACCAAAAAGTTGTAAATGATTGGATTAATGGGTATTTTAAATATAATCTTGCTCATCATTTCTATGAAACTTTAATATCTCTTAACGTGCCCTCTCATTTAATGAGATTTTCAGATCAAAATAAAACTAAATTTGCAACAGGCCGTTGGGAAATTGAAGATAATATGAAAGAAAATTTTCATGGTAAGTTAATTAGATTTTTAAGCAAATCAAAAATAGGACAAAATATAGAGAAAGCAATTGAAGATCGACTTCATAATGAGAATATGAATAAGATTAAAAGAGCGCAAAGACAATCAAAACGCAAGATTTCTGATAAATTTAGTCCTGCATCAAAATTTAAACAAAATATTTATATAACTGAAGGATTAAGCGCATCGGGTAGTGTAAAACAAGCAAGAGACTCTGAAGTTGACGCAATATATGCTCTTAAAGGTAAAGTTAAAAACGCTCGTAAATTATCCGATTTAACTGCTAATACAGAATGGTTAGATATTATGAGTATACTTGAAATTGAGCCAGGAAATAAAAAATTACCAGCCTACGATAAAATTATTATTGCTAGTGACAGTGATGCAGATGGCGAACATATTACTTCGTTAATAATAAGTTTTTTTTATAAATGGTTTCCACAAATAATTGAAAATAAAAAATTATATAGACTTATAACACCATTAGTTGTATGCGATGTACAAAAAGAAAGAAAATATTTTTTTACACTGGAAGAATTTAATGAATTTACAAAGAAAACAAAAGTAGCAAACACTAAATATTTAAAAGGATTAGGATCTTTATCACTAAAAGATTGGGAATATGTTATGAATCATAAAATATTATTTTCTATAATAAATGATAGGAGCGCAAATCGATTTTTGGAGATAGCATTTGGAGATAATGCTGAAAAAAGAAAGAAATTTTTAGCAGGAAAATAAAATTTTTAAAACATTAGTTAAATAAAATAATATGCAAATAGAATATTATAAAGAACATGATGAAGAAGGCAACCCAATTGAAGATAAAGAAAATTGGAAAAATGTTGTGATTGATATGTCAAAAATAGCAGTAAAGAAATTTTCTGATATTAAAGATATGCCATTTTCAAGTATACGTGATTTTTTTATTTTCAATGATGGTCTTGAAGGATATTTGAATGCATATTCTGAATTACCGTATTTTTCGTATTGTTTTTTTAAAAAAAATAAATTCTATCCTAATATGTATCGTTTTGAAGATTTTAACGTTAACATATTTATTAAAAATTTATTTAAATATTTTGATGTTCCTATAAATTCGTATGCAAAAGTATCATATCAAGGAAATGAAAAGTCTAAACTTACATCAATGATAATATGTTTTACGCCAACATTTTATATGTATGTTGACGGCGCTGATAAGGGTATTTTTTATTATGATCCTGAATATGAAAAAAATAAAAATTCATTATTTTATATAATATTAGGTTTACTTAAAAAAGTTAAAAAACCTAAAGTATCTAAAAATAAAATATTTATTATTTATCAAGGAGCGCACGGTTTTGATAAAATAGGATTTGATGTTAAAAAGATAGATGTAAATTTATCTGAAAATTATAATGATGGATTTGAAGAAGTTGCTGGAAAAATTACAGATGGTCTTAATGACAAAAATAAAACTAATCTTGTTATTTTAAGTGGAGAACCCGGAGTTGGAAAATGTGTTTCTGCTAATACTAAAATAACTATACGTAACAAAAAAACCGGAAAAATTGAAGAAATTAATATTGTAGATTTAATGTAGTTTTGGCAATTTCTGCTTTACCATAAATGAATATATAAAATAAAAATTTATGGCTAAACGAATAAGTGTATGGAATAAAGAATACTGGATTAAACGGGGCCTTTCAGAGAAAGATGCTTATAACAAAATTAGAGAAATTCAGATAAAAAATAATAAAAATAGAAAAAACAATACCAAACCATATGAAAAATTAAAACAAAAATTAATATTAGAAAATAAATCGAAGGAAGAAATAGAAATATTAATTACAAAAATTAGAAAAGAATCTTCATGTTGGTGCAAAGAATATTGGATTAAGCGGGGATTTACAGAAGAAGAATCTATAAATAAAATTAAAGAAAAACAAACAAAAAATTCATTAAAAGTAGACAATAAAAACAAAGATAATCCCTATGAAATAAAAACATGGATGAATAGGGGATTATCTGAAAAAGACTCACGAAAAAAAATTCAACAAATAAAAGATTCTCAAAACATATATAAAAATTTTTCAGAGGATGAACTTAATGATGTGATGCAAAAAAGAAAAGATACATATTATTCTAAATCTGAGAAAGAAAGAAATAAAATTAATAAAAATCGAGGAAAAACAAAAGAACAGCTTATTAGTAAATTTGGAGAAGAATATGTTACTAAATTATTATTTAACAGAGGAAAGGGAAGAAGAAATTCATTTTTTCGAAGATATAGTAAAATATCTGAAAAATTTTTTAATGATTTACAAAATAATATAAACAATAGACTTTATTTTGGAAAAAATGAAAAATGGATTCGATATAATAAAAATAAAGGTTTTTATGTTGATTTATTATGTAAAAATAAAATAATAGAATTTAATGGGAATTTTTATCATGCTAATCCTAAATTTTATACTGCGGATTCAGTTATAAAAATTAGTAATGCTAAAATTTTAACTGCTGAACAAATATGGAAAAAAGATAAGTTTAAAAATAAAATGTTACAATCTCTTAACTATAAAATTTTAATTATTTGGGAAGATGATTTGAGTAAAGAAGAATATAACAAAACTTTAATTAAGTGTATAAAATTTTTACAAGATGAATAAAAAATTTATTGAATCAAAAAAAATAGATAATTATGAAGTGTTAACCCCGAATGGGTGGGTTAATATTGATGCTATTCATAAAACGATTGAATATGATGTGTATTTAATAAAAACAAAAGCGCACGAATTAAAATGCGCAGATAATCATATAGTTATTCTAAAAAATAACTTTTATAGTGAAATTTTTGCTAGACAATTAAAGATTGGAGATGAAATTTTAACAGAAAATTCATATGAAAAAGTTATTGGTGTTGAAAAATTAAATGAAAAAGAAAATATGTATGATTTGGAATTGGATTACACTTCTTCCAAATTATATTATACAAACGGTATAGTAAGTCATAATACCACTTTTATTCGTTATCTTACTTCTAAATTAAAAAAGAATATAATTTTTATATCTCCGGATATGGTAAATTCTATTACAGATCCTGGATTTATTCCGTTTTTAATGAAAAATAACGACTCTATACTTATAATTGAAGATGCAGAACCTGCGCTTGAGAAAAGAAACACAGGTAATAGAAGTAGCGCAGTAAGTAATGTATTAAATTTAACAGATGGCTTACTTTCAGATTGTTTAAATATATCAATTATTGCAACTTTTAATACAGGAAATAAAAATATTGATGAAGCTTTAACAAGAAAAGGAAGGCTTTTGATGACTTATAAATTTGATAAACTTAGTATAGAGAAATCAAAAAATTTATTGGATAAGTTAGGATATAAAGATGTTGAGGTAAAAGAAGCAATGACACTTGCTGATATTTATTATTATGGAACTGATAATAATAAAATATTAGAAGAAAATAAACAAATAGGATTTAAATTATGAAAACTGAATTACAAAAAAAATTATTAGAAAAATATTCTCATTTTTTTCAAACAGATTTGAAAATCTATATTGGAGAAAAATCAATGAATGAGGAAGTTCATGAACTTCTTAATCAAGAAGAAATAGTACTCCCTATTCAATTTGGATTTGAGTGCGGAAATGGTTGGTATATGCTTCTCGATGAATTAATGGCCGAAATTGATAATCATCTTAAAAATGTTAATCGTTGGCGTGAAAAAGGAGAACATAAATATAAGTTTCTAAAAAACTTAAGCCATGAGTTAAGAATTCGAAGCGCTCATAAACAAAAGATGAGAAAGAAACTTGGTGAATGGATTGAAAAAAGAGCGCCCAGAGTGCATCTCCCTTTTCTTACAGTCAACATTGATCAAATAAAAGAGAAGTTTGGAGGCCTTAGATTCTACTATAGTGGCGGAGACGATTTCATTTTTGGTGCAGTTAGTTTAGCCGAAAATATGTCATACAAGATATGTGAATGCTGCGGCACTACAAAAAATATTGGACAAACAAAGGGATGGATAACTACTCTTTGTAAAGAATGCGCAGAGAAGAATAAAAATATAATTTGGGAGGCAAATAATGAATATTAATTACAAAAAAATAGGTGTATTTTTAGGAATATTTGCAATAATGATAGTGGTCATTGTATTTTTTATGTCAGAAAAAACATCTAATGATGTATCAGATACTAAAAATTTTATAATAACAGAAAGAAAAATATTTGAAATTGCTGTTACATCTACAGGAGAATTACAAGCAGAAAATTATATAGAGATATTAGCACCTTCTATGCTTCAAAGTAGAAATCTAAGAGTTAATAACGTAACCATCACAGATATAGTTCCCGAGGGAACTGTAGTTAGTGTAGGAGATTATGTAGCAACACTTGACAAAACAGATTTAGATAATACTCTAAAAGGTGAATTAGAGTCACTAATAACAGCAGAAACTAATTTAGAAGTTAGAATGCTTGATACTGCAGTAACTTTAAGTAACGCAAGAGATAATATTAAAAATCAAATTTTTGCTGTTGAAGAAGCCACGATTAAGCTCCAACAATCAAAATATGAACCTCCTGCTACAATTAGACAAGCAGAAATAGCATTGGATAAAGTTGAAAGATCGCTTGAACAAATAAAAAAGAACTATGAATTGCAGATTCAACAATCTAGAGCAAATATTCGAGTTATGGAAAATAATTTAATAAGACAAAAAATTAGAGTAAATGAACTTGGAAATGTTTTATCTCAGTTTGAAATTACATCTCCTGGGAATGGTATGATTATTTATAAAAAAGAACGTGATGGGTCAAAACGAAAAATAGGTTCATCTATAAATACATTTGACTTAGTTATTGCTACGCTTCCTGATATGAGTTCAATGATTTCACGAACATATGTTAATGAAATAGATGTTTCGAATGTTAGAATAGGACAAGATGTAAGACTTACTGTAGACGCGTTTGCGGGTAGAACATATACAGGAAAAGTCATCGATGTATCTAATATAGGAGAACAATTACCTAATACTGATGCTAAAGTATTTGAAGTATTCATATCCATCGATCAATCTGATGCAATTTTAAGACCCGCGATGACAACCGGAAATAGAATAATTATAAAAACTATAGATAATGTAATCTATGTTCCTCTTTCAGCAGTTACTAAAGAAAACGAAAAATCTTATGTATATATAGCAGATAAAAAAAGTAGAAAAAAAATAGAAGTCAAAACGAGTGAATATAATGAAAGCCACATAATCATAGAAGAAGGGCTGAATGAAGGAACTCAAGTTTGTTTGAATTAAAAAATATTTTTATTTATATTTAAATTATAAATTGTCAAATATTTTTATTATATTTGTATATAATTAAGAATAAAATTAAAATAATAATAATGTAAGTAAAATTATGAATAAATCAAGATTAAAATACAGAATGTATTTTTTTGTTCCTTATAATATATCAGATATACAAAAAGGAATACAAGCAGGGCATGCGGCACTTGAATATGCTGCTAAATATTATAATGATGAATCATTTCAAAATTTTATATTTTGGGATAAAACCTGGATAATTTTAAACGGCGGAACTTCTAATGACTGTCATTTTGGAAATCCAAAGGGAAGTATGGAAGAATTATATAATGAGATTAAAGATAATCACATACCTTGCGTAAAATTTAATGAACCTGACTTAAATTGTGCAACAACTGCAATTTGTTTTCTTGCTGATGAACGAGTATGGGATTATGAAACTTATCCTAATTTCGTAGATTATATAACAAATGTTGTATTTCCTAGAAATAGATATGAACCTTCAACAGAAACTTATATAGAATTAAAACTAAAAGATGAAGAAACTCTGAAACATGATTACAAATCTATATATATAGAATGGACTGAACTTATTGGTGGAGAAAAAAATGTATTTCTTAGAAAATTATTATCAAATAAAATATTAGCATAATATAACGATTTTTTATAAAGTACAAAGTACATTGAATATTTCATAAAATAATAAGAAAAATTTCAAAAGAAATGAATATAGGTTCAGGAAATACGTATCCTGCTAATGCACTTAGCAACTTTGCGCCACATCCATTTGAAATAGATGGGGTGAAATGTAATTCAATGGAAGGGTTTTTACAATCAATAAAATTCAAATCTATTGAAATGCAAGAATATGTATGTACACTTATAGGTATAACAGCTAAAAGAAAAGGTGCAAAGAAAAACTGGCAAGAAACTCAAACGCTTTACTGGAAAGGATCAGAGATCAAAAGAAATTCTCAAGAATATCAAGATCTATTAGATCGTGCATATAATGAACTTTACAAAAATACAAAATTCAAAGCTGCGCTTGAAGCCTCAGGAAAAGCAACGTTAATTCATACCATTGGAAAAACAGATCCAACAAAAACTATTTTAACAGTAAAAGAATTTTGTTCAAGACTTACAAAACTTAGAGATTTTGGAGCCTTAAAAGAAATAAAAGCTAAAAAATTATTATGAAAGAAAATTTAAAATACCGTATGTACTTTTTTGTGCCCTATAATTTATCACCTATACAACAAGCGATACAAGCGGGGCATGCTGGCATGGAATATGTTTATAAAAATCAAATTAATCCCGAACTTATACAGTTTATGAATAACGATAAAACATGGATAGTTCTTAATGGGGAAACAACCAATAGATCGATGGTTCCTGATATAAGAGGATCATTAAATATTATTCTTGATGAAATATCTCAAAAACTAGAATAAATGAAAAACAAAAAAAATATAGAAAAAAACACTAATAAAAAACCTGAACGAATAATAAAATTATGTATCTCGAAATTTATAGATTCAAAATTCAGAGAATATGCTCTTTATGTATTATCTAGTAGAGGAATTCCTAATTTTTATGATGCTCTAACACCTGTACAACGTTTCATAATTAAAAATTCTCCGACTTCATTTCAAAAGACACTTAGTGTTGTTGGAAACGCAATTTCTGACGGATATCATCACGGGAACACATCTATTGAAAGTGCAATCAATAAATTAGCTCGTCCATTTGGAAACGCAATGCAAATACTGGAAGGTGATGGTTTCTTTGGTACCGAAGTATCTCCTGCCCCAGCAGCAGCAAGATACACTGGAGTAAAACTTTCTGTTACAGCTAATAGTATACTTAACAAATATAATTACCTTACTAAAAAGAATCACGATGAACCCTACGATCCATTGTGGATAGATCTTCCATTGGGACTAGTTATACCTATAGTAGGTATTGCTGTGGGATATAAAACAACCATACTTCCGCGCAAATTAAAAGATATTCAAGATTTTCTTGCTAATAAGCGTAAAAGTGTTAAACCGTATTTTGAAGGATTTAATGGAACTATTGAAAAGTATAAAGGATTAGATAAAGCATGGTTAATTTGTTCAAATATATTAATAGAAGATAAAAAAATCATAATACGTGAAATTCCTCCAATTCTTAAATACGAAACTGTTCTTAAAAAACTTGATTATCTTGTTAATAAATATGAAAGTAATATTCGTATTGTAAACAATTCAAATATTAAAGTAAATATTGATATAATATATACAGGTAGAAATAGTAGTGAATGGGAAGATGTTCAAAAATTTGTTAAAAAAACTTTTTCTATAATAGTCACTGAAAGCCCAGTATTTGTAAAAGATGGAACTGTTCTTACTTATGATTCAATTGAACAATATCTTGAAGATTATAAATGGCAAGTCGTAAGACTTAAATTAAAAAATACTTTGTATGAACATAACAAATTAACGTTTGAACTTAAATTTAATTATGCTAAAGAACTGTTTATTGCATTTATGTTACAAAAAACAAGAACTATTTTAGAAGTAGATAAGTGGTTGAAATCTTATGATAGAGAAGTTGTATTAAAACTTGAATCTATGACTGCTAAAAAATTTACAAGGGATGAATTAGCATTAACAAAAAATAAAATAAAACAACTTATTATTGATCTTAAAGAAAAAGAAAAAGAACTAAAGGAATCTCAAATAGTATATGATAATTTTTTAGATCCTACAATTACAAGAGGAATTGTTTCGAAAAAAGTATCTGTAAATTTGTTTGAAACTGATGATATAGAAATAATTGATGAAATTACAGTGTGGAGCGGAGAAGATGTTTATGGAGAGAGTGAACAAAAAAACATAGAAGACAATGAATAAATATATTTTATAAAATAATGTTTAATTAAATGATAACAAAAAAACAATTTGAAGAAATTTATTATAGACATTCTCCAAATAAATGTGAATTATTTTATATAAAATATATTTCTATTACTAGTTTATTTTCGTATATATGGCCTGCAATAATTTCTTCACTTGGTTTAATAGCGCCATTTTTAATAACGTTATATGCAAAAATTTTTGGATTGCGCCATTTTATATATCCAATATGTAGCGGTATATATATAGCTATTTTGGCAATTATAGGAATATATACATTTATAATTTGGTATAAAAGAAGAAAAAGAATAAAGTTAATTTGTAAAGAATTAAAATGGACAGAAAAACAATATAAAGAATTTGTGAAAAAATATTATTATGAAAACTATTATCCAGATATCAAAGATTATATTAATAGCATATTACCAGATGAATAAATAAAATAAAAATAATTTAATACTATGGCATGGGACCCTACAGATTATAAAGATATGCTCGATGATGATTGGAATGAAATTCATCAGCAATTAATAGATATGCTAGACGAAGAATTTTTTAGCGGCATATATACTGATGAAATACTTCGATTTGCCTCAAAAATTTTAAGAAATCCTAAAGTTCTTGACGATATAGAATTTGAAAGACTAGTTAATAAACAAAAAGCAAATATTGAAGATTTAGCTAAATATCTTATGGATAACTTTTATCTTACGCCGATGGGTCGTAAAAGAGTTAGAATAAAAACACAAAAAAAATGAATCACTTGAAATGAAAAGAGCAAAATATGTAAATGAAAGTCTTGATCGAAACTTTGATAATGAAGATACTAACTGGATGCCACAAGGCTTGGTGCCAGATGATGATATCGACAATGCTGCTACAAACGAAGTAATGGCTGAAACTTCACATGCGCTTGAAGAATTATTTCAGCAAGCGGCAGAAAACGGCCTAACATTTGAAATGCTTCGAGATTTAGCAGAACAAGCGCTTGATCAAGTAGATTGGGTTGCTGCTGGACAAATGTAATAAATGAATATGAAAAAACTTGTAAAAGAAGAATTAAGACCGGATTATTACCCCCGATATTGAAAATGATTGGCACGCTCAGCATGATCCCAACGAAAAATCAGGAGGTGGTGCTATAGCAGCAGACGAATTTAAAGCTGTCGGAGAAGCAGTAAGAACTTATTTGAGAAAATTGATGTTTGAAGAAGAAATTAATCCAGATGATGCAACAGAACTGTTATATGAACAAATTGCAGAAATTGTAAATGAACTTGAAGATGAATACGAACATCAAGATGGAGATGATCTCCCAGATACTGATTCAACTAATCCTAATAATTTAGCTCAACAAGTTCTTAGAAAAATGAAAAGCAATCGTGATTATGAAGTTGAATAGCTAAATAATTATTAAAAATATTACAATAAACATGAAAAAACTTGTAAAAGAATCACTTTCTCAACATAACCCTTGGGATAATGATCTAATGGAAAAGATGTTAGATGAATTTGAACAAAAAGTTCGCTCTTTGGATGAAACTGAATGGGAACAAATTCAGGATATTAAGCGCGCGCTATGGTTAGGATATACGTTTAAAAACCCTGAATCAAAATGGGAAGAAGTTCCTGCGGGACCACGCGGAGATATGGATCCGGAATCTTGGGGAGATCCACCAGATTGGCGACCAAGAGAAATGGGACAATAATTGTTAAAAAAGAATTAAAAATGAGGATATAGATAAAACTTTATCCTTTTTTGTTTTTATAATAATCAGATAAACTCTTAAACAAAATTTTATTAACATGGCTAATACAAAAAAGACATTTGAATTTAACGCCAAAAATGTTAAAGCATTTACAAGTTGGCTTAAAAGATTTTCATTAATTGATAATTCGTTGCTTTTAGAGATCGATCAAGCAAAATCAGCATTTATAGCAAAAAGCTATAACGAAGAACGAAGCGTAGTAAAAATGAGCACTATTAAATTTGACGAAGCTGGATTAATGGCAAAAGTTAATATAGATTCAAAACGCATAAAAGTAGGTATATTTAATATTTCACGATTAATTAAAATCATGGATCAATTTAATGATATTGAATTTACATTAACAGTTGAATATCAAGAAATTACTAAAGAAAATGAAACATTATATGCAGCTGAAAAATTATTATTAAAAAATAAATTTTTAAAAATGAATGTAGATTGTACATCACTTAATATTTTTAAATATATTTCAGATGATTTATTTATAGAAACTATTGCAACAATTGACAAACTTGGTGAATTTGAACTTTTAAAAGCAACTCTTGAAAAAATAAACACTCTTAATAGTTTGGATAATGAACACCGTTTTATGGATTTTAAAATGAAAGATAAAAAAACTCTTGTTTCTGGAAAAACCTTTGAACTTCTTATTGAAGAAAATAAAGAAAAAACAGAAATAGAACTTTCTATTTTCAAAGAACAATATGCAGCACTTGATATTGAGAATTACAATGTTCAATTGGGAAATGATAGACTCATATTTACATCAAAAGATAGTGAAACTATCTGTGTTATATCTAAAGCTGAAAACGAAGATTAATCTTATACAGTTATAATTTAAAAAAGCTCGAAATTTCGAGCTTTTTGTTGTATTTAAATATAAATATATAAAATAAAAGATTGTTATGATTTTTTATCCTAGATTATTTGAAAATCCTAATGCAGTTTATATACCTAAAGAAAATCGAGCAAAAGATTGGTCTGATACATACACGATTCCATTTTCATATTATGGAAAAAAATTATATGTTGGAGTTGATGGACAAACTCACGATGAAATGATAGATCTTGCTCCAAAAAATTATGAAGGAGATGGAAGGGGAAAATGTTCTGGAAGATTGTTTTTAAAGGAAAAAATTATTACGTTTTGGCATTTTCCAGAAAATAAAGAAGCTTTAAAAAAATTGTTATCTGAATTACAAAATAATATTAATAATGATTCGGATAGAGATGAAAGAGTTGATTTTGAAAATAAACAATGGAGGATAGAGATTCCTAAAGAATATAATAAGTTAAAAAATTATCCTAAAGGGGGATTAGGGAATTATCCAAAATGGGGGAGTTGGTATCCCAAAAAAGAAGATCAAACATTTGTTAAAATAGAAAAATATAATAAAAAATATGAAAGGTCAAAAGAAGAATTAGAAATAAGACATTTAATTCCTCCTGGTGCAGGAAAAAAACCTGTGTCCTTTGGATTTGGTTCAAAAAGTCCAAACTACTTAAGTAAACGTAAATGGCAAATGGCAACAGTGGGAGATGAAAGTAAAAAGGAACAACATTATCCCCGATTATTTGAACACCCAGATTGGATAAATATTCCCGGTGATAAAGAAGTTAGTTGGGATAAAGATGGCACTTATGCATTTGGAATATTTAATAATAAATTATATATTAGTAAAGAGCGCGCTACACACGGATCTATAGAAGTTACATTAAATGATCGACCATATTTTCCAGATAGAAAGGATTTTAAATATGCTGGAAGAATATGGACTAAAGAAAAATTCATTTCCTTTTGGAAATATCCGCGAAAATCTATATTGTTCAAAATAATAAGAGAATTAGAAAAAGATTTAAATATTAACATAATAGACGATATTGAATGGAAAATAGATGTTCCTACAGATAAAAATGATGTATACAGTAAAGGAAAACAAATACACTTAAGCAAATATATTGGTAAACCCAGAGAAAAACATTCAGCAGAAGATTTAGCAAGACAACATAATGTTTCTCCTTTACTTAAACCTAAACGAAAAGTTCCATTTGGATTTGGCTCAAAAAATCCTAAATATCTTGAGCATAGACAATGGCAAATGGCCATGGCTACTGAAGAAAGTGAAAACTATTATCCTAAATTGTCTGAAATACTTAATGAAATGTCAATATCTGTAATTAAGCCTTACATATCTATGAAATCTACATCATTAATTTTGCTTAATGAAGTAGATGACGATATTATTGAAGCCGTTGATAGCGTAGAAAGAGATGATTATATTACAAAAGATATTGTTGATAAAGCTGCATTACCATCATTTAAAAATAATTTGAATAATTTCTTAATAACAAAGGGAATAAGTATAGATGATTTAGATAACGAAACTATAACATTTGGAGAATTTTGGGATTATCAAGTAGAATTAGCAAAAAATAAAGAATCTGATATTGCAAAAAAGAATGCACGACTTAAATCAGAAAATTATTATTTTACGCCTGAAAGTATAGAAACGTTAAATAACTTTTATGCTGAACATGAAAAGGGTGAACAATTTAAACAATTTGTTGATAATATTCCTAATGGTCTTATTCGTCAACCTCTTAATGAACTGTTTACTATTATGTGTAAAATTGTAAACGAAGAAACAACATCACTAGTTGATGAAATTAAAGGAAGAAAATTAAATTTAAATAAACAAGATCAAAATCAATGGAAAGAAGATATGATAAAATATCTTTATAGTTTTAATGAAATTGACGAATTAAATCAAAATTCTTTTTATCAAGAACAAATTCTTAAGCCTGAAACGTTTATTAATACTTTGATGTATATCGATGAAAAAGGTGTTGGACGAGGAGAATTACTTTTATGTTATTTATATGAAGGCGCCACAGCACAAGGCGGTGGAACCTCATATGATGTAGTGCTCTTAAATGGAAAAAAATACGAAGTAAAAGAATATTTAAATGATAAAGGCGGCATAAGATTAGGAACAGAAGCAAAACTTACAAGATTTCCATTTTGGAGAAATATACAAAAAACTGTAGATATAGCTGGCGATATAATGACTGATTATGAACAAGAGTTAAAAGAATCAATTAGCGATTATTTCTTTAGAATGTGGAAATATGTAGTTAATGATAAAAGAGAAGGAGATTCATTTAATAAAACAATTACAGCAGGTGTTCGTGCCGGTGAATTAAGTACTCTCAATTTAAATATATTAAAAATGTGGTACTACTTAGCACATGAATTAATTGTTAAAAGTGAATACGAAAAATCTATAATTTCAGATGATGTTATTTCGCAATTAACAACTTTAAAATATGTTAATAATCCAGAGCAATTAGATCTAGATCTAGAAAATGTTTCTCTTAAATATTTTGAAGACAATGAAGATTTAGATGCGTTTATTGTTTTTAGACCTTTTAAAGCTAATATAGTAGAAAAGGGAGGGTTTGCATTTAATACTATAACTCAAGCTGCTGTTAAATTTTTAGAAACAGATTTATCTAAAAAATCAGTAAGTGCAGCAAAAACAGCGTTTTTAAAATGGAAACAAGAAATGCAAAAATCTATCGAAGAATTTGATAGTAAAAAAGATCAAAAAGCTTTAAAAGATATATTAAATAAAACATATTATAGAGACTTTTTTAAGCCTGAAATTTCTATTCCATTTAAAGAGAAACATAAAACAAATGTTGAAAAAGAATATGAAACTAAACATAAAAGATGGGAAAACAGATATAAACAAATGCTTAAAAGCATACAAAAATTTAAAAGAAAAGAAACACAAGATGATAAAAAAATAAAATGGTTAAATAGAAATCCCGAACCAGTTTTAGAGACATATAAGAATATTAGTGAAAAGTTTATTCAAGATTCAGATCCAATTGCTGATATGGGCATTGGTATGAAAGCTCAATTAAAGAAATGGATTGAAACAGAAACTAATTATATTTATAATGAAAACGATCTTTTATGGATTTGTGCTGAAGCAGGAAAAACTGAATTTGTTAAGTATCTATTAGATGCTGGTGCAGATGTGCATGCAATTGATGATTATGCTTTACGATGGGCAAGTAATAATGGACATGCTGATGTAGTTAAACTTTTATTAGATGCTGGAGCAGATGTGCACGCAGATAATGATCATGCTTTACAATTGGCAAGTTACAATGGACATACTGATGTAGTCAATATTCTTAAGAATCATATCGCTAAAGAAGAAAGTATAATATAATTTAATAATTAAAAATATGTTAATTTAAAACTCTATTTTAATTTTTTTATATAAATTTAAAATAGATTATATGAAGTTTACATTAACATCTATAGATATAGATAATTGTTCTATAGAAGATCTTGAAAAAGAAATAGAAAAATTAAAATCTTTAAAGGACGAATATTTTACAAGAGAACAAGCTATAAAAGTATTTATAAATAGTATTTATGGTGCTTCAGGTTCTCCGTATTTTGTAGGCTATAATGTTGATATAGCTGAAGCTGTTACATTACAAGGCCAAGATATGGCAAAATACGCAAGTAAATGTATAGATGAATATTTTATGAATCATTGGCATAATGATACTCAATTACATAAAGCATTAGGAATAACATATGCAAATAAGATTACCGAAAAAACTGTAACAATTTATGCCGATACAGATAGTTTACAATTTGATAGTATCGTAAATACTTCAAATGGAATAAAAACTATTGAAGAATGGTATAATCAAAATAAAAATAATTTAACAGAAAATACCATTGTTGGCCATGAATCTGTACAAACAAATGATAAAATCTTAAATTGGAGTAAAAATAAAGGACTTTATTATGCTAATATAAAAAGAATAATTCGTCATAAAGTTATTAAATCAAAATGGAAATTAAAAACTAAATCAGGAAAAGAAATTATAATTACAAATGACCATTCTTTAGTGGTATTCAGAAACAATCAAAAAATAGAAATAAAGCCTAAAGATATACAATACAACGATAAAATTATATGCATTAAGTAACATTTTAACCAGTATTCATATAAATATATAAAATAAACTATTTATGCAAACACTGGTTAAAAAACTTCAAGAGTTTAATATTACAAGATCTTTTAATTTATTTGAAGAAATTATGAATACGTTATATCCTAATGCAAATAAATGTAAAGATTGTGGAAAACATATACTTTATTACGATACTATATTTGGTGGGTTTACACGCAAATCACGAAAAACCGGAAAATGTGAAATTTATTTAGCAGGTAAATCATTTTTAACTAAAAAAACACATGGAGAAACTTTACAAGTTTGTGAATCGTGTCTAAAAGAAAAATTTTCAAAATATAAACATGTGCGTTCATTCAATATTATATCAGATATAACTGTATATGCTTTTAATATTCAGGATAGATCAAAATATTTTACAGGATCCACAAAGAAAATATGTATTAAAAAATATGGAAAAGAAGAAGGCACAAAAAGATGGAATGAATATTGTAAAAAACAAGCTGAAACTAATACATTTGAATATAAAAGTAAAAAATATGGAATGACATTAGAAGAATTTAATTCTTTTAATAAATCAAGAGCTGTAACTTTAGAAAATTTAATTAAAAAACATGGAAAAGAATTAGGCGAAGAAAAATGGAATATTTATATTGAACGACAAAAAGAAACAAAATCATTAGACTACATGATTAAAAAATTTGGAGAAGAAAAAACTAATCAAATTAATGGATCAAAGGCACTTACTTTAAATAATTTTATTAAAAAATATGGTGACGAAACAGGAACAGAAAAATTTATTAAACTTATAAATAGACAACGTAGTTTTTATTCTAAAATTTCACAAAAATGTTTTAGTGAAATAGATAAAAAATTACAGGAAAAATATATGACATATTATGCATCAAAAAATATTGAATATGGTATTTTATTATCTATTGGATATGTTAAATTAGATTATTTTATCAAAGAATTAAATTTATGTATTGAATTTAATGGAGATATATTTCATGCTAATCCAAAACTTTATAAAGAAAATGATCATCCAAATCCTTATTGTAAAGAATTAACTGCAAAAGAAATCTGGAAAAATGATAAAATACGATATGAAATATTAAAAAAAGAAAGAAATATAGATACATTGATTATTTGGGAATCTGATTATAAAACTTTAAATATTAATAAATTTGTAAATAATAATATATTAAATAGATAATAATGGAATTTTACTTTGATGATATAGAAAGTTGTGAAGAAATAGGAAATTTTGAAAATGAATATGTATATGATGTAGAAGTAGATGATAGTACTCATACATTTATCGCAAATGATATATTGGTTCATAATTCAGCATATATTACATTTGATCCGATGATTAAATCTTGTGATTATTCTGGAAGTTCAATAGATTTTATTCTTAAAGTTAAAGAATTAAGATTAAATACATACATTAAAAATAAATTTGAAGAATATGCTGAAAAATTTAATACTAAAAATATACAAGATTTAGAATTAGAGAAAATTTCTTATTCAGCTATTATGCTCGCAAAAAAGAAATATATTCTTGATTTAGCTTGGAAAGAACCGGGAGTATATATTAATCCTCAAGAAAAAATTAAATTTGTTGGTGTTGAAATTGTTCAAGGATCAACTCCTAAATTTGCCAGAAAAGTTCTTAAAGAAATGATGAAAATTGTTTGTGAAAAAAGAAAAAATCTTAAATATGCGGATATTGTAAAAAAACTTAAAGAATATAAAAAAGAATATATTCTTCAAAATCCCGAAGATATTTCTAAAACACAAGCACTTGGAAATTATGAAAAATATGCATTAGAGGATAAAAAAGAAATAGTACTTGGAGATAAATGCCCTCAAAATGTAAGAGCATCTGCAATTTATAATCATAAAATTTTTAATAGTAAATGGAAAACAAAATATAATATTATAAAAACTGGAGATAAAATCAAGTACTATTATACAAATGATGAAAATGAAGTTTTTGGGTTTCTTCCTGGGAATTTTCCATATGAATTTGCGCCAGATGTAAATTATGATTTACAATTTGCAAAAACTATTATAGCACCTTTTAATCGTATAATGGAGGCGATGGGTTATAACCCTATTCCGGAAAACCTTATATATGCAAAATCGCTGTTTTAGATTTAAAATTTGTATAATCTTTATCAAGTATCATGATATACTGAAAGCCATTAGCAATAGTGGCTTTTTCTTTTGTTTCAATACATTCATTATTTTTATTTAAAAAATATGCACTTTTAATTTCAACTATTAAATTTAAAGATGGAATATAAAAATCAGGATGATAAACTTTATTTTTATCATTAAAAATATATTTAATCGAAGGCCCCCGTGTTATATCCGGATATATATTATAATATTTTTCTAGAAAATCAAGTTCATATAATCCTTGATACCAGATATCGGTATCTCTAAATGGTTTTAATTTAAATGCGGATTTAAGGGCTTTTTCAAAAATATCTTTATTTTGATTAGGTTTTTCAACATTATATTTTTCAATACATGTTTGCTTACTTTTTTCTTTTATTTGTTCATTTTGTAAAACATATTCCACATCATATTTTTTAATACACGTTTGTTTTATGTTATCTTTAATTTTTTCATTTTTAAACATATGTCCGCCAAATCGTAATAAATATGTGTTATTTCGTTTTATATTTATTTCATTAATATGTAATTTATAAGTTTTAATTCTTCTATTTTGTACATCTAAAATTTTAGATGGATTGTCGACACCATATATTTCAATCATAGTGTTTTTAACTTTTTTCCATTTACATTGATCACAGCATGTTTTTGAATATCCACGATTCCAACCTAGATAATTTGTTTCGTTTCCACAAATAACGCATATATTGTCTTTTTCGTCTTTTATCCATTTATCAAAATATTGTTTACTATTATAATGTATACTGATATGACGAGATAGCCCAATTATTGTATTACACAATTTTCCGCACTCTTCGCATATAAACAAATTTTCTTTATTTTTTCTAAATTCTTTCATGATTAATATTTATATCTATTATATTAACAGATTGTTAATTTGTTTTAAAAATAAATGTCCTGAAATTTTTTTATTTCAGGATTTTTGATTATATTTATATAAATATGATAAGATGAATATAAGAAACGATATATTAGACAAAATTACACCGGATGTCAGAGTTGAGATGCAAAAGATCTGGTTCACTGCAGATCTCCATCACTCACACGCAAAAATAGTTGATATCTGTAACAGACCTGTGTCTCATGAAGATCATAATGAATGGCTTCTTAAAGAAGTCTTCAATAAGTATGTACAAAAGAAAGATGAAGTTTATATTATCGGTGATGTTTCGTTTGCAAAGAGAAAAGATGCTGAAAAATGGATAGCTCACATGAATGGCAATAAGCATTTAATTTTAGGAAATCACGATAAAAATATAAAAAATCTTAGAAATTGGGCTGAAGTAACTCAAATTAAAGACTTTACGTTTTCCCGTGGAAATTTAAACATACATATCGTACTTTGTCATTACCCACTTGCGAGTTGGAATAGAAAAATTTATGGATCTATGCATTTATATGGGCATGTTCACGGAAGATTCGAAAATACAGGATTATCATATGATGTGGGTATAGACAATACGTGTAATAAATATGGAATTTTTCATTGGCTCCGTCCGCTTAATCTATATGAAGTTCTTCAGATAATGAATGAACGACAAAAACAAGGATTAGATAAAGATCATACAGAAGTTACAGTAGAAATAGATTAGGGAGTTAAAGACTCCCTTTTTTTATTTTAGATAAATAAAACAAAAATACTATGGAACTTTCCGCAGGGTTAGTAATAATATATGATAATAAAATTCTTCTTGAACATCCAACAGGTTCTAAGTGGTACGGGACTTATAGCATTCCAAAGGGAGGAGTAGAAAAAAATGAAGATATTTTAGATGCTGCAGTTCGAGAAACTGAAGAAGAATTAGGTATTAAAATAGATAAAAACAAAATAGATAATACAACAAAAGAATATATAAATTACAAAGATAATAACGGAAAAATTTATAAGAAAGTTTACTATTTTTTAGTTAAATTAGATAAACCTATAGACATAGATAAAACAAAAATACAAAAAACAGAAATTGATTGGGCAGGATTTTTAACCAAAGAAGAAGCAGAAAAAAGAATCTTTTGGAGATTAAAACCAGTACTTAAACATTTAGATGAATCTATGAAAACAAAAGTCGTAAAAGAATCTTTATATGAAAAATTTGTCGCCGATAGTGATCCTATACATGATATGGGCATTGGTTCATTAAGAAGAGCATCGCCTAAAACTGCGTTGGGAGTTTTACAAGATATATTAGATCCATTTGGAATTTTAATTAAACGTAAACGCATACCTCGTTATAGCGGTGCAGTAGACTTTTGGCTTGCAGAAAAAAGTACTCCATATAAGAGTATTAGTAATTATTTAGATTTATCATTTTTTAATGATGAAGCAGCAGAAATGGACGGGAATTCTAAAGATAGTGGATGGTTTGGAGAACCTATAAGTCAAATGAATGAACCAACTTATGATACAGAAGAATTTGTAAGATTGGTATTAAAAGAAATATATGGTGATGCAAGTGTAATAGAAAAAAAAATTAAAAACTTAGAAAATATAAAAAATTATATTAAATAATGAGAGCAAAATTTGTATTCGAAAAATTCACAGAAGATTCAGATCCTATTGAAGATATGAAAATAGGTATTAAGCATAAGTTAAAAAGCTACTCTTCTTGGATACAACCAGAACCAAAAGATATTAAAAGAATTAAAGATATTATATCTAAATCTAATGGAAATCCAGAAAAAGAGGCTCAATTAGCTAGAACTATGTGTAAACTTATTAAAGATAAAGATAAAGCATACAGACGTTATCTTGCAGCTAAATATGTTGGAGGAGAAGACTGGGAAGTTACCAATATATTCATGGCAAGAGCGGCAGAATTCATTAAAAATTAAGCATATTATTAAATTAAGTTTTATAAAACTTTTTAATATAATTTATATAGAATATTATATAAATTGTTAAATCTTAAATATGGGAAAAAAACAAATAAACAAAACAGAAAAAGCTAGTTTTTCTATGTTGAATGATATGCTATCTAAATTTTCTCCTGATGGAGCAATTATCGAAGATAGTCTATATGCAAAAATTGATGAATGGATCCCAACAGGATCTTATATTCTTAATGCTGCGTTGAGCGGTTCATTATTCGGAGGAATGCCAAACCGAAGATCTCTTATGTTTGCGGGTCAAGAATCAACAGGAAAAACGTACTTAGCATTAAGTATTGTTAGAAGTGCTCAAACTATGGGATATTTTCCAATTTATTATGACACGGAAGGATCTATTGATATTGATTTTGTTAAAAGATTGGGAATTGACACAACAAAATTTCGTATTGAAAATGTTGGAACAGTAGAAGAATTTACGAATTTATCAGCAAATTTAATTGAAACACTTAAAAAACTTAAAGATGATGGAAAAACTCTTCCAAAAATTATGGTAGTTCTTGATTCACTTGGAAGCCTTTCATCAACTAAAGAAAAAAATGATGCAATTTCAGGAAGTGATAAAAGAGATATGACAAAACAACAAGCAATTCGTAAAACTTTTAGAGTTATTGGTAATGATTTTGCAAAATTTGGAATTCCCTTTATTATAAACAATCACGTGTATGCATGTATTTCTGGAGAAAATAAAGTTATGATGGAGTCTAACGAGTCTAACGAGTATAAAGAAATTAAAGATATTCAAAAGGGAGAATATGTTGTAACAATTGATGGGTCAAAAGAAGTTATTGATAAATTTAAATTTGATGTTAAAAATTATGTAGAATTAAAATTTGATGATAATACTATTTTAAAATGTACAAAAGAACATAAATTTATGGCTGAAAGGAATGGAAAACCTGTGTGGGTTAGAGCAGAAGATTTAAACGAAAATGACGAAATTTTAATTTTATAAAAAAAACTTTATATATACATGAATATATATAATAAAAGGATATTCATGAATAAAGAAAAAATTATAGAAGTAATAAAAAATACTACTAATCAAAATGCTGGAAATTTAGCAAAGTTTTTTTATAAAAATAAACATTATTTTAATTTGATTATTGAATTAACCGATTTTTTGCCTTTGAATAGTTCGCTAATAGACAGATTTTATTATATTCGAAATGATTTAAATCAAATAAAAAGGTGTAAATATTGTAAGACAAAATTAGTTAAAAATTTAAAAGCTACATTCTGTTCACCGAAATGCAACATAAATTATCAAATAGAAAACACAGATATTGTTAAAAGACGTTCAGAACAATTGAGTAATACTTATAAAAATAAATCTGAAGAAGATAAAAAATTAATAAAAAAACGAAGATTAGAAACAAATTTAAAAAAATACGGTGTTACAAATAATTTAAATATTCCTGAAGTTAAAGATAAAAAAATTAAAACATGGATAAAACATTATGGAGTAGATAATCCTAGTAAAGCCGGACCGGTTAAAGAAAAAAGAAAAAATACAAATAAGGAAAGATATGGAGGTGATACTCCGTTTAGTGGTGAAAAACAAAAAAAATTAAGAGCTCAAACATGGCAAGAAAATTATGGGGTAGATAATCCTTGGAAAAATAAAAATGTACGAGCTAAAGGAGAAGATACATATTTTAAAAATACAGGATATAGATTTCCTATGCATAATCCGGTGGTTGTAAAAAAAGTTAGAGATACATTTTTTGATAATGAAGGAAAAGGAAAACATAATAAAGGATATAGATATAAATTATATAATTTTGCGTCTGGAAAACAAATATTAATACAGGGATATGAAAGCGGCGCATTAGATAATTATTTATTAAATATTTATAATGAAAATGAGATAGAAAATAATATTAGAATAATAAATAAATTTAATTTTGAATACAGTTTTACTGTATCAGGGTTAAAAAGAAGATATATTCCAGATTTCTATATTGAAAAAGATAATTTATTTATAGAAGTTAAAAGTTTATATTTTTATTATAAACAGTTAAAGGGAATATATTTAAAGGCAAAAAGCGTAATAGAAAAAGGATATAATTTTTATCTTTTAGTGTCTTATGATAATAAAAAATTTAAAAAAATAACATATGAAAAAATTAAAATTGATCTCAAAAAAAGAAATAAATAATAAGTTAAAAGTTTATGATATAGAAGTAGCTGATGAACACCATTATATTTTAGAAAATGGAATAATATCACATAATAGTATCGGTTCTTTTATAGGAGGAGATGTAATATCGGGTGGAGGTGGGGGAAAGTATTCTCCTTCAATAATATTTACTCTCACAAAATCTCAATTTTCAGATAAAGATTCTGAAGAACATGTTAAAAAAATAGGATTAGAAAAAGCAAGAGTAGGAATTACAATTACACTTTGGCCTTATAAACAAAGATTTGCCCGTCCCATACCCGTTAAAATTCATATTCCATTTTATAAAAAACCCAATCCTTATGTTGGATTAGAAAAATTTGTTAATTGGGAAACCTGTGGAATTGTTAGAGGAAATATGATTAATGAAAAACAATATAGTAAACTTACACCTATAGAACAAAAAAAATGTTTTGAATTTGAATATGATAATAATAAAGCATATGCATATCCTAAAGATACCGCAAGAAAATTAATTTGTAAGCATCTGGGTGAAATTCCTATTGCCGATCTTTATACCGAAAAGGTATTTACACAAGAAGTACTTCGTCAATTAGATGAAAATATTATAAAGAAAACATTTCAATTACCAAGCATAGAAAGTTTAGAGGATTTAGCTGAAGTAACATGTGATTTGATAGATAATAAAGAAGAATCAATAATTGAAGATAACATAGATATTAATGACTTAGAAGAATTTACAATTAATGAAGAATAATTTCTTTAACAATTTATTAAAGGTCTAAAGTAAAACTTTGGACTTTTTTTGTTTTATAAAACTAAATCTATTTATATTAATATGAAACTATTAAATTATAAAATTACAAAAATAAAAAATCTTATAGGAATAGTTGAAAATCCTACATTAGAGGATCTTTTATTTGAAATAGTATCTTTTCTAGATAATGAAAGAAGATATGAATCTGAGTTTAAAACTCATGAGGCATTTCTAAAAACTCGAGTAAGACTTTCATCTCTTTTATCTGAAGATTTAGATGAATTAGTTAAATTAGGATATTTAGAAAAATTAAAATATTCAAATTATCGTGTAATTAAACATTTATGGGAATAAATAGTTTTTCAAAATTCATTCGAAATCTTGAAGGTTTTTTTATGATATAAAACCAAATAATTATATATTTATGAGCATTTCAGCATATCAAGAATCAATCTTCTATCATTATATCTTAGATAATCAAATATTTTTAAATACTACAAAATCCGAATTTTTTACGAATTTAACAGTAAAAGAAATATTTGAAATAGCCAAAGAACACGCAATAAAATATAAAGAACCTCCATCAAAAGATCAAATGATTCAGTTAATTCAAATAAGAGGATTATCTGAAAAATATTCTGATGATATAATTGAAGGTTTATATAATACAAAACAACTTTTATCTCAATATGACGATGAATGGCTAGAAAATAACGTAGGACCCTGGATACAAGTAAGGAATTTAGATAACGTAATGAGAAAAGCCATTGCGTACATGAAGACTACAAAAGTTACTCCGGAAAACGCATCAGAAATAGTTGAAAAGGTTCGTCATATGTTGTCTTCAGAAACAGCTATCGATTTTTCATATGATTTAGGAAGTGATTTCTTTGATCCTTTATCGCATTTACAAACAAGATTAGCAAGAACTTCAACTGGTTATGATTTTATAGATCTATGTTCTAAAGGAGGATATTGGAAAGGTTCATTAATAGTTTTTCTCGGCGCGCCAAAAAGTGGAAAAACATCATGGGCATGTAATTTAGCGGCAAAATCTGTATTAATGGGTTATAACACTGCATATGTTACATTGGAATTACAACGAGAATTGGTAAATATGCGTATAGGCGCAAATTTATTAAATGTTCCAATGGATGATTATGAAATGTTAACTCATGATCAATCTTTATTAAAACAAAAACTTACTAACTTAAAATCAAAATCATTAAAACCATTAGGAGAATTGCATGTTAAAGAATTTCCGTCTTCAACTGCATCTGCAAATGATATCGCCGCGTATTTAAGAAAAGCACAAGAATTATTAGGATATAAATTTGATAATGTTTTCATAGACTATTTAAATATTATGAAAAATTGGAGAAATCCAAACAGTGAATATACTTATATGAAAATGAAACAAATTTCTGAAGATGTTAGAGCAATGGGTCAAGAAAATAATTGGGCAATTATTTCAGTAACACAAACAAATAGAACCGGATGGCTTACTAATGATTTAAATATTACATCTCTATCAGAATCTGGTGGTTTGTTACAAACAGTCGATATGTTATTTGGTATTATAACGGATCCTCAGATGAAAGCAAACGGAGAATATTTTCTTAAATGTTTAGCAAATAGAGTTGGAGGAAATGAAAATTGTAGAAAAAGATATACAATGGATTGGAAATATTTACGTATTGAAGAAGATAGAAATTCACCAATTCAAGATATGGAATTTTTTATAAATCAAATAACAGCTGGTCATACAAAACCCCGAGGCCAAAAAACAACAATAGCAGATATAGATACTGTTATTAGTCAAAGCGTAGAACTTGTAGATCCTTTACCTTTAGAAAATTTAAAAACTGAATCTACAAATACATTTAATAATGAATTATTTAAAATTAAAAATTTAAAAATAAATAAATTAATATGAGATCAAAATCCAATAAACTTAAAGAAGATAAAATTATTAATAATGCATATAATCAAGGTGAACAAACATTCGAAGATTTTGGGTCAACGATGAAAGTTCATGATAGTGTTTTTTATTTATATGAAGATCAACTAGGAGATAATATTGTTGAAAATCGAACACTAAAAATGTTAGATGATGAAATGTATAATATCTTTGAAAAATCTCCTTATTACGAAAAATACAAAAAACCAAAACGGGCTGATGGGTGCGATCGCATAAAAATGTATTATTATTTTAAAGAAAAACTTTTAGAACAAAAGAAATATACAAATATGGAAATTTTTATTGCTTTTGCGGAATTTTTTCAAGTTAATTATGATCAGTTATATAATGAGGTGGGTGTTCTTGATAAAGAAGGCTTACTTAAAGAATTAAACGAAAAATATGGATTAGCACACAAAATAAAAACAAAACGATTGTTTTAAGATAAAATAAAACAAACATTTTTATGATTGATTTAAAACAATTTAAAGTTGATACTAAAGAAATACAATATAAACGTATATTTCTTTTGAGTGATTTGCATTTAGGAGTAAGAGCTAATTCATTAGAATGGCTTTCAAATATAAAAGATTTTTTCCGAGAATATTATATTCCTTATCTAAAGAAAAATATACATGATGGTGATATATTATTTTTTCTAGGGGATTTTTTTGATAGTCGTCAATTACTCGATATTAATGTATTAAACAGCGGAATTGATATAGTTCTAGAACTTGCAGATATACTTCCTATTTATTTTATTACAGGTAATCACGATATTTATAAAAAATATGATACAGATGTTAATTCTATAGTAGCATTTAGATTCATACCCAACGTTGTCGTATTTGAAAAACCTGTAATAGTTACAAATAATGAAACAAAAATACTTATATTACCGTGGATTGGAAATGGAGAAAATGAAGAAATGTACGTACGAGCAAACAAATTTGATTATGTGTTTGCTCATGCAGATATTAATGGGTTTAAATATGATAATGGAAGAGACATA